>Ga0272442_10004192_pt1 | contig 19851 bp, 14 predicted proteins | sample SSMForm2O_FD_200262 | JGI IMG/M metagenome (GOLD analysis project Ga0272442, IMG submission 200262) | Marine sediment archaeal communities from Little Sippewissett salt marsh, Falmouth, MA, United States - SSM-Form-2O | ecosystem: Environmental > Aquatic > Marine > Wetlands > Sediment ... | reverse complement strand
TGGAATGCAAAGCCTAGGACAAAACCTGAAACAACAGAAACACTAATTAATGCTGCTCCAACATCTATTCCTAAAAAACCAATACCAATTGCTATAACAAAAATGATGAGTAATATTTTAACAACTCGACTTGTAAAAATTGCTAAAATTTTAGCCATTTTTGCTTTTAACATTGCATGTTTTATATACCTACTAACAAGAACTGCAATAAGATAGCCTACGACAATTACAACTATTGCAGATATTAAATTAAAAATTGTAATATTTGTAAACGGTATTTTTATTTCTAACAAATCAACAATTTCTTCAATACTCAATAAGATTCCCCCATTAACAATTGTCAAATTTGGAATATCATCATGTTTAAAAAGATTGTTGAAATAATAGGAAAAATCTTATTTATAAATCTTCTGCATCAAATAAACATCTAATCTTTTACCAAACTTCCAACCAACTTCTTTCATAATTCCAACATTTTCAAAACCGACTAATTTATGAAGATGAATACTTTTTTTATTTCCATCTGTAATCCTTGCAATGATAACATGAAGTCCTGCTTTTTTTCCTTCTTGAATAATTTTTTCCATTAATCTTTTTCCGATTCCCCTATCCTGAAATTCTTCCTTTACATACAACGAAATTTCAGCTGTATCTGAATAAGCACATCTTGTTGAATATTTGCTAAGAGCTGCCCATCCTAAAATATCATTTTCTTCTTCTGCAACAATTAAGGGATTTTTTTGACCATGGTCTTTGAACCATTTTTTCCTTTCATCAATTGTTTTTACTTCAGTATCAAATGTTGCAACTGTTTTTAGGATTGCTTGGTTATAAATTTCAGTAATTTCATTTAGATCATCAATTTTTGCAGCTCTAATATTTAACATTATATAACTTTCAATAATCTTGTTACTTTTTAAAAAATCTATGATTTTATTTATTTTTTAAAAATTTTTAAAAGATATTTAACATTTAATAGTATGAGGTTGAAAATTATGACTGATATTTTTCCTAAACCTATTAGAAATCTACCTGAGGTAGATATTCCTTTAGAGGGAGTAAAAGCGTTTCTTTCTCAAGGTAAAAATCATCAGATTATTTTTATGGAATTTGAAAAAGATGTTGATTTACCCGAACACTTTCATGAAAGTCAATGGGAGATTATTGTGGAAGGAAAGGTTGATTTATATATTGAAGGAAATAAAAAAACCTATAAAAAAGGAGATAGATTTTTTATTCCTAAAGGAATAAAGCATTCTGCAAAGGTTTATTCTGGTTATTCTTCAATTGTTTTTTTTAATCAGAAAGAAAGATATAAAAAAAAGAAGTAAATAAAAAAGATATGAGTGTTTTTTTAAAATATTTTCAGAACATTTATATCTGAAATAGTAGCGCATCCACTATAGTCATAAGCAATAGCCTTGATTGAATGTGTACCTAACGTGCTATTATCCCATGTCCATTCATAAGGTGAGCTTGTAAAAGTTTTAATTAATTGATTATCTATATATAACTCAACATATTGAATGTCTTCGAGATTTTCTGAATTTATAATAATATTGAGATTACCTAATGCAATTGTTCTCTTTAGCAGCGGCAATATTGGAATGCTAAACATGTGTAGAAAATTTTCTTTTGGCTTATCAAATGTAATAACCGGTGGTGTTAAGTCTGTGTATTTAGTAGTATAATACCCATAAATGCCCTCTTGAATAGAACCTGTAATAAATACTTCATCATTGCTATCAAAAGCTGCTCCATAGATAAAACCCTCTATTCCTTCACGTTTTATACAAAGTAAATTTCCTTCTGGATCATACACTACTGCACAATGTTCAAAGTATTCATCCTGTGAATATCCGCTAAATCCTCCAATGATTATATTATTATTTGAGTCAATTGCAACACATCTTCCTCCATCATAAAATCCCGAGTCATATTCATTATGCCAAAGAAGATTACCATCTTTGTCACATTTTATTGTAAACATTATTAATGATTGACCTGAATAATCAGAACCAGTAACAACAGTATTATCTTTTGAATCGATTTCAATATCCCATGGTTCGCTTCCGGGTCTTCGTTTTTCCCAAATTATATCTCCATCCTCTGAATACTTTATTAAAAATACACTTTCAATAAATGGAGTTGCTGATAAGCCAGTAGTAATTATGTTGTTTTGCGAATCTATTGTAACTCCAAGACCAAGATCTAATGCACTTTCCTGGAATGTATGGTTCCATAGTTCATTGCAGTTATTATCCAGTTTTTTAATCCAATAATGCATGTTCATTTGCCAGATTCCACTACCACCAGTAATTATTATATTATCATTACTGTCTACAATAATACCTCCAGGATAATCACATTCGCTTGTACTAAATGTATGAAAATATTGTTCAACACCATCTGATGAATATTTTAAAATAAAATAATCACCTACAGATACAGGAAGACTTCCGGAATATCCAAAAATATATACATTGTCATTTTTATCAATTGATAAATAAAATCCAACATCATGATTACCACTGTTATATGAGGCATTCCATATTTCGTTTCCATTATTATCGTATTTTATTGTATAAGAATTGTATGATGTTCCTTGACCGGAATATCCTGAAACAATTATATTATCTTGAGAATCAATTGCAATATCTGATGCAAATGCATCTTGTTCTCCATCATATATCTGTGGCCATCCTTCGCTTATTGTAAATGGTGGACTAGTTCTATTTTTACTAATTGTTTTAAAATCTGGTTGATTATGAAAAGAAGCACTGGATGTTACTGTCAGAATCAAAATAAGAAAAATAAAAAATGAACTGATTATTTCATATCTTTTATTCACTGATACCACCCACCTTTAGAGTTGGATCGCCTATAAGGGTGAATTGTTCTATGGTCCAGTGATCCTTCCATAAATTGTTTAGATAATCGTTTTGTGAATATACAAGCATCTCTGAAACAGTTTTACAACTGTCGTATCCTTCAAAGAAATGTAGACTTAAGTATCCTGCACCTCCATTTGGACCATTACTATCCACATAGCTAAATGCAACTTCAGTTGCACCAATTGTTGCTATTGCACCACCACCTATTTTTTTCACCCAGTACCATGCATATACCGGTAAAGGAATATTTAGAAACCCATATAGTCCAAGAAGGTCACCAAGAACAAAATCTAGTTTTGCAGTTAGACAAGCATCAAAAAAGATAACTGGAAGTTTATATGAATTTTTTAGGCTGAGAAGATTATAGGTATAATAGTTGATTCGATTTTGATCGTTTGGTGGAGATGTTCCCATACCAAATTCATATCCATGACCAGAATACGCTAAAAATCTAGCACCCTTGTTTACTTCTTCATTAATTTTTTCAGGTGTAAAAGTTCCTTCGGATGTCCAAAGTCTGATATGAGTAAAATCTGGTAGAGCTTCTGCAACACAATTATTTGTGACCTCACCTTCATAAACACCCCAACCTGGAAAGGTGTCGCCACCTAATAGAATTATTTTATCCCACCAATCATCGTGAGGTTTTGATTCATAATTTATTATTTTATCTACTGATATGTATACATCAAAGATATTTTTACATGGAATTCTTCCGAGATAGACATCTGCATATAGATCTACAGTATCTTTTTCATCATTATACCAATATTCTCCATAGATATGATTTCCATTTGAATCCCAATCGCAAAATGATCCATCCTCAAAATATAGATCTGCATAATACATATCTGTATAAAGGACCATATCCCCAAAAAAAGCAGTTCTCATTGGGAAGTTATAGATACTACCAACTAAAAGTATGTAATCTGTTCCCCATTTTTCAACAGCATTCTTTATAAAATATTTAATCTGCTCTGGCTTGTCATATCCTTCAGTGGGGAAGAATTCTCCATTGTATATCTGATCTAGAGATACAAGTTTTGTAGTCAGTCCATTTTCAGTTTTATGTTCTTCTAATTTTTCTAATGGTGATAAAAAGTTTGAAGGTGAAATAATTAAAAGTGAATAAGTGTCTTCTATAAAAATTGGTTGTGATGTTTTGTATTTTACATTTATTTCAATTTGATTTATATATTCAATGATCAGATTATGAGAATCATAATTCACAGGATAAATATGAATTGAAAGAAAAGTGACACGTTCACCTTTATCAATTCCTCCACCAAGTTGATAACTACACCATGGCAGTTTAAGATTAGTATCAGTTGAGGTAATTAACTTATCATCTGGTGTATTTTTTGTATTATACCAATTCAATGAAGGTGCATTTTTTACTGGTTTGCTTAAATGAATCTGCCGTGTCTCTGGATAAGTTATATCAATGTTTTCAATAGTTGTACCAAGAGGAAATGTCAATAAAAAGGATGTATATGGTAGCATGGGTTGTCCTGTTGATTGAGTATAATAAGGCGCTTCATCAACAATAATTGTTGTTGAATCTTTATTGTTCTCTATTTCTGGTGTTGTAAACTTCAAGGTTTTACTATAAATTTCAAATTCAGAATTTATATTCGTATTAAATTTATTATTAACATTTGAATTTACAGATGGTATTGCACTCAAAAAAATAAATAATATAACAATTGTAAGAACTGCCATCTTATTATAAATATTTTTTTTCATTTATTTCCCCCAACATAAGATATTAATAACTTAATAGTTTTTTAAATTTTTTATGATAAATATAAACATTTTAAAGTTATTTTAATTTTTTATTTGATAAAATGATAAATTTAAATATATTGTACTAGTTTTATTATATGATTCAGGGAGGTAAAATTTGTGAAAAATCGTAATAGTATTAAAATAATTGTGATAGGATTATTTATCCTATTTTTTGGAGCTGCTATTTTACCAGGTGTTACTAGTCAAACCGGAAAAATAAACAAATATTTAAATGAAGTAGAGCCAATAGGAAGAAATTGGTCTGATAACTTTGATTCTTATGCTCTTGGACAATACCTTAATGGTACATCAGATGATGGTGGCTGGAAAGGCTGGGACAATGATTCATCTGTTGGTGCATTTGTTGTAGATTTTCAAGCTCAAAGTTCACCTCATTCTGTTGAAATTGCAGATATTGTTGATTTAGTTCATGAATTTTCTGGATATAATGCTGGTCAATGGACATTTACAGCATGGAATTACATTCCAGATGATTACACTGGTGATGCAAGCTTTCTTTTACTTAATACCTATAGTGATGGTGGTTCACATGAAAACAATCATTGGTCAAATGCTATAACATTCAATAGTGTTTCAGGAAATGTTGAATCTTGGGAGGGCGAATCTCTACCGATAATCTTTAATGAATGGATAGAAATAAGAGTAGAAATCGATTTTGATACAGATTTTCAAAGAATATATTATGATGATGCTTTACTTATTGGAAAAATTTGGACAGGTGGGGTAGAACCAGGTGGAGCCTTAAATCTTGCATGTGTTGATTTATTTTCTGGTCCTTCATCATCAACTGAGATATTTTTTGATGATTTATCTCTTACAGAAGGATTCCCTCCAAAAGCAGATCTATGTTGTGATGGTGAAATAAGACTAGAAGATGTTGTTCCGGGTTCAACGGCCTCAGGGAGTTTTACAATAGAAAACTGTGGCGATGCAGGAACAGAACTTAATTGGGAAATTACTGAATATCCTGAGTGGGGTTCTGATTGGATATTTACTCCAGCAAGTGGTAATGGTTTAACGCCTGAAGCAGGTGCTGTAACAGTTGAAGTATCTTTTAATGCACCAACAGAATCAGAGACGGAATATACTGGTGATATTAAGGTTGAAAATTCTGATGATTCTAGTGATTTATGTAGAATTGATGTTTATGTTTTAACTCCAAGAAGCAAGTCAATAAGCTACCCAGTTATCTATAGATTTTTCCAACAATTCCCCAATGCATTTCCAATACTAAGACAACTATTAGGGCTATAAAATTAGCCCATATTTTTCTTTTAATTTTTTATTAATAATTTTTTGAAATTTAATAGAGAAAATTCTTATAACAAGTTCCATTATTCGTAGGCAATATGGGTTTAATTGAATTTGTCATAACTGTTGTTCTAATTACAGCATCTGGTGCTCTTGCACCGGGACCTTTGTTTTTTGCAACTGTTTCTCATGGCACAAAAACTGGCGCAAAGGGTGGTTTGATTTTTTCAATTTCTCATACTATCGTTGAATTCACACTTATTATGCTTCTTGCTCTTGGACTTCTTACAATTGCTAGTGAAACTATTGTAAAAAATGTTATCGGAATTGTTGGGGGAATAGCTCTTGTTATATTTGGACTTTTACAAATCTATTTTTCATTTAAAGAAAAATCAGATGAAAAAAAGCAGCATATGACATCTTATCCTCGACTTTTTTTTATGGGTATTATTCTTACGGGTCTTAATCCTTATTTTATTGTTTGGTGGCTTACAGCTGGAGCAAAATTAATTATAATTGCCCTTGAATTTGCAGCACTCATAGGAGTGATTTTTATGTTTATTTGTCATGTATGGATGGACTATGTGTGGCTTACTTCCATTGCTTATTTTTCAAAAAAGGGCACAAATACATTAGCATTTAAATGGTATAGGATAATAATTTTTATTTTTGGGTTAGTACTTGTTTATTATGGAATATCTTTTATTTATGATGTTATGGTTATTTAAAAAAAGATATTGGATCAAACATTGTTTTACTCTCAATTTTTTCATTTGATTCACCTTTATATTCAATAGGTGGAAAATCAAAGCTATTTGGGTCATAATCAGCCCAAACAATAAGAGAACCATCAATATTCAGGCTTCCGTAGGCAATATTAAAAAATCCATCATATCCCCAATCTGTTCCCCAACTGTTCTTACAAATCCAATATCCTCCACTAGGAATAAATGGAATGTCCTTCCAACCTACTATCATTACAACATGGTTTACTGAGTGAGACCTTTTAAAACGTGGATAATATAGATTTGGATTGTGGATTATTGCTCCAAACGCTTTAAATAAATCTGTCACCTTCATGTGAGTTGCAACTGGTCCGTTTTCATATATATAGGATTTTATTGATTTTCTTCCTTCATCTGTACCATCTGCTTCCCAAGATCCCCAATCCAGAATTGGAACAAGTTGATCCATCCAATCTGGACATTTATCAGAACATGGAATATCATCATCAGCTTCATAAGGAAAGCATTCCTCAAAAATTGTTCCATTTGCATTATTTCCAACAGGAGAATCATCTTGTAATAATTCGAAAGCAACCCACGTTCTACCACCTCGGCAACTACCTGCTTCTGACAAACAAGATAGAACGTATTGCTCTGAAAAATCTGGATTTAAATCTGCGTTATCTTCTCTTATTTCAACTATTGATTCAAGTACGCCAATAGCTCCAAAGGCCCAACAACTTCCACATTGACCTTGATATTTTGCAGGTGTTGTCCAATCCTCTCCTTCATAATTTCTCCAACTAAATTTTTCAGGTAAATTATCAATAATTGGGTAGGGCTCGCCTTTTATTTCATCAGGAAAAGAAATGATTTCATCCATTACTGGATAATCTAGAAATATATTGCTATCTTTAATTTTATTTTCAGTGTTATATATTGAAAAATCTTGATTTGTTTTTATAGAAATTGTCGATGGTAGAAAACCTATTAACATTATTAATACAATAATTACACCCAATGTTTTTCTATTCATTTTATTTCACCTTTTTTTTTATATGATTTTATCCTAATTTATTATTTTGTTAAAAAATACTTTATGAATTAATCCACCTAAAATTGGATTAATTAAAATAAGTCTTTCCAAGTATTTAATTAAAAAATAAAGAGGAGAATTAGTTTGAGAATGATTGCGAGTAACAGATTGTTTTAATGAAAATGTATGAGTAGTTGTTCCTCCGGAATATATATCGATTGTTATCTCCTGAGATTGATATCCCTCCATATGGGCTCGTAAAAGATATTCTCCCTCAGGTAGGTCATATCTTGTATAGGTGCTAAATTCTCTAAATTGTGGTCTAATATCATACCATGTTCCGGTTTCTAAATTCCATGCAGCAACTGAGGCATTATTTAATGGTTTACCAGTTTTTTCACCTTCGATATCAACAGTTAATCTACCATTACCTGTGCCCTTCTGTTCCTTATGACTATTTTCTAGACCATATTTGAAAACCCATGACATAAATTCTTGTCCTTCGTCAATTATTACTGAACCTGCTTGAATTTCATTTTTTCCGTCATTATCACAATCGCCAACAGAAACCACTGCAAGATCCCCAAAGGTAGGAAGAACTGCTTCCTCTACATATGTTTCACCATTCCATTGAAGTATATGAATAAGGTCTGTTCCTGCACAAACCTCATTTATTGAATCATCATCTACATCTCCAACATCAAGACCTTCAATTAAGGTTCCTTCACCAGGCCATTCTTTTTCAAATTTAACCTCGTAACCCGTTCCATTCCATTCAAAAATTGAAATCATTGGAGACCAATATCCAACATGGACCTCATTTTTTCCATCCATATCACTATCTTTTAAGACACATGCAAAAGGATAGTAATAATCACTTGTTTCTTTAATTATTGTCTCTTCAAATTCTTTATTTTCTTCATTCCAGTCAAGAGCAAAAACCTTGAATCCAGAACCACAAACAATCTCATTTTTTCCATCTTCATCTATATCTGCTAGACCTGGCATATAAATATGCGTATACCCAAAACCAGGATTGTTCCATTCAGCTTCTTTTACAAGATTTATTCCATTCCAGCGAAATATTGTAATTTCAGGACAATTACTCCAATCATCCATTGGTCCACCACTTACAATCAACTCATTTTCACCATCATTGTCATAATCTCCAATATAACAATCACCACTGCCACCACCTTGGTTGAAAACCCAGGGATTATAGCCTATAGTTCTGAATTTTCCAAGAATCCATTTGTGAACAGATACTCCCCATGTGGCTGCAATCTCATTTTTTCCATCATTAGTTAGATCACCAATGGTAAATCCACCTGCATCAGTATCTTGATACGGATAAAATGGTGGAAATAAAGTATGCATTTCTAAATATGTTTGTTTTTCTTCATTCCATTCAAAAATCCTAAGTTTGTTGTCTCTTCCTCCTACAATCATTTCATTTAATCCATCATTATCACAGTCACCAATTGGTTTAGGTCCTTCATATCTAGCACCGTATCTTGAATCTGAGTCAAAGTTCATTTCCCATTGTATTCCATATTCTTCACTAAAAATATAATCTTGTTCTTGATTAATAATTTCATTTTTAATCTTAAAATTTGCAGATACAATTGTTATATTTACTAATCCTAAACATAAAACTACCAAGATTGTTATTATTTTTTTACCCATATTATTGCACCAAAATTAACGCGTGTTAATATGTAATATATATTAATATAGTTTTCCTAGTAAAATTGCAAATTTTATAATATTATATATTAAAGGAAAATTCTTAAAAATTTCGAGATTAATATTATTTATCACATTTCTTTCTCTTGGTACATTTATTTTTAATGTATCTGACCATTCGCTTGTTGTTCCATTAATGTCTTTTGCCTTTGTTTTTATTAAAAAGGTTCCATTCTGCGTCCACATATGATATGCCTTTATTGTTTCACCTGAATTGTATGGTCCTAACCAACCACTGGACGTACTATCTCCCCAGTCAAATAAAAGATATATCTGGTCGTTATCTGGATCTGTTGTGGAGCTTTTATATTTATAATATTTATCAGTTTTAATCCTTCTTACACCGGAAGGTTTTGTTGGTTTTGTTGGTGGTTTACTTTCTTGCCCTTGGTCAATCTCAGGTAGTATTATACATGATGGATAATCTTTGCCAATATATAGTGTGTTATTTGCAATATTATATGTTGAATTATCATTTATTGGGTCCTTAGTATTTGGATTGGCTAAAAATCTTGGATAATTAGATGAAGAAATCGCTATTCGAATTCTATGGCCTGTGTTCCAAATATAAGATGTACTCCATAAATCAACCTCTACTTCATAAATCTCTCCAGGTTGCATAAATTCCCAATGATCTACTCCATTACGATTTCTCATTCGAATTATACCATCTGTTATTAGCATTGATCTACCATCTGGATAAACATCTGATATTTTTACTGTAAAATCAGTATCTGGGCAATCAGATGAAACATAAAGTTTTGCCTTTATCTCACCTGTTGCTTCATATGGTTCAGTAAATTCTTCACTTGTAAAAATTAAAACATCATTTCTATTTTCAATAGAAGTTTGATCATATGGTCCTGGTGGCATTTCTAGATTCTGACCTCCAAGTGTGGGAACGGGATTTGTTGGATCATATAAATATGATAATGGATTGCAAACTGATGGACTGGTTTTACTTAATAATTCATTTTCATGGAAAAACCAGGAAGTGTATTCTGTTTGAATAGGCCATTCATCTGCATAACGCCATTCATTGCCAGGAGCATCAATAACATCAATATCTCCCATTACATAATACATGACAGCAGGTCTATTTTCAAAATTGTTTTCTTCATCCATAGTATAATTATTCACCATTTCAAGAAACATTAGAACGAGGTCTGCAACTCTTCTTGAATTTTCAGGATATGTTAATTCACCTTGTTCATATCTAATGTACCCTTCATGTGTCCAGGGACCGATCACAAGCTTTGATTTCCCTTGGGCTCCAGTTCCAGAAAGATATTGATAGCCATAAAATCCATCAGTTGTTCCCTGAAGAAAAATATCATACCATCCGCCCATATGGATTGCTGGAACATTTATGTCTTCCCAGTTATCCTCAATTGATACATTTGTCCAGAAATCTAAGGTGTAGTTTTCTTGAAGAAATATTTCTTCTAAAAGATATAAGGAATCGACACTCTCTAACCATTTTTCCACTAACTGCTTTCTAAATTGCCCTCCTTGATATACTGCATGCTTATGAAGATTTGTTGAAGCAACCATTACTCCTTGGCAAGCTAGTTCAGGAGGATTTGAACCCGCTGTTAAGTATTGTGTGATACCAAGTGCTGAAGGTCCAACTGTTGCTACCTTTCCATTTGACCAATCTCTTGAATCAATCCATTTTAATGCATCTGGTCCATCAGTCTGACATTTTCTATAACCTGAAAAAACTCCTTCAGAAGCATGGGTTCCTCTTATATCCTGAATTACCGCTGGATAACCTGCAAGTGCTAATAAAACACCCAGTTCATATAAATCATCCTTATCATAAGGCGTTCTAAGAAAGATTGTTCCCTGTGGTTTCCTTAAAAATACTGGTAAAAAAACATCTGTTGCTAGATTTATGCCATCTCGCATAGGAACCATATATGTTTTTTTTATTATTCCAGTTTCATTATACTCAACTATTTCATTTAATCCCTCAATTAAAAATGTTATAAAAGCATCGTTATAGTCTAATTTTACATCTTCATTTTCAACAATTTTGCATGAATTTAAATTTGTTTTAATTGATGAAGCAGAAAATGATGATATTATCAATATCGCTAAAACTGCTAAATGTATGTATTTTTTCATAATTTTTCTCCCTTTAACTATTTATTAGGAATAACTTGTCTACTTAAAATTATATCTATAATTTTTATATTTTTACAAAATTAACGATTAACTCTTTATTTCTAACCTCTGGATGAAATAATACTCCATAGAAAGGATTTTTTTTGTGTTTTACAGCCTGAGGGCAATATTTTGACACTCCATATACATCAAACTCATTTGAAATAGCATAATAATTGTGTAATTCATAAACCTCAATTTTTTCAAAATTTCCCAAGAATTCTTTTTTAAGCTTAATATCTGTAAGTCCAATTTCTTGTTGTTTTTTAAGTTCTCCATTGAAAATAAGACCTAAAATATGCATTCCTCCACAAATTCCCAGAATTGGTTTATTAAATCCTTTTATCCAGTTAAACTTTGAAATATCTTTTACAAATCCATTATCTTTCAGGCTTGTACCAGAGATAATAATTTTTTCTGTTTTATTAATAAGTTCTTCTGATAAGTTGTTGTAATGTACTGATTGAAATTCTATGTTATTTTTCCTGAGTATGTCTTCAATAGGTTTTATGAATTCAAAATAATGAAATTTTTTATTACAAATTTGGATTATAAGTATCATATTACATCTATTTCCATTCTCCAAGAATTTTGTTTTCCTGAAATATCTATTTTGTTAATTTTCAATTCCCTTGAAAATAAAGGACAATCAAGAACGTATGATTCGAATTCTCCACCTTCTCCTCCCGGATTAATTTTATATTTATCAACAAGAATCTTAACATCATTTATGAATTTAACATTTATTTCTCTACCCAACCATTTTTTATCTAAAGGAAATGCAAAAACACCTGTGATAATCATTTTAAATTTGTTTTCTATTAAATCATTTATTAATTCAAATTGGTCTTTTTGCCAAAGAGGATTAAAACAATCAAGTTCAAGTCTGTCGCATATCTTTTGCACACGTGATGCTTGATAGGCTGATTCTACTGAACCTGTCACAATAGCCTTTATACCGAATTTCTTTTTTGCATTTTTTATTACATTCTCAAGATCCTTTAATTCTTCTTCTTTTTCTCCTTTTGTTTTTTGGGTAATTAAAGGTACATTCATTACTTCTGCCTGTTTTTTAACTTTTGATATGGAGGGTGTATGAAACATATAACTATCAGGATTTTCAGATATAATTGTAATAAGACAAGTTATTTCATTACCATATTTTTTTGCTAGATATGCAGCAAAGACAGAGTCCTTTCCTCCTGAAAAGAGAATTCCACATTTCATGCTTACTGAAAAAGAAAAGTAGTTTATTAATTTTTAAGATAAAAAAATTAAGATAAGATTGAACGATTTTTTATAGTCATTCAGATTATCTGTTTAATACGTTCATCATATGCTGAAAAGCAGGCAACATTGAATTTACTGAATCATCTATCAATGTCATTTGAAAAACAAAATATTGTTCATCTATAACAATGAATTCAAAAATTACTGGAACATAACTTTCAGCTGTGATTTCTACTGTATATATGCTATTAATTTCTAAAAGAAGTATGCATGTACCATCAATATCTGTTACATTTATATCATTACCAGCTCCACCAAATGCTGAAACAGTTACACCTTCGATTGGTTGACATCCACAACCATCATTTATAACAATATTAAAAGTTATTTCAGTAAAAAAGAGAGGTTCATCACTAACACTGTTGTTTGATGTCTTAATCTGATTTTTTATTAAAACTGACTCTGCAGCAACACCAATAACAAAGGTTGTAAGTATCATTAAAATTACTACTAATATAGTTGTTTTTACTTTCTTCATTTAAAATCCTCCAAATATTGTTAACAATTGTTAATGTGCTGCTGCTATTTATAATTATTTATTAGCCTTTCTGCTAGATGCTTTCCAGATCTTCTTCTGTAAAAAATTTCAATTCAGTTCCATCTGGCAATATAGCAACTTTTACCTTCTGACCAGTTTTTGGGTCAATATCATCTCGAAATTTAGTCCCTTTAGGAAAATCCATTTTTTCCCCTCTAATTATATTCAGAATCAATATGTGTTTTAAATAATATACGACTTTTATATGTATACATTTGAGTATATTAATAAATACACATTTTTTGTGAATTTGTAATATATCAATAAAATTTATACTACATATGCAAGTGCATATGTAACTGAATATACATAGAAGAATAATTTTATTAATAATAATTTGCATCTGTTTTTGGAAGGGATGCAAAAAGATCATCGACTAGAGGGCTCTATCGATGTGAAAAGACCTATGGTCATAAGGGCTCTTAGAAGGAGTAATGTGAGAAAAAAGATTGCAGAATATCTTTTTGAAATTAGCCCTAGTAGTAGCTATACCTCAGAAATTGCTTATAGTGTAAAAACAACCCCAACAAACGTTATAGGTGCAATTAGAGGTATGCATTCTAGATATAGGGAGGAAGAATCACTTCTTAGTTTAAATATTATTGAAGAAAAAAGTGGCAGGGGAAACATAAAACTTTATGGTCTGACTGCTTTTGGGAAGGAAATAATTGAATCTTTAAAAGATAAAAAATAAAAATTATTTTTAAAAAGGGATATGTGACGAGGGATATTGGTAGATAACTATTATACATAATGATATACTTAATTATCTGAAAAAAAAAGGAAAGAAAAAATAAGGGAGAGTTAGTTTGTTTTAAATCGATGTAACTGTAAATTGATAACTATCCTCCAATATGCTCTCACCATCACAGACTAGCACATTATAATCTGGATCTCTAAGGGCAGCATACACTCGATATGTACCATCACCATTAGTAAAGCTACTGGTACTCACATTATATGGATTAAATATCGTATCCAGTGCAAGTGTAATACCTATATTGATTGTTCTTGGAGTTGTCTCATTTACTACTTCTTGCTCAAGAATCCATGTGCTGTTTGTGGTATTGTAAAACTCAATCTGCATTAGTAGATATCCTGTGAAATTCGTTGAACCAGTGTTCTCTATTTTGGATTGATAACCTGTGTAGAATGAAAACACATTACTTGTTACTGTGTTGGTCCCGTCACTCACATTCACCTTCCAATACCACCATTTACCATTTTCTGTCGCATTAGAAAATGTCTGGTGATAAGTGCCGTTACTTACACTATTGTTTCTTCCGAATATCTGCCAGCTTCCACTACTATTGCTCAGCCATGTAATGTTCATAGTGTCTCCATTTGGATCTGAAACAGTAATGTTTAACACTGGAGTAATCGTAATACCATTACTATTACTTGGTGGATATGGATTGGAAATCACAGGATTAGGATTATAAGTTACCTTTACCTCGACTTTTGAACAATACAAAGTATAAAACTCTGTAGCTGCTTCTACCTCGACAACTAGATTATCAATATCAGACCAAGTCCAAGGACTTGGAGCATTAGGATTATTTGTAATATCATACCAGCTAGACCAAGCACCTGTAGTACTTGGTATGAAATAATGCGTACCACCGACTGTTTTTAAAACAATATCATGTGGTGGGTAACCACTACCAGAATATTTACCAAAAGCTCGGATTTCAACCTTTGATATTGCACCTTTATCAGCAGTAGATTCTAAATTAATATTTAATATTTCCATATCACGATCAATCGTAGTTGAAGCATAATTAGAGGTATTACCATCAGCCATATAAGCAGGATTTGTTGCCCATGCAAGCATTGTATCATATTCATTGAAATAATATATTACCTCAGAAGAATCATGCCAAAACAATTCAGTAGATTTCTCTTGACCAATATTAAATGTACCAATCTTAATTCCGAGAGTTACTGGTGCATTATATTGACCAGTTCTTGATTTAACTTGTACCGTGTAGTTCAGGTTTTCATCCCAACGTAGATATAATGATTCTGATTTGTTATCACCAATGTCTTCTTTAATGTAGAAACTTGGTACATCCATGTTTGTGTAGGTTTCATCCAAATCTGTTGTGTTGAGATAGTAGGTTGTTCCATTGATATCAATATAATCATTTTCTTCAGTCATATCAATCTGGATGTCCTTTATCTCCCAAGCAAATCCAAGATTATAAGGTATATCCTCATTATCGATATTCTTAATGTATGGAATAACTGTTAGTTCATTATCATTGATACTTAGATGGTATCTAATCGCCAGTCGGAAATCATAACCTGCATAGTTAAGGTCCTTCCACAATGTAGCATTCACATATGTTTCATTATCACTAATTATCTCTTTGTTGAATCCGCTTAACTCATCGGTTCTATAGATTAGGTTCCATTCATCATTATTATAATATCCAAACATCAAAACATTATGTGACCAGTATTCATCGTAATGATTAGTAATTTGAATGCCACTACTTGTATTGAAATAATAATGGTCAAGATTATTCCAGATATGTAGAACCTCGCCATCATCTAAAAATTCATAACCAACTTGATAAGAGCTACTTGGTGGATCTGTTAAATTGATTGTCTCATTATCACTATATTCATCTTTTATTGTACACAGAGAAACTGATGCCTGTGCAGATACGTTGAAACTATGTCCTGAACTAGAGTTAGAGCCTCCTAATTTATCAACCGCCCAGATAGTATAATTGTACTCTCCAACATTCCATGTATCTTCAAACACATACTCAAAGTTATCATTTCCGGTATGACTCATGGTAAAGTTACCAGAAGTGTTTTTAGGGTAAGTAATATTTACTGATACATTCTCTATTCCACAGGAATTATTATCGACATTTGCACTTATTGTAACATTAAAACCATAACCAACAGCACTAGGAGTAGCAGTGACCTCTGTTATTTCTGGAATGGTTGAATAACTGCAATAAATTGAATATATTCTTGTATTGTTAGAAGTCCAATTAATTGGATCCGGAGCATTACCATAGGTATAATTTGCATACCTGCTATTGACATTGGAAGAATTATCATAATACAGGTCACAAGTATCATTACTCCAACAAACTAATATATACTCATTATCTTTATTTAAACTTGGTTTAGTACCGGTGAAATTATATGTAATCCAGTTAGGTTCTGAACCGGTATTCAATGTTTTTTCTTCAGTAGTTCCAACTAATGTTGTGTCACTATTATATATCATACATTTTGTTTTTGGAGGTGAACTCAGGTTTGCTTCAATATAAGCAGTAATACTGTCTGCTGTTCCATTATATTGAACTGTGAAATTTGAACCAGTTATTCTATCCTTAATATTTTGACCTGTTTTACCAGGTTGTGTGTATCCAAATAAATGATCAACATAGAAACTACTACCAGAAAATAAAATGCTATTATTTGCGTTATCAACTGCCCAGATGCTGAAGTAATGACATCCGGCTTGTAATGTATCATTAAACTCGTATTCATAGATATTAGGATCTGTTTCAGAGATATTCATATTGAAATTATTATAGGAACCATTCGGATAAGAGATATTAACCTTTACAAGGCTTACTCCACTTTGATTATCAAAGAAAACCGCATTTAATGTTACATTAGAATCTACTTTAACAAAATATGGATAGTAATAAGCATCTATTATTCGCGGAGGTGTTGATTCGATATATATGATATAGTATGAACTAGCATTATTACCCTGATTATCAGTAACTGTTAATGTAACATTGTAGACTCCATTATCTGAATAATTATAGCTAATATTTTGTTCATAGGAAACATTTCCATCATCAAAATCCCATGTCCAATTTTCTATGTTAAATGCTCCTTCAGATCTGTCTGAAAAATCGATATTAATTGATGGTTGTACACCGGTTGAGGATACATTGAAACCTGCTGTCAGATTCACCACATTTATTAACAATGAATAATTAACTTCACTACTTTCATTTTTTACTAATAATGTAACATTATAAACTCCGGTTTGATCAAAGCTATGAGTTGTATTTTGTCCTGTGGCATTAGACGAATCTCCAAAATCCCACTCAAAAGTACAACTCCCAGTCAGACCATAATTAAAACCATAAAAAGACTCAACCTGATCAACAATTATTTCACTCTGACCAGCTTCTCCTTGAACTTGAACTGATTGACTTTGGGAAGACATGCTGGAGATCTCAGCAGAACAACCAGATGGAACAGATACAGACAAGGGATCTGACCATTCACTGAATACATTAGGACTAAACCATTCATCCCTAGCTCTCACTCTAACATCAACATTTCCAGGAAGATGCCACGTATGTCCTTGTTCGTAAGTTTCATATGAATCATATGGTCCATACCATCCATCAATATCAGGTAATAATTTATTAGCTCTCCATTTCCACTGATAATAAATTTCATCTCCATCATCGTCATGGGTGCTGGTCGTGTAAAAATATTCTGTTCCAGCATCTACAGTAGTCGGACCATTTGGTGTACTTGGTTTTTCTGGTGGAGAATTAGGAGGATACAGATAGAACGTATCGGGTGTATAAGAATCATTAACACACAAATATATTCCTGAAACATCTAATATATCTTCAATGACATCAAAAGGATAACCTTTGACTTGTTCGTAAATATCAATAAGATATGATAAAATACCCAAACCTGATTCCTCAGAAATATCCTGCAAAATATCAAGATTTAAATCCATATCATCAAGGGTATTGAAATAAACCTCTCCAGTTGAGTTATAAAGATGCAAATGGAGAACATATTTACCATATGGTGCATTTTTCGGAAGAGATATAGCGATTGTATCTTCTACACCCTCAGAGGTAACAGTGTAAAACTTTTTTTCCTCATATCTATAAAGAAATGGAAATGCAGGATGATTTAATGTTGCCTTTGGATATAAAATTGCTCTAACCATTACATAATCATGTGGTAGTTTTGTATCTATTGAAAATGTTACATTGACAGAATCATATTTTCCATCATTTGATGAATCCCAATAATTATGTGTTTTACTATCAAACCAACTGTTAGGCTCAACAGTATAAAATCTTGTAATATTCCAAAAGATATCCGCAGTAATGTTCAAATCTTTTCTGTCTAATCCAGATGGAATATCTCCTTTTGTATGATCTACACCCGAACAATGATAATAACCATCATTTGGAGGATCTGATATTTTACCCATAGTAATAATTGGAGCATGTCTATACCAAAAAGGTGTACAATCGTTTATTGGAATTATATTTTCAGATTTTACAAGACGGTCGATAATAGGATTATTTGATAATTCTTTTATAAAACCTAATGAGAAGGCTTGGGCGACAGTAACATTGTTTCCTTTATCTTCAAACATATCATTGTAGTTCGTTCGATTAACAATTATATCTACAAAACACTTGTTTATGAATCGCCTTAAAGGTTTAAATAGATTTGAACTCTTTATATACAGAGTGGAATTTGTTGTATTTTGAGCACATGTATTAACAGCAATCATCATTTTTATATCTTTAGCTTTACTAAGATGAGAAGAACCATAATTATCTACAACATAGCTTCTTGCCCCATTTAAACAATATTCATGTCCTCCAAAAGTAATGAATGTAATATTGTATTTAGGTATGATATTATTGTCGTTAAAATATTTTAGTATCCCAAGCATAATTCCAACACTAATTGCATTATCACGTGCACCTTGTCCCCAAACACAATCATAATGCCCCCCATTAATAATGACTCTTTTACTACTATCTTTACCTTCAACATTACACCAGACATTATAACTATCCGCATTTGTTTTTTCTTGATTAACCCAAAAATCAGCTTTCACATCTTCATTGTCAATCCAATCATCAAGTTTAAGTTGTTCTCCATTGCTATCGACTATGGTTCTATTGAGAGATATCATAATGTCAGGAAAAGGACAATATACTCTATTTTGGTAATTCAGAAACGGACCAAACATTGATGCCAAAACCTCACTAAAAGTAGCATATGACCACATCATATGAACATCATCAAATATTGTGGGATCATAAGTCAAAATACCAACACAACTAGAATTCCACATTAATACTCTAGGTATATAAAAAGGTTCAATAGAAGAAAAATTTACCAGAACAATATAATTATTTGACTCATTAGTGAGAGTTAAGGAATAGTTATGAATAGTAAGATTTCCAATATCTGATATTGGATCCCCACTATTATTAAGAATCCCTGTTAAAAGATATTTACTTTCATTTGTTGCTAACTCTTTTATAATACTTGCATTTTCTTTTGAAATGGCAACACCAGAAATAGATGTTTCCCAACTAGATATATCAGAGACGTTATCTCTCA
>Ga0272442_10004191_pt1 | contig 19854 bp, 23 predicted proteins | sample SSMForm2O_FD_200262 | JGI IMG/M metagenome (GOLD analysis project Ga0272442, IMG submission 200262) | Marine sediment archaeal communities from Little Sippewissett salt marsh, Falmouth, MA, United States - SSM-Form-2O | ecosystem: Environmental > Aquatic > Marine > Wetlands > Sediment ... | reverse complement strand
TGCATGATGAATGTGGGGAGAGCGTCACTGGACGTGATGTAACTGTGGCAATTATAGACACAGGAATGGATTATAATCATCCTGACTTAAAGGACAATTTTGTAGATGGATATGATTTCGTTAATAATGATAATGACCCTATGGATGATAACGGCCATGGAACCCATTGTGCGGGCATTATAGCTGGCACAGGAGTAGCTTCTGATTTTAGATTTGTAGGCGTGGCCCCTAATGCAGAGTTGTATGTTTATAAAGTGATGGACAACGAAGGCAATGGATACACATCGTGGTTCATAGAGGGTATGGAAAAGGCGGTTGATCCAAATGGAGATGGTAACTTTTCCGATCACGTAGATGTTATCTCAATAAGTGCTGGCGATTCATCTGGTTATCCTGATGATGCTATTAGTATAGCAGCCAATAATGCTGTAGATTTTGGTGTTGTAGTGGTCGCTGCCGCCGGTAATGATGGCCCTTCATATGGCACCATTTCGTCCCCTGGCTGCGCTAAAAGGGTAATATGTGTAGGCGCCACAGATAAAAATGATGAAGTCGCGTCTTTCAGTTCTCGCGGATCTTATTACGCTGAAGTAATTAAACCCGATGTTGTAGCTCCAGGTACAGATATTGTTAGTGCTTGGCCTGGAAGAAGTTATCGTTCTTTACGCGGTACGAGTATGGCTTGCCCACATGTAACAGGTGTAGTTGCACTTACATTACAAATGCATCCCGATTGGACGCCTGATGAAATAAAAACGGCATTAAGGGGCACTGCTGTTGACTTGGGGTATAATTTAACAACTCAGGGTTATGGTCAAATCGACGCGCTCAGCATAGTCACGTTATCAGACGTACCACCTATTTCAATACTAAATATTTCTGGTGAAATTGTATATGGGTTGGTCGATATCTGCGGCACAGCACTAGCAGATGATTTCCAAAATTATAGTTTACATTATACAAAGGTTAACGAATCTGAGCAAAGTACCGATTGGATAAATCTATATGGAGGAAACAGTAGGGTAAACGATGGTATTTTGTTTACATGGAATACATGTTCATTGCACAGTGGAAACTATAAATTAAAACTAGAGGTTAGAAGTCAGAATCAAACAAGTGTAGATATTGCTTTCATATCCTTAAAAACAAAAAATGACAGTCAAAAATTATTCATTCAGTCTCCTGATGAAATTAATGAATCTGAGTGTTTCACTGTTAGTGTAACAGATATAACTGATACTCCTCAAATGGCATGGTTTTTGCTTACTTTTCCACATAATCGGCCCAAAATAAGATTTGGAGTTTCAGCAAATTTCAAGGCACCTTTGATATTAAACCCACAGACAGAAAACTTAGAAGGTATGCTCACAGTTTTTAAGATATCTGGCAGATATAAAATCAATAGAATGCATATCACTGTGGTTAACAAATGACATGAGTTACGCCTTTGATGCATTATTCCCACTTTTGGTTCATTTCTTCAAGCGTACTCCTGAACTGATAGGAGAAACATTATTATAAGATAAAGGGCATTATATATTGTAATTTAAAGGAGTAAAAATGAGCAACACTTATCAAAATCATGTAGATAAAAGAATAAGAGAAATGCATGAGAGAATGCTTAACTTTAAATTGAACAAGAAAAAGCAAACAAAGGAATCTAAATAGTTTATAAATCAAACCTTTTTTGTACTAATACTTTTCAATATCAATAGGGCCTCAAATGATATATTTTTAAAGGGGCAGATGTTGTAGAATCGTAGGAGATAAAAGACAAAATGGATAAACTGTTAACAATGGCAGTTATATGTGCTATATTGGGATTTGCAACATTTTTAGGATTTTTCCTGTCATCATCTTATGGGTATAGTTTTTTTGGGGTACCATTCTTAGATAGTTTTCTTACTATGTGCGGTTTGATAGTATTTTTTATTAGTATTGCATTAATATTTTTGCTAAAAGCTCCTAGATACAATGAATAAAAATATAATGATATTTGGAATGGCTATTCTGCTCTTATCGGTTGGATTAAGTGGGTGCATCGAAGATCCATTTGATGGAACTTGGTCCAATGGAATCTTGGAAATTAGCTATATCCCAGAAGTGATGAGCATTTATATCACTGAACTAACCTTTACTGGAGGTGCTGCACATCTCACCCTCAATGTAGGAAATAAAACCATCACTAAAACTACCGCAAGTGGTACCTATGAAACAGAGGGAAATGAACTCTATATACACCTCTCCACAGACGTTACTTTTTCCTTTGCATATAGTTTTGATATGGAAGATGAAAAAGATGTTCTGTATCTTGACGGAGTGAAATTTACTAAAGTTTAAACAATTTTCTTTTTAATCACTCATTAGATCTTCCCCGCCTTCAAATTGAAGCTGTATCATGGTATAAAGATCCTCTATGCCAAAAAAATCTTCTTTGCCGGTGGGGCTAAGCATCGCATGGCTTCCGAAACTTTGTATTATTTGCAGTATTCCTTCACTCATTTCTCGGTGTACTGATGCTTCTTCATTTGTAATTACATTATATAACTCATCTGAATCTTTGGACCATCTTATTACTTGCTCCTGTTCTTCCTCAGATAATAGATCTGCTTTACTTAGAATGTTAATCTGTGGTTGATTCAATCGGAAGCTGGTATTGATGGATAACAAAAGTTGTGAGACGAAACCAGATGCTGTCTTGGCTAAGGCATGATCAAGTAAATAAGCCGTGATGGATCGCTGTGGGTTTAGAAATTTCACTATGTATTTTCCGGATTCTCGAAAAACAAACAATTCTAGTTGTCCAGGCGTATCCATTAAAATATAATCAGTTTTGAATGATTCTATGCTTTTTTTAATGTCGGATGTATTGAGCGCCAGCATATCGGCACATGCTATCTGTGCACCATTAGGTCCTAATCCATGAGACTCCATTACCTCTCTTAAAGATATCCAGTCACGTATATCTACATCAGGTTCATATGGGAGATTTTCAGCACCAGGGTCAAGGTTGACGGTTATAGCATCCACTCCTCGAAGTTCAGTCCATCGTTTAAAGGTGTCTGTTAACGTAGATTTTCCAGAACCTGCGGTACCAATAAAATACACAAATATTTCTTCTTTCATTTTACATTCCGCGTAGCTTTCTAATGTGCTCAGTTCGTTTTTCAATAAGTTCTGCCGTGCCTATATCGTGGCGGATGAATATATGTTCTCCACTTACATAATCCAATGCCTTTTCACATATCTTCTCTGCATCATATAGGTCATCTGCTATGCCAACAATAGCCAGCGAACGCGAACTAGTAGTATAGATATCATCATTATCCTTATTGACTGATGCATAGAACAATCTTGAGCCTGTATCTTTTATGCCTTCTTCATCAACAAGAACTTTTTCTCCTACCATACTTTTAACGCCATACCCCTCTGGCACTATATATTTGCACACGGTAGATTTTTTTTCCAACCGTATTTTTTCATTACTAATACTGCCATTAAGCATGGCCTTACATATTCCAATAAAATCCGTCTCCAAAAGAGGTAGAACATTCATTGCCTCAGGATCTCCAAAACGTGCATTAATTTCGATTATCTTTGGACCATCCGTAGTAACCATAAACTGTCCATATATTGGACCTATGTATTTGCACCCCTCTTTGTTTAATGCCTCAACTATCTTTTGTAGAATGACAGCAGCCTCTTCATACTCGCTCTTTGATAAAAAAGGAAGCAGCCCGTTAGCACACGAGTATGATCCCATACCACCCGTGTTGGGGCCTTCATCACCCGGAAGTAATCGTTTATGATCTTGAACGGCATGAAATGGTAGTATACTGTACCCATCAGAAAAGGCCTGCAATGTAAACTCTTCACCCACTGCCTTTTCTTCTATCAAAACCTTTGCCTTCCCTCCAATCTTTTCATCAATTACTTCTTTCACGTATGTAAGTGCCTCGTCCACTCCATGAAAATGATCACCAGCTACCTTGACTCCTTTACCACCTGTAAGTCCTATAGGTTTAATTGCTATTTCGCCGTTTAAATCATCAATAAATCTTTTCGCCTTCTGAACATATGTAAAACTCTCACATTTTAACTGGCCATGAATTTTATATTTCTTAAGAAGATCTCGCATCCACTCTTTATCTGTCTCAATCCTGGCTGCTTCTTTAGTTGGAGAACACGCATCAATGCCATTCTTGTTTAACTCGTTTACTAGCCCTGCCTCTAAGGGTGCCTCCGGTCCAACAATAACTAAATCAATCTCTTTTTCCTTTGCATACTTTACAACCTGTGATACGTTAGTCTCTTTTTCTTGTAGAAAATCTTTCGATAGATGTTTTATTCCAGGATTTAGGTTGTGCATAATAGAATAGAGCTTTATGTCGCCTTTTGAACGGCAAACAGCATCACAAATCGCATGTTCTCTAGCACCACCGCCAACTACCAGTATATTCAAATTAATCACTCCCCAAACTTTTCCCAATATGTAATTCCATTATTTAATTTAGTCTACTTTTTTAAAATATCACTTACAGATAAGAGTGGGATAAAACTTACATCAAGATCTCGTAGCCTTTTCTCCGCTCCGCTTTCTCGGTCCACTACTACTAAAACCTCGTCAACCTTCCCTTGGTTTTCACGAAGGATTTTTAATGTTCTTACTAGCGAGCCTCCACTTGTTGTAACATCCTCTATAACCAGAACCTTCTTATTTTTAACATTTCCTCCTTCGATTTGTTTACCAGTTCCGTGTTTCCTATCGCCCTTTCTAATGATGACATAGGGGATTTTTGTTTCCAATGACAGAGCCACAACCAAAGGCACAGCACCAAGCTCCATGCCTGCAAGAAGGTCATAACCTTTAGCATACTCAGCCATTGCCTGTGCGATCTTTTCTAGTATGTTTGGACTAGCACTTGCCTTTTTGATATCGATATAGTAATCGCTTATTGCTCCTGATGTCAATACAAAACGCCCAAACTGTATCGCTCCACATTCCTTAAGTAGTTGGATAAGCTCATCTTTTTCCATACAATTTAATGATAATGTAAAGTTGGAATTTATACCTTATGTTTAAGCATGACGCGCACACCCTACAATTTATCTTTGCGATATTGTTTTTTTAATGCTGCCAATGGTAAATCAGGTTCATCTAAATCTGGACTGTCCTTTTCATCTGCAATAATTCCTTTTTCTACCAATGTCCCTTTAAGAGTTAGTACATCTTCTGATAATCTGTCTATTTGCTTCTGTTGTTTCCTAATTAATATTTTATTTTCTTTTTCGAATTTTTCTCGTGGAATTGGTATTGTTGATTTACCAAATATTTCTTCTTTTAAATCTTCATGGCCCGTTAAATCATAATCAAGTCTTCTTTTTGGGACTTCACCAGGTTTCCATCCAAAAAGCAAACCTATTTCTGCATCAGTTAGTTTTTTTTCTCCAAATATTATTGTTGCTCGTGTTTTTCGGAAGCATTTTGGCGTCAAGTGTCTATCTATTTCAGCTCTTTTAAGTGCATTTTTGAATCGGTCTTCGATGCTTTTTACTTTTACTAAAGGTTGATTGAATGTTCGATTAGAGTGCGAAAGCCAGAGCCCTGCTTCTGGTTTTTTCCTTCCAGGATGTTCTTTTAACCACCTCATAAGATGGTGTGGAATTTCACATAATGGAATTGATCTGGCCCTATTTGATCTATATATGTGTAGCTTACATCCCTGAGCTAATTCTTTAAATGATTTTATTTTCATGCTGAGGACTTCATCTAATCTTGCACCTGTTAAATAGAGGACTTCCCATAGTGCTTTATCTTGCACAGTAGGTGATGTTAGAATGAGTTTATCACATTCTTTTCTATGAATGAACCATTTTGCCTTTTTGTCATAATCTTTATTTTTATAATTTTTTGTTTGGTGTTTATACCAATCCATAATGTCAGGTCTTTGTTTTCTTTTGATTTTCTCCTTCTGCCATTGCCCCCATCGATAAAAAGCTATTATTCTAGTTGCATATAGATCTGCTGAGATTGGAGATTTTACAATTTCTTTGTCTGAAAAGAAGTTTTTCATATCTTTTTCTGTTGCATATCTAAATTCTTTTTTCAAAAATCTTGCTAGTTTAATAAGTGTCGTCGTTTCCCCATATATGGTTTTTTCATGCTTGCCTTTTGCACGTCTTTCTTTTGCGTATTCGAGAATTTTCTTTTTATTTGTTTCGTTTACACCTATCCATCTATCTTTTCGATTATTTGATTTATTTTTTTCCATGGTCCACAACGAAGATATGTATATTCTTCATGTTTATAAATGTATTTAAAACGAAGATTATATTTTATAATTTTACATTGGACAAACAACGTTTGGCTTTTCCCGAACAAAAACAAATAGTTTTTAAATAATATGAGATTAAGTAATACTATAGATATGTCAAAAGTCACCTTAGACATAAATGCGTTCAAAGCTCTTGCCTCAGATACGAGGTTGGATATTCTGAGAACCCTTGATGGTAAAAAGATGAATTTAAAGGATATCAGTAATGCTACAAATCTCAACAAGGCAACCCTTCATGAACATTTATCAAAACTTAACGAAGCCGGGTTAATAAAAAAGAAAGAAAGAGAAGGACACAAATGGGTGTATTACAAGCTTTCATGGAAAGGAGAAAGTCTGTTGCATCCCGAGAATACAAAAATAGTTGTTTTATTCGCCACTACCTTTATTGCGCTATGGGCAGGAATTATTCAGATGATTTGGTATGTAAGGGGAAGAATGACAGATATAGGATCAACTCTTTATTATTCGCAAAAGAGCGGTGCAGGAAGTCCATCTGCTGAAGATGGCATTAATTCCGTCCCAGAACGTCTATTTCTTAATGGTAGTAGTGAGAGCACAAGTGCCCTATACCAAGATCCTATGTTTCTTTACATGGCTATTGCTTGTTTTATAATTTTCACGATAGTGCTATCTGTATCTCTTTGGAAATTATGGGAAAATAAGACGCCGAAACTATAGGTTGCCATATTGATGGGGTAAGCAGTAGATATTGTACTACTGCCATTTTTATTGATTCAATTCCCCTAAATATTTTCTATATCTGCACTGTCTTCCATAAAATCAAATAGTGTCATCTGCATCCGCATCACCAAACGTCTGTAACAGAAAAGAGATTATATGTTTTTCGATGCCATGAACATTACCTCTAGAGCATTTCTCAGACTAATATTTTACTATGCATATTACTGGTTAATTTTGTCATAAAGACATATTTACAAGAAGGTTTTATATACTAGTAAAGATAAATATAAACGTGCTATAGCATGTCTATATCATGCTAGTATATATCAATGAACTAGATTTCTTAGAAATCAGTGGGATTTGAACAAAAATGATAAGAAATAAAGTATCAAAATCGGCTCTTCTTAGAGATAAGGTGGTGGATAAGTAAATGCCTGCAATAGCCATAGTAATTGCTGGTTTTGTAGCAGGATTATTTACCATGACTATTGTAAGTTTCTACAAATGGTTTTTGGAAAATTGGAACAGCGGGTTAAATTAGTGCTTTGACAAAACTACTTCAATACTACTTCCCAGAGCAAAAAAATATTGAAGAGCACAAAAAGTATAAAAAATAAAAAAAAAAGAGAAGATAGTAAAGATTCTATCTAACTTGTCTATTTTGGGATCTTTGGCAGATGTACAAGCTGTTCTATCTCTTTGGTTTTTCCAGCATCCCAGATAGCCCTAATGGCTAGTATACCTGCTGCCGGTGCAGCAAATATTGCCAGATATTGTGTTACATTTAGGAAATATGGGGCTAGACCTTCATAGGTTCCAAATGTCCATGTGCTGGATAACGCGCCTATTCCAACCAATGTTAATGCTGCTATAAGGAAAGTTGGCACTTTTTCATGTGTGATTGTTCCCATTGCAAAGAAGGACAATGCTCCAACTATAAAACCGAGTACAGCAAGAAGTCCTGCTATATACGCGTTAGAGTCTACATACCAATTAGCCCCAACAATTAGACCAACGATCACTGAGACAAAAATTCCAACCAGAAATAACCAGCTTCCTATCTTTCTTAATAACTCTTCCATTTTTCTCCATCCTCTCTAATTTGTTTTGTGTTGCTGTTAAAAAATATGGCTTCGATATTTAAGTTTTTAGTGTAATTGAACCTGTAGGTATATATGTAGGTACATGAACAATGGAATTTCCAGATTAAGCTCATATTAAATTGTTACTTTGTCAAAAAGTACGTTTTTCATTTTGAAATTTCTGCAAGATATGCTTATATATCATAATTATCAAAGAATAGCATGGTGTAAAACGTCAATAGCTCGTTCTATTGATCAGAATGAACTGATTGTGAGGGGTCTGGGACTTTTTGATTCACCTCTTCTTGCACCTAGACCCCTTCATTATCCCCTTTACTATTTTACCCTATTGATTTACAAGTAATTAAGTTCTCCTAGGTTTGTGCTCATTTTTAAAAAATATCAGAAATATATCAAGAATCAAAACAGCCAAATTTTATTGAACCTTGGAAAAATTTAAGTTTTCAATGTTTATGTTATTGTGGTGAGAAGAAAAATGAAAACCATAATGATAGTTGATGATGAACTCAATATGCTTGAAGAAATGAAGTTATGCTTGGAAAACAATGATTTTGAGGTTATAACTGCAGTAAATAGTCGTGAGGCATTAGAACATATAGGAAATAGAAAAGAAGAAAATGTTAGTTTGATTCTAGTAAATGCACCCCTGCCAGATGGTGGTGGATCTGCCCTCTTTTCAATGAAACCAATATCTAGAATGGATGTAGATACAATCAATACAGAGAATTTTTTACAAAAACCGTTTACCAGAGAAAAACTACTTGATTTTGTGAAAAGGAAGGTCGGAGATATTTAGACTTCCCATTTGAGATTGTTTACACAAAATTATTTCTCTTTGTCATAGCACCTTTAGGTTCGCCATAACATTTGTAATAATTGTGAACAACCAGAGGGAAAGCAGACATTGGACAAATAATTTCTTGTCTCTATTGGCAAGAGAGCTCCAAAAGTGAGGCAGTTCTTTTTTCAGGTTTTCTGCCCACAAAATAAAATCTAAATCTCCTTCACATTCGCCCAGAGCATCGTTTTTTGGTTCTAAGTCATCCGTTTTATCCATCCTCCAATTTTTTTATCTTTTTCTTGTCACCATTTACCATGTTATGTTTTAACATTAGTTATATATAAACGTTCAGTGGTAAAATGTCAAAATGAGAAAATTACATTAAAAATATAAATATGATACTTAGCAAATTTGATACATACATCATCCTAAGTATCAATGTTTAGAAAGCCAACCTTGTCCATAATATGGCATTCAAGATTTACTTATTTTTGATAACTCCTTTAAATTTTGTAAATTCTTTTCTATGGTTTCAACTTCCTGTATTTTTTCCTTTTCGAAGTTCTTCAGGATTGCATCCAGTGGTTTGGTAAGCTTGTAAATATGAACTGGTCTGCCTTTCCCTTTTTTCTTCATGTCTCGCTTTTCTGCCCATCCTCTGCGCCTGAGTTCTTGCATAGAAACACATAGCTCAGGTTGTCTTAGATCTGCGCCCTGTTCAACATCAATTGAGCGACATTCATCAACCTGTGAGATATACATTAGCGTTTTAGCTAAATTTCTTGGCATTCCAAGGTCCGTAAAAAGTTGGACTGCCTTATCGTCTGTCTCGTCTAGAACATAACTTATTTTACTTTTCGTACCCATCACCTCACAACAGGTATTGCTAATAATGTATAAAAATGTTGTCAATAATAATGGATAAAAAAATAGAATTGAAAAAAGTCAAAAATATTTTAAGGCACTACAGATGCATTATTGCATTATGGTTTCACAATTTCTTTATGATCAGTAATTTTAGCATCAGAACAAATACCAGGACGTAACTTACTAATATAAGCAAAGCGGAAATCACAAAATCAGCAACAAATATCATAAGAATTGAGAGTGTACTAAGAGAAAAGATTGAAATTATGACTATTCGAAGTTTCATAAGTGCATCCAATTGTCTAAGATTTTTTATTTCCAAGCTTTTTGCTTCTTTTTTGCTCATTTTATCACCTATGTTCTGCCCAACAATGCTCCCTGGACACGGCGTATCACATCAGGTAGTATATTTGTAAGTTTTCCTATTTAATTCTTGCTATTCAATTATTATCTAAATGATAATTAGATTTTCGTCTTAAGAATCAGAATATTGTATATCAAATGATAACAAAAAAATCCATGATTCCCTTTGATGTGTTATTTTCATTATATGCCAGTGTCTCTAAGGTATGGGAACCGTAAGGTGCATGGAGTTTCCATTCATACGGTGCTTCCTCATCGGTGAATTGAAGTTCGTCGTCAACATAGAATTCAACTTTGTTGGTGTTTGTTGCATTTATCTTTACTGTAGTCCATCCTATAATGCGGGGTACGCCTCCCTTCTGAACGAATGGCATTTTTTTAAACACGGTCTTGAATTCATACCCAGAGTAGTAAGTATGATACCGTTTTGGACTTTCAATTTGAATTTTTGGTACGTCCGGCATGAAGTTTCCATATACTCCATCAACATAGAATAGTCCTGTACCGCCATAAAATGGGCAGAAAAACGGACGCATAGTTTTATGTGCATCATATGAAACTCTAATCCATCCTTTTTCTCCCCATGCTGTCCCCCAACTATTTTTGATCAGCCAGTATCGGTAAATGTCATTATAACCAAAGATGGTAATAACATGTCCACCATTTATTTGCCCCCAGTTGTTCTTGTAAATGCCACCACTATAATGCATGAAATCTGACCGTACCAACATACAGATGATAAGAGGGCCGTGTTCGACTAATGCATGCTTTATTGATTCAATATCGTTTTCAACCCAGCCCCATTTTTGTATTTTTACGGTTCTGTTTTCCCACCCGGGTAAACTGTTAAAAGGCGTGTCTTTTGGCCTATGTGGATCAGGAAAGCATCCTTCATCAGGAACACCATACTCTACTAGATAATCGGCCGCATCTCTTACATCTACACCCCAGTTGCAAGTCCCTCCAGAATAAAAAAACAGATGCGTTTCTGAAAGATCACATCCAAATGGATATCCAACCTGATATTGAACGATTGTTTCAAGGGCAGAGATGAACGCATATGCCTCGCAGGTTGGTGCTGGTGCCTGGTTTTTTATTGATGTGGTAAAGTCAATCCCACCAATATTACGCCAGCTAAAAAAAGGCGGTAAATCATCATCTGAAAATTCACTTCCCGTTTCGGTCAATGCTGTTGGAATATTTAGCAATATTATCACAATCAGCGTTGCTAGAATTTTAATCATGATAGTTCGTTCCACCAATATATATAGATCTATCAATATATAAAAATTTACAATCACTTTACGGATAACTATTAATTTAGATTATCAAATGAAAAAATATCTGTCATCCTACACTGATATATCATCCTCATTCGACACTTTTTTAATAATTTTGAAATCTTCAAGTAATGTGTCTTTAGTATTTGGGTTGTATGTGGCAACCGCTGGGTGGTACAATGGTATTATTCTTATGGTTCCCATGAGAGTATTCATCTGAAATACTTTTCCATGAACGTTGCTTATCTTGTCGTATTTCAAACTAAATTTTTCAAAAATATATGCACAGGCAAAGTTCCCAAGAGGCAATATGATCTTCGGTTGAATTATTTCTATCTGTTTGTTTAAATACTCCGTGCATGACTCTATCTCAGTTTTTAATGGGTTCCTATTATCTGGTGGCCTGCATTTTAGAATATTAGCTATGTACACATTGCCTCGATTCAACCCTACTGATTCCAGTAGTTCATCAAGTATTTTTCCAGCTCTTCCAACAAAAGGGCAACCTTGCAAATCTTCATTATAACCTGGCGCCTCGCCAACAAAGAGTATTCCTGAATCTAATGAGCCAGCACCAACAACAGGGTTTTTTCTAGTTTTCCATAGATTACATTTTCTACAGTTTTTTACTGCTTCTGTAACCTTTCCCATATCCTCTTCTTTAGACATATAAAACCTCAATTAATATTCATCTTTATATGTCTTGACCTTGTCTATAAGTACCTAAATTATCGAAATCAAATAAGTAAAAAATCATCATCTTCCTTTTCCTTTCAGTTCATGCAATGCACATCACAATGTCATAATGCATTTTTTTAGATAAGGATTGTAAAGATACTAGGCAACGGTTGTACAACAAGTCCTTAATAAGCAAACTTACAAAATAAGGGGTGAGGAATGATTAAAATGAAGATTTGTGGACAAGTATCAACAACCGAAGAGGCTGAAGAAATTGAATTCATCACCAAATCATTTGTAGTGGGAAATCATGCCCGACTACTTGCTTCAAGGGCAAAAGCAATATAAAACCGATAATTAAGGAGTTGAACAAGATGATATGTCCTACTTGTGGAAGTAGAATGAGACTAGATAAATATGGTAAGCTATTAGTTTGCCCGTTCTGTAAGCGAGCATTACTCTCAAAATAAATGCAATAGCAACTACTAACAAATTTCTTTTCTTCTTTATTTACAATGTTTACACTTCTATTTTATAAAGTTTATAACAAATATGATATAAAATGATATAAACGAAGAAGCGAACATCCAGATTCAAATTAAATTTATAATACATACCGTATATGATATAAAAAAGGATGTTTTGATTACTACCTTTATGGCTTCGCCAAAATTCCAGAAATTTCCAAAAATACACCCCGTCAACTTAAGTTTTAATTGATCTATTCATGAAGTCAGCTAGGTTCACAAAAAATATATATTGAACCAAGGATTTGGAAATGAGGTGGGTAAAAAAATACAAATGGTTTTCATTGTATTTCTATGTCCATATTTACAAGCTTATATCATGAGGGAACAATAATATGCAAAGCAAAGAAGAGGGCAATATAATTTTTATACGGCTTTTCCCAGATGAAGACATACAGGGAAAACTGAAGGAAGCATGTAGATTGCATAATGTTAAAACTGCTGTAATACTATCTGGGCTCGGCCAGTTAAAAAAAATTCAATTGGGGTACTTTAAGGAGAAAAATAACTATACTCCTGAAAATTTTGATGAACCTCACGAACTCCTGTCACTAACTGGAAATATATGTAAGCAAGATGGGGATTACATACTTCACCTACATGTCATTCTTGGAAATGAAAAAAAGAACACGGTGGGTGGCCACCTCATTGAAGGTAAAGTAGAAGTTACAAACGAGATTGTATTACTTAAAACAGACATAAATATAAAGAGAAAAATTGAGGAAAAAACCGGCCTGAAAGGAATGTTTGTTCAATAAAGAGCACACTACTTCTAGAATCAACGAAGAATGGTGAGTTAAGATGGGTAATCTAGAAGTGATTATTCATTTTTATACTCTTTTAAATCACCCAATACTTTCTTCCAATCCATAACTTCTCTGCATTTACCGCAATATCCATTATACGTTTCATAGTCGAACTTACTCATCTCTTTGCCACAATATTTGCATTTGTACTTATTTTTGTTCATTTTACCCGTCGGACTAAAAATTCATAACACTCTTTTCCTTATAATTCTATTTCCATCTTTGAAAATGGCAACTAGGGAGAAACAGTATCTTTTGAATAATATCTTCAAATAAACAGTAGATGATGCCCGCATACTGCTTTCTACACCATACCTTGAATCAAAACCATTTGAATCGCATTTTTTAAAAATAATGGTCAAAATTACCCTGCCAACAATTATTAAATGAATAAAGTATTTCTATAGTAAAACGGATTACGTCAATAATAAACTCAAAAATTGGAGGATAGAAACTATGAACAAGCTTGGTGAACTTAGTGAGGAAATTAAGATACTTAAAATGGCACGCGATATTCTACAGCGGGAGTATTCCCAATCTGAGTTTCATAAAAAGAAAGAGGCACATCCTAATTCAACTGTCCCTTCAACACCAGAAGACGAGAAAATTTACAAACTTTTGAATGCCATACAACAGCTCGAGTTGTATATTAAAAAATTACAGGATGAACAATTTGAGCTATTGAAAGAACATGAGGACAAATAACATCTTATATTTTTTATATGATATTTCTCCTGATGCCGAACATGGATTTTATCAGAACTATAATAGGAATTATTTCAAGCCGCCCAATCCACATGTTAAAAATAAGCATTATCTTTGCAATGGGTGACATTTCGATCGTGGTTATTCCAGCTGAAAGACCAACATTTCCTTGAGCTGAACACACCTCAAAGATTACATTCCCTAGAGTCTCATTTGGGAATATGGTAGCTATACTGAGCACGCCTACGGCCAATAATATAGCCCACATAAATGAAATAATGGCTGCTTCGTTGATTAAATCCATAGTGCTTTCCTTTGACAATGGTTTATCGCCAAGTTTGTGAACAAAAACCCTTCGAGGTGTTGAAATAGCTCGTTTTATTCTCCAGCCAGCTCCGTTATATAGCAATACAGCCCTATAGAGTTTTATTCCTCCAGCGGTCGACCCTGCTGCCCCACCAACAATCATAGCCATAGCAAGTATCAATTTTGCAGATTCTGTCCACCCTGCTATATTTTCCACCGATGCAAATCCCGTACATGTTAGTGCGGATATGAATTGGAAACCAGATTGACCCAAGGACCTAGAGATATCTCCCCCATACATTTCTAGATTAACAAGAGTTAATCCTGTGATTCCAAGAATAATCAGTGTAATCATTGCCTTAAACTGAGTATCAGACAAGAATTTTTTTATTCTGCCCTGGAGAAGATCATAGTGAGCAGCAAATGCAATCGCTCCAAATATCATGAGGATAACAATAGCCATCTGACTTACTGGCCCAAAACCAGTTATGCTATTATCGGTAACCGAAAAACCACCTGTCGCTAATCCTGTCATAGCATGGTTAAGGGATTGCCAGAGATCCATGCCATTAGGAGTTAAAATTCCAATAATAATTAGAGCAATTATCCCTATTATAGTATAAAGCAAAAATATCCACCAGATAGTTCGTACAGTTGAAATTATTGAAGGGTGTGTTTTTTGATCACGTGCCTCTCCCTTATATAATACGAAGGAACCAGTTCCTGGTCTTGCAAGAATAGATAAGGTCAAAACAATAACACCCACTCCACCTACCCACTGAGTTAATGAACGCCAAAACTGCAGGGTATATGGAAGCAGTTCTTCATTGCCCACCATAGTTAGACCTGTACCGGTCCATCCAGACATCGACTCAAAGAAAGCTGAAAGGGGATCCATACAAACCAGCGTGGTTGTATTATAAGGTATAAGCCAGAAGGGAATGCTACCAATAATTGAGATGAAAAGCCACCCAAGAGCAGCAGTTACCATCGCACTTTTAAAGTTGGCCGGTTCAGCATCTTTAAAAATATAGAATAATGGGAACCCTGCTCCAAAAAATACAGCAGATGTTACAAGAATATAGCCTATTGCATCAAAAGGGCTGTTGGACCCATATTCTCCAAAATAAAGTGGAACGACTAAAGCAATTAGGGTCACAAACCCCATGATCATAAATAGGGCCCCTATATCTCTAAGGACAGTTCTAATATCGCTCATGCTTCCTTTATTTCCCCTTTCCAATCCAACTTAAATTTTTATAAACAATAAACAACAACTACTTATATTTTTACAGATTTCCTATGTCCCTTATCCTCCGATTCATGTCATCTTTTAGATAATTTGAAATGTTTCTTTTTGTAAACACATCTGCTTTTGCTGCAATTGCAATTTTCGCTGCAAGTATACGTGCAATCTTCCCCCTATTTCTCCGCTGAGCCCTATTGATTAAGGGATGTTGGAAAATTACGCCATGTTTTGGGGGTCTCCCGCCTTCTTTTTTAAATCTAAAAAGTGCTTTTTCGGCACCCAATAGCTGTATTGTAGACGCAGGCATACATGCAAGTCTTTCCATCCCACCCGCAAGTGACATCAACCGTGCACTTATCAGTGATCCTGCTATCTCGCTGATGTTTGGGGCAATTTTCCTAACGTCACACTCGATTTGTAATTCTAGTCTTTTAATCTCATCATTAACAGTAAAAAACAAGTTTTCAAATGGTTTAATTTTTTTCTCAGGCGTTGGAATTACAGACCAGCAGTCCATACGTTCGGAAAGCAAGTTGGATGTTTGTATGAGATCATCCAAAGCATTAACCATCTGAATAACCTGTAAATCCTCTGATTTCAGCTTTTCCTCAACCTTATTTTCAGCCAATGCTATCGATGCTTTATGGATTAAATCCTGAGTGAAACCAAAATTTTCAGGTTCAATCGACATTTTCTTAAAAAACGAGTCGTTCTGATTATACTCACCTATTTTTTGTAATCTTTTTTCATTTACAATTACGTCAGCACCTTTCGTGATTTTTTTCTCTTCTGTTAATAGCTCTTGTTTATCTATCTTCAATAATCTTTTAGCGATATCTTCTGGATCTTTTGGAAAGAGAATTTTACTTTTTATGCCGTTTTCATCACATAGAAACGTGCCAAACCATCGTGTTACAAGATACATTTGAATTCAAACCTTATAATATGTCTTTTTTAATGTATTTTGTGCTTGTGATCCACTGCATGACGTGTTTGTTCCGCTGGTATTCTACAGTTGATAAACCTTAAAATGAGTTTATATAGTGCCTTTTACTTTATGTATGAGGTGTTAGATTGATAGATATTACCACAAGAATCGCTTCTCTTAGATTAAAGAATCCAACAATACTGGCATCTGGAATAATGGATGAAGATGCAGGAAGTATGAAGCGGATTTTTGATTGTGGTGCAAGTGCTGTTGTCACAAAGTCCATTGGACTAAAATCAAGGGCGGGATATCCAAATCCTACTTTTGCAGAGTTGGAACATGGAATTTTAAACGCAATGGGGTTACCCAATCCAGGGATAAATGAATTTGGAGGGGAAATCAGAAAACTGAAAGATTCGAATGTTCCAATAATTGGTAGTATTTTTGGCTCAAACTCCCATGAATTTGTAGAATTAAGTAAAAAGATGCAAAACCATGGCGTGGATGCTCTGGAACTAAATATGAGCTGCCCCCATGCAAAAGGTTATGGGTTAGAAATTGGATCGGATCCTAAACTTGTCAGAGAAATAACTTCTAAGGTGAAGGAATCAACCAACATACCTGTTTTCGTCAAACTTTCTTCGAACTTAAAAGATATAGTAGAAATTGCAAAATCAGCAGAAGATGGAAATGCAGATGGAATCGTAGCTATTAACAGTGTAAAGGCCATGAAAATTGATCTGGAACTCAAAATACCTGTGCTTGCTAACAAAACTGGAGGATATTCTGGAATGGCAATAAAGCCCATTGGAATGCGCTGTGTCTATGAAATAGCAAAGAATGTCAATATACCCGTACTAGGTGTTGGCGGTGTAACAACAGGAGAAGATGCATTGGAATATATTATGGCAGGTGCTTCAGCAGTACAAATTGGATCAGGAATATATTACAGGGGTGTTGATGTATTCAAAAAAATCTGTAGAGAAATGGAATGCTGGATGGAAAATCACAATTATAAACGACTATCAGAATTAATCGGAGTGGCACACAAATGAACAGCCCACAAATAGCAAAGATAACCGAAGCTAAAACAGGAAATAAGAATGTCAAAACATTTATGTTTGAATATCCAAAAAAGATGATTCCGGGTCAATTTTTTATGATTTGGATACCTGGTGTAGACGAAATACCTATGAGTGTCTCATATATTGACAAGGATGTTAAGGGTATAACCTTTAGAAAAGTTGGAGAAGCGACAAACGCTCTTTTCGATTTGGGAAAAGGAGATAAAATTGGCATAAGGGGACCATATGGTAACGGCTTTAAAATAAATGGGAAACGAATTCTTTTTGTTGGTGGTGGAACTGGTGTTGCTATGCTCGCTCCAGCTGTTGAGGGGGCTGGAATTAATAATATTTCTTCAACTATCATTATCGGAGTGAAAAACAGCAGTGAATTGTTTTTTGAAGACAGGTTTAAAAAATGTGGTGCTGAAATACACATTTCTACGGATGATGGTTCCAAAGGTTACAAGGGTTTTGCTACAGATCTTGCAGATGAACTATTAAGCAAGGAAAAATTTACATCTGTTTTGACATGCGGTCCAGAAATCATGATGAAAAGTTTGCTTGACCTATGCAGGAATATTCCTTTTCAAGCTTCCCTGGAGAGATACATGAAGTGTGGGGTAGGAATTTGCAGTCAATGTTGTATTGGTGAAGGACTGCGAGTGTGCGTAGAAGGCCCCATATTTGATGGAAAAACGTTAAGAAACATTGAAGATTTTGGTGTATACAAAAGAGATGCGGCTGGAAGAAAGACCAGATTTTAATTAACATTGGAGGATTTGTAATGAGTGTATATTGTGGTGAAGTAAATATAGAAACTAATGGGGATGTAGACATTGTTGACATTACTTCAGATGTACAAGGTGTAATTAGTAAATCAAAGATAAAGGATGGTATTGTCTGTGTTTTTGTACCTGGATCCACAGGATCTATCACTTCAATCGAGTACGAACCGGGTCTGATGAAAGATTTTCCAAGAGCTCTTGAAAAAATTGCGCCCAAAGGCATTCATTATGATCATCATGAAACATGGCATGATGATAATGGTCATTCACACGTAAGAGCAAGTCTCATGGGACCCAGCACAACATTTCCAATCAAAAATGGTAAACTGATTCATGGTACTTGGCAGCAACTTGTTTTTGTGGAGCTAGATACAGGACCTAGGAACAGGAACATCATCGTACAAATAGTTGGAGAATAATTCTTTCCTGTTAATCATTTTTGAATGTGTTCTTTGATTCCCTAGGTGGTAAAATCGAAACAGATATGACTTGCCGTCTCACCGCCATACATTATGCTTATTTTTTCTTGCAATGAAAAACCATAGACAATTAGTTTTATGGATTTGAATTCCTCTGATTTAATTGTTTTTCCTGTGAATGAAACATCCTTTTCTTCCCAAAAGTCAAATAACTTCAAGCTTACGTCCTCTTCTGCAATTTTTTCTCCAGTTTTGTTATAAAGAGCTAGTGAAACACGATTCATAAGTGTAAACTTCGGTTTCTCAATATGTATGGTTGCATTCCAAGTACAGGGTTGAATGCTCATATAATCGAATAATTCATAGGTTAATTCTTGCAGTGTATTGAACTTAAAATTACCAAAAGACGCTTTTATCATATCCTTACCAGAGGATGGTTTTTCATCAGTTAAACCCACTCTGTCAAAATAGAAAGTGTATTCCCTAGGAAACACCATTATTTCATGGGTAACATACTCCCAGGCTTCATCGTCGTCTACAATTTTCAGCAAAACTGAATATGTAATGGGGAACTCCGCATTGAAATAATCTTCAAATTGATATACATGTGTTGCTAGCGTACCTGTTGCTGTCTTATTATCTCCAAAGTCCCAACTGTATGATTCAATTGTTCCATCTGAATCATATGACCCTGAACCGTCAAATTCTATAGTCTCTCCAAAATATGCCGTTTTAGGTGCATTTACTATAGGAATGGGTGCAGAATTAGATGATGAAGGTACATACTGCCCTGTTTGTTTGTTTTCCTCTAAACAACCAGAAAACAATACAGGTAAAACAAGCATCAACATTAGTATAATAACTAATTTTTTATTCAAGGACATTCCTCAAGTTTATACCAATAACTATTTTTAAAACTATTATATATAAATATTTGTTTACAGTAGTTACCCTTCTCATTGTTTGTCAAT
>Ga0272442_10004187_pt1 | contig 19858 bp, 21 predicted proteins | sample SSMForm2O_FD_200262 | JGI IMG/M metagenome (GOLD analysis project Ga0272442, IMG submission 200262) | Marine sediment archaeal communities from Little Sippewissett salt marsh, Falmouth, MA, United States - SSM-Form-2O | ecosystem: Environmental > Aquatic > Marine > Wetlands > Sediment ... | reverse complement strand
TATTTAAAAATCCAATATAGCTAGCCATATCTTGATATCCGGGTATAAAAGCGAAGGGGTCTAAAGCTCCTGATTGTCCCATGTCGATCATCATATCTTCAAAAGCGGGAAACATACCTGCATATAAGGCAGCCATTCCTGAGAATAATACTGTAAGAATGAGTGTTGATCTCCAATTATCCTTGATTGTTTGAATAGTTATTCTAAATCGAAAAATCTCTATAAGTCGGTCGAAATTTAGTTGCATCAGTTATCCGCTCCTTCATCGTAATAGCGCATGAAAATATCTTCAAGGCTGAATTCCTGAATTTCTAAATCAATAACAGTATACTGAGATATTTTTTTGATTACTCCATCGATGTGATCTTCTGTAACAAATTCTATCCAATCATTAACGATTTTAGCATTAGGAAAAGAGGTTAACTTATCTGGTGATTCTTTAATTTTTAAGCGGATTTTTTTCCCTTTTTTCTTTTTTAAATTCTCAATTTTTTCAAGAGTGACTATTTTTCCTTTTCTGATTATTGCCACTCGGTCACATATTTTTTCAACCTCACTAAGAATGTGTGATGAAAAAAACATCGTTCGCCCTTTTTTCTTTTCATCAAGTAAAAAACGATAAAATTTTTGTTGTAATAAGGGATCTAGTCCACTTGTTGGTTCATCCATAATAACAATTTCGGGATCATCCATAAATGCTTGGATGATTCCCAGTTTTTGTTTCATACCTCTGGAGTATGTTTTAATTTTACGGTCTAATGGTAATTCAAAAATTTGTTGTAATTCATGGAGTAATGAAAGATCAGTATTTCTTATGGAACTAAAATATTGTAAACATTGTCTTCCAGTCAAATGTTCATATAACGCGAGTTCACCAGGAATATAGCCAACCTTTCTTCTGATTTCAACAATATCTTTCCTAATATTTAATCCACTGATGATTGCATCACCCAAATTGGGTTTTAAAAATCCAAGAAGAGTTCTAATTGTTGTTGTTTTTCCTGCGCCGTTTGGACCAAGAAATCCAAAAATTTCACCAGTTTTAACAGAAAGAGAAATGTTATCAACAGCAGTTATATCCTTATATTTTTTCGTAAGATGATTAACTTGAATCGCATCATTAAATGATTTGGAGGCGGGGGGCGTATATAGATGTTTAGAATGTTCATCTAATGATATTCCTTCGAAATTGATATATCCTTTTAATCCACAATGATCACATTTGACAATCTTTTTTTCCCCTGGATGTCCTATAATTTCAAATTGATGTTGACAGCTTGGGCACTTTACCATTTTTCTTTTGAAGTCATCTCCCATAGATGGATCACCGGAATATTTATGATATCCTACTTATCATGCTTAACAAAATGTAATTAACAAATGTAGATATATTTTATGAATTAATTGAATTAGCATTTAACAATGGTGGGTTAATGGCATTATCAAATGAATATTATTCTAATAGTTATGGATTAAGTATTAAAATTGAAGTTTTACAGGTTTATATTTTGACTGGACCTTCGTAAGCTTTAAATATCCAAACTACTGTTTTATAATTATTTGGGTGTTACTTATGATTCGAACAAAGGTAGTCAACGATTCCACTGATCTTATCCCATTAATGCGGGCATTTGATAGTTCTGTCAAACAAGAAGTATTCAAAGAAATTCAATCAGATTGGCGTCCCCTTAGTGAAATTAAAGAGAAATATGGAAACTCCGGTCAGCAAGCATTAGAGCTCTTTGATCAAATGAAACTAGTTGAAACAAAATGGACCACATCTGAAAATGGGGTAAATGGAAAACCACAAAAAACGTATAGATCCTATTATTCAGCATTCAATATTAACATTTCATGTCCTGTTAATGAAATTAGTGAGATTTTTACCATTGCTTCTTTAAACACCGATGAATTTTCTAAGCTTGAACAAGAAATCCATGATTTTGTGGGACCAAATGGAAAATTTGGAAATTCAGTAGCTGAACAATTTCATCTTTCAACATTGGCTATGAAAAGTATTGTGAAAAGATCAAATAAATTAAAATATCAAGGACTAAAATTAATTCGAATGTAAAAAAATTGCATTCCTTTTTTTAATTATTATTCCCTGCTTCATTTTACAAATTCATTTGTTGTGAATATGTTTAATTAGTATCAAAATAGGGGAGTTTGGAAAAATGTGAAATCAATTCTATTCCAATCATCAAAATCATTTTTTCCACGGCTTCCATCAGAGTAATCTACCATGAGATACATGTATCCATAATTCATCACACTTTTATATGGTCTCCATTTCCACCAGTTTAATTGCCAAATATACTTACCATTTTGGTCATCACAACCAGGCGTATTATCATTGAAAATTCCAAGAGTATGACCACATTCATGCATATACGCACTAGCGTAAACAATCGCTCTTTCGGTCCAAGGATACCTAGCCTGTTTTTCCATACCAACAGCAGAAATTTGATAGGAATCAATCACAGGATGAACTCCACCCCATAATGCAAAACCTGGAAAACGTTCAGCATTATATAAAACTAAACCATAATGAAATACCCCAAAACGCCAATTATTCGCATCTTGATGAAGAAAATAATTCCAATAAATATCTTTTATTTCTTGATCAGTAGCAGAATCATCAAACGGAAGGAGTTCACCACCACCCATACAGCCATCATCTAAATGATAGACGATATTATGGCGATCATATGCTGTTCGAAGTAACTCTTTTGAATCTTCAGGAAAATTAGTTATTTCGCCATTTGGACCAGTTTCCATGATGTCTTGTTCAACAAATAAATCTTTTCTAAATGGATCAGAAAACCATTCAGAAGTAAGATATTCTTCATAATTTGATAAACCATCATTATCTGGATCCAGTTGAGAATGATTTTCCCATTTTAATGGATCATATATCCAGTTATGATTATACTCTTGCTGTTGCCGATCCCATGAAAAAACGTGACCCCATTTCCATTCCCATTCTAATGGAATGTTATCCTGATCTTCATCACTTCCTCGATCATCACTGGTGGTATCGGTTTTAAAAACATTTTCTTCAATCCAATAAGGAATACCATCTCCATCAAAATCATTTTGATATATGTTAAACCATAATTCTGCATCAAAATCATGTTGGTAAACACTTCCATCATCACACCCGTTCAAGCGACCATATCCACTAGGATCAGCGTTTGTATGGTATTCTTCTGCATAATCATCGCCCATCCAATGTCCGCTTTTTACATTATAAAATAATTGAACGTCATAGGAGTCTTTTAATGTATCTTGATATCCACTAATATCACATTTTTGATTAAATCCGAGATTCCAATCCCACAATTGAATGGTAATGTTAACCCATTCTTCATCATCAGGTACATCGGCTGTTACTTCCCAATCGGGATTATAAACATATCGAGAATTTCTCCAAATAGGGCTTGTAAATTCTTCATCGTTAATCCAAACTTTTACAAAAAAATCTGGTGCTGAATGTTTGTCAATATACTCTTTCACATTGAGATGATTATCATTTTTCTCAAGTGATCTAATTTTTAAGACTTCAAAAGTAACTGAAAGATTTACTAAAGGATCTAAATCTGTTATTGCTATTTCTTCTGTGGACTGAACTTGTGGAAAACAAAATGAGCACATTAATAATGTGAAAATGCCAAATGCGGTCAGAATTTTTTTTGGAAAAATCATGATTTTTTATCCCCTATATTCGTTTGTCAATTTTCTCAAAGAATATATAAAAAATATTCCTATATTATTATTTCCCTTCTACAGATATATATTTTGAAAATTATTCTAAAAATATTGATGTATATTCAATTTGTCAATCACTATTTATTCATGTTGATTACATACATACGATATTTAAACACCTTTTTTATACACGTTTCACAAAGATGGAATACGAAATCATCATTCAAGCATTCTGGTTAATTATACCTGCTTATATTGCAAATGCAAGTGCATTGCTTATAGGTGGTGGCACACCAATAGATTTTGGAAGAAGATGGAAAGATGGAAAACGAATATTAGGCGATGGAAAGACTTGGCAAGGTCTAATAGTAGGATCATTTATTGGCATGACCGCAGGATTTGGTTTGTCTGTAGCAGCAAAATATGCTCAAATGTATCAGTTTCCAATTTATTTAGATGACTTCACAGGATTTCCCATGATGATTCCGCTTATTTTTGCTATTTGTTTTGGAGCATTAATCGGTGATATCGTGGAAAGTTTTTTCAAACGAAGACATAACATTCAGCGTGGAGAAGATTGGATTCCATTTGATCAAATCGATTTTATAATTGGAGTTCTTATTTCTACGTTTTTAATGAGTACTCTTCTTCATGTAAGCTCATTATTATCGTATAATTGGTTTTTCAACCAATTTAGTATTTATCATATTCTTACTTTGTTGATTGCAACACCGTTCATCCATCTTTTTGCCAATTTTATTCATCGAAAAATAACCAATCAAAAAATTCAAAAACAAACTATATAAGCGGTTATTATTTAATTGATTTAAAACAATTTTTTAGATGGTAAAAACATGAAAGCGACTGAACCTGAAGAGATGAATGATGAACTCAAGGATTGGATTAGAGAAACTCATGCAAAGGTAAAACAAAAACAAAAGGATCAATCGCCTGAACTCAAACCTACAGGTATTTGTGCGATATGCGAAGAAAATAATGCAAAATATCTTTGTAATCGGTGTAAACAAAGTGTATGTCCATCTTGTTATTTCCAACTTGTTGGATTATGCAAAAATTGTGTTGAAAAAGAAACAGCAGAGAAATGGAAAGGAAAAATTCCTGATTGGGAAAAACTTCTTGGAGTGAAATGGGTAGATTAAATACTTATTCATTTCTTTCTCGTTTTAACCGTTTACCTTCAAGATATAATCCATACATCGATCGAGCGGTTCTCCATGAAGATGGATAGATTGGTACACCCGCTGATTTAAGATCCCAAACTAGATCCTCGAATTCTTTCCCTCCAACCCATGTTCCGAGGATAGGTTTCTGATGAGTCTCATGAAGTTTTCTTTCTCGAATCATTTTTAAAATAGCTCCAGTAAATTCCCGCGGACGTGCATATCCTCCATGAACTGAAGCGACAATGATTCCATCGATATTTGGATCTTCAAGTAAGGCTTTCGTGGTCATTTCATATCGATAAAAGCCTGCGTCCGCAACAAGATCAACAGGATTGTTGGGCTTAACAAGATCAGGAAGAATCTTTTCAATTTTCTTTTCAGTTTGGCTTGATAATTTTGGAACAAAAAGACCATTTGCTTCACATGCATCAGTAAGTAAAATACCAAGCCCCCCTCCATTTGTGATAATTCCAATTCGATTTCCTTTCAAAGCAGGTTGACCAGCGAGTGCACGAGCCATATCAAAAAGTTCTACAACATCACGACAGCGAATCCCCCCTGCTTGATGAATAGCAGCACTATACATTTTATCGCTCCCTGCCATTGATCCTGTATGAGATGCCGTAGCACGAGCACCAGCACTACTCCTACCTGCTTTTACAACAAGAACTGGTTTATCACAAGCTTTTATCGCATTCATGAATTGCCGGCCATCTTTGACTGCTTCAATGTATAATCCTATGACTTTAGTATCTGGATCTTGACTAAAATAATCGATAAGATCGTCGTCATCTATGTCTAACTTATTACCTACACCAATTATTTTTGAGACTCCTACAAACTCATTATTAGCTAGGTAAATCATACCAATTCCCAAGGCACCGCTTTGACTGATCAAGGCAAGATTTCCCTTTCTTGGCACTCCAAACACAAATGAAGCATCTAGGCCATCTGAAGCATTTTTATATCCCATGGTATTTGGTCCGAGAACACGAATCCCACTATCTTTAATGATGGCGGCTACTTCCTGCTCTAACTTATGGTTTCCAACCTCGCTAAATCCTGAGGAAATAATGATTGCATTCTTCACTTTTTTCTGGGTACAATCTTTCATGATCTGAGGGACAAGTCTTGCAGGAACAGAAACGAGGACTAAATCAAGATCTTCAGAAATATCTGTAACTTTCTTAAAACAAGGTACGCCAAGGATTTCCTCTTCATGGGGATTTACGGGATAAAGGTTACATTTATAATCTGAAATAATAATATTTTTTAGTGCGGCATGACCAATTTTTCTCGAATCCTTTGAAGCACCGACTACAGCAATGCTTTTTGGTTTGAAAAATCCCTCTAATGTATTTTCCATAATATAACCTCATATGCTAAGATGTTTAAATAATCCTAATTTGATTTTATGAGTGTGTAATAAGATTAATTACTTAAATTTCATCCTATTCTGGCGGAAGATATTCATACATTCTCTCAATGACTTGCTGACTTGAATTTGCTGTTCTGTAATCTTCCAACGGATTTTTGTTCATGGTCAAAAAATAAGGACTCCATTTATATATTGAAGTTAACTCTTTTGCTTGTTCTTTTTCACCTAAAATATAAACTGCAGCAGCAAAAGCCTCTAATGTAGTTAGTTTTAATGGTTTTCCAAAATTTACTGGATTAACTGCAATAATAAACGGAAGCGATCTAGAAAATTGATTTTTTGAAAGTTCAGAAAATTGTTCTTCAGCGTTTTTCCAAGAACAGTCAACAGCAAGAATTCCATGTTTTTTTGCTTGGGCAGTATCTTCCGGAGACAAACTTTTTTTTGAAAAGGGATTTAATAAAATCATTTTAGAAGGTAAATCTCTACTGTTTTTGTGCATTATAACATATCCAAAGCGATGAAGTTTTCTAGCAGTGCATTTTTTCGGATCATCATCATTTGTATGAAGAACATGTAACCTAAACATGTTATTTCTCCTCAATCAATACATCTAATACATAATGACTTACACCGGGAGCAATTGATTTCACTTTTTTTAATTGTAACAATTCGACGGTTTTATGATATTTATGCGATTGTTCTTCAATAAATGAGAGTGGAATATCAGGTACTTTAGTATCAGGAAATGTATCATGAAAATGGATAAACCCTGTTTGATAATGGAGGCTTTGAAAAGCGATTGGAAGATATTTATACGTATCACCAAAGAATCCCATTACCACTCGGTCAGCTATGTTTCGAGGAGCAACGTTCCTATTATCACCAACCAAAGGAGTAATAATATCTTTAACCTTATTAAGCACAATATTTTCTTTTAAAAAAGAGTAAGCGATAGGATTTAATTCACAACAAAATATTTTCTTAGGATGTCCATGAACAGCCATAGGAATTGAAAAATAACCTATTCCCGCAAATAAATCGACAACGATTTCACCGGGTTTGACAATGTTTCCCATTCGAATTCGTTCATCCATGTTCCCTGATGAAAACATGATTTTTGCAGGATCTAATTTATAAATAATTCCGTTCTCTTTATGGGTGGTAACGGTTCTTTCGTCACCATAGATTAATTCGACGTTTGGTTTCCGTAATTGTCCGCTTATCCCACTTGTTTCTTTAAGTACACTTTTGCATGATAAGACTTCTGCATACACTTTTGCAATCTGTTTTTCTAGAGGATAAAGATCTTCGTGAAGTACAAGAATAAGGACATCACCAACTTTCTCCCATTTATTTGGTAATAAGCTTATCTGATTATCAGAAAGATTTGGGGGAAGTTGTTTTTTGATTTGTTGAAACGGCGTCCGGCTCATAACTATTAACCGTGAATACATTCTTCATACATATACTCTGCACTAGTTTTAATTGAGTTCCTATAATTTTTCTCCAACAAGTCTATGTACCTAATATACTATTTCGGAAACGTAATCATGGACCTTTTTCCCTATACACCCAGACCTCACCAACAAGCGATTATTACTACCATTTCAAATGCATTTAAGGATAGAACTCATCTCATTATGGAATCAGGAACAGGAACTGGTAAAACCATTTGTGCTTTAACATCTGCGTTAACCTATGGATTAACTCATGAGAAAAAAATTATTTACATTACAAGAACAAATGCCCAACAGCAACAGGTCATCAAAGAATTACGGGCAATTCGAAAACAATTAAAAGACAAAGATCCTCGAAAAGAAAAAATTGTTGGAGTTGGTATTCAAGGGAGAAGCAATATGTGTCCTCATTCAAAACAAGATGAGGAACTATCAAAAGGTACTAGTGAGGAATTATCGAAATTTTGTTCTAATGAAAAGAAAAAAACTCGAAGTTCACACAAAGGATGTCCATATTATCGAAATTTTGTCAACGATAAAGCAAATGTCGAAGATATGATAAAATGGTTCCAAGACATACTTCCCACTGCTGAATCGTTCATTGAATATTGTGAACAAAAAATGATTTGCCCTTATGAATTAAATAAGAAAATCGTAAGAGATGCAACTGTGGTCGTCGTCCCCTACATTTATATTTTTGATATTACCATAAGAAATATGCTGTTTGATTGGTTGGGCATCGCTGAAGAAGATGTATTATTGATTGTTGACGAAGCCCATAATCTTCCAGATTACCTCCGAGATCTTCTCTCGGCTCAATTAAGTGTTTGGATGCTACGAAATTGCAGCTATGAAGCAAAGGAATATGGGAACCCATCGATGATTGATGGTCGATTTACCATTGCTGCGTTCTGTAAAACCATGGAAGACATCATCCGTGAACTTCGAGATACCTATGTTTATTCCATTCTTGAAGATGGAATAAGAAAAGGAACTCCTTCAAAAACCGATGCGTTTCTTCCAACCAATGAGTTTATTAGTGAACTAATTGAAAGAACCGGTATTTCTCGGAAACAAATTCATGATGTCATTGATGATTTAATTGCATATGGAGAAAAAATTCAGGAAGCAAAACAAAAACGTGATAAACTCCCTCGATCATATTTACATAAACTTGGATTGTTTCTTGATTTTTGGATTAATATCGCTCATGATCAATATGCAAAACTCATCGTTGATCAAGCAGAAGGCAAGAATCCACGTATAGAAGCATACTGTCTTGATCCATCTACTGGTACCTCAATTCTTTCAAAATTTCATGGTGCAGTTCATATGTCTGGTACCTTAGAACCATTGGAGGAATATCGGGATTCGATGGGACTAAGGAATTCTACGACGCTTATATCATTTCCATCACCGTTTTCAAAACAAAATAAAAAATTGTATTTTGTTCCAGATGTATCTACTAAGTATTCAGAACTTGCTCATGATCCAAAGATAAAAGAACGATTATGGGAATATGTCTCTACGATTTGTAATAAATTTGATAAAAACACCATGATCTTTTTCCCCAGTTTCAATGTATTATCTATGTTCAAAAGAGACCATGATTTTTCAACTATCCAACGATCTATTCTTTTGGAAGAGCAGAACATGTCTCAATCAGCATTAATTGATTTGATTGATGATTTCAAGTCATTTGGAGATAACGATGGAGACGGAGCGGCATTGTTTTCAGTAATGGGTGGTCGTATTAGTGAAGGAATGGATTTTCCAGCTGAACAACTTGAAATTGCAATTATCGTTGGAGTTCCCTATCCAAAACCAACTGCTCGACAGAAGGGGTTACAACGATACTATGATATGAAATTTCGGAAGGGATGGGAATATACAGTAGAAGCTCCTGCTGCACGAAAAATGCTTCAATCAATAGGTCGACTAATAAGAGATGAACAAGATCGAGGGATAGCAATTATATTAGATAGACGAGCTGCTCGATTCAAAAGGTATATGAGAGATTTAACTCTCTCTGATGATCTTTTCTCAGATATACATTCATTTTTTTCTTTAAATAAATCAAAATAAATTATCATTCACTCTTTTTCATCGATAAAATTAGGGATTCCTTCGGTAATTGGATAGCTTTTTTCACATTGAGGACAGTATAAATTACCTGAGATAATTTCATTGTTGTCTTCATTTTCGATATGTAATTGCAATGTTGATTTACAATTTGGACAACATAATATATCCATCATTTCTTTTTTCATAGGATATCATCAACTGAATCATCTGATTTTTGTTTAATATCTATATACACTGGTTTTCTTCCATTAATATCTGAATCGTACATAAACAACCAGTTTTCATCAGCATCATTTTTCTTTTCTTCAACCTTCTGTAAAAAGTTCTTAACTTGAGAATCCATTAAATCCGCTTGGAATAATGCTGCTGCTTCAGGAAATGCAGGTAGTTTTGGTGATCCATATTCTAATCGTCCATGGTGGCTTAGAATCATATGGCGGATTTTAAGTTCCAATGTTTCATCAAATGTAATATTGTTTTCCCTTAGATTGGAGATTTTTTCCTTTATCCAATGATCACCAACAACGATATGGCCGATAAAATTTCCGATATCTGTTCTACCGATACTAGTTGTTGTTTTATAACTTTTAAATTTTCCAATATCATGTAATATTGCACCGGTGATAAGGAGGTCTCTGTCAAGATCTGAGTAATATTCTGCCAGCGTATAACTTAATTTAACCACACCTAAGCTATGTTGTAGATTCCCTCCGACCATGTTATGATGATGAGACATTGCAGATGGAGAATGAGTATAGGCCTCAACAAATTGTTCATCTTCAAAAAATGAATTGAGCAATGCCTTAAGTTGAGCATTGGTGATGGTATCAATATATGTCTGAAGACTTTCAAATAATCGTTTAATTTCTTCTTCAGATAATGCAGGAATAAAATCACTGACATCATATTCTTCCTCACTACATCGTCTGAGTCCACCAGTTTTTTCATTTATGGAAATCTGTAATTTATCATTATATCGTTCAACAGATCCCGCTCTGATTTGTATTACATCTCCAGTTGAAAAACTTTCGAAGAGTCTTTTCACTCTTTCCTTGTTTTCACCGCCCCAAAATTTAATATTAATCTCGCCAGTTTTATCTGTAAGAATTAAATCAAAGAATGTCCCCTTTTTATATCCTCGAGGCGGGTTTTTTTGTTTAACCGAAAACAAATCATTTACTGTTTCCCCTTCTTTGAAATCAGTAATAAATTGTATTTTCTTTCTTTTCTTTCCACCAGTTTTGATCATAGTTTGCTCATCTGCTTTCTTTTCATAATGAAATAAATCAGACATATTACAACTCCCCAAGAAAGTAAATTGAATCTAATTTTCCATGAAAACAATAGAATTAGAGTTTATACGTTTTTCCTTCTTTAACAAGTATGGTATTTAAGTTTAAAGAAGAAAACTGCTGTGGATGATTGGTGTGAATCGGAAATAATGTTTTCGGATTAATTTTAGTTAAAATCGTTTTCAAATCTTCTCCGTTAATATGTCCAGAGCAATGTGATTGAATAAGGTTTAGATTGAAATGTTTTAGCCAATTCATCATTCGTTCATAGGATATTTCCATTTCTTCATTAAACGGCTCGGAAAGTGAATGAATATACATTCCATCATAAGGTTTTAAATCTACCATAGTATTAAAATACCAATAATTTAACACAACGATATATTTAGAGGGATTTCTTCTTATATCTTCTGCAGATATAATATTTGGATAATTCAACCGTTTTTTGATGAATTTATCTCGATAATCTTCTGTGTAATTATAGGTTCCTGTGTTTCGTTTTGGAAGCAAAATATTTACGAAATCATCGGTACTATTTGGTACATTTAATTTTTTATCTTTATAATACTGTTCAAGGAAACACGCATGTTTGAAACTAATAACAAGTTGTTTATTCAATTCTTTTGCAATTCGATAAAACGTAGTAAAACGATCAACATCTTTAAAATTAAAATCAACTATTGACATTTTTGAATTATTCTTTAAAGATTTTTTTGATTTCTTATAGACTGAATTTTCAGAAAGATTGGATTTTGGCTGGTCTATTCGGGTTCCTTCAGTAATAACTGCAAGAGGTTTTACTTTTTCAGCTTCAGAGATAAATTCTACTGTCTGTTCATGTTTTAACCCATGCATCCGTAAATCTCCAGTGTAGACAATGGCTCCTTCTGAACAAAAAATGATAAAGCCATATGCTCCAGGAACACTATGATCTACATGAATTGGATATATTTCCAAAGAATCAATTTGTATTTTATCTCCGGTTCGAAAAACGTGAAAGGATCGTTTTATTGGAGGTTTTTTATAATCTTTTCGAAACAAAGGTCTCTGCTTGAAATTCAATACTTCCGATTCTATTGACCTTTGTGATTGCTCATCAACTGCATCAAGAATTAGCTTGCTCGTTTCTCCACAGTATATAGGAATATTTTGATGTAGAAACGAAATGTAATTGGCATGATCTGCATGCGCATGTGATAATAATACTGCTTGAACTACCGAGTCCTGTGGTTCTCTTCCTTGATGTGTAAGTAGATCTTCTCGATAAATTCCAGGTAAATCTGGTAATAATCCTAATTCGAAAAAGTCACCAATTCCATTTGCTGTTCGAGGAGTGAGAAATTCTTCAAAAAATACCCTTCTCTTCCCAAAGCTCATCCCAAAATCTAAAAAAATCTTGGTATCTTCATCCTCAAGAAGGATTTTATTTCCTCCAATTTCTGAGACGCCACCATAAAAAGAAAGTGAAACCATAGGTATCTTTCCAAAAAACAATATTTGATTCAAGTATTCTTTTTTGTTTATACATAAAATAACTATTCACTTACATAAACATTCGTATACAAAAATTGAAAATGAGAATAGGAAAAATTGATTAAATATAGGGCAAATTAATCTTTATCACATTGATGAGCTAGATAACGAGCACGTTGCCCTACAACAAAAAGCTTAGCAATAAATGTTATTTCTTGGGCTTCTTCTTTGCTTGAGATTTGACCGACAATCATCATAGATAATCACATCCTTACTGTAAATTTGCCAGTTATAAGCACTTGTGGTACATTTCTATCCCAATATAAGAATAAATTAAACCTGGTAAATTATAAAAAAGAGTAACTTATGTAAATTCGAAGGATTTGAATACAAATGGAAATAAAAGCTTGTCCGCGATGTGGAAGCACCAATATTTATCAGGGAACAATTGGGGATGGAGTTCTTACAGGTTATACTAATAGAGAAGTATGTAAAAACTGTGGATTTCAAGGCATGCCTGTGATATTTAATTCAGAGGAAGACTATAAAAAATTCTTAAATGAAAAAAGGATAGATCTATAGAGAAAGCAAAAAAACCTTCAATAGTAAAAAACCAGAATGAAATTGATTATCTTAAAAGACCAAAAGAAATATTCATTCTCATAACCCTTCTTTTTTAGAAACGATTATTGCATTGTCTCTTTTTTCTATTTTTCCCCCACTTTTCAATACAGCGAATGTTCCCGGTGTTGTATATTAGACTATGTTTGTCCTCACTGGGATCATTGTATCCCTTGGAATATGTAATAAATCAAGATGGTCGTATACTGTTGCAGGAATCCTTTTTATCTTTACCATACCCATAAATAAGCCTTTATTATATTACATTACCCGACCAAATATAAAGGAATATTTACTAAATGGTAAATCGAAGAACTAGCGAAATTAATAAAACCCCCCTGTCTATTATCACGGTGCAAGGTGTCAACATGGAATCTATAAAAATTGATGACATACTTGCACAATATGATTCTTCTAATCTTACTATTGCCACTGTTTGTTCTCATTCCAGTTTGCAAATTTTTCATGGAGCAAAACAAGAAGGTTTTCATACAATCGGTATTGCGGTAGGGGAAGAAAGGAGAAAATTTTATGATGGTTTTCCTCTAGCAAAACCTGACGAATTTTTAATGGTTGAAAAATATACAGATATCTTAAATCTCACACGAGAACTTCAACAAAAAAACGCTATAATTATTCCCCATGGATCCTTTGTAGAATACTTAGGAGCAGAAAAATTTTTAAAACTTGAATTACCAACATTTGGCAATAGAGATGTGCTCATGTGGGAATCAGATCGAAACATTGAAAGGGATTGGCTTGAATCAGCAGGTATAACTATGCCTCAAGAGATCAAAAATCCCAAGAATATTGAAAAACCAGTGATTGTAAAATATCATGGTGCTAAAGGAGGAAAAGGCTTTTTTATTGCTAAAACATATGAAGAATTCCAAAAACGAATACAACCAGACAAACCATATACCATCCAAGAATTTGTAATGGGGACTAGGTATTATCTACATTATTTTTATTCTCCCATTCAAAATAATGCGTATAAATTGAAAAAAGGTAGCTTACAGCTTCTTTCAATGGATAGACGTGATGAGACCACAATTGATGAGGTACAGCGTTTAGGTAGTATTGCTGAACTTGAAGAAATTGGCATCCATCCTACTTTTGTTGTAACAGGTAATATTCCAATTGTTATGCGTGAATCGTTATTACCTAAAGTGTTTAAGATGGGTGAGCAGGTTGTTGAAAAATCACTTGAACTTTTCGGTGGAATTATTGGATCATTTTGTTTGGAAACAGTAGTTACAGAAAACCTTGAATTCAAAGTATTCGAGATTAGCGCCCGAATTGTTGCGGGCACCAATCCTTACATCAATGGATCGCCTTATTCTGAAATGATAGAACCTGGTTTATCAACTGGAAAGAGGATAGCGCAAGAAATAAAATTTGCAGCGAAACATGATCAGCTCAATGAAATTTTGACCTGATGATTTACCAGTTATGAAAACCTTATGTTGTCATCGATTTATCTAGTGTTACCATAATGGCCATTTGAGCCCACATTCGATTTTCAGCTTCATCAAAAATCACAGATTGAGAGCCATGAGCTACTTCTTTTGTTACTTCATAATCGTAATACGCAGGTAAACAATGGAGAAAGATAGCATCATCTTTTGCGTTGTTCATTACTTCTTTGGTGACTGTATACCCTTTAAAATCAACGAGACGTTGCTGTTTTTCACTTTCATCTCCCATAGAAACCCATGTGTCTGTGGCAATGATGTCAACATCCTTACAGGCATTTTTTAATTCATCTGTTATTTCGATGTTTACTCCAAACTTTTTTGCTTCATTGATATAATAGGTATCTGGCCAATATTTTTTTGGAGAAACGATTTTAACATTCATTCCTACTATCGCGCATCCAAGAAGATAAGAATTTGCCATGTTATTTTTCCCATCCCCAAAATAGACAAAATTAAGTCCATCCAATTTTTTCTTATGTTCCATTATCGTCATCAAATCGGTTACTACTTGACAGGGATGCTCTTTATCGTCAAGACCACTAATTACAGGAATCGATGCATGGGTTGCAAGTTCTGTCATAGCTTGATTACTCATTGCGCGATACATGATAAGATCGACGTATCTAGATAATACAAGTGCTGTGTCCTCAACTGTTTCTCCCCGTCCTAATTGTATATCATTTTTTGAGAGAAACAATGCATGGCCGCCTAGTTTTTCCATACCAACTTCAAAAGAAACCCGAGTTCGGGTGCTTGATTTCTCAAAAATCATTCCCAATGTTTTCCCTGAAAGAAGTGAAGTATCCTTTCCACTTTTTGATTTCCTTTTTAATTCGATTGCAAGGTGAATGATTTCAAGTAAATCCTCTTTTACATCTAACATTGAAATAAGATCTCGTTTCATCAGCTCAACCGTATAAATGATTCTTCTTTAAATGTATCGTTGATTGAAGAATATCCAAATGATTTTTAACTAACACTTGATACCTTTGTTTGGTTGGCATGGGTGTAAAATTAGGTTCATTATTTCCCTCTGAACAAATCTCATTTAAAGACCTTCATGATCGAATTATCGTCATTGATGCATATAATGTACTCCATCAATTTCTTGCTACTATTCGTCAAAGAGATGGAACCGCGTTAAAAAATGCAGAGGGAAAAATAACTTCACATCTTTCTGGATTGTTTTATCGCACATCAAATCTTGTGCAAAATAGGATTAAACCAGTGTATGTTTTTGATGGTAAACCACATCAATTAAAACAGAAAACTATTGATGAAAGGAATAGAAGAAGATTACAAGCTGAAAAAGAATGGAAAGATGCCTTAGAAAAAGGAGATACTGAAAAAGCTCGGATTAAAGCTCAACAAACGAGCAGAGTTACTGATGAAATCGTTAAACAAAGTAAACAGTTGCTCGATATCTTGGGAATTCCCTTTGTTCAAGCACCTCAAGAAGGTGAAGCTCAAGCAACGTATATGGTAAAAAAGGGCGATGCGTATGCAGTTGGATCCCAAGACTTCGATTGCTTACTAATTGGTTCCCCTGTTCTTCTTCGAAACCTAACCAGTTCTTCAAAACGAAAGCTTCCAGGTAAAAAAGCTTATGCTCCTGTTCATCCAGAACGAATCTATTTGAAGTATACTCTTGAAAAACTTGGGATTTCGCAAAAACAACTTGTTGATATGGCGATTATGATGGGTACTGATTTTAATGAAGGCATTAAAGGAATTGGCCCAAAGAAAAGTCTAAATCTAATCAAAAAAAATGGCAATATCGAAAATATCATTTCACTGATTGGGGGTGAGGAGGCACCTACCTTTGAAACCATTAATCAAATAAGATCATTATTTTTACATCCGAAAACAACAGATGATTATTCATTAACCTGGTCTACGCCTGATAAAGCAGGATTAATACAGTATTTAGGAGATGAATTTCAATTTAGCACAGAACGGATTGAATCAATGCTTGAAAAATTTGAACCGATAAAAGAAATGAAGAAACAACAAACATTATTCTAATCGGACTCATCTTTTGTTTGTTTTGGGTGAGCAATGATAATCAATCTATCAAGCTCAGGGATTTTTTGCTTTGCATCAGAAATGATTTGTTGTCGAATCTCATAAAATCGGGATATTGTCATATCTCCGGGTACATAAATTTCAAGTTCTCCTTGAATAACTGGTCCTGATCGACGCAATCTGATTAAGTGAGCCTCTTCTATTTCATTGATATTTCTTGTTACCCTTCTAATTAAATCACCTTGTATAATGCAATCATTGTCACATGCATCGAGAAGCATGTAACTGGATTCCTTGATTGCGACAATGCCAATACTGACGATTATTCCAGCGATGAGAAATCCTGCGATAGCATCGGCGATGAGAAAACCAAAGGACGCAGCAATTAAGGCTATGACGGTTAAACCAGAGGCAACCCCATCTTTTATGGTGTTAAACGCATCTAATTTAACTGATCCAAGTTTTCCTTTTCCACCTCTTCGATGCTTATACCATCCAAGGCCTAATGCAACAATAGCTGCAAACAACGCCAGTTCAATTCCGATTAAAGGAAGTTGCACTGGGTGAGGATTTATAAGTTGATTATAGGATCGAAATACTATGTATCCAGCAAGTATCATCATTACAACAGTAGCAGCGATGGAAGCAAGATTTTCTATTTTATAATATCCAAAATGAAATCGATCGTCTGCAGGGCGTTCGTACACTCGTAAGCCAGCCCATACCGTCGCTGAAACAAATCCATCTCCAATACAATCAAAACCATTTGCAGTTAATGCAACACTTTTTGCCCAAAGTTCTCCAAATAAAATCTGAATGATGCCAAGTAGAATGAGAATTATAGCGGTCAGTCCAGCAAGATAATCGGGTTTGGAGAGTTTTTCTTTTAACATTAATCTCTTTCACCAAGGTATTTTTAATATCTATATTTGAATTTCTTTTCCGATTTGAAGTTCTTTTGCTTTGTGATTTTTTTTGAATAATCGAGCACCAGAGGTTCCCTTTAATGTAAAGGCGTTATCATGACAATGAATCATAGCCCCTTCTCGCAATCCAATAACGGGAATGTCATTGAACTCAAAAAATTCTTGAATCCGTTTTTCTCTTGTTTCACCCATATGTTTTGAATTAGGATCCGGATCGATGTAATGGGGATTGATGTTAAATGGGACTAACCCAAGAGCTCTAAATGATGGTGGGTACATGATTGGCATATCATTAGTTGTTTGAATGGATTGACAAGCTACATTTGATCCAGCACTAGTACCGATATAAAGTAATCCATTATGTATTGCTTGTTGTAACGGTTTGATTATATTGTTTTTATACAGTTGGGTGATTAATACGAAGGTATTTCCTCCTCCGATAAAAACAATATCATGGTCATCAATAGCTTTGTTTTTATTGTCAAATTCATGAATTCCATGTAGTGTTTTTCCCATTTGTTCAAATCGTTGTCTGGCGATATCTGTATATTCGTCATGACTCATACCACTAGGGCGAGCATATGGAATAAAAAGAACAGTTGATTTATTTTTTGTAAAAGATTTGATTTCTTCAGCACAATGATCGAGATATCCGCTACCATGTAATGTTGAATTGCTAATGAGTAACAATGAAGTAGTGGTCATGAAAGATGATGAATATCTATCTATTAAAAATGTTTATGTTTCACCTAATTAATGTGTAACCATCTATTGATGCTTTTTAGATTGAATATTATAATAAACAGCTAAAGATTTATTAGCATGTAATTATATATTAATTTATATTAACAGGTGTTAAAACTAGTTCATTGAGTGATGTATTATGAATAATCATATCCTTAAAAATGAATCATTATTACTGATTATTATTCTTATTTTATTTTCCTTTTCACCAATTATCCTGCAAGTGAACTCTTCTGAATTACATATTGTGAAATCAACATTAAATTATATCGATATTACTGCAGAAGAGGCTTGGGATTTACTTTCTAATTCAGCAAATGGAATACAATATCCAATTGATGTGAGGACTACTTCTGAATGGGAAGCAGAACGAATTGATACCCCTTTTCCAGAGTTTCCAAGACACATCCCTAAAGATGATATTATTGATGATGATGACTATCAGGAATTCTTAAACATCTACGGTGGAAAAGAAATTATTTTATATTGTAGAACAGGAGGACGTAGTTCAAATGCAGCGAGTTATATTTCAAGCAGGGGATTTAATGGCACTATTTACAATATGCTTGGCGGTATAACAGATTGGAAGCTTGAATCATATCCAACAAAGACAGGGAACAATGAACCAAATGTACCAACAATTATTGATTCACCATCAAGATGTATTTTAAATCGATCCTGTCTTTTTTCAGTTCAAGCTCTCGATATAAATGATGATCCATTAAGATATGGCTGGGATTTTAATGAAGATGGCGTAGTAGACAAATGGAGTGATTATACTCCTTCTGATACAGTTTCAGAGATAAGCTATGCCTTTGAAACCTATGGTGAATTTAATGTATCTGTATTGGCTCAAGATATAGTTGGAAGTGATTCTAATTTTTCAAACTCATCAGCTGTTAGAGTTAATAACCCGCCAGATACACCGGTTATTAAAGGTAGAATTATTGGAAAAGTTGGAAAATCATATGAATATTCAATTATGGCTACAGATAAAGATAATGATGAAATCTCATATCTCATTGATTGGGGAGATGGAACAACAGAAGGATGGACACGAAGCAAACCTTCTGGGGAAAAGTTAATCACAACGTATCAATGGTCTGAAAAAAACGATTTCACTATAAGAGTGAAAGCAAAAGATATTTTTGATGAAGAAAGTGAATGGGGAACACTTGATGTTCAAATGCCTAAAATTAATCTTCATTTTTTCTTAAAATCTCTTTTTTCAGGAAGATTTTATTTGTTATTTAACTCTTAAAAATAATAAAAATTTGAGAAAAGATATGGTTGATGGAAGGTTATTTATTAGGTAGTAATTGATCAATCAGTATCAATAAAGAAATCCCTGAGACCGAGTGCCTTAAAAAATAAATGGTATTTCTTTAAGTTACAACATTATTTTTATATGGAATTGATTGATATATTCATAACACTTTAATATAAGACAATTATATATTTTATGATTATTAGTTGTGGTA
>Ga0272442_10004186_pt1 | contig 19859 bp, 17 predicted proteins | sample SSMForm2O_FD_200262 | JGI IMG/M metagenome (GOLD analysis project Ga0272442, IMG submission 200262) | Marine sediment archaeal communities from Little Sippewissett salt marsh, Falmouth, MA, United States - SSM-Form-2O | ecosystem: Environmental > Aquatic > Marine > Wetlands > Sediment ... | reverse complement strand
TTCAAGAGCTGAGTTCAAGGAATTACTTCCAACAGCAACTAGATCATAATACAATTGTTGCAACTCTTGATTTTCAAATTCACCAATATCTTTACCCTCTATAGGATCAGCCAACCCGTAATTATCAATCAAAGTTTTTATTGAATCCATATGCCTTTGTTCACTTTCCGCAATGTTATTGAAAATTGGTATTGAATCATAAAGACCATAGAAATATTGATACACATCACGCGCTAATTTTTCCTCTTCCCTCATGAAAAGGATCCCTTCTTTTTCAATATCTGTTAAATCTAAACTATTAGTTCTGACAAATTCTCTAGCTTCAACAACAGCAAAAAAACCAATAAATATTAACGAAAAGATGGTAATTGCTGCAATAAGCCGATTTCTCTTTTCATTTTTTTTCATGATGTATTATTTAATTGAAATACTATATAAATGGTCACTGAAACCAACCAAGAAACAGTTTCAAAATTTGTAATCAAAAAGTTTTTTAATAACTTTTAATACTGATAGGACAAATAAACATGAATGAAAAAAAGTGGATGTTGTTAGTTACCCTTGTCTCTATTGTTATATTTTGTATAATAATTGCATATGGATTCATTAGTGCACCACACGGAACGCAAACTGGAAGAACAGATAGTAAACCACCGATTCCCACATATATTCTATCCTTAGCTTCAATATTTGTTATAATTGCAATAATACCACTATTCTACTTTCTAATTCATAGAGGTATTGAAAGAAATTTTCAAGAAACAATGAATGTGATGTTAAAATCGATAAATGAGAATACCAATTCTGAAAGTAACCCAGGATTAGTAAATTGTAGTGCGATATTTTTTAATTTTCTTAATTTTCAAGAGAAACAGGTAGTAAAAAAGCTTATGGAGGAAAAAGGTAATGTTTTACAATCTGATATCAGTAGAATGGGGAATATGGGAAAGGTAAAAACGCACAGAGCAGTAAAGGACCTGGAGCGAAAGGGAATTTTAAAGGTTGAAAAATATGGTAACACAAACCGTATTTATCTGACAGAAGATATTAAGAAAATCTTGAAGATTTAAAAAATAAAAGTAAAAAAATTATTCTTGGATCACTTTTATTGTAGGTTTCATTATATAATTATCGCTGCCTGTTTTATGAACAGATTCATGAATATCAAAGTCCAAAGTCAAAATGGTTGTTTCATTCTCATATACATAGAATGGTTTTATTAACTTGATTTTGTTTGATGGTATCTTTAATGTATGTTCTTCAATTTCGCCACTGTTATTGATTCTAACAATTGCTTTATCTATTGTTAGTCGTATTTGTGTATATTTCCCTTCAGAAAGGTTTTTTTCACCCATTAGTTCTGTGGCATTTTGAATTGCAATAAGATCAAATTCCTGAGATTCTTCTACAATTGTGTACCAACCTGCTTCAGATTCATCGTCCTCATCAACTCCAATATCTGCAGTAGTCAGATACCAATCAATTACACCGTTACCATCTTGGTCAGTGACTGTAAGATTTATAATATAAACACCCTCAGATGTATAATTGTGTATTGGATCCTCTTCATAGGAGATAGCTCCATCTCCAAAGTCCCAAGACCAGTTATATGGTTCCTCCCCTTCAGTTGCATCACCTAAGAATTGAATATCCTCGCCAATATCTCCTTTATATGGTCCGTTTCCTTCAGCTATGAAACCATCGTCAAGCTCATCAATATTATCAGATTCTTCCTCTTCCTCCTCTTCTACAACACTTGAGTTTGATTTGTGAACTTGAACCATTGATATTGTTACATTTGCATTAATAATTTCTAGATCTGTTGGTTTATCAGTTATTTGAAGGCGAAGGGTTCCCTCATTAACCTCATTATCTTCAATAATTTCATCTTCAATACATCCACTAAAAAGTAAAAACATACACACAATAATAAATATTGAAAAATTTCTTAATTTCATATGTCCACCAGATTAAAATATTAATAACTTTTCCTATTAAAAATTTTATATTTTTTAAAATATTTCTAGAGTAATCAATTAATCACAATACATTCCATCATTCATAAGATTGGCCAAACAATAATGACACTCCCCTGTTGCCATTTCATTCTCTTCAACCAGGTCATTGACTTCACATACTTGACATTTAAGCATCTTATCAACTGAAATTAAAATAAAGTTAAAAAATATATAAATGTTTGTTTGATTTTTAATAAAATCAATATAAATTTTATTTTACAATATTATAAGAAATAACATTATGTTTTTTTAAGATACAGCATATCCTGCATATCTCTGTTGTAACACTAGAAGGCCCATTGTGTATTATTATTTCTGCAGAGTGATCTATCTCAGAACGAACAGTTTGGTCAGCAATATTTGTATTACCTCTTTTATTAGATAAATATTGACTAACAGCTGATGGGGTTATACCTAAAATTTTTGCTGTTTCTTTTTGATTCAGACCGTAATTATGCATAAGGCTTTTAACGAGTTCTTTTCTGATAATTGGCAAACCATGCCACTGCATTTGCTCACAGGGCGTCTTCAACATACATATAGTAATATTTTATTAGATATATAAAATTAACGATTGTTAATCTTTAAATTTTATAAATAAAATTTTAATATTTTTATATAAAAATTGAGTTTTATTGATAAAAAAACAAGAAAATATAGGTTTTGATTGGTCAAATGAGAGGGAGGTGACACAGATTATGCAAAAAAATCTTTCAATCAAAACCTTAAAGTTAACAATTGTTAAGTGAGATGTATATTTAAGTCTTTCGGTCGAATATCAGAGACATCCTTTGTTCTTAATTTTACCATTCTGCTTTCAACATCAATTATATATATCCAATCATACTTGTTTATTTTGATAAATAGGGGGTTTATCATTGAAGGAATTAAAAAATCACAGGATATTGTTAGTGCTTGTTTTTATGATATTTATCACCTCCAATATAAATACAACTGGATCTCCTATGCAAAAAATCAAACACGAACCTGTTGCTTCTCTACCACATCAAACAAATCTATATTATACTGAAAATGGAGATACATTATATGTGGGCGGCAATGGTCCAGGAAATTACACAAATATCCAGAATGCGATTAACAATGCAAAGGATGGGGATACGATTTTCGTATTTGGTGGCCATTACCCTGCAGAGATTGTTGTCGATAAATCATTAAATATAATTGGTGAAGATAGAGACAATACTATTATCAGAGGTGGGCAAGATGGTTTTTATATATATGCAGATAATGTAAAAATATCAAATTTTACAATTAGAGAATGTGATTCCTTTTGGAATAATGCAGCGATTCATTTAGAATCAAATGACAATATAATAACACATAACAAAATAGTTGATAATGGAAAATTAAATGCATTGTTCATGAAAGATTCTGATAATAACATTATTTCAGATAATTTCATTGAAAATAATCCTTATCATGCAATTAGAATGGAGTATTCAAATTACAACAATATCACCAGAAACTATATTCATGACAATGAGGGAGATGGCCTTTTCTTAGTTGAATCATCCAATAATTATTTTGAACTAAATACTATATCTTCAAGCTTTTGGGGCGGAATTACAATCGATGAATATAGTGAAAATAACATTTTTATTCATAATAATCTTATAAACAACAGTCAAAACGCCAATGACAATGGCCACAACATTTGGAACAGCAGTTATCCATCAGGCGGGAACTATTGGAGTGATTATAATGGTATAGACCAATTCCAGGGACCATATCAGGATATCCCTGGCTCAGATGGAATTGGTGACACACCATATGACCTGCCCTGCGAACATGCAGTGGATTGGTATCCTCTTATGAATCCTTCAACGTTCCCCTATGCCCCTGTTATTACTGGTAAGACCAATGGAAAGATAGGTATGGAGTATAACTATAATTTCTTTGTTGATGACCTAGACAATGACGACCTGTTCCTTCGGGTTAATTGGGGGAATGGTAATCTCAGCAAATGGTATGGGCCATATTCCTCTGGCACAGATGTAGAGTTAACTCACATTTGGAATAAAGGAGGGACTTATCAAATAAAAGCACAGGTCAAGGATACAAATGAATTAGAGGGAAAATGGGGTACATTGCAGGTTACAATCCCCAGATATACCTGTCTATCATTTGAACCAAATAATAATTTATTTGAATATCTTTCATCAAATTTAATGAAAATCCTTATTTTTTTGACTATAATTTTTTAAGATTAAAGAGATATACCTAGATTAGTTCGTTAATTGTAGAGTAAAGATATGACAGTTGAAGAGTATTTTAAGCTAATTGCAAAAGAAAATCCCCTTGAGTTTCTATCAAAGCATATTTGTCCCTATCTTGTTGGCACCCAATGGGATACCATCAGAAAATGTTCATTGCTTATGGGTGTTACAAAAGATAGACCGAACATGCGTATGAGATTGCATATTCTTCTAAGCGGTGGCCCAGGCACTGGTAAAACCGAATTTTTAAGTTGGTGGCAGCAGAAGATGGATGGAATACTAATCAATTCCGAGCTTACCTCAAAAACAGGATTGGTTGGTGATGCAAGAGGAAGAACCATTCATCCAGGTCTTCTTGCCCAAAGCAATGGCTCAATATTATTGGTCGATGAACTTGACAAGATGTCAATTGAGGACCAAAATGGTCTATTGCAGGCAATGGAAGAAGGGGAATACGTCATAACAAAGGGCAAAAACCGTCAAACATTCAAGGCCGAGGTGAGGGTGATAGCCACCTGTAACAATATCTCAAAAATTCAACGGCCTCTTGTTGATAGATTTGACTTTCCATTCAAGGTTGCAAAGATATCAAAGATCCAGCGTGCCGATTATGTAACAAATATCATTGATAGTTTTATGGGTAAAAACGCAAAGGACTATTCTCAGGTAGTAAATGCCTATCTTAGATGGGCACAAAATGCAAAGACCAGCATTGATTCTGAAGATGAAGCTGAGATAAAAAACTCCATCAAGGAGTATATACTGAACTCTGACGAAAACATTGTTGGCGTGTCCTATAGAAGCCTTGAGTTCTCAATTCTTAGAATATCATATGCCATAGCACTTCTTGAACGAAGCAAAATAAAAAAGAAACATATCGATTATGCAATAGAGCTAAAGGATTCAATATTAAAGGATTATCTAAGCAGCAACATATAGTAGAGCCCATAATACCTTTTATCAAAAAGATTTTTATAAATCCTAATTGTTAATAATTACGGGAGGTCATGTTTATGAAAAAGAAAATAACGTCTCTTTTCTTATGTATGTTGTTAATATTGGTTTTTTTGAATAATGTAGATGCAGATGACTCTCAAACAAATAAAATGATAGTAAAAGAAATACCGATTAATGATTGTAACCATATATCAGACGAGATAATTGATGATATTGGCTGGTTCACATCCCTTGCCTTGGATGATAATAACATCCCACATATCTGTTATTATGATTACACCAATGGTGATCTTAAATATGCTAGATGGACAGGAAGCGATTGGGCAATTGAATCATTGGATACAAATGGGGATGTAGGGCGTTATACTTCTATTGCCTTAAGTGATGATGGACATCCTCATATCAGTTATTATGATAAAACAAATGGAAATCTAAAATACGCCCATGGGACTGGCAGCATTTGGAGTATATCCACGGTTGATTCCTTCGGTAATGTTGGTCTTTATACCTCCATTGCACTTGACAGCCAGGGCCTTGCACATATCAGCTATTGCGATTATACAAATAGAAACCTGAAATATGCCCATTATGATGGATCTTCCTGGCAGAAAAATGTGGTTGATAACTCTGGAGATATGTGTATATTCGAATACTTCAGTGATTATACATCCATTGCAATTGACAGCAATGACAGACCCCACATAAGTTATTGTGATTTCAGTAATTTTAATCTGAAATATGCAAATCAATTTGGCAGCTCTTGGATAATAGATGTCGTCGATAACGAAGAGAATGTTGGCACCTATTCTTCTCTTGTATTAGATGATAATGATGACCCTCATATCAGTTACGGAGATATCACAAATGAGAATTTTGACCTGAGATATGCATTTAAGAAAGAAGGCTCTTGGAACATTGAAATTGCAGATAGCGAGGGAGACATTAGAAAATGGACAAGTCTTAAGTTGGATTCTGAAGGCAATCCACATATTAGCTTTTATGATTATTATGAAGGCTCGCTTAAGTACACATATTATGACGGTGAGGATTGGAATGTTGATATAGTTGAATCTGAGGGCAGTACTGGTTGTTTTAACTGCTTAGCCATGGATTCTTCTGATAATCCATGCATAAGCTATTACGATTGGGGAAGCAAGGCAATAAAATATGCAACCAACACCGGAGATGGTTGGAACATCCAAACGATAGAGATTGATACCAATACTGATTTCTTAGACCAGGAACAGAAGTATTGCTGTGGATGGGCATATATTATAGATGATACAAAACCGATTGCTCAATCTTTCAAACCCACCTTCAAAACATTAACTAGGGTGGAACTTATGGTTGTTAAAAGATACAATCCCGGTGATTTTAGATTATCAATAAGAGAAAACCTGAATGGAAATGATCTAACATCCATCAATCTAAGCTCCGATGAGATTGCCGAGGATTTATCCTGGAAGGTCTTTGACTTCCCGGATATCGAGGTTATACCAGGACAAACCTACTATATTGTTTGTACAACCTATGATGTGGCCAGTTATGACGCTTATTTCTGTTACTATGGCATCAATGACGAATATGAAGATGGAGAGGCTTGGATCAAGTCCTCAAGTTGGAAAGAAATATCAATAAGTGGTTTTCCAGACCCAGACTTTGGTTTCAAGACATTCGGTCTTGATACAGGGATACCAGACATCACATTGAATGGCCCTAATAATGGGAAGATAAGAACTGAACTTATATTTACTCTTGAATCAGTTGATCCTGATGATGAAGACATATCATTCTGTATTGACTGGGGGGATGGCAACATTGAATATACAGTTTTATATCCCTCAGGAAGTTCCAACGAAATCGGTCATACTTGGAATAGAATAAATACATTTTTAGTAAAAGCAAAGGCCATTGACATAAATGGAGCTGAGAGTGACTGGGATACCCTTGAGGTTAGTATACCAAGAGATAAAATATTACATAGTAATGGTGTTTTAAGAATATTGTATAATCTCTTTGGGATTCCGATATTAAAATCACTCTTTTATCTTCTTTTCTAGTTTAATTATCTTCTCCATAGTAAAAATATAAAAGACGTTAACTTTCCGATTAGTTTTTATCTTGTTTTCATATGTGGGAAAAATCATATCATGTTTGATGAAATCTTCTTTGAGATTCATAAAGACCTTTCAAGAGAGAGCCCAGGCCGTGACAAATATACAAAAAAGGCTTTCGAGATGATTCCACCAATTAAAAATCCAAAGATTCTGGATATCGGCTGTGGTCCGGGAGTTTCCACTGTACTTCTGGCCAAATTAAGCTATGGAGAGGTAATTGGATTGGACACCCATCAGCCTTATTTGGACGAGCTGGAAAGAAGGGCAAAGGAAGCAAAACTTAACCAGAAGGTCAAGACATTGAACTGTTCGATGATGAACATGGATTTCCCACCTGAAAGCTTTGATATTATTTGGTCTGAGGGTTCCATTTATATAATTGGTTTTGAAAATGGGCTGTCGCAGTGGAAACAACTATTAAAGCCAAGGGGATTTTTGGCGATTCACGAGATGCTATGGCTTAGAGACGATCCTCCATCTGAGATCAAGAACTACTGGAAGAAATATTATCCAGGGATCAAGACAATAAAGCAAAACCTGGAAATCATTTCAAATAGCGATTACAAACTTTTTGGTCATTTCCCATTGCCTGATGATGCATGGTGGGAGGGTTACTATCAACCTCTGGAAAAGCGTATTAACATGCTTAAGAAGAAGTATGTAAATGACGTAAAGGCAATTGAGACATTAAAAGCTGAACAAAAAGAAATAGAAATATATAAAAAATACAAAAAATGGTACGGCTCAGCATTTTTCATAATGCAGAAAAAGTAGATGCTTTTCATCCGATAAATTTATCAACAATAAGTAGTTACCCGTTTAAAATAATGGGGGTCTAGAAATCAATTTTTAAATTTCTACCTTCCTCTAACACTAGGCCCCTGCTTATTTTCATTGTATTGTGAAAGTTGTTTTTATAATTTTATTAGTTTATAACACTTAAAAAATCTAGAAAATAAATCAGGGAAAACATATAATTGTAAAGCTCTTATCTTTGTGAAACTGACATCCAATGTGCCCCAATCACCTTGAGCTCCATATTCATCAATTAGTCGAGCTTTTATTGTGTAATCTCCTTTTTCGCTCCAGCTATGCGAGAGAGTAAAAGTTCCTCCTGACTCTACAATGCCTTCATCAGTTTCATTATCACCCCAGTCGATTTTGTAGACCATATCATCTCCTTCTGGATCAACACAGTTAGTAAAATCATAGTCATATCTGTTTCCTGTTTTTCCATTTGTTTGGCCATTAATTGTAGGTATCCCTGGAGGATTATTATCTGGACGTGATGCTGTGGCAAGATATGTGCGTCTTTTCCATTTCTGATTGATATCATGTCCAGCATTGTAGGCAAGAACGTATCGATTATACTCTTCATCGATAAGTAAAGTCGGTGTTCGTTGGAATCCTTCAGATGGGACTCCCTCGGGAAACTGACCGGGGGCAATAATAGGATTATCAGGATGCCCTATCCAGGTATCACCCCAATCTGGTGACCAGTAATAAGCGAGATGCCCGGAGCCTGCATAGTTCTGGTTGGACACGGTTATTACCATATGGACACCATCAGCACGGGGGTCACCAGTGACATGTGCCTGCCAGGCACCACGAAAAGAAAAACCCTCAGGCCATGGCAATGTCCACTGATAAGCAGGATTGTCTGGATTAGAAGGATCAAAGGTTGGTACAGGATTTTTGACCCAGTTCGTTTTTCCATCTTCACTGTCTGCATATGATATACGCCAATTCCAGTAAGAACCTACTGAACCATGCAATCCTCTGTAAAACAAACGAATTTTTCCTAAATGGGGAACCCAGACAGGAGTCGGTTCTGATAAACCACCTTTAATCACTCCCTCTTGATTCCATCCTTGTTCCCACCAGTATTCAGCTTCAAGTATATTCTCATAGGTCTGCTCGAATGGCACCCCAATTTCAGGCATTGTCTCGCTGGAAGCCACTTGTATAGCTCCTTCCCATCCTGGTAAACCTTCCCATTCAGGATGTAGATGCTTTGTGCCAGGGCGTACAGTATTGTAAAGCAGATGTTCACCAGTAATTGGATGCTGAATGTAGCCAGGGGTATCAGTATGGTCCCATGCAGGTCCGGGATTTGGTCCACCAGGCTTTACTAGTGGTGTATACTTTAATTTAGTAACAGGATTATAACCTAGAGACCAATCGTGAAGTATATTTTCTTGATGAGAGTGTTCAGTCATATATGTCTCATGATAACTATGATAAAGAAGCTTGATCTTGCTATCCTGCAAAAAAATGAATTCTTCTCCAACGATACCTCCCCAATCACCATAAAGGTGTGTCTGATATTGAGGAGCGTCTGGATGAGGTGCAGTGATGTATCCAATAGCGGTAAAATCTGGCCATTCTCCAAGTGGGCCTTCAGTATTATTTACCAATTTGCAATCTGAATAGTTCATCCTTGTTTTAATCCCACTAAGAGTAGGGTTGAAAATTGATCCAATAAACAAAACTATAATTCCAATAACAATACTTATCTTTAAATCATATTTTTTCTTTATTGAAGTTCCCCCCTTATAAGATTTAAACAATAATATATGAACTGCCTTTAAAAATATATGTGTAAAAAAATAAAAAAAGAAAAAATTAATATTATTTTGTTGGGTCAACGATCTTTCCCATGAACAGAATATTACCTGTCTCCTTATGCTGTATCAAGAACACAAATGGATGATCCGCATTAAATGAAACAGTGTCAATTATTGCTGTAAGTTGCATTATCACAGCAGTTGCCCCAGCTGCTTCTGTTCCTTCCTCGTTTACCTCGATGTATGCTTTATGAGCCACCTTTTGAATGAACAGATCCCTGTAGCCGGTCATGCCTGAGAAATCAGCATTTGAGGTAAAAGATACGTTCATTCCCATTTTTTGAAGATAATTCTTTAGGTCATACTTTGTCTCAAGCTTGAATTTGGGTATTGACACCTCAACCTCAATTTTCTCAAAGGAATCCTTCCAATCTTCCAATGAGGCCGGATTTATTGCCTTTTCAGCAATGGATATGTTGTTCTCCTTAGGAAGAACTAGTATCATTGAGACATCATCTCCATCATAGCCAAGCTCAAGTACCTGTACATCATCTGTTTCAGTGTAATTGAATGTCTTTTTAGAGACGCTCATCATTGGCACAGAAATATTATTACCTGGAGATATCTCAAAGTCCTTGTCCTGTGTTTTATCTGGGTCGAACTCATGTTCCCATACACCTTTGAAGTATATGGCGTTGGTAAGTATCATTGCAGTAAGGGCTGGGTCAATATCACTGCTCTGAATCAGATCCTTTATCTTGCCGTTGGTATTGTTCTCAACCCATTCATTTATTATCTTGGCGGCAGCAGCTGTGTCAGAATAATCCATCTCTGTTGCCTTTCCCATGTAATAGTTCTCAATGAAGTTCAGGTAATCCTGGGAAAAAGGGTAGTTTTCCTTTATCCAGAGTGCGTTTGCAGTGCTCAATGTGTATTCCTTGACCTGGTTAAGCAGGTTGTATATCTTTCCAAAGGAACACAGACTGACCTCGTCATTCTGCTGGAAGTTTAGTATATCATACATTTCTTCTGCTGTCTCTCCTCGACCACCTTCATAGGTCATTGCAAGAGCAACAAATATGCTATAGGGGGAGAAAAATATATTTCCAGATTCATCATCAATTAATTTATCATATAGATTAAAGGAAAATTTATTTATAGCTTCAACCAACGTCATGACGCTTTGCTCTGTTGCAAGTGTATCGGTTGCTACGGGTTTTTCGCCCATGGTATCTTTCTCTGTTTCAGGTGCGTAATAATATATACCTGCAAAGGCTGCAATCAAAATTATACTACAAAGTGCAATAACACCAATCAAATTACCTCTTTTCATTTCTATCACGAATTGTTAATTGCAAGTTCTTATATAAAAAGTTTTAAAATATATGGGAAAAACCTTACAAAATCTAGTTTTTTGGTTTACCTGGCGATATTATAAACCCTTTTGTTCTCTTCTTCCATCTTCCCCAGAACATTAAAACTGGTGGCAGTATCAGAATCGATGTAAGGAAAGCATAGAAAATAGTCAGGGCTGTAATTATACCGAACTGCTGCTCAACAGGCACAGGTGTCAAAATAAGCATTGCAAATCCTGCAATTGTTGTGATTGCCGCAATCATCAATGCACCACCGGTATGGCCGATTGTCTCTGATACAGCCTCAACCACATCACCGGTTCTGTCAGCAATCAACCTGAATCTCTCCACAGCATGAATTGCATAGGTTATCCCCAGTCCAATGGTAAGTGAGGTGATCATAATGGTCATAATATTCAATGAGTAACCCAGGAAATACATGGTCCCAATGATCCAAACAGTGGAAAATAGAACAGGTATAAGGGTAATCAATCCCAATAGTGGCTTTCTATAGGCGATAATAAGTACGATTGCTGCAAGAACAATACAGATACCAGTTGAAATTATCTGGCTTTCTGTCATGGAATTCATAATAATGTACATCAAGGAGTTTTCTCCAGTGACTATTGCTTTTGCGTCTCCAAAACCAGCGGATATATCACTGTTGAGCTCGTTATAGAGTGTCTCCATTGCATTGTTTATATCTGCATCATCATCCACAAAATCCGTGTACACACTTATCAGCGTTGCATCATATTCTGATCCCTGCCTATGTAAAACCTCAGAGATCTCCATGCTATAGATCTCGCTTTCATACATATAATCAAAAAGTCCCTTTACATCTGAATCGGTCCTTGGATAGCCTCTGTTTCCAAAGTTGAATGTCTCAGCGATTGAGCTGTTACCCTCCACAGCATTATCAATCACTGATAGAACGGATTTGGTTTTAGGCTCACCTTCCAAGGTCATCAGTACAAACTCATCGTCTTGAAAATTCTCAATTGTTTGATATATGCCATTCAATGTTTCCACAGTTGCCACATCACCCTCGATTAACACATACTCCTGGTCCTGGCTTGCAAAAGGAAAATCCTCGGATATATCCTTCATGACAATTACAGAAGGGTTCTGTTCAGGTAGGAATTGATCCATCTTAAAGCCGGTATTAATGCTGAAAACACCAATCACCATGAAAGCGGTGATTAAAAGGGCAATGGAGAGAATTACAACAGGATGTTTGCAGATTATCTTAGCTGTCTTGCTCATTATCCTTCCATTAAAATCCTTATTGACCTTCTTCTTACCTTTTGTCTTTTTTCTCTTATCAAGCCAATATCTAAGAGCTGCCTGAAAAGTGATGGTTATTAAAAATATATAGGCTATACCAATTGCACACAAAACTCCAAAATCCCTTAAGGGTATAATACTAACTGTTAAAAACGATAGGAAGGCAATGAATGTGGTAATGGTTGCAAGAAACATTGCCAGTCCGATATCACGAATCGAAGCGACGATAGCAGGGCCTGGCTTTTTGCCAGTGGCAAGTTCCCTGCGGTAATTATGAAAGGTATGTACAGAATAGTCAACACCAAGACCCATGAGCATAGGTATCAATGCAACCTCAATTATCATGAACTCTATTCCGAAAAGGGCCATAGTACCAAAAAGCCAGACGAGCGCGATGCTTAAACCTAAAAGGGATATCAAAACATATGATATTTTCCTGAAACTTACAAAAATTATTATGCTAATCATAACAAAAATTAGTGGAATGACAACGGAATTTGCTTCCATGGCAACCTCATTTATCTCATATTCGATCACTGAGTAGCCTGTTGCCCTCATCGAAACAGAATCCTTAGCATCATCAAGCTCTTCAATTCTATTGACAACATCTCTGGAAACCCTGTTTAGCTCATCTGTACTGATTGTCCCATCAATCTGAACCAACATCATGGTCTTACTAGAGCTTTTTACATCTTTTGGATCACCAGATAAGAAGGTAAAAATGTTCTTTCTCATGCTCTCAATTGAAATGGGTTTGATGAAAAATGTAACATCAGAACTACCAGAATCGGGTGCCCTATCAGAGACCTCCCATAGGTCCTGCATCTCAGTCAATGACAATGTATCCTTGGACATACCTGACTCGGTCATCATATCAAGCATATCCCCCAGATCCTGCCAAGAAAGACCCCCAAGCCTTTCAAGGATTCGGCCAGACAATCCACCGATAATTGTTCTTTTTTGAATCTGATTGACAAAATTCTTTAGAAAATCAAGATTTATGGAAACACCACGCCAGGGCCGGCCAAGAACAGGGGTCTTATAATATCTAAAACCTCCACTGAAGTTGCCAAGACGAGCTGGCAGAGAAAACCCAAAGGAGTTTAGTGCAATACCATAACTGCTTAGTTCACTTTTATTTACAAGAATCTCAACACGGTCATTTGATATATTGAAATTAACAAAACCGGTTTCAAGTTTTGTTGGAAAGAATTGATCAGAACCTGGTGGTTTCAGCCAGATATATGCCTCCTTTTTATAAGACCTGAACAACTCCCTGTTCAATACCTTTTTAACAATATCTAGAGTATTACGCACCGGTCGCTTTCCAATCTCCCAAACTGAGTGAGTTGGTTCTATATGAGCTGCGATCTGATATGTAATCTCAAGCATTTCATCAGGTAAAATCAAATTTTCAAATTCAAGGAACCATTCCATGACATTGAGTTTAAAGTCTGGTGGAAGTAATGAGTTCTTGAAATGAGAAAGGTCATGAACCTCAATTGAAAACAAGTATTTATCATCCATTTCTTCGATGTAATAATTCTTAATATCTATACTATCAACACTTTTTCCCCTGGATAGAACAGGATATTTTATTAGGTCTGTTTTATCATTGGAATCATCGTTTTCCAGGATTTTTAGGGGTCCGCTTATCTGTTCCTCCATCAGATCGTCAAAAGCAGTTTGAATCTCCTCATTGGTACAATTCTCAATTGATTTTCCAAATTCCATAAAACAAACGTGGTCAACGAAGCTTGAAACTCCTATGAAATCTATGGTTTCGGGAAACTCCTTAAGTTCTTTACCAATCAAAAATTGGTCTTTTAGTGCATCTGGGGTAACCACACTACTCTCCCTTTCCTTTTCGACATGTATCATTATAATTTCAACGTCTCCACCGAAAAGCTCAAAGATTTTGTTCTGAGCGACAATTATATCATCCTCAGGCAGAAAGTTATCCATGGAGTTTTCCATCTCTAAGGAAGGTAATAAAATGCCAAAACCAATTGTTATCAGCAAGATAATTCCGATGACAAGCTTTGGTCTTCTTTCAATGAGCTCTCCGATTTTAACTAACATCTTTTCATCCTAATTATATAAGCAGTCCCCTTTTTGTTTCGGCAACTAGATAATTTTTTTAAATTTTTCTGTTGTTTATATTAAAATTTTATACTTTTATATTTATAGTATGTATATTATATAGTTCTAATATTTGTTATTTTTGATAAATCTTAAAAAATCTCGTTAAACATTTTTTTATCTGTAATGATGTCTTTACATAATATAATAATACTTAATATACTGTTTAAATGCAATAGTTACTAATAATTTATGAAAGGATAAGTTTTATTAATAGTATTAAAGATATAAAAATATAAATTGCAACAAGATGAAGATAATGACTGAGAAAAAAGAGACAAGTGTACAAAGAGTATGCATCGATTGCGGTAAAGACATCTCCAATTTACATCATAATGCCAAAAGATGCGGAAATTGCAGCAAGGAGAGAAAAAAAGCCCAGGACAGGATTAGGGTAAAGAAAAAGCAGGATTTAAAGGTCAAATGGCATAATTTTATTGAGGACCCTGAATCCAAGGAGCTTACCCATAGAAGTGCCAAGGGCAGTAAGCTAAGGTACTGGCTAGATAAGATTTGCAAGGTATTGAACAATGAGGAGCTGGAGTTCCTCTTGCTATTATGGAACTGGAGATTATCTGAGCCGAATCATACCCAGTACAAAAGACGGGAGTACAGGACATGCGCAGGCATTGTCAGGGATTGGAGGGATTACTTTGTTGTAAATAATCTATTCAACAATGTATCCTTTGATTCTGAGAACGGTGTGATCTTCAATAATGATGGAAGTTACTATACAGTTGATTTTGATGAGGACAATGAAAACTATATTATTAGAAACAGTGAAGGAACCATAATTTGTAAGTATTAAAAGTATGAATTTTACTTTTCGAGTCACACTAGTTAATTAGTGATTGTTTTTTTTGACTTTAGCTTAGAATAGGCCATATTTTGCTCATTTTAAAGATTTTTATTATTATCACTGATTTTTTAGCAAATTATCAAACGAAGGTTTTAAGTATAATGTTAGTTATATATAACTTTATGTTAGAAATAAATAATAAAAAGTTAATTATAGACAACTATAGGTGAAAAAATGAAAGAAAAGATGACCATCGTTTTAGGATTAGGAATTGTAATATTAGTAATAATAACATTAGGATTTTATCTAATTGCAAATGAGACTATTGAGTTTTTTGAAATAGCATCAATATTGATAATTGTCGTTTTAGTTTCATCATCTTCATATATAATCTGGGATAGGGTAAAAAATCTAAAAGCAGGGCTGCCTACACAAGACGAAAGGGTAAAAATAGCAGGTTATAAAGCTGGTTATTATGGCTTCATTGCCGCAATATGGAGTGCAGTTGGAAGTAATTTAGGTCATATTATGCTCTTTGATCAAGAATTGAGAGGGGGGCTTGTTACAGCAGCAGTGGTTTTGATATCTGGATTGGTTTTCATGGGATCATTTTTATATTTTTCTAGGAAAGGATGATATGAGAACCAGGATAAAGGAGTTCAGAGCCAAGTATGACCTTACACAGGAGGACCTTGCAAAAAAGGTTGGGGTTAGACGGGAGACCATTTTATTCATTGAAAAGGGAAAATACAATCCATCATTGAACCTAGCTCATAAAATAGCAATGGAATTAAAAACGACCATAGACGAGCTTTTTATATTTGAAGATTTTATATGAACAAAGTTAAGATAAAGATTAAAAAATGAGTTATTTTCGTTTTTTCTTTTTTGTCTTGGGAGGAAGACTGCTCACATAATCCAATGATTTTTGAATCCAGCTGTTCAACTCTTTGTTTTTTTCTAAAAGCCATGGTGGTACTATCACATATTCCTTCATTACCCTGCCAGGCATTGGTTCAAACCTTTTTGAATCAGGTAGATTCAGAAATTCCTCTCTATCAGGCTCTGAAAGACGGATGAATATACTTTCTTGAAATGTTCCTAAAAACATGTTCCTATTGACAAAACCACAGGGATATCCGAACATCTTTCTTTTTTCTACCAAGGGTATATCAGGAATGATCCTTTCATATGTTTCAATTATCCCTTGTGAGGGTTTCTGCCATTTCATTGTTTAAATGCCTCTTAATATTTGGACCGTTTTCTAATCAGCATAACTACCGTTACCAACGAAACAATAAATACCAGGATTTCAAAGCCAGGGGTTGACTCATCATCAGAGGATTCGCCATTTCCTTCACCGACAGTCAATGTCCTGGTCATCTGCCCTCCTTGATTGCATATCGCCTTTACCTCGATCTCATCACCGACACTTGCCTCGACGGAGTCCAACTTATGTGTGAAGCTTGAACCTGATTGGCTTGAAAACTCGAATGTCTTATACAACTCATCATTTATCTTTACCTCAATCTTATTGACATAATGAGAGTTTGGATTGGAGACAGAATGGGTGATCTCTGCATCAATTGTCTTTTCATCCATGTCATAGCTTATCTTCATGCCTGAAGGAGAATGTGCCTTTATGTTTGCTGCACACAGTATAGAAATAACAAATATTACTGTAAATATCATAAACAAAGGCCTACTCTTTTTTATAACAAATTTTAACATTTTTTCCCCCATTTTTCTATTGTAAATAAATATAAATTATTTCAATTTTGCCTTTGAAGATCTCAGAGATAAGCCAGGATACCAAGAATCCCATGAATGAAAGCCAAAATAATTGAAACATAGGCTAAACGGAAGTGCCATTTTATGTCTATCTTGATTTTTTTTCTTCTCTTCAACGAGGCAATTGAGGCTGTGACAACAAAAAAAATCAGGGTTATGATCCCCAAATAAACAATAAATGGGATACCAAATATAAGATAGTATGTCAGTTCTTGCAACATTATAAGACCAAGAAAATAAACAATTTTTTACTATTAATAATTATATCCTTTAATTTCATTCTCAGAAAACTCCACACCCAGACCAAGGGCTATCCTGTTTACAAAATTAAAGTAGCTTGTAATTAGGTTTATATCCAAGATACCCTTATCATCAAAACCAACATTTCTTAGTTTATCTATATCTCCTTTTTCTATATCATATGGGGAGAGTGTGAGCTTGGACACATATTGGAGCATGGTTTTGGTTTTTTCAGGAAGTAAAGCAGTTTGGAAATCATCTATTAATCCATTTATCTTTTCACTGTCCTTCCAGTAATATTGCAAGGCCTCTGCGTGATGTCTAACACAGTATTCACATTGGTTCAAGGATGATACAACAACAGCGATCAGTTCACGTTCCGATCTGGGGATATTGGATTTCCCAAACATTATGGATAGATACAAGCCCATATGTGATTTCATTGACTCTGGCTTTAAACTCTGAACCATCATTATGTTTGACAACTTACCTCGCTTTTTTGTTATTTCATCATATACATTTTTGATTTTTCCAGTTGCGTGATTCTCCTCTATGACCTTTATCCATGCCATGCTCTTATTGAAATGTTTTGTATGTAATAAGGATTTGTAAATATGTGCAGACCTGTGTAGTTATAGTTATTTGAAAAAGATGAAATAGAAATAGACGTAAAATATGGGGAGGTTGGGATGAGGAGGTGTATCCTAATACCTGTTAAATGAATAAAAAATCATTTCCCCGCTATATATTTCACGTCCTAATTAACAATTGTGAATTATTATTTATATAATTTTTCCCAAATTGGGGGGTTTTTTGCAAAAAAATCGCAAAATAATAAAAAATCCAAATTTCTAAAAAATCTTATAAAATAACTTTACATAACCATATGCAAAATTAAAAGGTTGTAGAGTCCTTTCTAAAAAGGTGAGTGAGGAGAGAAGGGATGGATGGGATGCTTTTTAAAAAAACATTACCTTCTCAAAACTCTACAACCCTATATAATACTATAGATATGAATATTTAAATTTTTCGCCTTTATAATAATAATAACATAAAAAAATTGCTAAATCATCATAAGAAAAGCCCATTAAGGTAGTAGAACATAACAAGAAAAGATGAAAAAATATCTAATATTAATACGGCCATATGGAATGCTGTTTTTAGGTTTCACACCTGTTTTTAGTGCCATGGCAAATGGCGAATTTAGGTTTGTTAATCTTGGCGTATTGCTAATTATCGGCATATTGACCCATATCTTTTCATTTGTCCAGAATGATTATTTTGATATAACAGTTGATAAAAAATCAAAATATGTATCAAAACGACCTATCGCAACAGGAGAAATAACAAAGAGAACAGGAATCGCAATATACATATCTTCATTCATAATTTCTATTATTCTTGTCATTGTTTTTGTGTTTTCCATCTACTCAATGATAACATTGATTTTAGCTATCATTTTCTTCACGCTTTATAACAAATATAGCAAGCAATACTTTGCAATGGAATACATCTTGGCAATAGGTATCTTCTTTTTTGGATTGTTTGGGGCATATGCCGCATCTGAAAAGATCTCGGGTTTGGCCTTAATTGTATCAGCAGTTTGTTTTATGCAATGGCTATTCAGTGTAGGCATATCTGCAAATATAAAAGACGTGGAATATGACACAAAATCAGGGATAAAAACAACACCGACAATGTTTGGAGTAAGAATATCAAATAATAAATTGGTGATACCTATCTCTTTTATAATTTATTCATTTTTTATTAAGATTGTTCATATATTCATTATTTTCTTATCTTTTATATTAGGATATACCGCATTTTTTGTTTTCAATGTCCCTGTTCCAGCTCTGGTTGTATCAACAATTTCTATAATACTGATCCTTTTTACAAAAGGGATTCTGTCAGCGGCAAAAGAAAAAAGGGACAAAATGTTGATATATGTAGGATTACAAGAAGGCCTATCCATTCTTTTAATACCTTCAATGCTGATGAATTTATTAATTGAAAATATGGGTGTGATATATACTGTTTTAATATTTTTGTTACTAATAATTTGGCCTATTTTTTGGTTTAGATTACTATTCGGCAAAAAAATGATACCCTTTGAATGAAGAACTTAATATATTTAACTTTCAAATGCTATTCATTTCTATTTTGAAACTCCAATCATTGCCTTCCTTTTTGTTTATCCTGCCAGATGCAAAAGGCCTACTCTGTGCTTGCTTGTCTTTTATCATATAGTCTCTTCAGCCTATGTTTTTCTCTTCCCTCTATTTTGAGATTATTCTTGTTTCTTTTTAAAAACTCGCCCCAGATTTCTAAGATACGTCCAAGATCAAAGAT
>Ga0272442_10004184_pt1 | contig 19861 bp, 15 predicted proteins | sample SSMForm2O_FD_200262 | JGI IMG/M metagenome (GOLD analysis project Ga0272442, IMG submission 200262) | Marine sediment archaeal communities from Little Sippewissett salt marsh, Falmouth, MA, United States - SSM-Form-2O | ecosystem: Environmental > Aquatic > Marine > Wetlands > Sediment ... | reverse complement strand
TGTTCGAATCGACAGCGCAGACACCTTTGTAGCCGATCTCCTGTACTCTTCTCCGGGGCGCAAGTATCTCAAGCTCGTGCCGGCAGACACGGCACGGGCCGCCAAGTATCCGGGCTATTACAACATACGCGAAACAGACACCTGGATGGCGAGCAGCCACCCTGTGGCTATCCGGGCGCTGGTCCTGCAGGCGGAGGGATACACAGGGGATATCGTGCGCAAGAAACCCTCGGCTGAACTGAGCAGCAGCAGTCTGGCTTTCGACAACCTCACAGTGGGCGCTCAGGCCTCCCGCGACCTCTGGCTTTACAACCGGGGCACGGCAACCCTTCACGCCGTGCTGGAACTCACAGGCAACAGCCCCGGCGGCTGGTTCAGCCTGGAGACAGACAGTGTCAGCCTGGCCTGCCTGGACTCGGCTTATATTCGCGTAAACTGCCTTGCAGGCGAGCCTGGTACTGGAACCGGCGTTCTGGAAATCCGCACCTCGGATGACGAGCACCCCGTGCTGAGAGTGCCCCTGGGGGCCGCTTCGAGCCGCTTCGAGCTCGCCTGGGACGAACAGGGGCACACAGCCTCTGCCGGTTACAACGACAGCACGGCGTACGGGGCGGTAGTGTTTTCCACGCCCTGGGCCGGTACACTCGGGGCGTTGAAAATTTATCTGAACCAGCCGGGCCTGTTGGTGAACTCGCTGGTTTACACGAATATCGCCGGGCCTGCGCAGTGGGAGGATTCCACGAAGGTAATATCTGAATTCAGCGACACAGCCGCTGCCTGGCAGGAACTTCCTCTGGAGGTGCCCGTGAGTTTCGCCGCCGAGGATAGTTTCGCAGTGGTGGTTTCCCTCACAGTGCCGCCGGGAGGCTCCCTGCTGCCGCTGTCAGTGGACCACAGGGGCGAGCCATCGGGAAGAAGCTGGGCTGCGAAAACGCTTTCCGGGCCGTGGGAACAGCTCAACTACGATCTGAACCTCAGAACAGTGATAGTTGTGCCGGAGCTTGAAGGCTATCCCGTGAGCGGGGTGGTGCTCGGCGAGATGGGGCAGGGGCTGGCCGCAGCCGGGATCAGCCTCGTGTCTGAACAACAGGCCTACCGCACCCGCAGCGATTCCGGCGGGGTTTTTATCTTCCCGGCAGTCCGGCCGGGAGACTACAGCCTCGAGGCCGAGCTGCAGGGCTACTCGTTCACAGCCAGCGCCGTTTCGATAGATTTTCCCCTGGACGGCCTCATTCTCACCGGCAGGCGCGGCAATCTTGGCGACCTGGACGGTGACGGTGCGGTGAACATTTTCGACCTGATCCGCCTGCTGAGAATGATCAGCGGCGCTGAGCCGCAAAGTCCGGCGGCTGATATTGACAGCAGCGGCAGTATGGACATCTTCGACCTGATCAGGCTGCTCAAACTGCTTTCGGGCTGAAGCGCTGCTTTTCCGGTCAAAATAGAAATCAAACATATTCTTGTTTGACACCGCCCTCCCGATAGGTTAAATTACATGTGATTTTGATCGTATACTGGTATAAACTCTTTGTTGGCAGCATATTACACATTTAGCCGCCAGGTGGAAAGACTGACAGCACGGCTGGTATCACGTCCAGTCGGACGCAGTCTTGTGCACAAGGCTGGAAGACACCTCATTCATGTCCCATCTGAAAGATTCCCAGGATGGAAAGCATTTCGTACCGAAGGATTTCCTGCTCTCGCCTGAGGCGCACCCGGTGCGCACCGTGGCTGAGAGTACCTACCCGTTTTACCTGAGAGCTGCGTTCAGGCGCGGCGATAAAGTGGAAATTAACCCCGTGCCGGTGCTGGACGATGTTTTCATGAACAGCCATGAAGCCCGCTGGGTAAGGATTCTGGCAGAAACCACGTATGCCCAGGTGTCTATGAAAAGACTGGGCGTACACAGCACGATCGTCTTTTTCGGTTCAGCGCAGATTCCGGACGCTGAGAACGCCGAGAAAAGCCTTCAGAAAGCCAGGGAGAGCGGGGATGAGAATGAACTCGCCCGCTGCGAGAAGATATACGAAGTATCGACCTATTACGGCCAGGCAAGAGAGCTGGCGGCCAGGCTGACCTCCTGGGCCATACAGCAGGGTAACCCGGAACAGCCCCAGCCGTTTGCCATCTGCACCGGCGGCGGCCCCTCGATCATGGAGGCGGGCAACCGCGGCGCAAACGATGTTGGCGGCAAGAGTGTCGGGCTGAATATCTTTCTGCCTCAAGAGCAGGAACCGAACCCTTATATTACCCCGGAACTCAATTTCCATTTCCACTACTTCTTTACGCGCAAGTTCCATTTCATTTACCGGGCCAAGGCCCTGGTGGTCTTTCCGGGAGGCTATGGCAGCCTGGATGAGCTGTTCGAGGTACTGAACCTGGTCAAAACCGGGAAAGTAATCAAGCAGATAGCGGTAATCCTTTTCGGAAGCAAATTCTGGAAGCGGGTGGTCGATTTCCAATACATGGCCGAAACCGGAGTGATCCACAAAAGCGATCTGGATTGCTTCACCTATGCGGACACGGTGGATGAGGCATACGAGAGCCTGACCGCGCACCTTCAGCGCTACCTTAAGAAGTAAAAAACAGCCTTGAGCGAGCACGTTATCATGTACTGTAAACAGATTGCCAAGCAGACAAAAGGTGAAATAACAGAGATCGAACTGGACGGTTTTCGCTGCAGCATTGCTGAAAACTGCCGCCGTAAAGGGATCTGTGCCCTGTCCCCTTTCGCCTTTCCGACAATGGTCAAGGGGCAGAAAGAGCCGGGTGAAGAAACCGAGGGGCCCGGGGGGCAGGACGATCTCGCAGGCTACTGCGAAGTGCTGCGTTTCAAGAATTCACTGGGTTTCCAGTGGATCAGAGTGGGCAGTTTTACCGATGCGGTTCTGCTTGCGGAAAAATACAGCGAGCAAGGACAACCGAAATATATTCGGCGGGTAGAAATCTTTCAGCTGCCCGACTAATCCAATGGCAAAACGCGACCACAGAACAGCCAAGCTATTAGCCGAGCGCATGGTTGGATCCTTTTTCGAGGGCCTGAGCGAACCCGAATTGAGAGTCATTCTGGCCGGCTCCGAGGAAGGCGACCAGTTTTCGCCTCTCTTTTCCATGCTCTCTTACACGTTCGATGTTTATCTCGAATGCGTCTCCCTGCCCGAAGAGCAGGTAAAAGATTTTTTCAAGCAGGCTGTGCAGGATAAACTCAAGGAATACGGCAAGCGTTCCGCTCAAAAAAATAAGAAAGGCGGGGCCAAATGAAAAGGCGCACTTTTGTAAGGACTCTCGGCCTGGCTGCCGCAGGAGTTTCGGCGTCCGGGCTGCCGGGCCGGCGCAGTGCGTACGGCGCTCACTTGAAGCATTTCAGCCTGGGGGTCATCACCGATGAGATCCACGAGGATGTGGAGACAGCCCTGGAGTTTGTCAGCCAGTTCGGACTGGACTGGGTGGAGATAAGGAATGTCTGGGGACAGTATGTCACTGATGCAGGTGAAAATGAAATCAGCCGCCTGAAAAAACTCCTGCGAACCTACGGCCTTCGGGTCTCGGTAGTCGATACGGCCCTGTTCAAAACCACCCTGCCAGGCACCAGTCCCGTTCTCGGCCAGAGAGACATTTATCCCTACAGCGAGCAGTTCGACCTGCTTAAAAGGGCCATAGACAGGGCTGTCAGCCTCAACGCGCCCTACTTGCGGATTTTCGATTTCTGGCGCTGCAGGGAACAGAATTCAATCATGAACCAGGTGGCGGAACATCTCAAGCGCGCCATAGAGATTGCCAGGCCCGCGGGAGTCCGCCTGCTGGTGGAGAACGAGTACTCCTGCCACACCGGCACCGGCTCTGAGATGAGACTCCTTCAGCAGCGAATCACGCACCCCTACCTCGGTTTTATCTGGGATCCCCAGAACTGCCTGGTCGCAGGCAAGGCGCCTTTCCCGGACGAGTACGAAAAGCTCGACAAGGCCCGGATCCTCCACGTGCATATCAAGGATGCGCTTAAGGACCCGGTGACAGGACAGTACCGCAGCGTGCGGGTCGGCAGCGGGGAGGTGGACTGGATCGGCCAGTTCGGAGCCCTTCTGCGTGACGGCTACCGCGGAACCATGAGCCTGGAAACGCACTATAAGGGCGCTGACGGGACCGGGTACTCGGCGAGCCTCGAGTCGATGATCTCAATTCTCGAGCTGATCAAGAAGGCCTGAAAAAGTTACGGCAACATGAAAAAGCCCCGGTCTCTGCCACAAGACAGGGGCTTTCTGCATATGTTCACCTGCCCTTAGCCGGCCTTGTGATTGAACAACGCGCAGCTCATTTCCCGTAAGCGAACCCGGTGAAATTTTTCACGCCCCAGCCCTGTACGGCAAGCTGCGGGATATGATGGTTGTGTATCACCGCTCCGAAAGCCTCGGCATTGGGACCGTAAGCGAAAACCGGCACCACGTTCGCCGTGTGGCTGCCTGTGGTCCAGCCTGCGGTGAGAGTTTTATCCTTTTCGCTGGCTTTGTTCAGCGATAAGCCACCGGTTTCATGGTCCGCGGTGACAATCACCAGTGTCTCGCCGTGTTTTTCTGCGAAACTGAGCACCACCCCGACCGCCCTGTCGAACTCGAGTGTCTCGCCCACACTGTATTCGAGATCATGGCCGTGCCCGGCCCAGTCGATCTGGCTCCCTTCGACCATCATGAAAAACCCCCTGGGGTTGCGCGAGAGGATTTTCAGCGCTGTCCCGGTCATCTCGGAGAGGTTCACCGCACTTCTGGCCGTCCTGTCCAGGTCGTCCCGGGCGAACAGTCCGACAAGGGCTTTCACTCGGTCCGGATCCAGGTTTCCGAGTTGCCCCGGGTCCATTGTCACGCTGGCTCCGCGGCTGCGCATCTCGCCCAGCAGGTCGAGCTCGTCATCGCGGAAACTTTCCGGGTGGCTGCCCGGCAGGAAATAGCCGTAACCACCGCCCAGAAGCACGTCCAGCGGCGCGCGGCTCATCTGGCGGGCGATCTCCCAGTAGTTGTTGCGGCTCTTGACATGGCTGGCGAACGAGGCCGGTGTAGCGTGGTTCACCTTGCTTGTGGCCACCAGCCCGGTGCTCTTGCCCAGCTCCCCGGCCAGCTCCAGAATGGTTTTCAGCCGTGCAGCGTGCCTGTCCTGGGCGATCCGGCCGTTCAATGTCTTCACCCCGCAGGCCAGGGCGGTCCCCGATGCTGCCGAATCGGTGATAATGTCCTCGCTCAGCGAATAGGACAGGTTCTGGCCCGTGACAGGCATCCGGTCCAGGGCCAGCCCCACGCCGCGGCCGAACGAGTGTATCCGCGCTGCGGTGATCGCCTCGAAACCCATTCCGTCACCGATCATTATCACGATATTCTTTACCGGCCGGACATTCTCGATCGCAGTGGCGTCGCCGTACTCGGCGAACTGGCGGATAGCCACAGTATCGTTCCCCTCGGCCCGGGACAAGCCGTGAAAGCTGAAAACCACCAGGATAAGAACAAGGATGCGTCTCATCGGCGTCACCTTTCCCTTGCGGTTGAATACGCTTGAGGGTATGAACGGGCTGCTTAATCTCAAGCCCGCTGCAGGATGTTCTCTGGAAAAATATAGAGGGCGGCTCTGTTAAAAGTCAACCGGAGCTCTGTCAGATTTTGGCGGGATCGGTGTGGTGGTTTCTCCCGGCGTGCCGCCTGACGTGAAACAGGCGCCCCGGTTGATCTGTGGGACGCCCGTTTCAGGCTGCATCTTCCGGTTTGGTTACTGCACGCTGAAGCGGAACTGGTCCACGCGGTCGTCGGGTGCGAACTCGTAGATCCAGTGGTTGCCGCCGGCTGTGGGGAAGTAGTCTTTCACAGCGCCGCCGTTCAGGTCGAGATTTTCCCCGGCATAGCCGATCAACGCGCTGGCTGCCTTCTGACCGAAAGCGGTTATGTAGTAGTAGTAGACAATCCCCACGTCCGGCGCCAGATAGGCGTCTATCTTGCCCTGGCCCTGGTTGGCCAGGCCCTTGATCCGGATCACGTCCTGGTAGGTTTCCAGCGTATTTGCGCCTTCCATCAGCCTGCGCTCGCCCAGGTAACTGATCGAATACTGGATGATCTCCACGAACTCGGTGCCCGTTCCCTGGCTCACATGCACCGGGTCGCCGAACCAGGTTTTCGTAGTGTCTGTGGGATAAGCGATATAGGGTTCGGCCAGCAGGGTCAGCATCAGGTCCGTGGCTACCCCGTTGAAAGTGCTGCGGATCGGGAATTGGGTGAACCGGTTGACACGCACGAAATTGAACGATCCGGGCGGGTCCTCCCGCACTCCCTCCCAGTCGAAAGTCTCCCGCTTTTTGAGCCGCCCGCCCTGCTTGTAAAACTCGACTGCGCCTGCCAGGTTCTCCAGACTGGAGTTGTTCTGGTTGTTGCCGCGAAAGATATAGCCGAGGTTCGATCGCCAGTCCGGGTCGATTGCAAAGCCAAGCACCAGGTGCTGGGTAGTAGTTTTAAGCACGGCCGTGCGCTGGTCTGCAGACAGAGCGGCCAGCTTGAATCCCGAGGCAAGGGAGAGCGGGTTCCGGTTTTCGTCCAGATAGTTGTCCCACCAGTGATCCTGGGTGATTTCATCCCCGGGGATAACCACACCGCCATTGTCGCTGCCGCAAGCTGCAAAACTCACGCCGATCAGGGATAGGAAAAACAAAAACAGCTTCCAGTTGCCGAACATCAATTTCTCCTGATTCTGGATTGATAACACCTGAATCCGAGCGGATAACACAGCAGCATGGGTCGACTAGGTATCGCGCAGGCCGGCAAATCCCCCGATCAACAGGAATTAGAGACGAATAACCAGGTCGCTTTCCTCTGTCAGGTTTCTTGAAAGCGAAGAGGGGCTATCTTTTTCGTGCAAGAATTGCGCCGGTCAGGTTCGCAGGATTTAAAGCCTGTCCTGGTATGCGAGAAACAGCGCGCGGTAATATTTCATCACTCGAATCGGGTCCGTGCTGGCGGGGATTTCCGCGCAGCAGTAACCCTGGTAGCCGATTCCGTTGAGAAGCTGAAGGAACCTGCGCCAGGGATATTCCTCCATGAACAGGTCGCGCATGTGCACGAAATGGATAGTGCCGGCCAGAAGCTTGAAATTTTTCTCCAGACCGCCGTCCTCCAGGTCGTTCTGGTTGCAGTTCCAGTTTGTATATACGTTCGGGCTCTGGCATTGTTCCATAATCGCGTGAAACACTCCTATCCGGCTCGTGTCCCTGCCGTGCACCTCCACGCGGACCTCCACCCCCAGTTCAGCAGCAGCATTGCCCACCTCGGTCAGGCTCCCGGCGATCTGGGCGATTGTTTTCTCTTTGGGTATGCCCTTGTCCTCGTGAAGGCGGTTGGGGCGCACCTTTATCCCGTCACAGCCCAGGTCTGCGGCCAGCTTGGCGTACTGTTTGGTGCCCTCGATATTTTTCTTCAGCTCCTGCGGGTCAGGACTGTCGTATTCGAATGCACTGCCCAGACTGGCCAGGCGCACGGGCGAGTCCTCGAAACGCTTTCTGACCTCGGCTCGCTCTGCCGCGCTCAAGCTCACTTCCACCCCGTGTGCATGGGTGGTGCGCAATTCTACAGCCTCGAATTTGGCCTCAGTGCAATTGCCGATAATTGTCGGCACGTCCCATTTACTGGCCAGCAGGTAGGTTACCAGCCCGACCCGCGGGCCGGAAGACGAGGGCTTTCCTTTGGTGGTGGACGCCTCCAGCCCGGATACGCCGAGCAATGCCAGGGCCGACGGCACTGAACTGACAAAACTCCTGCGGGTGATCCTCTGCATAGCATTCCCCCTTGGGAAAAGTAAACTTTCCACGCGGATGTCTGGCATAAGACTGAAAGTAAATCTATATGGCCGGGCTGTCAAAGCACAGGGATTTTTTATTTAATTTCCACCCCGGGGATTTAACAGGTAATCTCCGTCAACATAGGGAAATCAAAAAACACTCCTCCTTTGCCAACGGCGACCGAAAATTACTCCCCCTTTGCAAAAGGGGGACACAGGGGGGGTTCCCGGTCACTGCCGGCTTGAATTGCGGCAGGTGGAATATAACTTTCATCCACCCCCACTTGATTTTTGCAGTCCGGCTGATTATTATAACTCTGGCCCTGGTAATAACTTCAATACGTTTCAGCGCAGGAAAGTTATATTCCCGGGCCGTTTTTTTTCGTAAATCGACTCTAATTTCAGAAGGGGACTGCCGTGGCCGAAGAACTCACAATTCTACTGGGAGGCGCAGCCGGGCAGGGATTGCAGTCGATGGGGCAGGTTATCTCCAGATCGCTCTCCAGGCTCGGCTTACATGTGTTTGCCCTCCAGGACTACGAGTCCCGCATCCGCGGCGGGCACACGTTTTTCCAGTTGAGAGCTGCAAAGCACCGTGTGGATGCGCACGTGGAAACCGTGGATCTGGTAGTGGCCCTGGACGAGGAAAGCCTGCTCATTCACCGGAAAGAGCTCGCGCCGCACGGAATAATCATTTACGACAGCGACAAGATCAAGAAAGAGTATAAGGGGGAAAAGTTCTTCCCGCTAAAGCTCACCACTGTCAGCCAGCAGGAGACCGGGGTGGCCGCCATGGCCAATACTATGGCTCTGGGTGCGGTCTGGTCGATGATCGGACTGGATCTGGGAGTAGTCGAGGAGGTTCTCGACGCTTTTTTCGGCGGCAAGAGCAAGGATATAGTGGACAAGAACGTAAAAGTGGCCCGGATCGGCTACGAACTGGGCGCCGCTAAGCGCAGGAAAGAATTTTCCATTCAGCCTCCCGGCGGCGTCAGGCGGCTGGTAGTCTCCGGTACCGATGGCGCCGGCCTGGGAGCGATTGCCTCTGACGTGCGTTTCTACAGCGCATACCCGATGACTCCTGCCACCGGCGTGATGGAATTTATCATGAAATACAGCAGGGACTACGGGATCGTGGTCGAGCAGGCAGAGGACGAAATCTCCGCGCTCAACATGGCGGTTGCCTCCGCCTTTATGGGCGCGCGCAGCATGGTCGGAACCTCGGGCGGCGGGTTCTCGCTGATGGTCGAGGCCTTGGGCCTTGCCGGAATCACGGAAACCCCGGTGGTGATTTATGAGGCCCAGCGGCCCGGTCCGGCCACCGGTATGCCCACCCGCACCGAACAGAGCGACCTGCTTTTTACTATCTTCGCCTCGCAGGACGAATTCCCGCGGGTGGTGCTCGCTGCTGCAGACCCGGTATCCGCTTTCAGGCTCACAGTCCAGGCGTTCAACCTCGCCGACCGCCTTCAGACCCCGGTGATAATCCTCAGCGACCACCACCTGGCTTCCTCCTTCTGGACAGTCGACGACTTCCCCACAGAGGAGGTTACCGTCGACCGGGGGGTTCTCGCCACTGCTCAAGAGATCGCCTCCGGCGACAGATACCTCCGCTACCGGATCACCGGCACGGGAGTCTCGCCCAGGGCCTGGCCGGGACAGGGCACCGCCCTGGTTGTCTCCAGCGGGGATGAGCACGATGAAAGCGGCCATATCACCGAGGAACCGGAGCTGCGCAAGGCGATGGTCGACAAGCGCTGGAAGAAACTCGAGCTGATCGATGACCCCGGCCTGGAAGCTGATATCCAGCAGGGCGCCGATACGGTGCTGATCGGCTGGGGCTCCACCCGCGGTGCAATTCGCGAGACGGTCGAACGCCGGAGAGAACAGGGCGATCGGGTATCACGCGTCCACATCTACCGGCTATGGCCGTTCCCCGGCCGGGAGCTGAGTCGGCAGGTCGACGGCCACCAGAGGCTCGTGGTCGTTGAGAACAATTCTCTCGGCCAGCTTGCCCGCCTGATACGCATGGAAACCGCTCTGGCAGCCACCGATACTATACTCAAGTATGACGGCAGGCCGTTCAGTGTGGAGGAGATTCTCAATTATTTCAGTTAAGGAGCGAAAATAGATGGTCAAAGTAACCGACTACAAGGGATCCGATACTACCTGGTGCCCGGGATGCGGGAATTTCGCCATCCTTAACGGGCTCAAGCAGGCCCTGGTCGAGCTGGATATCTCCCCGCATGAAGTCGTGATCTACTCCGGTATCGGCCAGGCGGCCAAGCTGCCGCTCTATATGAAATGCAATACGCTCAACGGGCTGCACGGGCGCACTCTGTGCTACGCTACCGGCTCGCAGTTCGCCAACCACAGGATCAAGACAATCGCGGTCGGCGGCGACGGTGACGGTTTCGCAGAGGGGGGCAACCATTTCCTTCATGCGATCCGGAGAAACCCGGATGTGGCATATTTCGCTCACAACAACCAGGTCTACGGGCTGACCAAGGGGCAGGCTTCACCCACCAGTGATACAGGTTTTGTCACCGGCACAACACCTGAGGGCGTCTATCACGGCCGTTTCAACCCGGCTGCGGTGGCCGTTGCGCTCAACGCCGGCTTTGTCGCCAGAACGCATACCGGAGCGCTGGAGCACATGGTGCAGATGATGCAGTTGGCGATCAAGCACAGGGGCTTCGCTTTTGTCGAAATCATGCAGCCCTGCGTTACTTACAATAAGGTCAATACTCTCAAATGGTACCGCGAGCGCTCCTACGATATCGCAGAAGAAAAAGGCTTCGATCCCACGGACAGGCAGGCGGCTTTCAAAAAAGCTCTCGAATGGGACCAGCGCTTTCCTATCGGTCTGCTCTACCGGGCCCGGCGCACGGTGATGAGCGACAACGTTCCGGCGCTCAAAGACGCGCCGCTGAACGCCGGGCCCGCTGAGGTCAATGATGTGAGGCCGCTGGTCGAGAGCTTCCGGTGAGTGCGTCATCCGCTGCGCTTCTGCAGATGAGACGGCTTTGCACAGGACATATCTGTTGCGGGAATTATTCTCGCCGGGCTCTGCCGCGCGCCCCGAAATCTAACCCGGAATGGACGTAAATGCTATTTTGGGTGTTGTTTTACAGCGGAAAATGTTATATAATAAGAAAATTTAATTTTAACGAATTTATGAGTTTATCCGTTTTAAACCTTTCTGACCCGTGGCTCAGCGTTTCCTGAAAGAATACCTCTGATGTGGAGATTGATTTTTCAGGAAACCTTGTCTTGAATCGGAGTTGCTTTTTGGCAGGGTTAGAAAATATCAGGGCTTCCGTGGTCCGGGCCACTGCGGAAAGCGGTTCACGGGCAGCGGATATATTCAAATTTCAAAACATTGTTTGTCAGTAGCACTCGGCAAGCTCGGAGAGATTTTGGAAAAGGAGTATTTTAATATTGTAGAGCAGGAGCTTCTCAATCGGAAAGAGGAGCTGAGACTGAATTGCAACGGCTGTCGTCGCAAATGCGGCCACACTCCTGAAGAGATAGTGGAATGCCTGGCCAATTTGATGACGATCGAGTACCTGCTGGATCATTGCCAGGCCCCTGATTAAGGGCTTCCCCCTCATATTTCAGTTTACCCCTCTCGTAATACGTCTCATCTCGCATGCACCGCTTGCGGCATGAACGACAAGGGATCACTTTTTCTTTCGCAGCCATTATGGAGCCGCCGGTCAGAAGTATTGTATTCGGCCTGTTTTGCTCTTGCCTTTTGCCCGGGGCAGCTTCCAGCGACCGCAGCGGTTGAATCTTTGCTTGACTGAAAAGCGGTTGAAGGATTATTTTGTTTTCATAACACATTAGATAGTTCATAGTTACTTTACCCTGATTTAATTCTTGTCCGATAAAAGAGTGTCTGATTCGCCTGTATGCCGCTGTCTGCCAGCTTGCAGCACGGGCGTAAACATCCGCCGAAAAGAGAGTTATGTCAGATCGAAATGCAAAGCATATGGATTTCCAACCGGTCCGGTTGCTCCGGCCGGCCTTTTTTTTACTCCTTTTCATGGCAGCCTGTGACACTGAGCTTCCGATCGAACCCGAGGAGAGCCGTTTCAGCGAGGTGGGCTTGAGCTTTTCCGTGGATGAGATAAATTTCGATCCCACCTTTATGGGCCGCACCAGCACCAGTACTTTCGAGTTGGAATACGGTGATACTGTGCAGATGGTGCTGAAACTCTTCACCAGCGACACCACCTTTTTCAGGGTCAGTCCGGACAGTGTGATCTTTTCCAAGAAAACAAGAGAAGCCTCCATCACGGCCAGCTATACTCCCGGCGCCCCGGACACGGTTGACACAGGCTATCTTTTCTTTGTGGCCCTGAGCGATCTCGATACCCTGAAAACGGAGCCGGACACCGTGGGCGTGGATTCCCTGCGCCTTGCCGGGATAGGCCAGGGATATTTCCTGGACATGGAGATGATTTTTATCCCGGGCGGGACTTTCAACATGGGTCTCGATTCGACAACCGCTATAGCTGACAGTGCAGACTTCGACGAAATAGGTAAACACGAAGTTACCCTGAGCGACTTCTTTATCGCCAGTTACGAGGTGACCAACATTCAGTATTACGAGTTCTGGAAGGAGGCCGGGCCTGACCGCACCCCGAAGGATACCTCGGCCATAGGGGCCTGGCCGGACGTGGCCCTGAACAAGCCCAATTTTGCGGTGGTCGGTGTCAGCTGGCTCGATGCTGTGGCTTTCTGCAACTGGTTGAGCCTGCGCACGGGGGAACGCTACACCCTGCCGAGCGAGGCGCAGTGGGAATTCGTGGCCACCGGAGGCCGGGAAAGGAAATTCCCCTGGTCGTTGCTCGAAGGCGAAACCGATACGACTTCTGCTGAAAACCCTTCGGCAGTTTATATGAATATCCGGCGGGGCGGGGACGGCTATACGTTCACTGCGCCGGTGGATGCTTTCCCGACCGGGGCGAGTGCTTTCGGACCGCTGAACATGGCCGGCAATGTCTGGGAATGGTGTCTCGACTGGTATAATCCGAACTACTACGGCAGCCAGGAGACTTTTTTCGATCCCCAGGGTTCCACCGACCCGGAACACCAGACGTTCAGGGTGATTCGGGGCGGAAGCTGGCTGGATGATTTTCACGAGGCCCGCTGCACCAACCGGGCCGCTCTTGCCCCGGAAAATCGGGAGATAAACACCGGTTTCAGGGTGGTCCGTCTGCCCTGAGCTGTTATTTCCAAGGCCTGTTAAATAGAAATTTCATGGGATTACCGGCTTTTGTCCGATAGAAAAAGGCGACAGGTGAAGCTTCTCACACAAAAATCGATCCTGGCCCTGGCCGTTTTTTCGTGCATCCTGGCAGTTCAGGCCCGCTCCCAGGCTCCCCGCCCGGTGCCGGTCACTGTCAGTCTCGATCCGGCAGGCGACCAGGTCCAGCCGGCTGCAGCAATCGACAGCGCAGGCCGGATGATAGTGGCCTGGCGCGACAGCTCGCAGATCGGGGAGCGGATTCTGATCCAGGGCTTCGGCCCTCTGGGTGGAAGGCTGGCGCCGGTTGAAACCGCCAATTTCAATAATTTTCGCGGAGCAGCTCATCCCGCGATGACAATGAATTTCAGCGGAAGCGTGGTCGTGGCCTGGGACCAGTCAGCAGGGAGCAATACAGTTTATTTCAAGGGCTATAACAGGCTGGGACAGCCCAGAACCGGGGTGCCTCTGCCGCGTGCCGAACTGAGAGTGATTACGGGCAGCCTGCCTGCAGCCGCTATGGATTCCGCCGGGAATTTGATCCTCGTCTGGCAGGACCGGCGCGAGGGCGATACGGATATTTTCGGCAACTGGTACTCCTCGGCTGATACTCTCGGCCTGCTGAACAACGACTCTGCAAGGTTCGCCTGGGTCGGGAACGTGAGGGTTAATTCAACCAGTGAAGGCGAGCAGAGCTCTCCCGCTGTCGCCGTCGACCGCAAAGGCCGGTTTCTGGTTACCTGGCGCGACAGCCGCCCGGACAGTGTGGGGATTTTCTGCCGCGCTTTCGATGTCGGCGGCGCCCCGGTGGCTGAATTCAGGCTTCCCTCCGGTGAGCCGACATCGATTTCCGAGCTCTCGGCACCCGTTGCTGCTGCCAGTGAGCTTACCAGCGATACGAGCTATTTCCTGGTAAGCTGGGTGCAGACTGATAGCCCCGACAGCGGAAAAGTGTACCTGGCCAGGCTGGGTTTCTACCGCTGGAGAATTCCGGCTGAGATCGGCCTGGACTCGAGCCTCACGGTTGTCCGCGACGGAGCCGGAGTCCATGCTGCAAGGCCCTCGCTTTCAAGCAACGAGAGCGGCGATATCGTCCTGGTCTGGGGCGAGAACGACGGCGCAGTGGATATGGTAATGGGGGTCAGTTTCAAAAATGAGGAGGGAGTCCCCGCGGGGGTGGTTCCTCTCACCGATGCGGGGCCCGGTTTCGGTACACCGGCAGCCTGCCCGGTAACAGCCGTTCGCCGGGACGGCGCTTTCGTCGTTGTCTGGGAGGACAACAGCGCAGTTGATGTGGACTTGAAGATGCAGAGCTACAACCGCCTGGGCGTTGTCGAAGATCCTCTGTACATCTCCCCGATCAACGAGTCGGAAGCCGCCTCGGGTGCAGCCGCACTGCTGGCCCGCCCGGATGGCGGTTATGCTTTATTCTGGGAGCAGGAAACGCCGGAAGGGTTCAGTATCCGGACCGCGGATTTCGATTTGGCCGGCAGGCCCCTGGGCGTTGCCCAAGCGCTTTCGGAGACTGCCTGGGATCAGAGACGTCCGGTCACCGGGCGCAACAGCCGGGGAGACTACCTGGTTGCCTGGCAGGAACGGAATGGGTCGGACTACCGGCTCCGGGCCATGCTTTTCGGCCCGGACGGCGCGATAGTGAAAGAAGTATTCAGCCTTGAACAGTCCACTGTCAGCCATCTTGCCGGAGCTGCGATCTCTGTGGGCGAACATGGCGGCTCTTACGCTGTCTGGGAGCGCTGGGCGCCGTCGAAATCGGCTCCGGATCTCGTGCTCGCCCGCCTGGACAGTGCGGGCAACAGTATCGGCGCGCCTGCGGTGGTGGTCTCTTCGGCGACTGGGGGAGGAAGGCTGGCCTCGGTTGCAGCAGCTCCGGACGCAAGCCACATGGTAGTCTGGCGCCAGGGCGCGGCTTCCGGGAACAACGCCCACGTGCGGGCGCGGTTTTACAACCCCCAGGGACAAACTGTGAGTTCCGGGATAAGGATCAGCCGGGACATACTGGAATATCTCGGCGCCACCGGACGGCCGGTTGTGGCCAATTCACCGGTGACCGGCAGTTTCCTCGTGCTCTGGCAGGAATTTTTCAGCGACCGGCAGCGCCTTTACTACAGGATGTTCGACAGTTCCGGAGACAGCCTCGAGCTCGGAGGCGGCCTTTACCGCCGCCAGATGGGAAGCACTGAGAAAGGCGGCTCCGATGAGATCAGCCAGTCCAGTCCCGCTGTGGCCACAGATTCCTCGGGCTCTTTCACCGTGCTCTGGGTCGAGACGGTCTCCGGCGGAGATTCCCGCCTGGCCGGTGTGACAATCGACTCCCTGGGCCTGGCGCAGGGAACACCTTTCAGGGTGCCGGGTGTTGACATGGCCTCGCTGCCTGCGGTCAATATACTCGCTCCCGGCCGTGTCGCAGTGGCCTGGCAGGACACTGTAGGAAGCAGGCGGCGCCTGCTGGCCCTGGAGATAGATTTTCACAGCGTTGTCGGGAGCGTGGTCCTTGCCTCCAGCAGCACAGAGACATCGCCCGTTTTCGTTCACATCGAGGGAAATGTCAACGATTCCGTGCAAGTGAGCTCCGGGGGCAATTTCAGCTTCAGCACTCTCGTGGGAGGCGAGTATCGAATCTGGCTGACCAGAAACGGCCAGCGCCTGAGCTCGCTGCGTTCCACTTTCACGCTCGGCAGGAACGATTCGCCGGTGGTGAACCTGGGAGTTGTTGCCGAGCTGTCCTCCAATCCCGGGCCACAGCTTCCCCTTGCCGGTGGAGTCTACCTGCACCCGAATGTGCCTAATCCGTTCAACCCCTCCACTACTATAGCTTTCCGGCTTGATGACAGACAGGAGCCTGTGCCTGTGCTGCTGGCTGTCTACGATCTGAGGGGCAGGCTGGTTAAAACCTTGATGGATAAAGAGCTGGCCGGAGGGGCCTATTCGCTGGTCTGGGACGGCAGCGACGAGGTGGGGAGAAAGATGTCCTCCGGGGTTTATTTCCTGCGCCTGAGGGCCGGGGCCGGCAGTATGGTGCGCAAGATGATCTTGCTCAAATGATTTCTATAAAGCTGGGGAAATAACCGCAGCAGAAGAGGCATGTTTCCTCTGCCTGCAACCGGTCATTTGCAATGTGTATTATTAAATTTTACCAAAGGAGCGTGGGATGCCGCGGGTATTGATCGCTACCAAGCTGGATTCAGTGGCAGCGGATGTTCTCCGGGATGCCGGTATCGAGGTCGAGGTGTCTCCGGGATTGGACGAGGATGCATTGGCGGAAAAGATCCAGGGTTTTCACGGGCTGATAGTGCGCAGTGACAAAGTTACCCGGAAGGTGCTTGACGCTGCAGACGACCTTCAGGCCATTGTCCGGGCAGGAACCGGGGTAAATACTATCGATGTGGATTATGCCACTTCCCGGAACGTGCAGGTGATGAATACCCCCGGGGCAAACAGCAACTCTGTGGCAGAGCTGGCCGTCTCGTTCATGCTTGCCAGCTGCAGGAAGCTGGTTTATGCAGACAATTCGGTGAAAAAGGGGCTGTGGGAGAAATCCAGCCTCATGGGCAACGAGCTTCAGGGCAAGGTGCTCGGCCTTGTCGGCCTGGGAAATATCGGCTCACTGGTCGCAGCCAAAGCCAGGGGGTTCGAGATGAAAACCATCGGTTTCGATCCGCTGATCTCCGAATCCAAGGCTGCTGAAATGGGAGTTGAGCTCAAGAGCCTGGAGAATATATTCGCCGAAGCTGATTTTATCAGTCTCCACGTGCCGCTCAACGACAAGACCCGGGGCGTAGTCGGACCCGAGTTGCTGGAAAGCATGAAACCCGGTGCGATGCTGATCAACACCGCCCGGGCCGAAATTATCGACCGTCAGGCCCTGATGGATATTCTCGCCCGGCGCGATGACATCCGCCTGGGAACAGACGTGTTCTACGAGGGAGACACCTCGGGTGAAAAAGAGCTGGCCAGCATCGGTGGCCGGCTGGTCGCCACTCCTCACCTGGGAGCCAGCACTACAGAGGCCAACCGGCGCGCGGCCCTGGCGGCAGCCGAGGGCATACGCGATTTCCTGATCAAGCGCATGGTGCGCTACCCGGTAAACAACCTCGAGATTCCACCGGATCTCAACCCGCGTTTCCTCGAGCTGACACACCTGATCGGGGAGATCGCCTATTACAATATCGGCGGCGACCAGCCGCACGAAGTGCGGATAACCTGCTACGGCACGCTGAACAAGCACACCGAACTACTCACCGGATACCTTCTCAAGGGTCTGATGGATATCTATCAGATGGAGGCTATATCGCCCGGCGAGGCCGAAAAACGTGCCGTGGAAAACGGAATCAACGTGGTCAGGCGCATTCCGGATGACACGAAAGGTTATGGCGAATCGATGACAATCGATATCCTTTCCAAGAAAGAAGGCTACCGGGAAACCAGTATCAGGGGTACTATCACTCAGCACAGCGAGTTGAAAATCAACCGCATCGATACGTTCCTCAACCTCGACCTGATCCCCAGCGGCCACATGCTTTTCACCTATCAGCAGGACCGGGTGGGCTTGATCAACGATATCAGTTCGGCCCTTTCCAGCGGCGGAATAAATATCCTTAATATCCGCTTTACAACCGACCAGGAGGGGCGCGCGATCGCAGTGCTTCAGACGGAAAAACCGGTGCCGGCAAAGGTTTTCAGCCAGATAAAACAGGCCGTATCGGCATACAAGGCTTTCATGATGAAGGTGTGAGGAACAGTGAGGAAGTTGTATTATCGATAACCTTATCCGGATACTGTAAAATATGAGCAGACGAGGCAGAAAAAGATCTTCCAACGGCCAGCAGCAAGGCCGGCCAGATAACGACAAGCGCAACCGGAAAACCGGCAGGCCCGGCGGGGAAAAGACCCCCGAGAGCCAGAAGAACAACGGCAGGCAGACAAAAGCCAATATGGTGGTTCTCCTGGACAGTGACCCGGACTATGTAGAAATGGAATCCAAGGCAGTGGTCAATTACATTTCCGGCTACAATCCGATGGGATTCGTCCTGGCCGGCAAAGCGCTCAATTATATCAACAATCCCCGCAATGAGGGCAGAATAGGGCTGGTGATTCTGGATATCGAGATGGAGGATGAAGAGGGAAACTCGGTGGCGGAGGTAGTCAAACTTCTGGGCCGCAAGAAGAATATTCCCATTGCTGCGGTCAGTTCAAACAACACTGCGGAAAACATCCGGTGGCTACGCGAGCTGGGCGGCCTGGGCCTGCTGCCCAAGGCCTTTACAATGGAAATTTTCGTGCGCTTTGTGAAAAACATCCTCCGTCACCACAGCTCCAAGGCCTGGCAGTGCAGCAAATGCGGTAAGCTGGTGATTGTGAACCATATCGACATGCTCAAAATGCAGCCGATCAAATGCACGGCTAAAGGCTGCGACTCGTCCGATATAATCGAGCTCGAATTTCCCGCCCGCGCCCAGAGTTGATAACCTGCCGGAGGGTGCTGTAACTGTTTTCGTTCAACCGGGTCAGATATCCTTGCCCGCCAGGACCGCTTCGGCAATTTCCATCGACTGGAGGCAGTCTGCAACAGAGGGTTGAGGCCGGCCGCCGCTGTCAACACAGGCGATAAAATGCTCCACCTCTCCCAGGAAGCCTGTGATCTCCAGGCTGTCGCGCATGGACTCGGGCCAAAGGCGGTTGTCCTGGACAAAGTGCCGCTTTTTCCCCTCGAAATACAACAGCCTTCCCGGATAATCAACCGTCCAGTCAAGCGGGGCCTCCAGTGTCACAGTCCAGTTGTTGCCGTGGGCAGTATAGCGTTCGGCTTCCATGCCTGTCTCCGGCAGGATCGAAAGCCTGCCCAGCAGACCCGATTCGAAATCGAACTCCACGAAATAGGCCGGGGCTTTGTTTTCCGCCAGCTCGAGTTTTTTCACTCTCAGCCCGGCAACGTCCCCTCCCAGATAACGCATCAGGTCGATCGCGTGCACGGCCGTGCCGAAGGCGAATTCCGGCTCGGTGCGCTCGTGACGCAGCATCTCGGCTGTCAGCAACTGCGGCGGCCTTTCCGCCTGTCCGAGCAGCTCTTTCATGCTCCGGGCCAGCGGCATGAACCTTCGGTTGAGCGCCACAAGAGTTGCCACGTCGTGTTTTTCGGCCTCCGAGATCAGCTCGCGCACCTCGCTGCTGTCCCTGCCCGGCGGTTTTTCCAGCAGAACCGGAATTCTGTGCCGGATGAACTGCAGCGCCACTTTTTTCATGCTTTCCGGATTGACAAGAATTAACGCCCCGTCGAGCTTTTCGCTGACAATCATCTCGCCGCTGTCCGTATAGACACTGGCGAATCCGAACCTGCCGGCCAGCTCCCGCGCCGCTTTTTCATCCACATCGCAGATCGAGGCGAGCTCCAATTGCGGGTACTTTCTTTTCAATCGAGTCAATGAAGGGCAGTGATACGTTCGGCTGATAAACCCGGCGCCCACAACCCCGATACGCAGCCTTTTCATTTTTTTCTCTCCTGGAACCCCATTGTATTCAACTGTTGCACTTGACAAAGTAGCTTATCGAGCGGTTATAGGTCCGCTCCTGGGAATCTGTAAAATAGCAGGCCGGCAGTTCGCCCAGCCGGCGGTGATAGGCGATACACTCGCAGCAGCGGCCCTTGCGGCTGCACGGCTCATAGCTGCAGTTGCAGATCGAGAGGTTTTTCTGCTGATTGTCACATGCCATCGAATGCTCCCTTGCGCAGATAGTAACCGGAATGTCTTGACAGGCAGACTGAGTCTGCAATCTAAGCCAACAATCGCGGAT
>Ga0272442_10004183_pt1 | contig 19862 bp, 15 predicted proteins | sample SSMForm2O_FD_200262 | JGI IMG/M metagenome (GOLD analysis project Ga0272442, IMG submission 200262) | Marine sediment archaeal communities from Little Sippewissett salt marsh, Falmouth, MA, United States - SSM-Form-2O | ecosystem: Environmental > Aquatic > Marine > Wetlands > Sediment ... | reverse complement strand
GGGAACAGCGGGTCCTTCGTGCCCAGGGCGAAGTTCAGCGCTTCCTCAAGGTCCTCGCCGAGTACGAACGCGCTCCATCCGTGACAGAGAAAAGGCTGTACCTCGAAACCATGGAAAAAATCCTTCCCGGAGTGAGAAAATACATAGCCAAGGTCGGCAGGGACGGCACGGGACTGATGCCGCTACTCGATATGCGCAATGTGCAGAGCCTGCCGAAACCTTGAGCAGGGGCAGGGTGGGGTTGATCGGGTTTCATGTAATTCAGGGCCATTAAATTTTACCGATAAAGGAGTTTAAAATGGGACGAGGTCTCAGCCTGACAGTTGTAATTCTGGTGCTTGTCTTGATCGGCACCTTTAACTCTGTTTTCCGTGTCTGGGAAACAGAGCAGGTGGTGATTACCAAGTTCGGCAAGCCGGTGAAGATCGTAACCGATCCGGGCCTTCATTTCAGAATTCCATTCATTCATAAGCTGCGCGTTTTTGAGAAACGCCTGCTGGATTACGATGCGGCATCTACAGAGATTCTGACTCAGGACAAAAAGACACTGATCGTGGACAACTACGCCAAGTGGCGGATTATCGACCCGCTGAGATTACTTCAGGCAGTACAGAATGAGTTCGGCGCGCAGAGACGGCTGGATGATATTATCTACTCCGAGCTTCGCGTGGAGCTCGGCCGTCACAAATTCCATACTATTATTTCCGAGAAGCGTGGGGAAATAATGGAAGTGGTTACCAAGAAGAGTGATGAAAAAGCGAGGGAATACGGGGTGGAAGTGATAGACGTGCGAATAAAGCGGGCGGACCTGCCTCAGGAGAACGAAAACGCCATCTTTGCACGCATGGAGGCAGAGAGGAAAAGGATTGCCAACCAGTACAGGTCCGAGGGTGATGAGGAGGCGCTGAAAATCAGGGCGGAGACTGACAAGCAGGCGGTGATAATTCTCGCCACTGCGGAAAAGACCGCCGAGGAAACCCGTGGTGAAGGTGACGCAGAGGCCACCAGGGTTTACGCCCAGGCCTTCAACCGCAACCAGAAATTCTACGGGCTGGTGCGTACACTGGAAGCCTACGAGAACACGATCGACTCGACGACCACTATCATTCTCTCCCCGGACGCAGACTTTTTCAAGTATTTCTGGCAGGCCCCCTGAGCAGTAAGCCTGTCAGGAATATCTCCCGGGTATATCGGATTTCAGGGGCGGCTGAAAGGCCGCCCCTGAACTGTTTTCAGAACATTTCCTGCTGTTTTGCACCCGCGCCAGGAAGGCTCACGCCGAGCAGTTTGCCCATCTCTCGGGCGTTTTTCACAGCCTGGCCGTTGCGGTGGTTGTTAAAAAAGATAAAAGTCTTATCGGTCCTGCCGGCAAGCCAGTTTATTCCCTTGCGCCATTGCTCGAGCTCTTCCTCGCTGTAGAGATAGTCGTAGCGCTGCCAGGTCTGTTCGTGGTTCCACCATTTCTGCGCATTGCGGCCGTGAAATCTGACATATCCCAGCTCGGACGAGGTGCAGATGGCTTCCGGGGGCACCAGCCCGGGCAGAGGCGGCTCATCCACGCAGCAGAGCGCTGCATTATGGCTGCGCAGAAGCTCCCACACCTTTTCTTTCATCCAGCCATCGTTCCTGAACTCGACAACTGTGGGCCAGCCCGGGGCCAGCTTCAACAGGCTTTCCACAAATGCGAGCCCGGAGCTGTCGAAATGAAAACTGTAGGGGAACTGAAACAGTATTGCAGCCAGTTTGCCGAAGGAGGAAAGCGGCGCTATGGCAGCGAGAAAAGCCTCGAGGGCGGCCTCGGTTCCGGAGCTCCTCTCGTGGGTGATTCCGCGGTAGGCCTTGACCACGATCTGAAAGCCCTCAGGCGTGCGCTCGATCAGGCTGCGGATCAGCCCGGGCGATGGGATTGCATAGTAGCTCGAATTGAGCTCCAGAGCCGGGAAATGGCTTGAATAGAAGGTAAGGAAATCTCTCTTGGCAAGCCGGGTGGGGTAGAACACCTCCCGCCAGTCATCATAGGAAAAACCGCTGGTACCGAGATAAATCATTCTTTGGCCGACCTCCGCGCTGAAGACTCATTCTCAGCTTAAAACCGTTTATCAGCCAGGGCAAGGAAAAGAGAGCTGAAGGCCGGTTTTCTATTACAATTTTCAGCATCCCGTTATATTTTTACTCTCGGTTTTGAATGATTTTGATATCGATCTGCGCCGGGTGTGTTCTTAGACCCGGATCATGACAGGTCCTGTTGGATTTCAAGCAGGAAGAACAAGGAGCGAAGAGTTTATGCCGAAACCGGATGAATTTCATCTCTGCGTGCAGTATTACCGCCAGCCCACGCCCCCGGCGGAGGAATGGGAGGAAGACCTTCAACATATCAGGTCGCTTGGTTTCACAGCTGTTCAACTGCGGCCGCAGTGGGCCTGGCACGAGGTGGAAGAGGGTGTTTTCCGCTGGGAGGATATGGACCGGCTGATGGATTTAACAGCAAAGGCGGGCCTGAAAGTGCTGTTCAAGTTTTTTCTGGAGAGCGCTCCGCTGTGGCTGTTCAAGCAGTACGAGGCTGACCGCATCGCGCCGGACGGCACCCGGATTCCGCACCGGGGCAGGGGATCGTTTTACCTGGGCGGCTGGATGCCGTGTTTCGACCGGCAGGTGGTCTGGGAAAAAGCCGAGCGGTTTGTCAAAAGCGGTCTTCTTCGCTACCGGGAGCGTGAAAACCTGCTGGGCTGGCATCTCTGGAACGAGCCGAGAAGCCGTCCTTATGAGGACTGCGCTTGCCCAGCCAGCGTGGCCATGTACCGCAAATGGCTGGCGGATACTTTCTGCACCATCGATGAATTCAACCGGCGGTTCGGCACTGCGGTGCGGAAGTGGGATGATATCGACCCGCCGCCGGATATTTCCGCTTACTACGATTCCTGGCTCTGGCGCACGTTCCGCGCTCATGCAGTAGCCGGGCGGATTCACAGGCTGGCCGCACTGGTGAGAAAACACGACAGCACCCGCCCGGTTTTCACCCACGTGGGTTTCAACTCCGTGCTTCAGCCCACGTTTATCGACACCTGCCACGACTGGCTGACTGCCGCCGCTGTGGATGTTTACGGCACCAGCCTGCCGCACTGGACAGGGGATTTCCATACCTTTTTCAACGTGGAGCGCCCTGCCCTGTCCACAAACCCGGATTTCAGCAATGAGGCCTATCTCTACAGCCTCCAGGCGCGCTGGATGGGCGCGGTGAAAGATTATTTCTGGATCAACGAAGTTTACGGCAACTCCTGGAACTATATGGCGGAAGACTTTACCGGGAATGATATCAGCTTCATGCTGCTTTCCACTATCTCGGAGGGCGCCCGGGGGATAGTGATCTGGCAGTTCAAGCCCGAACGGTTCAGCGAGGAATCGATAACCTCCGGACTTATCGAGCTCGACGGCTCGGATACGGACCGCTCCCTGGCCGCAGGCCGGGTCTGCCGGGCACGGGCTCAAGACCCGGAGGCGTTCGGCACTTACAGCCCGGAAAAAGCTCGAGTCGCAGTCGTTTTCCATTTCGGTGCGGACATGTATTCGCAGATGGAGGATGCCGAAAACATAGAAAGTACATCTACGGTATGCTACAGGTACAAGGAGTCGCTCAAAGGCTATTACAGCCTGCTCTGGCGCCTGGGACTCGCAGTGGACCTGGTGCCTGTGGAACAACTGGAGCGGATCGCCCAATACAAGCTGGTGGTGCTGCCCTATATGCACCTGGTGGACAGCGAGCAGGCCGGTATTCTCGCAGACTATGTAGAGTCAGGCGGCGTGCTGGTCAGTGATCCGGGGCTGGCTTTCCGCGACGGCAGGGCCTGGGTTCAGAAAATAAGGCCGGGCTGGGGACTGGATGAAATTTTCGGCTGCCGGGAAAAGTCGCTCAAGGCGTTGCTCCAGCCGCGCAAAGTCAAGACCGCCGGGCTGGAAGTCACCGCTACGAAGATGCTCGGCAGGCTAATTCTTCAGGACGGCGCCACCGACCTCTCAGACGGCGCAGGCCTGCTGGCAGCGAACAGTCACGGCAGCGGAAAGACTTTTTATTTCGGTTTCTATCCGGGAGTCTCTTACAGGGATACCGGGGAGCAGGCCTGCCTGCACCTGATCGGACGACTGCTGGCCGAATGCGGAATAGAAACCGCCTTCGAGCCGCATGCTCCGCTTGTCCGGGTGAGAAAAGGCAGCGTGGGAAAGGGCGATAAAAGACCGGCGGCATTCGTTTTCAACTGCGAGAACACAGAGGCCGAGATTCCTCTTGATAAGCTTACCCGGGGAACTTACCGCTGCGTGCTGAGCGGCCGGAAGGTGGATACGGCAGCGCCGCCGGCCAGGCTCGCTGCCCGGGAGAATCTTTTCCTGGTGCCGATTGATTTCGGCTGATATACCCCTGTCTTTGAGAAACGGCCGGGTGTTTTTCTATAATTCCGTACTGAACAGTGGAGGCCGACAATGGAACGCACAGGTGAAAACGCCTCTTGGAAATCCCGCGCAAGCCTTCTGTTTTTCCTCTTTCTGTTCGGCGTGGCGATGGCCTGTTTCGAGGCGGCGATCGTCGTTTACCTTCGCGAGCTTTATTATCCGGATGGCTTTGATTTTCCGCTTAAGCTGATAGAAAGCCATATCCTGCTGGTGGAGATCAGTCGCGAGGCGGCCTCGATTGTCATGCTGCTGGCCGTGGCCCTGATCGCCGGCAAGTCCTTTTACGAGCGTTTCTCATTTTTCGCGATCATTTTCGCCGTCTGGGACATTTTTTACTACATCTGGCTCAAAGTGTTTCTCGGCTGGCCCAGGGGACTTCTAGACTGGGACGTGCTGTTTCTGATACCTCTGCCCTGGATCGGCCCGGTGCTTTCGCCGGTCATTGTCTCCTTTGGGCTGATTATCGGAGCAGCCCTGATCCTGAAAAGGCTCTGGGGCGGAGGCGTGTTCAGTCCCAATTTCCGGGAATGGGCGATTGCGGTCGGCGGAGCTTTCCTGATCCTGCTTTCCTACATCGTTGACCAGAATGCCGCACAAGGTATAACGATGCCCGCACCCTACCGCTGGGAATTGCTCGTTGTGGGCGTAGCTGCCGCTTTTTACGCGCTGGCGCGCTGTCTGATCAGAACCGGGAAAGGAGAAAAGCCTCTTGAATGAGACAGCCTATTTCGACGCAAACGCCTGTTTCGGCCGCTCGGCCTGCCGTATCCCGGGTGCGCCGTATGACCTGCCCGGACTGCTCTGGGAACTCGATCACTGCAGGATAAGCAGGGCACTGGTGTATCATGCTTCTGCGAAAGAGCTCGATGCCCGCCGGGCGAATGCCTCCCTGGTCGAGGAAACCGCGGGTGAGAAGCGCCTGGTCGCGGCAGCGGTGATCAACCCTGCGCCCTATGCGCCGGACAGGGACCTGGCTGCGGAAACGGAAGAGCTTCTGGGGCAGGGTGTCAGGGCTTTCCGCATCTTCCCGCTGTATCACGGGGTCGATTTCAGCGATCCCAGGATGCGCGAGGTTTTTAAGACCCTCGCCCTGAGAAAAAGCGCGCTCTGGCTCGATTTCGACCAGCTCTGGTACAATTTCAGCCAGCTTGGCACCCACGAGCAGCGCGAGATCGACCTGGACGCTGTGGAAAGGCTTGCCACTGAATACCCGGACCTGACTCTGGTTCTTGTGGGGATAAACCACAACCACTTCACGCGGCTTTTCAGCCTGTTCGACCGCTGCGCCAACCTGAAAGTAGAGACCTCGCTCTTTCAGGGTTTCCAGGCCATGAGCTTTGTCTGCGGGCGATGGGGTGCTGAGAGGCTGCTGTTCGGCACCGGACTGGGGCAGGTCAGCCCCGGGGCTGCGCGGGCCACCCTGGCGTATGCGGAAATCAGCACCGGTGATAGAAGAAAAATAGCTTCGGGAAACCTCGAGGCCCTGCTCGGGGAGCCGCCCACACCGGTGCTGCCGGAGGAGGCAGAGCGCTCGCCGATCATGCGGGACGTGGACAACGGCAGGCGGCTGGAGCGTATCCGGATTTACGACGCCCACGGCCACATTGCGCCCCCGGGTTTCGGCGGGCAGATGGGGCTTACCCTGGGCGATCAGGATGCCGCATCCATGGTGAAGGTTCAGGACGGGATCGGGATCAGGTCAATTGCAGTGAGCAGCTGGCAGCTGTCCGGGGGCGACGCGGTGAGAGGGAACCGCACTGCCTGGGAGGCTTCAGAGCGATTCCCGGGACGCTTTCTGCCTCTTGCGGTGGTCAACCCGAATTACCCGGAAGACTGGCCGGCCATCCTGGCTGAATGTTTCGAGAAAAGGCGCTTTTTCGGGTTCAAGCCCTACCCATTGACTCAGCGCACCGCACTCGGCGACCCGGCTTTCAAGAACATGCTTGAGCTGGCCCAGCGCCTGAGCCTGCCGGTACTCTGCCATTTCGGGTTCGAGCCTCTGGCCGGGGTGACTGCCGGGGAAATCGAAAAACTGGCTCCCCGCTACCCGGACGCTCTTTTTATCATCGCCCACGCAGGAGCCTCCTACAGGGTGGCGGGGGAGGTTATCCCGCTGGCCGTGGAATTCGACAATGTTTACCTGGAGATCAACTACACGTCCGTGCCCTATGGGATGATCTCGCACCTGTTGCGCAACGCGCCGGCTGAAAAAGTGCTGTTCGGCACGGACACGCCCATGCGCAACCCGGCGCCTATTCTCGGCTGGGTGGTCTATGACCACATCTCGGATGAAGAAAGGGCCCAGGTGCTCGGCGGGAATTTTCTCAGGCTTCTGGAGAGAATAAATTATCCGGGCAGGTTATAACAAAAACCATTCAGCCTGGACACAGCCCGGTTTTTCCCCCGGCCTGCCAGGCTGAAAAGCGCCGGTTCAGGCGTAGCCGGACCCGGTGACAGTAATTTATAAATGTTCACTTTTTGCCATATTCTCGACCATCGCAGAATTGCTCCGGGGAGGCAGCAGTGAAAGAAGATAAAGTATCCAGAAGGAAGTTTATCAAGGCGAGCGCCGGAAGCCTGGGCACCCTTGCACTCGGCATAAAAAACGCGCCGGCGGGCCAGGATGGACCTGCGGCGAACGATGCCCCTTCAGGCAAGGTGCGCATTGCGGTGGTACAGCAGGAAACCGTTCCCGGAGCTGTGGACAGGAACCGGTCAAAAGCCCTCGCCTTTGCCGGGGAAGCCTTGGAAAACGGCGCGGATATCGTCCTCTTTCACGAAGAGCTTCTGGTGGGATATGTAGCCAACCTGAAATCGCTGGCCGAGGAAACGGACGGGCCCACAAGCCGAGCTTTCCAGTCTCTTCTCTCCGGCAGCAGCTCCCTGGTGCTCTGGGGCCTGACCGAGCGGGAAGGGGACAAGTGCTATATCGCGGCTACCCTTGTCGGTTCCTCGGGCGTACTCGCCAATTACCGCAAAACTCATCTGTGGTGGAAGGATCAGGGGCTGCGCCACGAGCCTTCCTATTACGAGCCGGGCAACGAGCTGGTTACTTTCCCGGTCAGGGGGCACAAGAGCGGTGTGATGATATGCTATGACGGAGATTTCCCCGAGATGACCCGTGCCTACGCCGACCTGGACTGCAGGATGCTGTTCTGGTTGAACAACCGGGGGAGCCGGGGGCACGAAGAGGTCAAGAGTCTCGCTGAAACCAACTCGATGATAATGGCGGCCTCGTGCTGCTGCGGCAAGAACGAGCGGGGAGGCATTTGCCGCGGCGGCAGCAATATCACAGGCCTCGACGGCGGCCTGCTGGCAGAGATCTGGGACAGGGAGGGAGTGATCTACGCGGATGTCGATCCTGCGGCTGTGCCTAAAGCGCGCAACAGCAACCCCTGGTATATCGGGCGCAGGCGTGACCTCTACTGTCCATGAGACTGGAATACCGGCGTGCGAACCGACCCGCTCCTCCGAAAACGAGGCTGCAAAACTACAATCCCTTCCGCTTACCCTCCGTTTTTATTTTGACACAATCACCGCTCCTTGATAGATTCATAGATTCGTTGACAATCTCTGGAACACAGCTCATCGGTTTGACTCATCACAATAGATTGATTTCAGGCACGCATCGTTCAGACAGCTTATAGTCAACTTTGTTTATTTGGGGGTTTTATACAGTCTGTATAAACTTATGTTAGACGCACACAAGGGTGAACGCCCGCAGACGAGAGTCTTACTATCAAGCATATTTTTTCCAATCCCCTTGGAGGAGCAAGATGAGATTCAGAATCAAGGCGCTGTCCACCATTCTCCCCTTTTTGATGTTGCTGCCGGTTCTCCGGGCTGTCACTCATTCAGATTCCTTGCCCCAGACCATTCATAACCGCAATTATGTTTTGCTTGCAGAGGGCAGACCAGATGGGGACGTTGATGAAAACGGCAATAAGAATGTGTTTGATCTGCTAGAATTATTAAAAGTGTTGGGAGGAAATTCTGACGTATCGGAAGCTTCGGACGTGAATGACAACGGAGAGACGGACATCTTCGACCTCCTGGCACTACTCAAAGTACTCTCCGGCTGGTATGACAACCCGCCGGGCATCACTGTTATTTCTGACGGTAATAAGGTGAGTGCGGGAGACTCATTGGTAGCTTACAATAGTGCTACAATCAACATAAGCTTCAGCGGGATTATGGACTCTTCGGTTGTGACAGTTAACGGCGAGAGAGCTGAGAATGATCTGGAGTTCGACCAGCTCGGGATTTACTTGATAGAAGTTAGAGCATTCGGTAACGAGCAAGTTTCGGAGCTGGCATTAGTATGTGTTGTATCAGAAGGGTATACTATCACCGGGCGTGTACTTGAAAACGACGTTGAGTTTCCTGATGTTGATACCCGTATCACAGGTGCTACAATCGACACCGTTGTTTCTACTCATTCGGACGGGAGCTACTCTTTATCAGGCTTGGGTAACGGAGTGTACACAATCACCCCCTCTAAAAGCAGTTATTCATTTTTTCCAGTGAGCTTGTCAGTAACCGTAAACGGCTCCGACGTGACTGCCATAGACATTTCTGCGTTTGACATCCAAGGCATTAACATGGTATCAATTCCCGGCGGTATTTTCCAGATGGGCAAGGAAGGCATTGCCGAGCCGGTTCACGCCGTATTCGTATCCTCTTTCCAGATGAGCGCTCACGAGGTTACAAATGCCCAGTATGCTGAATATCTGAACGAAGCCCTGGCTTCCGGCGAGATAACGGCTACTTCGAGCAGCGCGAAAGGAGCCGCAGGTGATTACAGCGGTCAGGAATACATAAATCTTTCAGGAGATGAAAACTGGGTCAATAAATGCTGGATCGCCTTTAACGGCAGCACTTTCAGCGTGGAGCCGGACAAGGAGGACTGGCCGGTAGTATACGTGACCTGGTATGGAGCCAGGGCGTTCGCCTTGAAATACGGCTTTGATTTACCGCTGGAGGCAGAGTGGGAGCTTGCCTCCTGTGGTGGTAATCAGTACGAGTACGGAACGAATGACGGTACGTTGAGCAAGACAAACGCAAATTATGGTAAATATACAGCACATCCTGTAGATGTGGGCAGTTATCCAGCCAATCCGTTCGGGATGTACGACCTGGCAGGCAACTTGTGGGAGTGGTGCAGCGACTGGTATGACATGGACTATTACAGCCAGAGCCCGTCAGTGAATCCCACGGGCCCGGCATCCGGTTCAAGCCGGACAATCAGGGGCGGCAGCTGGAGTAACGATACTTTTATCTGCAACAGCGCCAACCGGATGGCTATGAATCCGGGCAGCAACTCTTCTGTCTGTGGATTCCGGGTCGTTTTGCGTGGAGCCACGCCAGGCGACACCACAATTGTCAATGAAATCCGGACGGGTTCTCTCAATATAAACCAAAGCTCGACACTTCAGGAAGATGACCTTGAAGTAGTCACTTTCTCCAGCGCCGCAAACGTCGCACAGAACGGCAACTTTTTAGTCGAGGCCAATGAAGCAGATACATACCAGATGTTAATGTTCAGGTCGAAAACCACGGACAATCCCGTTTATCTGGGGCTTTATAATCCATCAACCCAGGAAATGACCGCAAGCGACACCTCTACTGCATTAGCCCTCACACTTTTCAATCCCTATTTAATTTACTCCACTCAGGCCCAGAGGGAGCAATATCTGCAGGCTGTCAGACAGAACAGCAAATTCTCACAACTGCTTTCGTTGTTGCAGGAGGCGTATCAGACTGACGCAAACACCGCTTTGGACTACGACTCTAACCCGATAATTTATCAGGTCGCTGCCCAGTTGATGAAGGAGGCGATGATCAGCATCGGTGGTCAAACCAACGTGCAGCTGAGTTCAGTCTCTCTCGGTAATCCTCCATATATTGAAGACGCTTCTGGTGAGAATATCAAGTTCGTGAACCCGAGACATGTCTGGTATGCTGCCGGGATATATCCAAACGCAGGCAGCTTATCCGAGGTAGTAACCATAAACAGAAAGCAAACCCTTGTTACAGTCCTGGCCTGGCCACCGTTTCAGCTGACCGATCCAGAGGAAACTGAATACAAGCTGGGAAACGGCAGCTTTAAAATCTATTTAAATAAGGGCGGGGATTTCAGTAAAATAACCCAGTGGAATGACCCTGTCGGCAGGGCTACCATATTGAACACCGGTCAGATCGTTTTATATACGGTGGAACTTATTATCGGGCATCTGCCTCTTCCGAATTTTGCAACCCTGCCAAATCATATTAATATCAGTGCAGAAAGAGCTTTTCAATTGAGTTCGGATATCGCCCAACGCAACGTGAACGGTTTTCTGACTCATTTTTTCAGTCTGATAGCCGACAATGATGAAGCAATTGCCTACTGGATTTATGGACAATTACAAACAAATGCAGCGCATGAATTCATTAAAACAGCCGCCTCGATATTCAAGAGAGTCACCTTTGTGCTTGAGCTGCTCGGTTATGTCAACGAGCAGGGACCTTTTGTCTGGGATTTGGTTTTCGCTCCCAAAGAAGTGACATATTTTGTGACTCAGACAAATGGTATAATATCCTCGACCGAGCAGAACGAGCCGCCGAACGCGGAATTTTCTATCAACCCGCCTGCCGGTATTATCGAAACCAGTTTCAACTGTGATGCTTCAGCTACCACCGACGATATAGATAATATCAGCGATCTTGAATTTCGCTGGGATTGGCAATCTGATGGGAATTGGGATACCGAATGGAGCAACAATCACACGACTGCTCATTCTTACTCACAAGCCGGTTCCTATTCAGTCACTCTGGAAGTCAGAGACAGCGGCGGCATGACTAATTCTGTGGTGCACAGAGTTAATGTAGGCGGCGGCGCCGGGACGGCAACACATGTTAAACTGTTTCGGGACAATTTACCGTGGGATAGCAACTCCATGGTAACCATGCTTGAAAGTATCGGTTTTGCTCAGGGCACAGGGCCAAATACCTATGAAATTATCAGTTCCGATCAAATGTCATCGGCTGCTCTTGTGCCGGGAGCAGATTTAGTCATTATCTCAAATGATCAGAACCAGACTTTCTATAACAACTATGCCGCCAGCCAGGTGCGTTTTAATAATTTCGTTTACATGGGCGGGTCGATGTTATGGGAAGCCTGTGATAAAGGCTGGGCGGAGGGCTCTCTGGCAAATGCAGGCGTTATTCTACCGGGAAATCTGACAACCACAATCGATTATGACGATTGGAATTACGTAACAGATCAGAATCTCCCGCTGGTCACAGGATTACCCGATGCTATGGATCATAACTATGCAAGTCATGAAAGTTTCTCGAATGTTCCTGACGGAACCACTGTTTATTGTATAAATGAAGAATCAGAGCCGACTCTCATTGAATTCAATCTTGGCGGCGGCTGGATAATAATAACCGGCCAACCCCTGGAGCATCAATACGAGAATGTCGTGGGTGCTGCGGATATGGAAGAACTGTTGCCGCGAATTGTTTCCTATTTTACAGGAACAACTTACAATAAGAGTCTGCTGGCATCAACGAAAGCCGACCTTAAGAAATCGACCAGGCCCACTCACGAATAGCCAGGCTGTTAGTAGCCGTCGCAATGCAAAGCTGATTAAGGCGGTTGATTACCGCTGATATTGACCAAGGCTCTTCTCAGCTTTGTTTCCGCTTTCAATCGCGGATAATTACTTAAAACAGCAGACCGGCGTAGGTAGGCTATCAGTAAACAACGAGGTCTAACAATGGCTTGCAGCCGGTCCCTGGTGCTCTGGGGCCTGACCGAGCGGGAAGGGGACAAATGCTATATCGCGGCCACCCTTGTAGGGGCCTCGGGCGTGCTCGCCAATTACCGCAAAACGCATCTGTGGTGGAATGATAAGGGACTGCGCCACGAGCCTTCCTATTACGAGCCCGGCAACGAACTGGTTACTTTCCCGGTCAGGGGGCACAAGAGCGGCGTGATGATCTGCTACGACGGAGATTTCCCCGAGATGACCCGCGCCTACGCCCACCTGGACTGCAGGATGCTGTTCTGGTTGAACAACCGGGGGAGCCGGGTGCACGAAGAGGTCAAGAGTCTTGCTGAAACAAACTCGATGATAATGGCGGCCTCGTGCTGCTGCGGCAAAAACGAGCGGGGAGGCGTTTGCCGCGGCGGCAGCAATATCACAGGCCTCGACGGCGGCCTGCTGGCCGAGATCTGGGACAGGGAGGGAGTGATTTACGCGGATGTCGACCCTGCCACTGTGCCGAAAGCGCGCAACAGCAACCCCTGGTATATCGGGCGCAGGCGCGACCTTTACTGCCCATGAGACTGTATTGCCGGCGGTGTAACCGACCAGGCACCGGTAAAGAGGTCAAAAAACCACAATCTGCTTTCGCTGGTAAATCCCGTTGATTATAATACGACACATTTGCGGCAAGGCGATAAGTTCATTTAGAATATCTGCATCTCAGCACACCGGTAAGGCTCGCCACAATAGACCGATTTCAGGTGCCCATCGCTCAGGCAGCTTAAATTCAACTTTGTTTATTCGGGCTTTTATACAGTCTGTATAAAATTCCACTGCGATTTTTAACAGATGTCCTAACAGATTGATTATTATTAATATATGCGTTTTACTTTAGACTTTTTGTGAGGTGTTACATAGCTGTATTTGCCATGTAAAGGTTTTTATCACAGTTCGGTATAAACCCTGGTTAGGTTTTAAGGAGGATACATGAAAATATGTCCGATGGATAAAGACTTTATATTGTTCCGCTGCCTCCATAACGGACCATTAAGTCCTTCTAACATCGAAGCAAAGAGTATGAACATCGAAAGCCTGCCCAAGGAACAATTAGATCGGAATAAAAAATTTCTCGCACGGCTGGTTGACGCTTATGGTTCGTGTGCCATGTTGGCTATAAAGGACGATTCTGTTGTTGCTCACGCCAGATTTTATCCTCAGATAATTTATGACCAGTTCAAAATCTGTTGTCAGGATCCAAACCATGCCATAACTCAAGAAATAGCAGAGATGGAGTTTCCTCCACTGGCGAATCAGGCTGAGCGAATACTTAGAATCGTCTGTTTTTTTGTGCACAAGGATTACCGGGGACAAGGGCTCAGCCATAAACTCATCGATGCTATCCTAAAGTGGGCAAAAAATAATAACTGGAAGAGCGTACGCTGTTTTGCTTATCTGGATAACTATTGGCTAGCGTCAGAGATGTGCACCCCGATGCTGCGCACATACAGCAAACATGGATTTAAAAAAATCGGGATTGTAACGATACCAGAAGTGAAGGACTTCCTACAGCAGATGAAAAATGGAGAATTAGGCGCTGAAAAAAAGAAAGAATTTGAAAAATTCGGTGGTGACAAGGACTTATCAGAACTTGTAGATCTTTATGAAATTGAACGCCAGCTGTGAACAATTCTAAAAAACTCAGTGACTGATAAAAAGAAAACCTAACTTATGTTTGCATCCGACCCTCGCCGCGGTAGCGGCTCGGGCGGGTGAAGCTACCGTTAGGCTGCATTGGCTGTCCATATTAGCTGGAGGAGGTACAAAGATGAAAGGCCTGAAGATTACGTTGTGGATATGTGGTATATTCTGCATGCTGGGATTTATTGGTGTTGCTTTACCATGGAATGCGATATCCACGTTGTGCCAATGGTTTGGAGTTCAACCACCTGTTGCAGAGCCCATCACTGTATACATGATTCGGCTATGTCTGGCAATAACAGGCTTAATCGGAGTATTCTTCATAATCCTTGCCCGAAATCCTCTCAAATATGATGGAATGTTACTGCTTGCGGCATATGGGTTGCTCTGCTATGGACTTTTCTGCCTCGTTGGTGGTATATGTTACACACTTCCGGCCTGTGCTTATGCCGGTGATATCATCTTTGGTTTCTTGGCGGGTGTACTAATACTCATATTTCGGAAAAAAGCCATACAGGCCAACAGTGCCTGACCGGCGGTTCAACCTGGCCGCTTTGGCTCTGTGCGACTTTATATAGATAGCGGCGGCGGATGAGACGCAGGCCGTTAGGTATATTTGGTATGGGGAATATCGGTTTAGGCATGGAAAGAAAATTTTAACAGTGGTTAACAAAACAGGAATCGGTGTATTTCTAACACCTCTCAGGAGATCAACATGGCCAGAATTACCACGCTGTACATTTTCCCGATGCTTGTTCTTGTCTTAATCCTGGCGCCCTGCACCGCTAATGCCGATCCGCTCAAAAATCGCTCACAGCTCGGAATCCGCATAGGCACTTCTTTTCTCAGAAAGGCCCCGGTATCTAACTACACGGGTGGAATCAGCAGCAGCGTTGGAACCGGCAATCTGGTGGCTGGAGTGAACTTTGCGCGCTGGTTTAAGGAAAACCTGGCGGTGACTATCAATATACTTTTATTGGAAAATGAAGTAGCCAACAGAGTGGGAGGGCTTTCAGTTGTCTCGAACAGAGTGAATTCAGTAGTTTCTCTGATGTTCGGCCTTCGTTACTATCCGGCCGAGTCTACATTACACACTCCATACAGGCCTTATCTTGCTTTTGGCGCCGGGCCTGTAATCTGGTCCGGGACTTTGAATGAAGTCGGCTCGCTCGGGATTGTGAATCACATTGGGACGATGACAGCTTTCGGCAGCCATTTCGGCGGAGGATTGGATATTGTGCTTAGCCGCCGGCTCCTTCTCGGAATGAACCTGGGTTATAACTTAATGTCGAGTTTTTCTGAGATAAAGGCAGGTGTGAATAATTACAGCAGCTTTCAGTTCGACCTGGGATTTGGTTTCCTCTGGGGCAAAGGCGTCCAGTAGTGAATAAAGCCGCAATAATTTTTATAAAACCATAACAGATGCGTGAAAAGAAAATCAAATCAGCCTAACCAGCACATCAAGGCGGACGCAACCAGCTGACCATGAATTTTCACCATTATAGCTTCATTCCAATTCAGTCTTTCAAAAGCTGGTATCTTCTACGCAGCTGCGCCGGTTATTAGCAGACCGTTCTGTGTAAGGAAAAAACAGGAGATAAAATGTTTGAAATGCTTGAAAAAATAAACACGCGTCCTAAGCCGTTTGAGTTCTATACAGCAAGTGACCTTTGGACGGATGAACATACGTCAAAGCGAATGCTCTCTTACCACCTAAACGAGGAAATCGATGTTTCATCCAGAAATGCTGAATTCATCAACCGCTCAGTTGAATGGATTTCTTCCCGCTTCAACGTCGGAGCGGAGACGAAAATTGCCGACTTCGGCTGCGGTCCAGGATTGTATACGACTAGATTGGCTGAAAAGCAGGCAGATGTAACTGGAATAGACTTTTCGAAGAGGTCGATTCAATACGCACAAGGAGTTGCAGCCAGGAATGGGCTGCCCATCCACTATGTAAACCAGAATTACCTGGAATTTGAAACAGATGACCGCTTTCATCTCGTCCTGATGATCATGTGCGATTTCTGTGCCCTCAGCCCGACCCAGAGAAAGAAGATGCTGACCAAGTTCCATGCATTCCTAAAGCCTGGCGGTTCCGTTCTCCTTGATGTGTATTCGCTGAAAGCCTTTGAACAACGAGAAGAAACAGCAATGCACGAGGTCAACCAACTCAATGGATTCTGGTCTTTAAATAAGTACTATGGATTTCTGAATACGTTTAAATATGGGGAAGAAAAGGTAGTCCTTGACAAGTATACGCTTATCGAAGCAACACGCACACGAACTGTCTATAACTGGCTGCAGTATTTCAGTACCGAAGCTCTGGATAGTGAGTTTGCGGAGTGCGGGTTTTCGGTTGATAAGCTTTATTCGGATGTCGCTGGCTCACCATTCGACCCGGAAACCACGGAAATCGCTGTTGTCGCCAAGAGACTTTAGAAATGGAGTGCAAAATGACAGTTCAGCATAAAGCAGACTTCAGTAAACTCAAATGGGAGTCTCCAATTGAGGGGGTAAGACATAAATATATCGATCAAAATAATTTACGTCTCCGTCTGGTTGAGTACTCAAGGGAAATGCCTGCCCATTGGTGTGAAAAGGGACATTATGGCTATCTCATTGAAGGCCAAATGGAAATTGAATATGAAAAAGAAAGAATAATCTATAATTCAGGTGATGGAATCTTCATTCCGGATGGCCCTGAGCATAAGCATAAAGGCAAAGCCCTTTCCGACAAGGTGTTGGTTTTCTTTCTTGAAAAAGTCTGACAAACGAATCCAGCGGACGGTTTCCAACCGTAGTTGATCCATGCCGTCAGGCCGATTGATGATAGTGCTCCTTCTGCAGCAACTCATACTTGAGTGAGTGCCTGAACTTCATCCTGGAGGATCCTGTGATACGTTTCTGCTTATTCTTATTGATTTCGGGATTAATGCTGGTTCTATCCTGTGCCCTGTCAAAGTCAGGGACCAATCTTACCGCGGAAAGGGAGGCCATCCACAAGCTGAGCAGCGAGATGCTGTCCGCCGTCGCTCGCCGCGACCTTGAAGCAAGCATATCTTTCATGGCACCTGACGCTATTATCCAGCGGGAAGCTTCTCCAATCATAACCGGTACAACCGCGATACGTGCCATGATCGAAGAAATTTTCGAATCGCCGTACATGGACTTCGTCTGGGAAACAGAAACCGTCGAGCTGGCAGCCACCGGGGACCTTGCCTACGAGATTGCAGCCTTCAAGGTAGTGTTCGATGGGCCGGACGGCAGGATGGGCGTACCGGGTAAGGCAACCATCATCTGGCGTAAGACAGACGGCCACTGGCAAGCTGTGGTTTGGAATTACAGCATGGATGTCCCAGGTGCGCCATGGATACAATAATCTCTCGGAGCAGCCTGGCCAGCGGTTCCACCTGACCGCCTTGATTCTCTGCTTTGATTGATTTTTCGGCTGCATTGAATGCCTTGGAATTTTCCTGGTTTTGAACCTTTATGCCTTCTTCCGGGTCTTTTATTATGAAACCGGAAGAAAGGAGTCTCTTTGATTTCGCAGAGTGATCGGGTTCGCAGTCAGCTTTTGGTACTTCAATATCGCCGCGGAGATGACGAAGCGATCAGGGAGCTCGTGGCCCTATGGGAAAAACCTCTATTCTATTATATCCGCAGACTGGTGAAGACCGAAGAAGATGCCTGGGATGCACAGCAGGCGGCCTGGATTCGGGTGATTCGTGGAATAGAAAAATTAAAAAATCTGGATAGCTTTCCCTCCTGGTTATACCGAATAGCCCGCAATGCAGCCATTAATTATACCCGTGACAATTCCAGGTTCGAGAGTCATTCCGATGAAGAGATGAATCATGCAGTGGCAGATACCGGCGAAGAACAATGTTTTACAGTAGCGGACGCTGAAGCGATTCACTGGGGACTTCAGCAATTGCCTGCAGCACAGAGAGAAGTTCTGACGCTCTTTTTTCTGGAAGAATTCTCATTAAAAGAAATCAGTTCTATTACAAGTGTCCCGATAGGTACTGTGAAATCAAGGCTATATTACGCAAAGAAAGCTCTGCAGGGCATGATGAAAAAGGAGGGGGGCGGCTATGAATGATCAATCAATCCGTGACCGGCTTCTCGATCTGGAAAAACGCACTCCAGAGTTGGAGGAACAATTTAAAAAGGAGGTAAATAAGATGTTTGAGAAAAAACTGACGATTTCCGGAAAAATTATATGGATTTTTGCATCTTTGATGGGATTCGCTTTTGCTGTAGGCTTTTCTTATGTTGCTCTTGTTGTTTCGCAAGAACTTCCCTGGCTGATACGTGTTGGTTTTGCCATAGGCGCTGTGTTCGGTGCTGGCTGGGCGGCTCTGGGTATCTGGACGCTGAAAAAGGGTACTATTAATTGGTTCCAGCATGAAAATGCGGTACATGGCCTTTCTTTTAGTTTTGTTCTGCTACTGCTGGTAATTTTGCTTCTTCTTGGAAACCAGATTGAAGATAGGATCTTGGTGATCAAGATGATGTTAATAGGAGTGATTTTCTTCTTGATTTTTGGTATTCCTGCGCTTTTAAACATGCGCATCAACCGGACAGAAGCTTCACTTCGGGAACAGCTGTTGAAAATCGAATTGAAAATGACTGAAATTGCGGATAAAATAGGGCATAAAATATGATGCTGACCAGTGTTTGCACCTGAGCCGCCTTTGTTCTGTGCTATTTTTAAAGTCTGGTTACAGATAGCGTAGCGGAAAGTGAACCGCAGACCGTTAGGCAGCCTGTTTCAGGTGGTCGCAATTCAATGTTTGAAGTAGTCCAACACAATGAATATCCAAAAGCAAAGCAATAGAACTACAATTCGCAATCTGGCGATTTTCATCATTGCTGTACTTGCGATTGGGTGGATTGGGCGGGGATTGGATGTGCTGATGGATAACCCGGCTTCAGAAGGCCTTGGCATACTCTTGTGGATTATTACACCACTTGGAGCTTCCTTGCTACTGCGGGCATTTGCCGGGGATGGCTGGAAGGATTTTGGAATCAAGCCAAACTTCAAAGGGAATGCGTCGTGGTACGTTATCGCACTTCTCGTCTATCCTGTGTTGACGGCACTCGTCTTGATAATCGGTAGTGGCTTAGGTTTGATCACATTTCCTAATTTCTCACTGAACACGCTTGGGCTGATATTCCAAGCTTTCGCGCTGGGTATCCTGCCGCAGTTCATAAAAAATATTTTTGAAGAGGCTGCCTGGCGCGGGTATCTCGCTCCAAAAGTGTATTCCCTTCGTCTGAATGATTTCCTGGGGCACTTTATCGTCGGACTCGTTTGGGGGGCGTGGCACATTCCATATTATCTGTTTTTTCTGGATCGAGCTGTTCTCCAAAACTTCACTACGTTGGACTTGGCAGCCTTCATCCCCTTGGCGATCGTGGTGATGATCTCTTGGGCAATGGTGTATGGTGAGATTCGCCTTTTGGCTAATTCGATCTGGCCGGCGGTTCTGATGCACATGGTGGAAGACGCCTTTCTCAACCAACTCTTTACAGAACACCATATCCAGATCATACCGGGGACGGACTGGCTGATTTCACCGATGAATGGACTCATTAGCATCTTCTTCTTCATAGCGATTGGGGTTGGTTTGCGCCAATTGCGAAAGAGAAAAATGTCAGTTGCCTGAAAAGGCGACCTTGGTAGCGTCTGTCTTAGGAGCTGCCTAAAAAATGGCTGCACTTGACTGAACCGCCGTGCTTTAATTGAAGTTTTGTGAAAAATTTAATCGAAAGAATTCCCCTGAGCTTGCTCCGGGGTTACCGCTTTCGTTTTTGCATTTAGAAATTCTGGTGGCACGAAGTGCCAGGAAATTGGCTTAATGCTCCGTAGCTTGCTGCGGGGATAGTCAATTTCCAAGAATTTCTTTACTTGACACAATCCTTTTTTATTAGCAAATTTAGCCAATTCTCTAATGATTT
>Ga0272442_10004181_pt1 | contig 19868 bp, 19 predicted proteins | sample SSMForm2O_FD_200262 | JGI IMG/M metagenome (GOLD analysis project Ga0272442, IMG submission 200262) | Marine sediment archaeal communities from Little Sippewissett salt marsh, Falmouth, MA, United States - SSM-Form-2O | ecosystem: Environmental > Aquatic > Marine > Wetlands > Sediment ... | reverse complement strand
CATCGCCCGCCGCAGCGCGTCCGGGTCGAGCAGCGTCGCCATCAGGAACTGCTGGACCCCGAAGACGTGGTAGCCGAGCGTCCACGGCCCGAAGACTTTGCCTACGACGGCGACGTCATCGCCGAGCCGCTTCTTGAGCCGCGCCAGCGCGTCGAGCGGCACCCGGCAGCCGGGCCGGGCGAGCAGATCGGCGGGGATGGGAATATCGTCGCCCATCGCGCACAGGGGCGTTCCGCAGTCGGGCATCCGGTCGCGCTCGCCCCACTCGACGTCGCAGCCCAGCGCCGCCGATTCCTGCCACACGCTGAACAGCGGCATGACGTTGTCGAAGCCGAGCACGGTGTGGCCGGCTGCGGCGAGCGTTGCCATCGCCTCGGCGTCCAGATGTGCGTCGGGGAAGAAGACGCCGACCGCTTCCATCAGGTCGACGGTGACGACCGACGTGGCGCTGCCTGTGGCGGGGCGCGGCGTCGGACCCCGCGTGAGCGCGGAGAGAAAAATGTCCCTTGGTTTCATGGCCTACGCTCCGGGCGAAGGCGACCCAGACGCTCACGCGCTCGGCGCCGGGGCGACGCTCCGCCGCCGGAATCACATCCGCGGCTTCGCCTGATCCCGCCGTTTGACCGATCGCTGGAGAGCCCTCCACTTCAGGGCCTCGGACCGCTTATCGAGTCGCCGGATCGGCAGCCAGACGGACTCGGTGCCGTGCGCCGAACGGGCCAGTTGCCAGCTCTGCCCGGTGTACGTATCCACCAACATCGGGCCGCCCGAGACGTTGACGATGGTGAACCGCTCCTGGGTCGGTTCTTCCGTCTTGGTCGGGGTGTCGCGCGGAGCGGCGAGCGCCCACGCACCAAGAGCCATCACCAGTACGACCGCTGACACGACTATCGCCTGCTTCATCGTCCCCTCCTTTCTGCACAACGGCCGGGCCATGGACAGCCCCTGGCCCCGGCCTCTCGCTGGGCTATTGTCCGCGCCGCTCCGCGCCTGTCAAGGCCGTCCCTCGGCTATCGCCAGGTGCGGCGGGAGAAGAGGAGGAGGACGGGCAGAATCTCGAGCCGGCCGGCGAGCATTCCGGCGATGTAGGTGATCTTGACGGCCGGATGGAGCGCGGTGAGGTCCGCCGCCGAGATGTAGCAGGGGCCGACATTACCGAGGGCGGAGAACATCCCGGACGCGGATTCAACGGGCCCGTGGTCGGAGAAGAACGCGGTGACGGCGCCGCCGATCGCCAGCAGCATGATCCACGCGAAGAACAGGGCGGCGATCCGGCGCATTTCTTCGAGACCGACCGGCTCGCCGTCCACCGTCACCAGGTTGACCGACGTGCGGCCCTGGATGACGCGCTGGACCTGGCGGCGGACCATGCCGAACAGCACGCCGATCCGGAGCACCTTGAACCCGCCGCCGGTGGATCCGACGCACCCGCCGATCACCATCAGGACGAGAAACACCTGCCGGGCCAGAGCGGGGAAGTAGTCGCCGCCGATGTCCCGGGTCGCGAATCCCGTGGTGGTCATCACCGAGACGACCTGGAAGGCGGAGTCGCGGAAGGTGTCGGCGCCGTCGGGAGGGCCGGGCCGGGAGCAGTGGTCGAGCATCACCAGCGCCGTCCCGCCGGCAAGAAAGACCCAGAACAGCCGCGTCTCGGCGTTGTCCCACAGGGCCTGGATGCCGCCGGTCGCGATGCGGTAGTGAATGAAAAAGTTCATCCCCCCAAGCACCATCGCCAGCAGGATGGTGTACTCGATCCACACGGCGTGGGGGTACCCGTTCAGGCGGTAGTAGCCGATGCTGGCGTCGTGGGGGGAGTATCCGCCGGTGGACAGCGCCGTCATCGCGTGGGCCACGGCGTCGAAGACGGAAGCCCCCTCGACGGCGAGGAGGGCGGCGACCCCCAGGGTGAGGACGGCGTAGATGGTCCACAGGATCTTCAGGGTGCGGAACAAGCTGGGCGCGGGCCGCTCGGCGAAGATCTTGTGGCTCTCGGCGCTGAACAGGTGGTGGGCCGAGCCCACGTTGTGGACGACGGCGAGGAAGAAGGCGAGGATCCCGAGTCCGCCCAGCCACTGCATCAGCGCCCGCCAGAACAGGATGCTGCGCGGCATCCGGTCGAGCCCGGAGAGCATCGTAATGCCGGTGGTGGTGAAGCCGCTCACCGCCTCGAAGAAGGCGTCCAGGTAGCTGATGCGGAGCCCCATGTACAGCGGCAGGGCGCCGATTGCCGAGACGATCACCCACCCGAAAACGCAGAGCAGCATCGCCCCGCGCGAGTCGAGCGGGCGGAACCCGCCCCGTCGCTTCAGTCCGAATCCCAGGGCCAGCGCGAACAGGGCGGGAACCACGAAGCTCAGCGGCGAGACCTCTCGGTATCCCGCGTGGGCGTAGAGCCCCAGCACGACCAAGGGGACGAACAGGATGAGGCCCGACGTCCACAGCAGGGCGCCGAGGTAATCGACGAGGGGCACGAGATTCCGGAATCGATTTCGCATCGGGACCTTCGCCAGCGGGGAGCCCAGCACGGCAGATCAAGGGTACGGCCCGCACGGCGGAGGGTCAACTTTTGTTTGCGTCCGGCGGGGTCGCTGGCAGCCTTGACGCGCAACGATGCGACTGCTACACTCGGCGGCGATATCCACGGGGCACCGACGAGGCGGACCACATGGGCAAGAAAGCCATCCTGTTCCCCGGGCAAGGGGCGCAGAAGGTCGGCATGGGGCGGGATCTCTACGACGCGGCGCCCGCGGCCCGGCAGGTCTATGAGCGCGCCAACGCGGCGTGCGACCTCGACGTGGCCGGCCTGTGCTTTGCCGGCCCGGAGGGGGGTCTGAATGACACCGCGGCGTGCCAGGTCGCCGTGCTGGTGACCAGCATCGCGGCGCTGGAGGCCCTTCGGGCGAGGGATCCGTCCGCCGCCGAAGCGGACCTGACCGCCGGGTTGAGCCTCGGCGAGTACACGGCGCTGGTCTACGCCGGGGCCATCGAGTTCGAGGACGCCGTCCGGCTGGTGCGGCAGCGCGGGATCTTCATGAAAGAGGCGGGCGAAATCCATCCGGGCGGGATGGTCTCGGTGATCGGCCTGGGCCGCGACGAGGTGATGGAGATCATTGCTGCGTGCCGGGGCCGGGGGGTCCTGGTGGCGGCCAACTTCAATTCGCCGGCCCAGACTGTGCTGTCGGGTTCGAAGGAGGCGGTGGAGTGCGCCGCCGCCCAGGCGGCGGAGCGGGGCGCGAAGCGCGCGGTGCCCCTGGCCGTGAGCGGGGCCTTTCACAGCCCGCTGATGGAGCCGGCCGCCGAGAGACTGAGGACCGAGCTGAAGGCGATCAAGATCCGGGCGCCGAAGGTGCCCCTGGTCAGCAACGTGTCGGCCAAGTACGTGACCTCGGGGGACGAGGTGCGGGACCTCCTCGCGCTCCAGTTGACCCACCCGGTGTTGTGGGTGGACTCGATGCAGTTCATGATCGCGGAGGGGATGACCGAGGCGGCGGAGGTCGGGCCGGGCCGCGTGCTCGCCGGGCTCCTGGCCAGGACGGATCGGGCGGTCTCCGTGCGGAACGTGAGGTCGGTGGCGGACCTGGAACAATAGGGTCCTATGAGACCTATCAAGGAGGAGGGCACGATGAGTCTGAAGGGCAAGGGGGCGCTGGTGACCGGCGGCGCCCGCGGGATCGGAAAGGCGATCTGCCTCGAGCTGGCGGCGAACGGCGCGGACCTTTGCATCGCGGACGTCATCGACGCCGAGAGCACGGTCAAGGAGATCGAGGCGACGGGCGTGCGGTGCATCGCCCGGGTGGCCGACGTCACCAAGTTCGACGAGATGGCGGCGGTGGTCAAGGACGCCGTGGCCGAGCTCGGCAACCTCAGCATCCTGGTCAACAACGCGGGGATCACGCGGGACGGCCTGCTGATCCGGATGAGCGAGGGGGACTGGGACGCGGTGCTGGCGGTGAACCTGAAAGGGGCGTTCGTGTGCACCAAGGCCGTGGCCCGGCAGATGATGAAGCAGAAGCACGGGAAGATCGTCAACATCTCGTCGGTGGTCGGCATCTTCGGCAACGCGGGGCAGGCGAACTACGCCGCGTCGAAGGCCGGCCTCATCGGATTGACCAAGGCGGTCGCTAAGGAGCTGGGCTCGCGGAACATCACTGTCAACGCCGTGGCGCCGGGGTACATCGTCACCGAGATGACGCACGTACTCAGCGACGAGGCGCGGGCGGCGTTCGCCCAGAACATCCCTCTGACCCGGCCGGACCGCGATGATGACAAAGCCGGGTATCCGGAGGATGTGGCCAAGGTGGTTGCGTTCTTGTGCAGCGACGCCGCCGATTACGTCACCGGGCAGGTCCTGCCGGTGGACGGCGGGTTGGCGATGTAGGACGAGGTCTCCTTCCACGTTCGAGGTGTGGCATGTATTCCCCCGCATTCGACGAGTTTAAGCAGTTCGCCAAACCCGGCGCCGTCGTCCCCGTCTACCGCCAGTTGCTGGCGGACACGCTGACTCCGGTCTCGGCGTTCCTTCGGTTCGGCGACCAGGAAGATTGCTTCCTCCTGGAGAGCGTCACCGGAGGCGAGAAGATCGGCCGCTACTCGATGATGGGCTTCGGGCCGAGCAGCGTGTTCGAGTGCACCGAAGGCGTGGTCAAGCACGAGCACGACGAGACCATCGACGAGTATCCGAGCGACGACCCCATCGCCGAGTTCGAGCGCCTGTGCACCCGGTCGAAGCCGGTCGGCGTGCCGGGTCTTCCGGAGCAGGAATCGTCGTTCACCGGCGGTGCGGTCGGCTACTTCGCCTACGACGTGGTCCGCTACGTCGAAGAGCTGCCCGACCGCCCGGCCCGGTCGCTCGGCCTCCCGGACATGTGCTTCATGTTCTTCGACACCGTGATCGTCTTCGACCACGTCTCGCACACCGTCAAGGTGATCGCCAACGCCCACCTCGACGGCAGCCGCTCCGCCCGCGAGGCGTACGACGACGCGGTCGAGGCCATCGATCTGGTGGTCGACAAGCTGAGCACGTCCATGTCATTCCTTCACGATGACATCGTGACCCGCGGCACGGAGGAGATCGAGTTCGAGTCGAACTTCGAGAAAGGCGACTACCTGGCGGCGGTCGAGCGGTGCAAGGAATACATCGCCGCCGGGGACATCTTCCAGGTCGTTCTCTCGCAGCGGCTCCACGCCAAGACCTCGGCGGCGCCGTTCGACATCTACCGCGTGCTGAGGGCCGTCAACCCGTCGCCCTACATGTTCTACATCCAGCTCGGCAACCTGAAGCTGATCGGCGCGTCGCCGGAGGTGATGGTCAAGGTCGACGGGCGCCGGATGATCGTCCGGCCCATCGCCGGGACCCGCAAGCGCGGCGAGGACGACGCGGAGGACGCGGCCCTCGCCGAGGAGCTGATCAACGACCCGAAGGAACGAGCGGAACACATCATGCTCGTCGACCTCGGTCGCAACGACGTCGGCCGCGTGTGCGAGTTCAACACGGTGCACCTGGACGACGTGATGATCATCGAGCGGTTCAGCCACGTCATGCACATCACCTCGCAGGTCTCCGGGACGCTCCGGGAAGGGAAGACGTGCTTTGACGCGCTGCGCTCGGCGCTGCCCGCGGGGACGCTGTCCGGCGCCCCCAAGGTCCGCGCCATGCAGATCCTCGACGAGCTCGAGCCCGACGTCCGCGGGCCCTACGGCGGAGCGGTCGGGTACGTCACCTACGGCGGCCACATGAACACGGGCATCATCATCCGCACGCTGTGCCTGGTCGGCGACGAGGCCTACGTTCAGGCCGGCGGCGGCTTGGTGGCGGACAGCGTCCCGGAGACCGAATACCAGGAAACGCTGAACAAGGCCCGCGCTGTCCTCCGCGCCGTCAACATCGCCGAGCAACAGATGGAGGGATGAGGGCCGCCCGTGGCTTATTGGACCACCGGTCCCGCTGGATGAGACCGACCGCATGAGAGCATCTCTATCCATCGCGTGTTGCGTCTTGGCCGGATGGGCGTGGCCGGCGCAGGCGGACACCGCCTCGCCCAGGCTGGCCAAGTACAAGGAGCCCGTGGACCGGTGCATCGAGAAGGCGCTGGCCCGCCTGGCCAAGCTCCAGGTGACCGCGGCGAACCGGTGGAAGAACCCCGCGCTGGCCGGCTCGTTCGGCTTCCGGCTCATCGGCAGCACGGGGGTCACGTCGCTGTCCGTGATGGCCTTCCTCTCCAAGGGCTACACCCCCGGGTCCGGCCCGTACGGAGAGGCCATCAACAAGGGCATCGATTACATCCTCACCACCCAGCAGAAGGACGGCCTGCTGGCGAGCGCCGCCCGATACGGCCGGTCCCACGGCCCGATGTACAGCCACTGCATTGCGACGCTGATGCTGTCCGAGGTCTCGGGGATGGTGACTCCCGAACGGCAGAAGAAGATCGACGAGGTGCTGCCGCGGGCGCTGGCCGTCATCGTCGCCGCCCAGCAGGTGAAGAAGCATCCGAAGTATCAGGGCGGGTGGCGGTACCGGCCCAACAGCCGGGACAGTGACATCTCGCTGACCGGCTGGGCGCTGATGGCCCTGCGGTCGGCGCGGCTTAACGGCGCCCCCATCCCCGCCAAGTTGATCGCCCAGGCCGGCGAGTTCATCCTCCGCTGCCGGCGGAACGATGGCGGGTTCGGATACATGCCCGGCTCCGGCTCGGGCGTCGCTCGCGCCGGCGTGGCGCTGCTCTGCCTCGAGCTGACCGGCCATCACGGCAAGGACTACACCCTGAAGGCTGGCGACTATCTGCTCAAGCCGATCAAACAGGGGAAGTTCATCCGCGATCCGCATCCCTTTTATGCCGCCTACTATGCGTCGCAGGGCATGTTTCAGCTGGGCGGAGACTACTGGGAGTTGTTCGCCGAGGCGATGTACAAGGACATGATGAAGAAGCAGCGGGCCGACGGCTCGTGGTCCGGCGGCAAGGGCGGCGTCGCTTACTCCACCGCCATGTCCGTCCTTGCTCTCACCGTCTCCTACCGCCAGCTCCCTATCTACCAACGCTGAGCCCGTCCCACGTTGCTCCGTGCCGTCCGATGTGGTATCTTCGGATCGTATCAAGCGACTGTTCGGGCCCCGCCCATGGATACCGAGTTCCGTCTCCTCACCGACCTGCGCCCCGCCGGGGATCAGCCCCAGGCCATCGAGGACCTCGCCCGCGGCTATCTCGAAGACGCCAAGAAGCACCAGACCCTCCTCGGCGTAACCGGCTCCGGCAAGACGTTCACCATGGCCCACGTCATCGCGCGGCTCGGCCTGCCGACGCTCATCATCTCGCACAACAAGACCCTCGCCGCACAGCTCTACGCCGAGTTCAAAGAGTTCTTCCCCGACCATGCGGTCGAATACTTCGTCAGCTACTACGACTACTATCAGCCCGAGGCCTACATCCCCGCGCAGGACATCTACATCGCCAAGGACGCATCGATCAACGAGGACATCGACCGGCTTCGACTGAGCGCGACCAGTTCCCTGATGGGGCGCCGCGACGTGATCATCATCGCCAGCGTCTCGTGCATCTACGGCCTCGGCTCGCCCGAGGACTACCAGGAGATGACCGTCCGCGTCGCCGTCGGCGAGAGCATCGACCGCGACAAGCTGCTCCGCAAGCTGGTCGACATCCAGTACGACCGCAGCGACTACGAGCTGCGGCGCGGCACCTTCCGCCCGCGCGGCGACGTGGTCGAGATCCTCCCCGCCTACGACGAGGTCGCTCTGCGCATCGACCTCTTCGGCGAGGAGGTCGAGAGCATCGCCTACGTCCACCCGCTGACCGGCGACGTCATCTCGCAGGAGAAGGACGCCACCGTCTACCCGGCCAAGCACTTCGTGATGCCGGACGACCAGATCACGCGGGCGCTGGGCCGCATCGAGAAGGAGATGGAGGAGCGCGTCGAGTTCTTCCGCGAGCAAGGCAAGTTTCTCGAGGCCGAGCGGATCGAGTCGCGCACCCGCTACGACATGGAGCTAATGGGCGAGGTCGGCTACTGCCCCGGCATCGAGAACTACTCGCGCCACCTCAGCGGCCGCGCCGAGGGCGAACGGCCCTACACGCTGATCGACTACTTCCCCGATGAGTTTCTCTGCATCGTCGACGAATCCCACGTCACCATCCCCCAGGTCGGCGGCATGCACGAGGCCGACCGCGCCCGCAAGCTCACCCTCGTCGAGCACGGGTTCCGGCTCCCCTCCGCGCTCGACAACCGTCCGATGCGCTTCAGCGAGTGGGAGGCCGCGCTGCATCGCGTCCTCTTTGTCTCCGCCACCCCCGCAACCTACGAGCTCGAGACGTGCGGCGGCGAGGTGGTCGAACAAGTCATCCGACCCACCGGCCTCGTGGACCCCCAGATCGTCGTCAAGCCCGCCCGCGGCCAGGTCCAGGACCTCGTCCTCGAGGTCCGCAAGCGCACCGAAGTCGGCGAGCGGGCCCTCGTCACCACCCTCACCAAGCGCATGGCCGAGGACCTCAGCGACTACATCCTCGACGAGGGGATCCGCTGCTGCTACCTGCACTCGGAGATCGACACACTGGAGCGGATCGAGATCCTCCGCGACCTCCGGCTCGGCAAGTTCGACGTCGTCGTCGGCGTCAACCTGCTCCGCGAGGGGCTCGACCTGCCCGAGGTCTCGCTCGTCGCCATCCTCGACGCAGACAAGGAGGGCTTCCTCCGCTCGCAGACCTCGCTCATCCAGACCATCGGCCGCTCGGCGCGGAACGTCAACGCGACCGTCATCCTCTACGCCGACGAGCTGACCGGCTCGATGGAGCGGGCCATCGACGAGACGCTGCGGCGGCGGACCTTGCAGCTCGCCTACAACGAGGAGCACGACGTCACGCCCGAGACGATCAAGAAAGAAATCCGCACGGGCATCGAGAAAGAGATCGCCGCCACCAAGATGGCCCGCGACGTAGTCCGCGAGTCGGAGGCCGAGTACATCACCGCCGAGCAGTTGCGCGAACTGGAGGAAGAGATGCTCGCTGCGGCGAACGAATTGGACTTCGAGCGCGCCGCCGAGCTGCGCGACCGGGTCGAAGCGATCAAGGGCATCCAGGGCGACGGCTCCGCCCCCCGCCGGAAGAAGCCCCGGGGCCGGCGGCGCCGCCGGTCGAAACAGAAATGGGAGCCGTAAGAGCAGTGGCGAGTGGTGAGACAAGCGGTCCGGGCCGCACGGAGAACCCCCGTGAACGGGGGTAGGCTTGTTGTGCGTGGCCGCCGCTCGGATGACCCCCGCTGAAGCGGGGGCCTATTCTCGTCCCTGTGGGACTCGCGAAGCGGCGTGAACGCCGCTGCGCCCCGCCTGCACGTTACGTGGGCCGCGGTGAGGGGCCGCGCCGACAGTGGCCGGACAAGGCGCCCGCATCGTTCTGTCGCACGGGAGATGAGCTCCCGGGGCGGGGCGGGCCGCGTCGGACAAGCATCGCGCAAGGAAAGACACCATGGACTTCAGGATCATCCGCTGTAAGGGGTGCGGCAAACGGCTCACGCCGTGGACACTGATGTGCCGCAACTGCCGCCGCATGCTGCCCACCGTCCTCCTGCTCGGCGTGGCCGTCGTCGTGATCGGCATACTGCTCACGCTCCTCTTCCTGCAATGGCGGTTCGACATCAAGCTGATATGACCGCGGCACCGCTCGACACCCACGGCCCCCGGCGGGGAGACACGGTCGGGGCCGCTCGGGCGATGCGGGGCCGGTCCGTCGGGGCGTATGTGCGCGACGGTAGATCGGCTCACGATGAGAGCCAGTGCTTCATGACCGTTGGTCCGCGGGATTCGCCGGACGGCCGTCGAAATGACCAATGCCAAGTCAAACCCAAATGACCACGCCCCAGTGCCGGCCGACACCGGGGTTCCGTTGTCCTTCGCCCGGCATTGGGCCTTTGACATTCGAGCTTGATTTGACATTGGGGCTTTGGCGTTGGACATTCCGGAAAGAACCGGATCACCCGGATCAAGGGTCACGAACGGCTAGGCCGGCGCGCTGGCCTCGACGGCGGGCTCCAGGTCGGCGGCGGCGGCCGGCCGCTCTGCGGAGGGTTGTTGCGCCTTGAGGACCACAAGGGTCATGTCGTCGAACTGCGGCTGGTCGCCGGCGAACGCCCGGACCGCGGTGAGGACGCGCTGAGCGACCTCACTGGCCGGACGTTGCCGCACGTTGCGGACGACCGACCGGAGGCGGGAGACGCCGAACTGCTCCCCGTAGGCGCTCGCCGCCTCGGTGATTCCGTCGGTGTACATCAGGGCCACGTCGCCGGGGCCGAGCCGGCAGACCTCTTCCGTCATGTCGTCCTCCGCCAGGATCCCCAGGGGTGTCCCACTGGCCTGAAGCATCAGGACTTCTCCCTCCGACCGCGTGACCAGCGGCGGGTTGTGGCCGGCGTTCACGTAGGTCACGGTCTCCCGGCTCGGGTCGATCACCGCGTAGAAACAGGTGACGAACATGTCCGAGCGGACGTCGCGCAGCATGAAGCTGTTCGCCAGTTGGAGCGCGTCCAGCACGGACGGCTTATCCTGGGAGTAGGCGCGAATCAGGCAGCGCGAGAGAGACATCACCAGGGCGGCGGGGACGCCTTTGCCCGATACGTCGGCGATGACGACCCCCCACCGGCCGTCGGGCAGGGGGATGAAATCATAGAAGTCGCCCCCCACCTCTTCGGCAGGCGCGCTTTCCGCGGCCACATCAAAGTTCTGCAACTGCGGGCAGGACTCGGGCATCAGGGACTGTTGGATCGACCAGGCGATCTCCATCTCGCGGCGCCGCGTCTCCTTCTCCGCCGCAGCGCTCGCCAATTGCTGCATCGAGGCCTGAAGCGACTCCGCCATATGGTTGAATGATTCGGCCAGCACGCCGAACTCGTCCTTCGACTCGACCCGGACCCGGTGGTCGAACTCGCCCGAGCCGATCACCTGGGCGGCCTCGGCGAGTTGGCGAACCGGCCGGCAGATCCGTTTGGCGAGCACGCTGGAGACCGCGGCCCCGGCGACCAGGCCGCCGAGGCTGAGCAGGACGATATGGCGTAAGGTCGCGGCGATGGCCGCGTGCAATTGCGCCGTGTCGAACTTGCACAGGAAAACCCAGGCGCCGCCCAAGTCGCGCTCGAGTGGGACGGTCGCCACCAGGAAGTCGCCTTCACATCGCGCGATCGGCGTCCGGTAAGCGACCGTCTCCCGGACAACCCGATCCATCCCGTGCCAGTACTGCGAGACCAGATCCTCGTCCGCGTACGGGGTGCTCCACGCCAGGAGCTGCGCGTGCTCCTCCGCCACGAAGATGGCCTCGAAGTTGCCCGCTTCGGTGGGGTTCTCGGCGAGCCGCCGGATGGCCTCGCGCCAGGCGTCCCGCTCGATCCGCTTCCTGGCCGTCACGGCTGCCTCTCGGGCCGCGGGGCTCGGCCAGCCGCCGGCCGGCTCTTCCAGCGGCGGCAGGGCTGGGATCGCCATGCGGGCGGCGTTCACCAGCAGCGAAGCCGTGCCCAGCGCATCTTGCCGGGCACGCTCCTGCAAGTTCTTCGCCGACGTGAACATGGCCACGCCGGCGATCAGAGAGATGGTGACCAACAACAGGCCGTTCAGGTAGAATATCAGCCGCGTGCGCCAACTCATCGGACACCCCCTTCGCCGCCACAGAATAGCTTCGGAGCGCCGTGCCGGAAGTTGAGCGGAAAATGCAGGGCTTTGCGGCGTCGATTCAGATCGCTGGAGGCTTGACAGCGGCCCGCCCGTCCGCTTTCATGTCCGAAGCGACAACCGCGGCTGATAAGGGAGCAACGAATGGACCCCGTGGACCTGTACTGCTTCTCGGGGACCGGCAACACGCTGATCGTGGCGCGGGCGATGCGGGACCGGTTCGCCGAGCGCGGGGTGGAGGCAGCCCTTCATCGACTCGAAGACTGCGACCCCGCGGACGTGGACCGCTCGCACATCCTCGGCATCGCGTGCCCCGTCGCCGCCCAGAGTACGTATCCCACCGTGTGGGAGTTCGTCCGGGGCCTGCCCGAGGCCGACGGTACGGGCGCCTTCCTCGTCGATACGCTGATGATGTTCTCCGGCGGCCTGCTCGGCCCGATGAAGCATTGCCTGAAGAAGAAGGGCTACGCGCCGCTCGGGGCCCGCGAGGTCCGCATGCCGAACAACTTCTTCCGCAAGAAGACGGACCCGGAGAAGGACGCCGGGGTGATCGAATCCGGCCGCGAGGCGGCGCGGGCCTTCGTCGATGCGCTCGTCGACGGCTCGGCGCGCTGGCCGCCGGCCCGGCCGTGGGAATGGCTCTTCTTCGCGGGAATGAAGCTCGGCTACGGCAAGCCCCGCCTCATCGGCCGGATGGCTCGGCCCTCGGTCGACCCGGAGCGCTGCACGCAGTGCGGACTGTGCGAGAAGCTCTGCCCGGTCGGCGCGGTCACCCGGCCCGCGGGCACGCCGCAGTTCTCACGCGACTGTATCGCCTGCATGCGGTGTTTCTCCTATTGCCCGGCCGAGGCAATCCGGCTTCGCAACAGCTCCAAGTATGTCCCCTACCGCCCGCTGAAGGCCGCCGACCTGTTGGGGTCGGATGACCCGCTTCGCCGGCACACCCCGAAGGGCGAAGCCGGATGATCGGTGAGGGGGGAAGGCGGCGCGGCGGTCGGGTCCCGCCCTGACAACGCCGGCAGCGCTCACACTGTAGACGGCGGCGTGCCGTCCAACTGCCTCAGCGGGGTGCCGAGGCCGGCGGCCTTTGCCCGGGCGAGGACTTCGTTGCCCATGGCCACGTCGTTGACCGCCATGCCGTAGTTGAAGTCGATGATCCGCTCGATCGGGCTCTGGCGGCCGGGCTTGGCGCCGACGACGATCTCGCCCAGCTCGGCGTACGGCTCGGGCAGCGAGTCGTACGGCTTGCCGGGCCCGACGACCCCGTTGCGGAGCTGGGCCCAGTCGTCGGCGACGAATTTGTCCGCCCGCACGATCGCCTCGCGTTCCCAGCCCCAACTGTGCACAGGCAGCACGAGCGCTCCCTCGGCCACCCAACCCGCCCGGTAGAGGGTCTCGTGGAGTTGGCTGGTCGCGGTAACGACGATGTCCGCGCCGCAGATCGCGTCCTCGATGGAACCGACCGCCTCGATCTCACAGTCGACGTGGCCGGCCATCTCGGTGACGAACCGCGACAGCGCCTGCTCGACGATGTCGAACACCCGCACGCGCCGCAGCGCCGGCACGGCCGACTGGACGGTGACCAGGTTGTATCGGCCCTGTACGCCGGCGCCGATGATGCCGAGCACCTCGCTTTCCGGTCGCGCCAGGTACCGCGCCGCGACGCCGGAGACCGCCGCCGTCCGCACCGCCGTGACGTAGGCGCAGTCCATCACCGCGGTCGGGATGCCGGTCTCCGGGTCGTTGAGGACGATGAGCCCCGAGATGCTGGGCAGCCCCCGCGCCGGATTGTCGAAGAAGCCGCCGACCCATTTCATTCCCACTTGGCGCCTGCGGCGGAGGAGGCCGGGCATTGCGTGGATGAACGTGTCGGGCAGCGGGTGCACGCCCGGCTTGGGCGGGTTCTCGACCTGCTTCTCGCCGTGCTCGCGGAGGACGCCTTCGACGATGTCGACCGACTCGGCCAGCGAGGGCGCCGCGTCGATCACCTCCTGCTGCGTCAGGTAGAGCAGGTCCGGAGCGGGCATGGTCTTCTCCTTGGTGAGGGGCAACGTCGCCGCGAGTATAGCGTCTCGGCGCCGGCGCGTCTACGGCCCGCGCGTCCTCGTAAGAATCGCCGCCCGCACCTCCTCGATGGTGCTGCCGCCCGCCAGAAGCCGGCCGATGGTCTCACGGGCCTCGGCGACGGCGTCGGGGGAGACGAGACCGCCGGGCTCCACCCCCGAAGACGAGGGCACGGCCGGGAAGACCTGGCGGTGGGGATTCTGCCCGTCGCTCTCCCAGACCGTCACCAGCCTCCGGCGGATGCGGAATCCGCTGCGTTCGACCGCCAGGAAGAACAGGAGATTCATCCGGCGGAAGGCGGCCTCGGGGACGCGGTTCTGCTCGACGATCTGCTGGCGGGCCTGCTCGTACGTGTCGGCGTGAAGGTTCGTCGCCATCATGTGGCCCGCCTCGGGCAGTTGGAGGTACGCGCGGAGCTCCGCGCCCCACAGGTAGGCGTACCAGTGGCCGCTGCCGATCTCGTGGCAGACGTAGCAGCGGCGCGGCGTGGGAGACTGGAGGCCCCGCTGGATGGCGGCCATGCTTTCCGCCGGGGCGAGTGGAACGTCGGCCGGGACGAAGTTGAGCAGCGCCCCCATCACCGTGGTCTTGCCGGCGCCGCCGGGCCGGGCTCCGACCAGGAACGAGGCGCCGGCCCCGATGGCGGCCAGGGCGTACGCAGCGAGGTCCGCGCCCAGGGTGCCGGCCCCGATGAGGTCGACGATGGACAGCATGCGCCCGCCGCGCTGGTTACAGCGGTCGATCTCGGCACAGTGCCTTTGGATCGCGTCGTCTCTCACGGTGCCGCGCTCCCAGGAGACCGGTCCAGCACAGCGTACCGCCGGGCGAGCGGAAAGGAAAGGCCCTTCTTGCCCGCCACAAGGCGATGCGGCGCGGGACGATTGGCCGCGGAACGGGATTCTGCTATAATCCGTTCGTGATGAGAGCGATGACGAGGAACCACGCATTGCTGTCGGTCGGCCTGGTCGTGTTGCTTGGTGCGCCGGGGTCGGGTGCCGGGGAGCCGGCGGACGTGGCGCGGGTCAAGCGGCGGGTGAAGAAGAGCGGCGGCTACTACACCGTCAAGCACGGGAAGTACGTCATCAAGACGGACGTCGACGACCAATTCACCGCCGAGGCCGCCGTGTACATGGGCGAGTTCTACGACGCGTTCCGGTCGTTCTTCAAGCCGAAGCCGAAATTGAAGGCCGTTCCCACGGTTTACTTCTTCAAGGACCGTGCGAGCTACCAGGCCCACGTCCGAACGCTGGGCAAGGAGACGCTGTTGAAGGCGGGCGGCTTCTACTCCGGCAGCAGCCGGAAGTCGGAGTTGTTCAGTTGGCACAACCGGCCGGGGGCCGGCTTCAGTGCGTACCCGAAATACGTCGTCCGCCACGAAGGAGCCCACCAGCTTCTCAGCCACATCCTCGGCACGCACAGCATCCCGATCTGGTACAACGAGGGGGTGGCGACCTTCTTCGAAAGCTGGTACGTCGAGAAGCCGCGCGAGTGGAACCTGAAAAACCTGGAGCGGACGCACACGCGCTTCGCCCTGATCCGCCGGACGTTCGGCACCGACGCGTTCAAGGGCCTCCGTTACCTGATGGGCCTGACCCACCGGACGTGGGTGCCCGATGACTTCGGCAAGAAGACCGAGCAGCACTACGCCGAGGTGCAGAGCTTCATGACGTTCCTCCTGGTGTCCAGGAAGGGCCGCAAGTTCTTCAGCAAGATCTTCGTGGCCGTCGCCAAGAGGCAAGACCCGGCCAAGATGCTGAGCCGCAAGATCATCCGCAGCGCCCAGGAGGCGTGGTACCGGGACATTCAGGAGCGCATCGACGGACGCCCGGAGCCCGCGTCCAAGACGGCGCCCGTCCCATCCAAGCGCCCGGCCGGCCGTGCAGAAAGAGAGTGAGGAACCGTGCCCATGAGTGAGGCATCCGGCGAGCGCATCGAGGACAAGATCAAGACCATGATCGTCGAACGGTGCTTCCTGAACATTGATCCGAGCGAGATTGCCGACGACGAGGTGCTGATTACGCGACGCGACATCGATTCCCTCAAGCTGTTCGAGATCGTCGTCGGCACGGAGGAGGAGTTCGGCATCTCCGTGATGGGCGAGAGCTTTACCGTCGACAACTTCCGCACGGTCCAGGACATCGCCGACTGCGTGCGGAAGCACGTCGCGTGACGTCGCCGGCGGTTGGGCCGGGATGTTCCCGAATGAGCGACAGCCAATAGCGAAAATGGCCGAGACATCGCTGAACTTTGGCGAACGCGGCGAGCTGTTCGGCGTCTTCCACGCCGCGGACGGCGGCGGGCCGGTCGTGGTCTTCTGCGCGCCGTTCGCAGAGGAGAAGAAATGCTCGTACCGCACGTTCGTCGAGACGGCGCGGGCGCTGGCCGCGGCGGGCGTCCCCGGCTTCCGGTTTGACTACTTCGGCACGGGCGACAGCGACGGCGCGTTCAGCGAGTTCACGCCGTCGCGGGCGATAGAAGACATCGTTGCCGCGTCCGCCAAGGCGCGCGAGCTGGCCGGGACCGAGACGCTGGCCCTGCTCGGGCTGCGGTTGGGCGGGACGCTGGCTCTTTCTGCGGCGCCCCGTGTCTCGGCGGAACGCGTGATCCTCTGGCAGCCGGTCCTCGACGCCGCTGGGTTCTTCGACCTGACCATCAAGCGCCAGATGCTGCGGAAGCAACTGATCGCCGCGTCCGGGTCCGATGAGAAGCGTTCGTCTGACCGGGCAGACGGACACATGCCCGGCCCCGATGTGATCGATCTCGACGGGTTCCCACTGAGCCGGGCCGCCGGGGAAGAGATCCGCGGGCTCGACGGCGCCCGGTCGGCCGAGAGTTACCCCGGTCCGATCCACCTCCTCCAGATCTCACACACGGAAAGCCTCTCGCGCCAGCACGCCCGGCTCGCCGCCGGCCTGGGCGACCGACTCACCACCGCGGCCGTCAAGTGCCAGCCCTTTTGGAACCGCATCGACCTCGCCGACACCACCCCGGTCATTGAGCAAACCGTCGACTGGCTGAAATGAGTGCCGCGAAAACCGGCGACTACCACTCGCTGGCTGTCCCCGCTTTCTTCGTTCGGCGGAGGTGTTGCGAAAGAGAAAGGCCCTCTCCCCGACGGTCCTCTCAGCCGGGCGGCCGATGGGCGTCGAGGTAGTTCTGGAGCATGAGTTGGGCGGCGAGGGAGTCGATCCGTTTCTTGCGCTTCCGGCGCGACAGGTCGCCGGCGAGCATGGCGCGTTCCGCTTGCACGGAGGTGAGCCGCTCGTCCCACGTTACCACCGCGACCCCGGTCGCCCCGCGAAGCGTCTCGGCAAACTCCGCCGCCTGATTCCCCATTTCGCTCTCCGACCCGTTCATGTGACAAGGGAGGCCGACGACGATCAGCTCGGCGCCGCGCGACGTCGCCTCCTCCGTGATCCGGGCGATGCGCTCCTCGTCGCCGCCGGTGATGACGAGGCCGGGAAAGGCGACCGTCCCGCTGGGATCGGAGAACGCCACGCCGATGCGCTTCACACCAAAGTCAATGCCCAGGACGGCCACGGGTCCCTCACAGGTGTTTCTCGTGTCCAAGCTGCTCGATCTTCTCCACCAACCCCTTGACGTCGTTCGCCCGGTCTTTGGGGCAGACCAGGGTCGCGTCGCGGGTGTGCACGATGATCACGTCCTCCAGTCCGACCGCGGCGACGATGTACTTCCGGTCCGTCGACAGCACGCAGCCCTCGCAGTCGATCATCGCCGTCTTGCCGACGCAGGTGTTGCCGGCCGCGTCCTGCGGATAATGCCGCTCCAGCGCCGTCCACGAGCCAACGTCGTCCCAGTCGAATGTCGCCTCGACCACGGCCACGTCGCCGGCTTTCTCCATCACCGCGTAGTCGATGGAGATCTTGGGGAGCTTCTCGTACTCCCTGCGGATGGCCGCCGCGGCACGGCGGGTGCCGAGCGCCGGGCGGATGCGCTCCATCGCCGCGTGGAGTTTCGGGGCGTGCCGGGCGAATTCGCCCAGGATCACGTCGGCACGCCACACAAAGTTCCCGCTGTTCCAGTAGTATTGCCCCGACCGCAGCATCCGCTTGGCGCGGGCCAGGTCCGGCTTCTCGGTAAAGCGGCGGACCCGGAAGACCCGGGCTCCGCGGATCGTCGCCAGGTGCGCGCCGCGGTGAATGTAACCGAACCGCGTCTCCGGCTCGGTGGGCTTCACGCCGAACGTCACCAGCCCCCCCTCCTCCGCCACATGCACCGCCGCCCGCACCGCCTGGCGGAACTTGCCCGACTGCTGGACCAGGTTGTCGCCCGGCATGCACAGCATCACCGCGTCCGGGTCGCGCCGGTGGACGATCACCGCGGCGAGGGCGACGCACGCCGCCGAGTCACGCCCCATCGGCTCCGCGATCACGTTCTCCGGGGGGATCTCGGCCAACGTCCGGCGGATGGCGGGGGCCTGGGCCCGCGAGGTGACGCAGTAGATGCGCTCCGGGCCCACCATCGGCGCGATCCGCTCGACGGTCTGCACCAGCATGCTCTTGGCGCCGACGATCGGCAGCAGGTACTTCGGGGCGTTTTTCCTCCCCATCGGCCAGAAGCGGGTCCCCCGCCCGCCCACCATCAGGACTGCGTGGAGCATGGCTCGTCTTTCCTTCCGATCTCGATGGCCTTCTTGAGTCGCTGCTCGATCAGCGTCGGCTCGGCGTCGATGAAGGCGGCCAGGGGTGCGGCCGCCCGATCCGTCCGGCCCAGCGCCACGAGCGCCATGCCGCGGATGTAATCGGCCCACTCCTGGTACAGGAACATGTCGCCCGCCATTCCCACGGCGTCGAGCAGCTCGATGGCCCGCTCGGAGTCTCCCAGGCGGTAGGCGTTGGCGGCCCGGTAGAACCGGGCGACGTCGGCCAGCGGCCCGTCCTCGGGCGCCTGTGCCAGCTCTGCCTCGGCCGGCTCGAATTGGCCGGACTCGAACAGCGCCGCCCCGTACATGGCCCGCTGGTCGGCGGCATCGTCGGGTTTCCCCTCGACGGCGCGGGCGAGGTACACGGCGGCCGTCCTGGGGCGGCCCGCCTCCAGGTGGCGCTGTCCGCGCTTGGCGCAGGCGCGTGCGGACAGGTTGGGGATGGTCTCGGGCGGCTTGTCGTGCCCTTCGCTGCGTTCGCTGTCCGGCGGGATGGCGCCGGAGTCCGTTCCCACCCGCTCGAAGATCTGCCGTTCAACCGCGGCCAGGATCCAGCCGAGCACCTCCAGGTTGTCCGTCCGCGGCCCGCCCAGGAGCCGCTCGCACCCGTCGGCCAGCCGGCCCGCGAGGATGTCGACGGCCGCAGACAGCGACGGGACCATCGGGTTCTTCGGAGATAGGATGGCGGCCCGCCGGAGTTCCTCCACCGCCGGCTCCGTCCGGCCCGACCGGAGCAGGAGATAGGCATTGAACACCGCGGGGACCGCATCATCGGGGGCCTGTGCCACGGCGCGGGCGCTCTTCTCCAGGGCGGCGTTGCTCTGCCCGGCGCGGGCCAGGGCCAGCGCATGCTGCACGAGGAGCCGCGGGTCGTCCGACGCACCCGCCGCGTTAAAGGCGACGAGTGACTCGCCCGTCTTGCCCGCTCGCGCCAGCGTCTGGCCTTTCCACAGCGCCCACCCGCTCGACCGCGCCTTCGCCATGCTGCTATGATGCCAGACGCCCGCCCTCACTGTCAAGCGGCAGCGGCCCGCGGTGAGTCGACACCCCGAACGTGGAGTGCTTCCGCGGAAGGATTCACCACGGATGAACACGGATACAGATGGATGAGGAACGCCCGGGTCCGTCCATGGCGATTACCCGGCGGATTCTGCGCTTGAAGGCACCATCGGCCGGCGCTATCGTCACGATCGAGCGGTACGCTTCTGAGGGAGTCTCGAATGACGCCACGAGTCAGGAATCTGGCAACAGGGGCCGCGCTGACCCTGATCGCGCTGATCCCTTCGGGCTGTTGCTCCAGTGACGAGCAACTGCGTGCCGACGTACGGCAGTGGGTCAAGGGCCCGTCCCCACACGGTTCCGATGAGTGGGCGGGTGAGTACGGGGCGTTGCTGGATTAATACGGGGGCCGCGTGATCTTCGCGGCGACCGGCCCCAAGAGGTGGAGGGGCTGTGCGCTGTCAGGAAAGCGGGGACAGCGGG
>Ga0272442_10004180_pt1 | contig 19868 bp, 18 predicted proteins | sample SSMForm2O_FD_200262 | JGI IMG/M metagenome (GOLD analysis project Ga0272442, IMG submission 200262) | Marine sediment archaeal communities from Little Sippewissett salt marsh, Falmouth, MA, United States - SSM-Form-2O | ecosystem: Environmental > Aquatic > Marine > Wetlands > Sediment ... | reverse complement strand
CCCGGGCCAGCCACTCGTGCTTGTCCAGGGTCGCCAGGATGTCGGCGGCCTTCTCCAGCGACGCCACGGCCGCCGCCGGGTCCTCCTCGCGCAGCCGGTATTCGCTCTCGTGGAGCCGGATCTGCGCCTCCTCGAAGCGGGAGCGCACGCGCCAGCTCATCTGCAGGCCCTCGTCGATGCTGGCGCGCGCCGCCGCCATGTCGCCGCGGCCCAGGTGGACGGGGATCAGCCGGCGCAGCATGGCCGTCAACTCGGTGTGGGCCTGGATCTCGCGGGTGATGCGCGCCGCCTCCTCCAGGCGCTCGCGCGACTCCACCAGGTCGCCCTGGACCTGGGCGATCTCCCCCAGCAGGCCCATCACCTCGGCGCCGAGCTGCACGTTACCCACGCGCTCGTTGAGCGCCAGGCACTCGAGGCACTGGGCGCGGGCCGTCTTGAGGTCGTTCATCTCGAAGCTGATGAGGGCCACGTTGTAGAGGCTGATCAGGTAGCCGGCGTAGTTCTTGAGGCGCTTCTTGATGGCCATGCTGCGGTTGAAGTAGTCGATGGCCAGGGGGAAGCGCTCGGTCAGGCGACAGAGGTTGCCCAGGTTGTTGAGGCTGGCGGCGACGCGGTTCTCGTCGCCGGCCCTTTCGCGCAGGGCCAGGGCCCGCTTGTAGTAGGTCTCGGCCTCGGCCCAGCGGTTGAGGGCCCAGTGGGCGGCGCCGAGGGTGTTGTAGGTCTGCCCCAGCTCGCGGAGGTCCCGCGACGGGTCGAACAGGCGAAGGGCCACCTCGCAGCGCTCCACGGCCTGGTCGTGCTGACCCATGCGGTAGTGGAGCCAGGCCAGGTCGTTGTGCAACAGTCCGCGCTCCCGCGCCGACAGGTGCTCGGCGCAGGTGTCCAGGAGCCGGCTCATCAGGCGCAGGCCCCGGGCGAACTCGCCCCGCGTCTCGCTCAGGTCGGCCAGGGCGCGCACCATGGCGCTCACCGCCGGCAGGACGGCGGCCGGATCGCCCACCGGCAGCTCGGGCGTCCCCGGCGGCTCCTCGAGGAGCTCGTCCAGGAAGCGGGGATTGCCCGTGAGGGAGTGCAGGCTGCGCCGGTAGATGGCTCCGGCCTCCTCCAGGCGTCCCTGGACCAGGGGCGCCTCGGCCAGGTACAGGTAGAGGGCCTGCTTGCCGGCCACCGGCAGCTCTTTCTCCACGGGCTGCGCCTGGAGGCGACCGGCCAGCTCGGCCGCCAGCAGGACCTGGCTCTGATTCCGGGCCCGTTCGAAGAGGGCCAGGCCCTCCCGCGCGGCCTGCCTCCAGAGCTCGGCGCCCAGCAGGTGGCGCACACGCAACAGGGCATGGACGGAGCCCTCCCCGGCCGGCGCCTCGCGCAGCAGACCGAGGCAGAGCTGGTGCAGGTCGCGCCGCCGGCCGTGTCCCAGTGCCTCGCGCAGCCAGTCGCGCCAGGTCGGATCGGCCAGCTCGGCCCGCAGGCTCCAGCGGCCGCCGGCCTCGTCCAGGCCCGGCCGCCAGCGCAGCTCGCCGCTGCGTTCCAGGGCCTCCAGGCAGGCGAAGAAGGCGGACTCCTCCTGAGGGAAGATCCGCGCCAGGAGGTCCGGCGAGACGGGCTCGTCCTGCAGGGCGAGGATCTCCACCAGGGGGCGGGCGGGCTCGGGAATGGCCGCGAGCCGCCGCTCGGGGGTGGGGCGGCGCGGCAGGGACAGGCGCAGGCGGCCCCGCCAGAGTCGCGGCAACTCGCCCAGGAGCTCCTCCAGCCGCGTTTCGCGCGGCGCGGGCGTGTCGCCGTCGTCGGCCTCGCGGATCAGGAAGAAACGGATCTCGGACGCCCCCTCGGCCAGCCGTTGCCAGAGAGGCGAGCCGATCTGGCTGGGCGCCGCGGGATCGTCGAGGACGAGGACATGGGGCGCCGCCCCCCCGTCGGACTCGGCCTCGAGCCACCCGGTCGCGGCCTCGTCCATGAGCGTGAGCCCCCGCGCGGCCAGATGGCCCGCGAGGGCGGGACGCCAGGCGGCCAGGGCGCCACGGCGCCCTTGCGCGGTCAGCAGGACGTTCTGACCCCCCCGGAAGGCGGCCAGGGCTTCCTCCATCTGGCGCCGGACGGCGGCCGTCAGGCCGGGCGGCGGCGCGGCCGGAGGTTCGTCCTCCGCGCCGTCGTCGGCGGCCGGCGCGGCGCCCGGCAGGCTGGCGGCCACCGCGGCGGGTTCGGGCCGGCGCTGCGGGTCGTGATCCAGCAGCCGCGGCAGGATCCTCTCGCGCCATGCCGCCCACTCCTCGCGGTCGCGCGTCAGGGTGCCCAGGAAGCGTGCCAGCGCATAGCTGTCCGCCCCCTTCTGGAGGTGGGCCGAGCGGCGGACCTCGGGCGCCACGGTCTCCCCCACCCCGCAGAGCAGGCCGGGGAAGTGCAGCCAGGCCGGCGGCAGGTAGAGGGGCGCCCCGCGGCCGTCGCGCCAGACCAGGGCCGGCTCCAGACGGTGGAAGGACAGCCCGGCCTCCCGGCAAGCCGCCAGATCGGCGGCCACGCGGGCCGCCAGGTCCGCCAGTTCCTCGGCCGGCGGGCTCGCCCCCAGGGGCACCGCGCCCTCCGGCATCTCGGCCAGCACGTAGAAGGCGCCCTCGGCCTCGCCCAGCCGGCACTCGGGGATGGCGGAGCCGAGAACGGCACGGAAGCGGGACAGGCGGTAGGCAAAGGCCATGGGATCCAGGGCGGGGCGGCGGCCGTAGGCGTGGATGTAGAGGAGACCCGGGCGCTGGCTCAGCAGGTCGCGCACCCGGCTGGCGTTGTACAGGGCGGTCTCCTCGAGGGGCTCCTCCACCTGGAAGCGGGAAAGGAAGATGGGGCGCTCCATGCAGCATCCTCACTATCGGGGTTCCAGACCGTAAAGAATCTTTCCGTCACAGAAAGTGTAGCGCCTCCAGGCCCCCAACTCCAACCCTGAAAGCCTTTTGCTGGCCCCCGTGCGAGGCGCCCGTTATGATTCACGGGTCACCCCCTTCCATCCGGAGGCTCCCGATGACCCGTCGCGCGCTCGCCGTGCTGAGCTTCGCCCTGCCGGCCCTGCTCCTCGCCGCATCCTGCTCCGACAAGAGCGACAACCCCTTCGAGCCCGGCTACACGGTCTTCGAGGTGCCCTCCGGCTACGCCAGCATCCAGACGGCGGCCGCCCAGGCCGAGGCGGGGGACCGCATCGTCGTCACGGGCCGCGACGACGACTACGTCGGCGACGTCCTGCTGCCGGCGGGCGTGACGCTCATGCGGCGCGAGAACTCGCTGCTGATGCCTGTCATCCGCGGCGGGATCACGGCCATCGGCTCCTCCAGCAGCCAGACCGGCGTTTCCGACCTGCGCATCGAGGGCTTCCGGGTCGTCAACGAGGCCGGCAGCGGGATCCTCCTGCAGGACTGCGAGCTGGCCGTCGTCAACTGCTGGATCGACAGCTGCGCCGTGGCCGGCGTCGAGATCGTCGGCGACGGCGCCGTGGTCGTCAGCCGCTGCGACCTGCAGGCCTGCGGGACGGGCATCCTGATCCGTGGCGTCACCGAGGCCGCCCACTACCCCGACGACGACCATCCCGACGGGCAGGGGCCGGTCGTGGTCAACTGCAACTTCCTGGACAACCTGGCGGGATCGGACTACCGCAACCTGGTCTTCGAGAGCCTGGCGGCGGCCGACACGGTGAGCGTGAACCTGAACTACTGGGGCGGCGACATGGACACCTACGTCATGCCGCTGGACGACACCATCATCGACAACAAGGACGACGCTAACAATCCCGGCTACGCGGACACCAATGGAGACGGCTTCCAGTCCCTGGTGACCCCCTGGCCGCGCGACTGGCACGACTGATCCGCCAGGCCGCGTGGAACAAGTATGCGAAACGGCCCGGGTCCGAGGACCCGGGCCGTCGTGCGTTCGCGTCGGCGCCGCGCGGGCGGCGCGGCCTCAGGCGGCGGAGCAGGGCGGCTTCTCGCCGTCGTTCAGGTTGCACAGGACGCAGTTGCCGCAGTCCATCTCGCGGGGCGGGGCGAACTCCTCGCCGGCGCGGATGGCGCGGCGCTCCTCCAGCTTGTTGATGCCCGCCATGAGAAAGCCCAGGGCGATGAAGGCGCCCGGAGGCAGGACCATCACCAGCAGGGGCGGGAAGTCGGGGCCGAAGAGGGAGTAGCCCAGGAGGCTGCCGTTGCCGAGGATCTCGCGCACGCCGCCCAGCAGCATCAGGCTCAGTGTGAAGCCCAGGCCCATGCTGATGCCGTCGAGCAGCGAGACGCCGATGCCGTTGCGGCTGGCGAAGGCCTCGGCCCGGCCCAGGATCAGGCAGTTGACCACGATCAGCGGGATGAAAAGCCCCAGGTTGCGGTGCAGGTCGTAGAAGAAGCCGTGCATCACCAGGTCGACGATGGTCACGAAGGTGGCGATGACCACGATGAAGGCCGGGATGCGCACCTTCTTGGGGATGAAGCCCCTCAGCAGCGCGATGATCGCGTTGCTGCAGATCAGGACGAAGGTGGACGCCAGGCCCATGCCGAGCCCGTTGAAGACGGAGGTGGTGACGGCCAGCGTGGGGCACATGCCCAGCACCAGGCGGAAGATCGGGTTCTCCTTCCACAGGCCCCGGATGAAGATCTGTCCCGCGGTCATGGCTGACCTCCCGCTGCGGCCGCGCCCAGGATCTCGTCCCGGTGGGCCTGGTACTGTTCCAGCCCGCGCTGTATGGCGTCGGCCAGGGCGCGTCCCGTCACCGTGGCGCCGGTGACGGCGTCCAGGTCGCCGCCGTCCTTGGCGACGCGCCAGTCCGTGTCGGCGAGGCCGTGGCCCTTGTAGTAGTCGTCCAGCAGGGCCGCCTCGGCGTACTTGGCGCCCAGGCCCGGCGTCTCCGCGTGCTGGAGCAGGCGCACGCCGCTGACCTGCCCCGCCGCGTCCATGCCCAGCATGACGACGATCTCGCCGGAGTAGCCGAGCTGGGTGACGGCCTTGTAGGCGCAGCCGCTGACGGCCCCGTCCTTGCGGCCGCGGAAGCACTCCAGGGTGTCCCCCTCGGCCAGCGCGACGCGCACCACATCCTGGTCCGGCTCGTTGTCGTAGGCCGGCAGCACCTGCCGTATGGCCCGCAGGCTGGCGGCCCGCGTGGCCGCGGCGATGGGGCCGGCCGTGAAGTCGGCCACCTGGGCCAGGGCCAGGGCGGCGACGGCGCTGATGAGCGCCAGGCGGAGCGAGAGATTGAGCATGGTCTTCATGCCGCCTTCGCCTCCTCGTAGAGCTTGCGCTTCGCGCCGAAGACGCGGGGCTTCGTGTAGCGGTCGATGAGCGGCGTGGCCGCGTTCATCAGCAGGATGGCGAAGCTGACGCCCTCCGGATAGCCGCCCCACAGGCGGATGATGACGGTGATCAGCCCGCAGCCCACCGCGAAGATGAACATGCCCTTGCGCGTCACCGGGCTGGTGACCATGTCCGTGGCCATGAAGAAGGCGCCCAGGAAGAGCCCGCCGCTGAAGGTGTGGTACAGGGGATTGGCGTAGTGGGCGGGATCGGCGAGCCAGGCGACGCCCGTGAACAGGAAGACCGTGGCGATGAAGCCCAGCGGCACCTGCCACTTGATGTGCCCCTTGCGCAGCAGGAACAGGCCGCCCAGCAGCAGGGCGACGACGCTCACCTCGCCCAGGCAGCCGCTGCGCATGCCGACGAGCAGCTTCCAGAGCGGGACGTCCATGCCGGCCATGGCCTGGGGCACCGTCTGGCCCAGGCTCAGGGCCTCGCGGATGGCGCCCAGGGGCGTGGCGGCCGTGGTGGCGTCCACGGTCAGGGGGCCGCCCTGCGCCGGCCAGGTGGTCATCTGCACGGGGAAGGAGATGAGCAGGACCACCCGCGCCACCAGGGCCGGGTTGAAGGGGTTGTAGCCCAGGCCGCCGTAGATCCCCTTGCCGAGGACGACGGCCGCCAGGCAGCCCACCACCACCATCCACCAGGGGCTGCCCGCCGGCAGGTTCATGGCGAGCAGCAGGCCGGTGACCACCGCGCTCCAGTCGCCGAGGGTGTTCGGCCGGCCCAGCATCCTCTGGAAGGCCCACTCCAGCAGCATGCAGCCGGCCACGGCGATGGCGTAGACCTGCAGCGCGACCAGGCCGAAGAACCACAGCCCGACGAGGATGCCCGGCACCAGGGCGTAGACGACGCTGCGCATGATGCGCGGCACGTCCTCGTCGCGGTGCACGTGGGGGGAGGTGCTCACCACCAGGCGCGGCGCCCTGGGGGGCTCGGCCTTGGCGGGCGCGGCCGGCTTCTCCGGCGGGGACGGCGGCGGGGCGCCGCCGGCGGGGCCGCCGCCCTCCGCGCCCGTCTTGTCCTGTTCCATGCTCATCGATCGACTCTCCCTTGTGCCTGGCGGCGCGGCCCTAGGCCGCGCCCTGCTGGCGCTTCTTCTGGATGCGGCGCAGTTCCGCCTTGCCCCGCTTGATGAGCTGCACGAGGGGCCGGTAGGCCGGGCAGCAGAACGCGCAGCTGCCGCACTCGATGCAGTCGAGGACGTTGTAGTCCTCCAGGTCCTCCCAGCGGTCGCGCTCGCACAGGACGCCGAGCGTGCTGGGCAGAAGCCCCATGGGGCAGGCGTCCACGCAGGCCCCGCAGCGGATGCAGGCGTCGGCCACGTACTGCACCACCTCGGCGTCGGGCAGGCAGAGGACGCCGCTGGTGCCCTTGATGATGGGCACGTCGAGGCTGAACTGCGCGATGCCCATCATGGGCCCGCCGTAGACGACCTTGGCCACGTCTTCGGTCAGCCCGCCGCAGAAGGCGATGACATCGCCCAGGGGCGTGCCCACGCGCAGGCGCAGGTTCTTGGGCTGGCTGATCGCCGCGCCCGTCACCGTGGTGACGCGCTGGATCAGCGGCCAGCCCTTCGCGACGGCCTCGTAGGCGGCCACGGCCGTGCCGACGTTCTGCACCAGGCAGCCCACGTCCATGGGCAGCCCCCCGGCCGGCACGGTGCGCCCCGTCAGGGCGTAGATGAGCTGCTTCTCCGAGCCCTGGGGGTACTTGACCTCCAGCAGCGCGAAGTCGACGTCCAGGTCCGGCGGGCAGGCGGCCTTCAGCGCCTCCAGGGCGTCGGCCTTGTTGGCCTCGACGCCCACGTGGGCCTTCTTCACGCCGAGGACCTTCATGAACAGGCCCACGCCCTCCATGACCTCGCGCGGCTGCTCGAGCATGACGCGGTGATCGCTGGTCAGGTAGGGCTCGCACTCGGCGCCGTTCAGGATGAAGGTGTCGATGGGCTTGTCCTTGGGCGGGCTCAGCTTGACATGGGTGGGGAAGGTGGCGCCGCCCATGCCCACGAGCCCGGCCTCGCGCAGGGCGTCGCGGATGTCGGCGGGATCCATCCCGCGCCAGTCGCCCTTGGGCTGCACGCCCTCCCACCAGGCGTCCTCGCCGTCGGGCTCGATCTCCACGGCGGTCATGTCGAGGCCCAGGGGATGCGGCAGCTCCTTGATGGCCTTGACCTTGCCGCTCGTGGGCGCGTGAACGGCCACGGAGACGAAGCCGCCCGGCTCGCTGAGCGGCTGGCCGCGCCCCACCACATCGCCCTTGGCGACGATGGGCTTGCCCGGCGCGCCCAGGTGCTGGGCCAGGGGCACCACGTAGCGCCCGCCCAGCGGCATCTCCTCCACCGGCGCGGCGGCCGTGCCCTTGTTGTACTGGGGGTGGATGCCACCCTTGAACTTCATGCTTCCCTCCCTCGGCGGGCCTCAGTGGACGGGCTGCTTCGCGTCCATGTGGAGCTCCACGATGGCGTGGGTCGGGCATTCGCCGGCCACGGCCGGGTCGCGCGGCGGGTTGTCGTAGTCCACCCGCGCGAGCCAGTCCTCCACCTTCATGCTGTCGTCGCCGACGAACTTCTCGCACTTCTTGCAGCCGATGCAGGCGACCTTGCAGGCCTTGCGCGCCACGGGCCCCTTGTCGCGGCTGCTGCACAGCACGTGGATCGGGGCGCTCTCGGGCACCAGCTTGATGAGGTCCTTGGGGCAGGCCTCGACGCACTTGCCGCAGGCCGTGCAGCGTTCGGGGATGACGCGCGCGATGCCGCCCGCGGTGATCTCGATGGCCTGGAAGGCGCAGGCGTCCTGGCAGTCGGCCAGGCCCAGGCAGCCGTAGCGGCAGAGCTTGTCGCCGCCGGCCAGCAGTGCCGCGCTGGCGCAGCTGGCCATGCCGTTGTACTGGAACTTGGTGGGCGCGTTCTCGCGCGTTCCCTGGCACAGGACCAGGGCCACCTGGCGCTCCTTCTCCTCGATGACCAGGCCCATGATCTCGGCCACGGCCGCGGCCGTCTCGGCGCCGCCCACGGGGCAGCCGTCCGGCGCGGCATCGCCTCGGGCGACGGCCGCCGCGAAGTCGTTGCAGCCGGCGTAGCCGCAGCCGCCGCAGTTGGCGCCCGGCAGCACGTCCAGGATCTTCTCCTGGCGGGGGTCCACCTCCACGGCGAAGAACCGGGCCGCGAGGCTGAGGCCCAGCCCCGCCAGGAGTCCCAGTCCGGCCATGACGGTTGTCGCGACGATCACCGCGTGCTCCTTTCGCGTGCCGGGATCAGACGATGCCCGCGAAGCCCATGAAGGCCAGGGAAAGAATGCCCGCCGTCACCAGGGCGATGGCCGTGCCCTTGAAGGCCCGCGGCGTGTCGGCCAGGTCCAGCACCTCGCGGATGCCCGAGAAGAGCAGGATGGCCAGGCCGAAGCCCAGGGCGCCGGCGAAGCCGTAGACCGTCGTCTCCAGGAGGTCGTACTCCTTCTGGATGTTCAGGATGGCCACGCCCAGCACCGCGCAGTTGGTGGTGATCAGGGGCAGGAAGATGCCCAGCGCCGAGTAGAGGGCCGGGCTGACCTTCTGCAGCGCCAGCTCGACCAGCTGCACCATGGACGCGATGATGAGGATGAAGGCCAGGGTGCGCAGGTACTCGAGGCCGTAGGGCACCAGCAGGTAGTGGTAGACCAGCCAGCTCACCACGCTGGCCAGGGTCATGACGAAGATGACCGCGCCGGTCATGCCCAGGGCGGTGGAGAGCTTCTTGGAGACGCCCAGGAAGGGACAGATTCCCAGGAACTTGTGCAGTACGAAGTTGCTGACGAAGATCGCACTGACGAATATAAGGATGAGCTCCATGGCCCGAACCCCCGTCTCCCTGTCTTGGATGGCTGGAACAGGGGCAGTAAACTGCATAGAGCGTTCAATTTCAAGAGGATGGTGAACGCGGCCAATAAGCCGTGCCTAACTGGCACGCGCCACGCGGGCGTGGAGGGCGGTCGCGGCTAGGGGCCGGCGGAATCCGCCGGCGGCGCCGGCGTCACGGCGGAGTCCGCCGGCGCTGGCCACGCGAAGTCGAGCTGCTCGGCGGGCAGGCTGTAGACGGTCGGGTAGTCGGCGCGGCGGAAGTAGCGCCGCCCCTCCACGGCTGGTCCCAACTCGAAGGTCAGGGGCTCCCGGTCGACGTTGAAGTCGAGGCGCCAGATGTCGGGCGCCGTCAGGCGCCAGGCCTCGAGCTGGTCGCGGCGCGGCAGCAGGGCCTCCACGCGCTCCGTGGAGATGCGGATCATCCGGTTGAGCAGGCGCACGACCTCGGCGCCGCTCGCCTCCCGGCCCGCCTCGTCCCGCCACAACCAGTCCTCGCCCGCATCGCGCACCAGCACGCCGCCGGGCCCCTCGATGCGGCTGACCTGACCCGGCAGGTAGGTGAACAGCACCACGGACATGTAGGCGCTGAAGGACTCGAGCAGGGGCGCAACGGTGACCGAGTCCATCAGGAAGCCCGAGGGGCGGTCGGGGTTGCGCGCGTACCACAGGCCCAGGCGACGGCCGCCGATGTCCAGGCGGCGGGGGCGCGCGTCGCCGCGCAGATGCGCGGTGACGGTGGCCAGGGGATCGTCCAGGCCGTAGACGCCGAGGCGCTCGGCCTCCAGGTCCACGAAGTCCAGGACGCTGCCGCGCCACAGGATGCTCAGCAGCACCTCGACGGCGTCGCCGCTGGCCCGGTAGGGCTCGGGCCGGTGGATGGCCCACCCGTCGCGCTCGCGGACGATGCTGAAGCTGCCGCGCGGGTTGTCGATCTCCAGCCGCTCCATGCGGTGCAGGGGCACGCCGGCCATGGGGCGCTTGTCCCGCAGCTCGCTCGCGCCCTTGAGGAAGCGGGTGCGCAGCAGGGTCGAGACCAGGGCCAGGGAGTCGCGCCAGCTCGCCTGCACCCAGAGCCGCTTCTCCACGGGGTTGAGCTCGCCGAAGCGCAGGGTGTCGCGGCCGGAGTCCGTCTCGAGGACCACCAGCGGCATGGGCGCGTCCAGGCCGGCCTCGCCCCAGCGGTCGCGCGGCAGGGGCGGCAGCCAGCGATCCACCTCCTGGAACTCCAGGGTCGCGAGCATCATGGCCACGCCGGCCGAGTCGGCCAGATCCTCCACGGGCGCCGTCAAGCGCCAGGAGTCGCCACGCCGATCCAGGCGCACGACGCGTTCGGGGAAATGGATCTCCACCGCCCGCACGGCGTCGGCCCCGTAGGGCGCCAGCAGGCCCCGCGCGAAGCGCGCCTCGGGGCTCTCGCCCGTGCCGTGTCCGCCGAGGTACCACAGGACGGCCAGCACGGCCAGAACCGTCCCCAGCAGCCAGAGCGTTCGTCGCCAGGTCATGATGCGCCTTTCGGGCGGGGCCGCCTGCGGGCCAGGAGCCGGCGCAGGGGCCACAGGGCCAGGAGCAGCCCCGGCAGGAGGGCCAGGATGACGGCGCCGTAGACGCGCCGGGCGCCGCGCCCCATGCGCAGCAGCCCGGCGCCCGCCGGGCGCTCGCGCGCGGTGATGGCGTCGCGCTCGCCCACCAGCCAGGCGGCGGCGTTGAGCAGCAGGTCCCGGTTGCCCTGCCAGTCGATCTGGTCGTAACGGACGAAGTGGCTGTCCCCCACCACCAGCAGGCGGCAGCCGCCGGCCTCGCTGGCGGCCGCCAGGACGAAGGGTCCGCCGCGCTCGCTGCCCTCGTCGAAGTGGACGTGCTCGGTGAGAGGACCGAGCTCCTCGAAGCTGCGCGGCGAGCTGTAGAGCAGCGGCGCGGCGAGGCTGTCCACGGTGAAGGGCCGTGCCAGGGGGAAGGCCGTCAGGGCCGGCAGGCGCAGGAAGGGCCGCGTGACGGGATGGGGCGCGTAGCGGCTGACCACCGGCACCTCGAAGCCCTTGTCCATGTTGATGTTCGCCTCGCCCAGGTCGATGACGAACCCGGGATCCGGGCGGATGCCGCGCGCGGCGAGCAGGGGCGCGAGGTTGGCCGCGGCCGCGCCGTCGACCATCTCGACGTCGGGGTCGAGGAGCAGGAGCAGGGCGCCGCCCCCGTCCAGCCAGGCCTCCAGGCCGGCGATCAGGGGCGCGGGCAGGCCGCGCCGCGGACCGGCCAGGACGACCAGGTCCGTGGAGTCGGGCACCGCGCCGCGGCCCTCGTCCACCGCGCGCCAGGCGGAGACGTCGTAGCCCTCGGCCTCGAGAACGAGCATCAGGGGCGCCAGTCCCTCGCCCGAATCCAGGGACAGCAGGCCGGGCCCCTGGACCACGCGGACGACGAGCTGCCGCGCCCGGGCGACGCGGCGCAGGGCGCGGGTCAGCGCGACCTCGTCGAGAACATAACCGCCGGCGGCGTCCCGCTCGGCCACGTAGACCTCCCGCCGGCCGTCGTGCTCCACGAGGACGCTGCCGGGCTCGCGGATGCCGGCGGCCAGGGCCCGCCGCGGGTGCTGCCCCGGATCCACCAGCTCCCAGGAAACCCGCGGCCGTCCCGCCGCGGCGGCGCCCAGCAGGGCGGCGGCGCGGCCTCGCTCGGGCTCGCGGTCGGGAAGGAAGAGGGTGACGGACAGGGGCGAGCGCAGCGAATCCAGCACGGCCTCGGCCTGGGGCAGCAGGGTGTGAACGCGGCCGGGGCTGAAGTCCCGGCGCAGGCGGTGGCGCCCCGCGAGGAAGACCACCGCGACGGCGAGAACCAGCAGCGCGGCCACGCGCAGGAGGGAGTGCAGCCACCAGTTCGTGCGCGGGCTCACGGCTCAGCCCCCCGCCCGCAGGGACGCCAGGCCGCGCCGGGCCAGGTCCAGGCCCAGGACCGACAGCACGGCGAAGTAGATCAGGTCGGCCGTGTCCACCAGGCCCCGCAGGAAGGGCGCCAGGTGGCCCAGGGCCGACAGGGACGTCAGCAGGCCGTGCGGGAAGCCCGTGGCGCCGGGCCGGGCGAAGCCGTCCAGGGCCCAGAGCAGGAACATCAGCGCAAAGCCGCCGGCCGCGGCGATGACGGGGCTCCGCGTGAAGGCGCCCAGGGCGAGGGTCAGGGCCAGGAAGGCCGCGCCCATGAGCAGCAGACCCAGGTAGGCCGTGGCCACCACCGGCAGGGCCAGGTCGCCGTGGGGCGCCAGCAGGAGCTGCGCGGGCAGGGTCAGCGCGAGCAGGAAGGCGTAGAGCAGCAGGGCGCCGCACCACTTGCCCAGCACCAGCGGCCACTCGCCCAGGGGGCTGGTCATCAGCAGCTCCAGCGTGCCGCCGCGCCGCTCGTCGGCCAGGAGGCCCATGCCCAGCAGGGGCAGGAAGATCAGGCAGAGGAAGGCCAGGCCGCCGAGGTTCTGGGCGAGCAGGGTGTCGTTGAGGTCGAGGAACTGGGGCGGCAGGCCCATCATGCGCAGGCGCGCCGCCAGCTGCACGCTCGCGCGCATGTACTCCTGCAGATCCAGCCAGGCGACGGCGCCGGCCAGCAGGACGAAGGCCCCGCCCAGGGCGCCGGCCAGGGGCGAGCGGAAGCTGACGGTCAGCTCGCGCCGCAGGATGCCCGCCCAGCCCCTCACGGCGCCGCCTCGCCGTGGATGACGCTCAGGAAGATCTCCTCCAGGCCCGCGCGGCCCGGCCGCAGCTCGTAGAGCCGGCCGCCCCGCTCCTGTATCCATGCGGCCAGGACGGCGGGGGCCTCGGGATCGCCGTCCACGGCCAGGAGCCAGCGGTCCCCCGCGTCGCCCAGGGGCGCGGCCTCGCGCACCCCCGGCGCCGCCGTCCAGTCGGGCGGGCCGTCCGCGAAGACGGCCCGTAGCTCCAGGCGCGGCGCGCCGCCGAGGCTGCGGCCCAGTTCCTCCAGGGAGCCCTCGGCCACGGCGCGGCCCCGGTCCAGGATCAGCACGCGGTCGCAGACGGCCTCCACCTCGGTCAGGACGTGGGTGGACAGGACCACGGTCCGCTCGCCGCCGAAGCCGCGGATCAGAGCGCGCAGCTCGGCCACCAGCAGGGGATCCAGACCGGCGGTGGGCTCGTCCAGGAAGAGCAGCTCCGGCCCGTGCAGGAGGGCCTGGGCCAGCCCCAGGCGCTGGCGCTGGCCCTTGGACAGCGCGCGGGCGGGGCGCCCCTCCAGGCCACGCAGCCCGCAGCGCTCCACGACGCCCTCGCGGGCCTCGCGCAGGCGGGCCCCGGCCAGGCCGTAGAGGCTGCCGGTGAAGTCCAGGTGGCCGCGGACGGTGAGATCCGCCGTCAGGGGATTGGCCTCGGGCAGGTAGCCCGTGCGCCGCCGCAGGTCGCGCCCCAGCGCCGCCAGGGGCCGGCCCTCGAACTCCACGCGCCCGGTGTCGGGGGCCATGAAGCCCGTGAGGATGCGCAGGGTTGTCGTCTTGCCGGCGCCGTTGGGGCCCAGCAGACCGAGGATCTCGCCCCGGCGGATGCCGAAACCGAGCCCCTGGAGCGCGACGGTCTCCCCGTAGCGCTTGCCGAGTTCGTGGACCTGTATCACAGGGATGGAGTTAGCCCTTCGCGGTGGGCATGTCAACCGGCATCGCTCCGCGCGGCGTCCAGCAAAGCGGCCACGCCGGCCGGCGTGGCGTCGGCTGTGGCCAGGCGGTCCGGAAAGGCGAGCGTCCAGCCCCAGGCGCCGGCCGACAGGACGGCCGGTCCGGCATCGGCGCGGGCGGCCAGCTCGGCCAGGCGGGCGGGCGCGGGCGGCCGCCGGCCGACGTGCAGGTAGGCGGCCGCGCGGGAGGGCTCGCCGGGCGCCAGGCGCCGCACGGGCAGGCGGGACAGCGCGGCGAGGAACTCCTCGTGGCGCCAGGAGCCCGTGGCGCCCAGCTCCAGGTCCAGCGGGCCGCCATCCCACGGGACGTCGTCCCGGCTCGCGCCGGCCGGGCCGGCACCCGCGGGGCGCTCGCCGCCGGCCTCCGGGCGGAAGACGGCGGCGCGCCGCACGGCCGCCAGGTCCGGCGCCGGCGCGTCGCCGGGCGGATCCGGCCGCGCGTCCAGGAAGGCCGCCCAGCGCTCCCGCGCCTCGTCGCGCCAGGGCTGGCGGATGCGGCCCGTTTCCAGGGCCGCGGCCATGCCCGCGAGCAGGGCCTCGGCGCCCGGCTCCCAGCGCGCCAGGGTCAGCAGGTGGCAGCCGGCGGCGAAGGCCGCCGCGCCGCGGTCGGCCGCCGGCACCACGGCGGCGCCACCCATCTCCAGGGCGTCGCTGATCACCAGCCCGGCGAAGCCCGTCTCGCCGGGCAGGACGTCGCGCAGCAGATCCTGGCGGAAGGTGGCCGGGCGCGGGTCATCGTCCCCCGCGAGGCGGACGTGGGCCGTCATCACGGCCGGCGCGCCGGCCGCCACCCCGCGGCGGAAGGGAACCAGGGCCGCCGTCCGGTCGGCGGCCACGACGGGCAGGGTCTCGTGGCTGTCCTCCGTCGCATCGCCGTGGCCGGGGAAGTGCTTGAGGATGGCCAGCACGCCGCCGGCAGCCAGGCCCCGCAGGGCCGCCTCGACCATGCCGGCCGCCGCGTCCGGATCGGCGCCGAAGCTGCGGCTGCCGATGACGGGATTGGCGGCGCCGTCGTCCAGGTCGGCCACGGGGGCGCAGAGGGCCTCGGCGCCCAGCGCCGCCGCGCGCGCGGCCATGGCCCGGTGGCAGTCGGCCACGGCGCCGGTGCCGGCCATCGCCTGGGCCCGCGGCGCGGGCCAGTCGCCGCCGAGCTGCTGGATCCAGCCGCCCTCCTCGTCCAGGAAGACGGCCAGCTCGCGCCCGGCCGCCTCCTCCAGGCGGCGGCGCAGGACGGGCAGCGCGTCGCCGCCCGCGGCGAGGTTGTCGCGGAAGAGGATGACCGCCGGCGGCCGCCAGGCCTCCAGCAGGCGCAGGAAGTCGTCGGGAGGCGCCGCGCCGGAGAAGCCGAGGAGCCAGTGGGCCCCGACGGCGCGGCGCAGGGCGCGCTCCACTAGGCCTCCTCGACGACGACGGCGGTGCCGTAGGCCAGCAGCTCCGCCGCGGCCTCCATCATCTCGGACGTTGAGAAGCGCACGGCGATGATGGCGTTGGCGCCCAGGGCCTCGGCCTCGGCCTTCATGCGGTCCAGGGACTGCTCGCGGCACTCGGCCATCATCTTCGTGTACTCCAGCACCTCGCCGCCCACGAGGTTCTTGAGCTTGGCCATGATGTCGTGGCCCACGTGGCGGGTGCGGACGGTGTTGCCGCGCACCAGGCCCAGGACCTTCACCACGCGGTGGCCGGGCAGGTCGTTGGTGCTCGCGATCAGCATGGATTCCACCTCGTCTAGCGAACCACGTCGCGGTAGGGGTCGCGGCGGTACTCGATCCAGCGCTCGCGCGCCTTCACCAGGAACAGGAGCAGCAGGCCCAGGAGCACGGCGCCGCCCGCCCAACGGAGCAGGGCGGGCAGCGTCGGGTCCAGGAGCCAGGCCCCGAGGCTCCAGATCAGCAGGGCCAGCGTCCCCGCCACCACGAGGAGCCAGCCCACGGGCAGGCCGGCCCGCTTGGTCAGGGTCCGGTCCAGCTCCTCGATGACGTCGTCGGCCGGATCGCGGAGCCGGACGCCGGACAGACGGCGGCCCAGTTCCTCCAGGCGGCCCAGTTCGGCGCGCAGCTCCGGCGAGGCCGCCAAGGCCTCCTCCAGCTCGCGGCGCTCGGCGCCGTCCAGCTCGCCGTCCATGTGGGCCATCATCAGACGGCGGGCGCGTTCGCGGTCCATTCAGCTCACCTCCGCATCGGCCGCAAGAGTGCCGCTCTCGTCCCCGAGCCGCGCGTCGATGGCGCGGCGCAGGGCCGAGCGGGCATAGAACAGCCGGCTCATCACCGTGCCCCGCGGGATCTCCAGCGCCTCGGCGATCTCCTGGTAGCTGAGATCGCGGAAGTGGCGGAGCACGATGATCTCCCGATGCTCCGGGCTCAGCGTCTGCAGGGCCTCCCAGACCAGGGACGCGCGCTCGGTGGCCACGAGGGTGCGGAAGGGATCCGCCCCCCGCCCCGGCGGGTCCACGCCGCCGTCGCGCTCGCAGACGAGGGGGCACTCGCCGCGGCGCCCGCGCTTGGCCATCAGGTTGAAGCAGAGGTTGCGCAGGATGCGGTAGAACCAGGGGAAGAACGGCCGCTCCACGTCGAAGCGGTCCATGTGCCGCAGCGCCCTCAGGAAGGCCTCCTGCACCATGTCGCGCGCGTCCTCCTCGCTGCCCAGGTAGCCCAGCGCGATCCGGGTGGCCTCGCCCGCGTGGCGCCGCGCGAGACGCGAGAATGCCTCTCGGTCTCCGCTGCGCGCGCGCAGGAGCAGGGCCTTGTCCGTTTCGGCGCCGGCAGACGACACGCACTACCTCCCCGAGGCTGAATGATTCGGCATCCTATACCGAAGCGCCCCGGGGAGGCAGAAAAAAAAGTGGGCCTACGGCACGCCCACTCCAAGGAATATCTATGCGAAAGGGGGAAACTGTCTCTCTCCACACCGCCAGTATCAAGGCCCGTGCCAGACGGACCGGCGCGGCGCGCGGACAGCGCCAGGGCTTGCCCCGCAAGGGATTGAGAAGTTCGACACGTGCGGGGACGGCGCCACAACCGGAACGCCGCTGACCACACCGGTGGTCAACAAACCGGCGAACTGTCTAGAAAAGAGGAAGGCCGCCTCCTCGGGAGGCGGCCCCGGATCCGGTGGGACGGCGAACCGTCTAGAGCATGCCCTTCAGCGTGGCCGCGGGCTTGAAGCCGACGGTCTTGCTCGCCTTGATCTGGATCTTCGCGCCGGTCTGCGGATTGCGACCCGTGCGGGCCTTGCGACGGCGGACCGTCCAGGTGCCGAAGCCGGGATACGAGAAGCGCTTCTCCTTCTTGATGGTCTTGCCCATCACGTCGAAGGTGGCATCGATCACCTCGGCGCAGGCCTTCTTGGTGATGTCGGCCTTGACCGCCTTGGAATTCCACACGGTGTCGATCAGCTCAGCCTTGGTCATGATTCCAACCGCCTTTTCTGAGAGTATCCAGGATACGTCGGGATTGTCCCGCGGTTGTTGTAGGCCAAGGCCCCGATACTGGCAAGCAAAATCTGCGCTGAGGCGCTAAAAATGAGCCTCTGCGGGGGGTCACCCCCCGCTCACCTAGCCGTCAGGCTGCTTACCGGGGGTCAGACCCGGGAGATCCCCGAAGTCATCGCGTGAATCGCGGGGGGTATCGGGGTCGGAGAAGTAGACGTGGCCCCGGTCCACCTGCCACTCCACCAGGCGCGCGTTGCGAAAGAATAGGTAAATGAGGGTGCGGGGCTGGGGCTGGGGACCCTCGCGGAATTCGTAGGTCCAGCGCTGCTGGCCCTCGCTCTTCACGCGGTAGAGGGGGCGCCCCCACGCCAGGAACACCTGCGTCGGGTTCATGCCCCGGCGGATCTCGCTGCGCTCGACGGCGTCCAGGAAGGGATCGTTCTCGTTGCTGCTGGCGTACTGGAGCCTCAGCTGCTCGATCTCGGGATCGACGGCCATCGGCACGCGCATGGCCTGGCGGCAACCGGCCAGGCCGAGGAACAGGAGGAGCGCCGGCAGGATCCGGATCGCGCGTTGCGTGCAGCAGGTCATGGCTCCCCTCCTTCGTCGAGCGGACGGTCAGAGTCTAGACCCTGGTCGGGCATTAGCAAACCCAAAGTTTCGGCGCCGGGGCGCAGGCGCGACGCGGCGTCGGCCGCGATGCCCTCCACGCCCGTGCCCAGCAGGCGCGTCTCGAAGCGCTCGCGCCAGCGCGGCATGTGCCGCTGCTGGCGCAGGAGATCCTGGCACCAGCGCATCAGGTCGCCGCGTCCGGCGCCGGCGGGCCCATCGCCGCGCCGCGTGCTCTCGTCCAGGCGCTCGAAGATGTCGTCCTTGGCCGTGATGACCTGGAAGCGACTGAAGTCGCCCTGCCGCACGCGCTCGAGAATGCGCGCCACGGTCTCCTCCACGAGGGTCCGGTCCCCGGGCGCGAAGCCGCGCACCTGCACCTCGATGGGCTGCGGCCCCGGCGCGGTGTAGTCGTAGGCGGCGGCGGCGCCGGCGGCCAGGCCCGCCTCGACCACCCCCTCGCGCAGGAGCTGGCTGAGGACCCCCGCCGCCAGCGCGGCCGTGCCGGCGAGGGGACCGTCGCCGCGCGGGCCGGCGAACTGGAGGATCAGCAGCGGCGTCGCCCCGGGCGACCGGCGTTCCAGGCGGCCCGCGCCCGGGGCCGCCAGGGCGGGCACGCCGGCGCGCGGTGCCGGGCCGCCGGGCAGGCGGTCCAGGTCCGCCTGCCAGCGGCGCAGGAAGGCCTCGGGTTCCAGGTCGCCGGCGGCCAGTAGCACCGCGGCGCCCGCGTGGCAGCGCGTGGCCAGCCAGGCGCGCAGGGCCGTCAGGTCGGGCGGGCGCGCGCCCGCGGGGCGCGCCTGGAGCTGGCGCCAGCGATAGGGATGGCCGCCGAAGTGGCGCTCGGCCATGGCGTCGCGCAGGGCCACGGCGGGATTGCGGGCCAGGCGGCGCCAGTCGGCCTCCTGCTCGCGCCAGGCGCGGTCCAGATCCGCCTGGTCGACGCGGCCGGGCGCGGCCAGGCGCGACAGCAGGTGCCGCAGCACGTCCTCGTAGCCCGCGGCCGGCCCCGCCAGGCAGATGCTCGCGCCGTCGGGCTCCACGCTCGAGCTGCGCGTCCAGCCCCGGCCACTCAGCCAGGCGTCCAGGGGCTCCCGCTCGGGCGCGCCCTCCAGGAACGAACCCAGCAGGACGCGCGGCGCCAGGGCCGCGAGCACCGGATCCTCGGCCGCGTGGGCCGTGCCGGCCGGGAAGGTCAGGCCCAGGCATATCCAGCCGGGCTGCCCCGTGTCCACGGCGATGACCCGCCCGCCGGCTGCCAGCTCCAGTTCCTCCCAGGGCAAGGCGGCCCGTGCGGAGGCGGCCAGCGTCAGGACGAGGATCGCCAGGCCGAGGCGGATGCGGCGTCTGTTCACGATGGGTCCTCCGTGGTCGGGCCGGTTCCCGAATCCGGAATCGGGGGTGCCGGCGCCTCGGGCCGGGCCAGTGCGTCGGCGGCCATGTCCAGGAAGGGCGCCAGCCAGGGCAGGAGGCCGGCGGCCGGCTCGCTCTCGTAGTCGGGCCGGACGGCGCGCAGGGCCAGGTAGTAGCCGGCCCCGGCGCGGCGCACCGCCGGTTCGAGGTGGAAGCCGTCGCCGTGCCAGCCGGCGCGGGCCAGCCGCGTGGTCAGCAGCCGGCCCAGGCGGCCGTTGCCGTCGGCGAAGGGATGGACGGACTGGAACTCGTAGTGGAAGCGTCCGGCGGCCAGGAAGGGATCCCCGCCGGCAACCAGGTCCGCCCGCGCCCGCGCCAGGAGGGTTTCCATCAGCTCGGGGACGCGCAGGGGATGGGGCGGCGTGAAGACGGGCCGCCCGGCGCCGGGGCCGGTCTCGCGCACGATGCGCACCTCGCGGCGGCGCCAGTCGCCCGCCTCGGCGGCGAGGCCGTCCATGAGGAGGCCGTGCAGGTGCCTCAGGGCCCTCGGCGTCCATTCCCAGTCCGCGCCGGCGCCCGCGAGGAACTCCTGGGCGCGCCGGCAGCCCAGGAGCTCGCGCTCCGGGCGCTCCAGGCGGGCGGGCTCCGGACCGGCCAGCAGGCGCCAGGCCCGGGGCCA
>Ga0272442_10004179_pt1 | contig 19869 bp, 17 predicted proteins | sample SSMForm2O_FD_200262 | JGI IMG/M metagenome (GOLD analysis project Ga0272442, IMG submission 200262) | Marine sediment archaeal communities from Little Sippewissett salt marsh, Falmouth, MA, United States - SSM-Form-2O | ecosystem: Environmental > Aquatic > Marine > Wetlands > Sediment ... | reverse complement strand
CGTGGGAGTGCGAAAAGCGTGAGGGGCTTCATTACTTCATGGAGCGGGCCATCATCGAAGACGTGGACGGCAAGCAGATCGTCACGGACCTGTGGAACCTCGCGATGCCCTTCATTCGCTATGAGAACGGCGACTCGGTTCGGTTCCTGGGTCAGAAATGCTCTTGTGGCAGGGAACTGCCACTTCTCAGTGTCAAAGGAAGAACCAACGACATCATCATCACGCCGAATGGTGTGATTACGCCGACGTTTCTGATGCATCATGGCATCGGTTTGGTGGGCGTGGACAAGAAGCGTCCTAATTTCCGTAGCGGGATTCGCACGGTGCAATACGTTCAGAAACCGGGATATCGACTCGACGTCAACGTGGTCAGGAATCCGTGGTGCACGGATACGGATGTGGAGAACCTCAAAAAGGACATTCGCCGGTTTGCCGGGGGGCTCCAGGTGAACGTGTATTTCGTGGACCGTATCTGGACCACGAAAAAAGGCAAGACGTCCTTTGTCATCAACGAAGACCAGGAGTTGCTGCAGCGGTATCTAAATGGCGAACTTGGCGACAAAGCGGCGAGTGGTACCGGGCTTCCAGGCCGGCCTGAGCGGGTTACGATCGAGCCGAACGGCAGCGAGTGCGAGCCTTCCAGGCCGAGCGAGCCGTCAACACAGACCGTCGCTGCGCAGCGACTCGACGCTCCAGTCGCCGCACCGAGAGTGAGCGTTTTGATGTGCGTTTACAACGGCGAAAGATTCGTTCGCGAAGCCCTGCAGAGCATATACGGTCAGACGTACCAGGATTTTGAGGTTGTCCTTGTGGACGACGCCAGCAGCGATAGGACGCCTGAGATTCTGCGGGAGATGAAAGACGCGCGCACCGTCATCTATCGCAACGCAGAGAATCTGGGTCTGACGAAGTCGCTGAACGTTGGCTTACGCCTTTGTCGCGGGGAATTCGTCGCGCGCATGGACGCCGATGACATCTCCCATCGCTGCCGGTTCGAGAAACAGGTTCGGTATCTCGATGAGCGTTCGGACTGTTTGGTGGTGGGAACATGGTGCCATCGTATCGACGCGGCCGGAGAGGTCACCGGCAACTGGAGGCCGCCCACTGAGAGCGATGAGATTCAGACCCGCTTGATGGCAACCAATGCTCTCGCGCACGGCTCGAGCATGGTGAGAAGGGCGGCGTTTCTCCAGGTTGGGGGCTACGATGAGACGTATCAATATGCGCAGGACTACGATTTGTGGCTGCGAATGTCCGAGAGAGGCGACGTACGGAATCTAGCGGAACAACTGTACGCTTTGCGATGTTGGCCTGGTGCGATCTCGGTGGATCGCAAGAGCGAGCAGGATGCATGTGCTGAGCGGGCCAAAGAAGCGACGCGAAGGCGAAAAACCAGCTCAGCCTCGTCAAAAGCGCTAATTGCAAAGGCCGAAGGCCCCGCAGTGGGGTCTCAGAGCTGCGCGAGGACGGCGTCACTGCCCTTGGAAGGTTTCAGCGCCGAGCGAAGGCAGGCGTCAGCAGATCGGCCGCAACTTTCGGTGATATTGACGACATACAACCGGCCGGAGCTTCTGGAAAAAGTGCTCGACGGATTTGCCGCGCAGACAGCCGCACGGCAGGATTTTGAGGTGATTGTCGTCGATGACGGCTCGGTGCCGCCTGTGAAAGATATGGCCGACCGATTCAGCGATGCGATGAATCTGAAGTATTTGCGTCAGGATAACGGCGGCTTGGCGGCGGCGCGGAATGCCGGTATTCAGGCCGCAGAGGGTGACTTGCTGCTGTTCAGCGACGATGATGACGTCCCCTCACCTGAATTAGTCGCTGAACACATAGGCAGCCATCGCGAGCATCCCGACGAATGCGTGGCGGTGCTGGGACATCTGGACTGGCACCCCAGCCTGGAAATGACACCCCTGATGCACTACGTCACCCACGTCGGGGGCGAATACTTTGGCTTTGACAAGCTCCAGGACGGCCAATTCTACAACCAGTGGAAATGGTGGGGAGGATTGGTCTCGGCCAAGCGCTCCCTGCTGGAGGGCGTTGAGGGGCCGTTTGATACGCGTCTGCGTTTTGGCTACGAAGATACGGAACTGATGTGTCGCTTGCTGGGGCGGCAGATTCGAATCCTCTACAACGCCCAGGCAAAGAGCTACGTGCTGCGGGCGGTCAGCTTCGGGGACTTCTGCGTGCGCAGCTACAAACAGGGAAAGGCGCTGCATCGTGCGGCTGCCGCCCATCCAGACATCATCGTTCCACGGTACCAGCTCGAGCGGGCCGTCGCTGAATACCAGAGCAAATACGCCGGTCGCCTGGAAGAGTGGGTCGCCAAGGTCTCAACGTTCGAGAATTTGGTGGCGGACCAGAACAACACCGCCGGGTCGATAAGGCAAGAGCACTTACGGGCGCTGCACACGGGCTACCGCGAATGCTTCCGGGGCCATTTGCTCAAAGGCTATGTGGAGCAACTCGAAGCGGTCAGAAGTGGTCGCGCTTGCATGAGTGATCCAGTCAATCAAAACGTACTCGCTTCGCCGGTGGCGCCGGTTTCAGCCCCACGCCCGGAAACGTCGGACTCTGTTGTCAGAACAAGTGGCGGTAGCGGACGGATCGAGCCGACGAGTCCCCCAAGACGAATCACCTTCATGAATTCATGCATGCCCGCGTACGACAGGGGCAGCTCCAACCTGCGGATATACCACATTTTGAAGATACTCGCGGCCCAGGGGCATCACATCGATCACCTGCACCTCGTTCGCTATCCGGATGACGCTCGTTACAAGGCAGCTTTCGACGGGAGCATTCGCTTCATACGCATCGCGGGAACGGTCAACAACGTCGCCGACTACCTGCATTTCAACCAGGTGGATCAGCTCGACGCCGTTTGGATTACCAACCTGTGGATGCTCAACTACGCTGAGTTCAGCCTGGATCTGGCACGGTGGCTGAGGCGGCACCGCCCGCAGACAAAGATCGTCGTGGACACGATGGATTTTCATTGCAAGAAATACCGCCGGAGATACGAACTCTCAGGCGACCAAGCTGATCGGGTCAAGGCGGACCGGTTCCTCGAGCTGGAGCGCCAACTGTATCCGTTAGCTGATGTTGTCCTCGTGGTCACGGAAGTGGAGAAGCAAAACATCCTGCAACATGTAGGCTCCGAATTGAACGTTACTGTCATCCCGAACATACATACGATCCTGACGGATAGTCCGGGTCTCCCCTCGCGCAGGCATATCTGTTTCCTGGGCTCATGTCGGACCAACCACAACGCGGACGCCGTGAAATGGTTCCTTGACGCTGTGTTTCCTCACATTTTGCGCGAGAGCCCAGACGTGGAGTTTCATGTCATGGGCTACGGGAACGAAGAGTATGCCGGCGACATTGAGTTCCATCGGAACGCCAGGATGATTGGGTACGTGGAAGATGCAGAGGCCGCGCTAGCAGGGTATCGGCTGTTTGTGTGTCCCATGACCTACGGCGCCGGAATGAAAGGGAAGATGGGCGTGGCGGCGGGAGCCGGGACGCCCATCGTAACGACTTCCATTGGAGCGGAGGGATTTGAGTTTGTGGACGGCGCGAATTGTTTTGTCGCCGATGACCCCCAAGAATTCGCAGCGCGTTGTCTGCGATTGCTCGAGGACGATGCGTTGTGGCGTCAGTTCAGCACGCAGGCTCAGGAGATGGTATGGGAGAAGCTGGGGGTAGAGGCCGTCGGGTGCGATATCGATGCTTTGATGAGAACGACCATCGATGATCGCGTCGCTGCGCCGGTGCCGGAGCCGTGCCAACGGCAACCAGGGCCCGGCCATATCCGCCCTGACGTCGGGTCGATCAGGCCATGGGTCTCGGTTGTAACGGCGTGCCACAACTGCCAGGACTATTTGCGGGAGTGCCTGGATAGCATCAGGGGCCAAACGATGCGCGAGTGGGAGCTTCTGCTGATCGATGACGGCAGTACGGACGGAACGCGAAGGATCATCGAGGAGTATCACCGCCTCGACCCACGGGTCAAGCCTTTGTATTATGATGTGAACGAGGGGCCCTATGTGCGACGACGCCTGGCCATCGAGCAGGCCCGTGCGGACTTTATTGTCATTCAGGATTCGGATGATCTGATGAGTCCGCGCAAGCTGGAACTTCTGTACGACGAGATCGTCGCCGAACCGCAGTATGCTGTTGTGAGTTCTTTCTATCGTACCTTCGTCGATGAGTTCAAGGGCTTGGAGTATACCGAACCAATCAATCTGCCGATAGATTCTGCCGAAATCGTAGAGGCCTGCGCAGCGTGGCGACATGGTTTCAGCCATGGTTCGGCCATTATACGAAAAGAGCTGTTTGACCGCATCGGTCACTACGACGACAATCCGTTCGCCTCCGACGCGTTCTGGTCGGCCAAGCTCGGCGAGTACATTCGGCAGGGTGCGTCATCAAAGATCAGGAATATTCCCGAGTACTTGACTCTCATAAGGATACATGCGACAAATCAGACCCAGCAGTTGCCCACCTTCGACCCTCGCAGCCGGAGGACGCGCTATCACCAGTATTGTGAGTACAAATTGCGTCGGATTCGTGAGAAGATGCGGACGGTCCCCGGTACGGACATCGGCGAAGAGTTACGAAAGTGTGACTGTTCCGATTTTCTGGTTGGATTCAAACGGCATATAGCCGAATGGGAAAATCAGCCGCTCGACGAGCATGTCATCCCCGTGCTGCTTCAGAACAGCGTTTTCCTTTTTGACCACCTTTGCTACGTAAGTTGCGTGAGTTATCTCAGTGGAGTCGAGGTCATGCAGCCGGATATCCCTCAGCGAGTGCCCAACTTCGACCTCTTGAAAGCGATGGCTCTTTATGCCCTGGATCTGAAAGAGCGAAGCCTGGTCCATGTGTCTCGCGAGCTCGAGCATCATGACAACCCGGCGGCTCTTCAGTTCCGCCGGGACTGTTTTGAGCGTGGTTTGACAGAGGACGTGCATACATGGTGTGCGGAGCATGTGGAGGAATTGAGCTTGCAAATTGAGGACCCGCTGCGTAGCCAGTCCCATGCCGCAACTTCACCGGCGGTTGTGTCACAAAACTTTGGGTGCGGGCTTTAGGAATCCGTCTCATGGAACGATAACAGCGTTGGGGTGGTGCGTTCGCAACGGAAAGAAGGCGGATATATTCGTCCGCGATGTCCTATTGAGGGCGAGCAGTCATGGCCGAAATACAGCTTACCGGCATCAGTACTGGAATTGATACCAGTGCTATCATAGCCCAGTTGATGGCCCTTGAGACCAAGCGACTCACTTCATACGAGGAGGATCTGAGCGACCAGGAAGCCGTTAGAGACACTCTAAAAGCGCTCCAGGGTAATCTCGAAACGCTGCAGAGCGCTCTCGGTGATCTCTCTGATGCCGACGAGCTGCGGGCATACGATAGCACCTCCAGTGACACGGACGTTCTTACGGCCGAGGCGTCCGATAAGGCGTTTGAAGCCAGCCACTCGGTTGTCATCGAGCAACTGGCCAACCCCGACCGCTGGGTCCATACCGCGGGCATGGAATACGCCGAAGACTATGTTGGGGCCGGTACTTTTGTCTATTCGTACAACCATCAGGAGACTGTCATTACCACCACGGAGGATACGACTCTGGAAGATCTGGTGGGGCTGATCAATAATGACGCCAGCAATCCTGGTGTCGCGGCCAGCCTGCTTTACTACAATGATACGTATCACCTCGTGCTTAGTGGAGGTGATGCGGGCTCGGATTATGAAATCTCGGTCAACGCCGCCAATACGGAAGTCTGGCAGATGGAGTCTTCTTTCACCACGGGCGATAACAACGCGGGACTGGCGACGTTGGTCACGAATCTCGATCAGTTTGCCGGGACCCTCGCAGGAGATGAATCCATCACCATCAGCGGCACCCAGCACGATGGCACCGCCGTCAATGCCAGCTTCTCGATCACGGAGAACACGAAATTAGGCCATTTGATCGGCGAAATCAATGATGCCTTTGGCGATACCGCTACTGCTACCCTGATCAACGGGCAGATCGTGCTTACCGACCACACCAGCGGCACCAGTCAGATGACCCTGACGTTGACGTACAATGCCGGCTCGGGAGCAACCACGCTGGATGTGCCGGCGATCAGTCAATCCACGGAGGGGGGCAGTATCACGGCGGATTTGGCTGGTTTTGCGGAAGCGGATTTCGTGGAAACGCAAGCTGCTCAGGACTCGCGAATCAAGGTGGATGGCTATCCTCCTGGAGCAGACGAATGGATTACCCGTAGTTCCAACACGATCGATGATGTGATCAGCGGGGTGACGTTACACCTGCACGATACGGGAACCGTCCAGGTGAGTCTGACACGCGATATCGAATCGCTCGAAGAAAAAGTCAGCAAAATGGTCGATGCGTACAACTCGGTCATGAGCTTCATCCAGGAGAATACGGGCTATGACAAGGAGAGCGGGATTGCCGGTTTGCTGATGACCAATGCAACCGTAAGGAACATCAGGGACGAACTGCGGATACCGCTGATCCAAGCAACGGACGGATTTCTCCTCGATCTCGACACGTTTCTTACACCAGGGCAAACCGGTCTGGAACTGGACCGTAACGGCATCCTGAGCCTAGACACAAGTGCGTTCAATGAAGCGGTTGCGGAGGACTACATGGCAGTTCTGGCCCTCATCGGGGCGGACAAGACCGGCAGTTCGGACAGCAACACGATCGAGTTTTACGGAGCTTCCAGCGCCTACACGACGGGCGGAACCTACGACGTGCAGGTCACCGTTTCTGGCGGTGCTATCGGCAGTGCCAGAATCAAATCCGCCGAGGAATCCACGTACCGGGACATGAACATCGACGGGAACATCACAACGGGCGACAGCACCTTCACCGACGACGGCGACGCTTTATATCCCGAAAACGGTTTGCAACTGACTGTTGATCTCAGTCAAGACGGTACCTTTACGGGGACGGTTCGCGTCAAACAGGGCTTCGCCGGAGCGATGGAAGACACACTGGATAGAATTCTCAAAGCGAGTACAGGTCCGTTGGCATTGGATCGGCAAACGGCGAATGATCGAATCACCAGTCTGAAAGATGACATCGAAGCTGAGCAGGAGCGTCTCGAGCGGCGGGAGGCGCGTTTAAGAGCCAAATATGCACGACTGGAAAGCACGCTGACGTCGTTACGAAGGCAAATGGCAGCTTTGGGTCTGGAATAGGATTCTGGTGGTGTCGGAGACGCTACGGTTTGGGCAGCGGTGCGTCTACTGGCCTTGCGGCGTCCTCTTTTTCTGGCGGAGCCGATAGAGCATGGCCAGCACTTCGGCAACGGCCACGTAGAGGGATTCGGGGATCGGCTCGCCGGGTTTAACGGAGGCGTAGATCGCACGGGCGACCTCCGGCCTTCGTATAATGGGCACGCCGTAAGATCGTCCGATCTTGACGATCTTCTCGGCCAGATGGTCGGCCCCTTTGGTCAGAAGAACGGGGGCGTCCATCGTTTTGGCCTCGTACTGTAGTGCGACCGCCACGTGGGTCGGGTTTACCAGGATCACGTTGGCTTTCGGCACCTCCTGCATCAACCGCCTCATCGACATCTCGAACTGGGCCTTGCGGATCCGGGACTTGATCTCCGGGGCGCCCTCAGTCTCCTTGCGTTCCTGTTTGACCTCCTGGCGCGTCATTTTCAGCTCTTGGATGTACTGCCACTTCTGGTAGAAGGCGTCGGCGATGCCAATGGCAACGATGGCAACGCACACGCGCAGGCAGAGCCCGAATATGAGCTTCGCGATGGCAATGAGAATATCTGTGTTCCAGGCCCAGCGAATGGCGGCCAACGCATCCAGCTTGTCGCGCAGGTACATCCACACGATAATGCCAACGAAGAAGAGCTTGGCGATGGAAGTCACGAAACGCACCAGAGACTGTTTGCCAAAGAGTTTCTGCACAACGGAGGCTGGGTTGATCATGTTCCATTTGAACTGGATAGCCCCCGGTGCGAAGCTGTATCCGCTGATGGCCAGGCCGGTGAGGATGCCGGCAACCACCAGGACGGCAAAGATGGGAAGTGTCAGCAGTGTTGCGTCGATGAGCTGGCCCTTGATGAAGTGAATGAAGGCCGGTGCATCGGTGAACACCCCAGCCCGACCGGAAAAACCGAGTCTGACCTTCTGCTGGAACCAGTTGAGCAGTCGTGGCGCCAGCAGGGTAAGCGCAAAGAGCAGGGCCACGAGTGTTACAGCCGCTGCCAGTTCCTGGCTTTGGGGAACCTGGCCCTCCTTGCGTGCGTCACGGAGCCTTCGTGCGGTTGGCTGTTCCGTTCGTTCGGCTGCGGGTTTCTCTGCCATGATATCGTGCCCTGCTTATAACGGCAGGAGCTTTGCCATCCAGTTGGCGATTTCGGTGACGTATCCGCTGACAAACGGCATGAAGGTGGCGGCCATGAACAAGCCCAATCCCAGCCTCATCGGCATGCTGATGAACAGAATGTTCATCTCCGGGACGAGCCGGGCCAGCAGAGCCAGCGCCACCATCAAGACGAGGAACGCCCCCAGCATGGGGGCCGCCAGGCGCAGAGACGCCACGAACATGGCCGATCCGGCGCGGACGATCCCATTGGCGAGAACGTCAATGCTGGGGATGGTGCCGGCCGGAAACGCTTCGAAGCTCTTGGATATGACCAACAGAAACAGGTGATGACCGTTTGCACTGAGGAAAACGATTACGAAAACCATCTCCAGGAGGCTTGCGAGCGGCCTGGCTCTTTCGCCGGTCAGAGGGTCCAGCACGGCCGCCATGGCGAGCCCCATTTGTCGTTCCACGATGCGACCGGAGACGACCACCACCGAGAATAACAACAGCACGATCAATCCCAGCGCCAGGCCGTACGTGGCCTCACCGGCCAGCAGCAGCACCGCCTGGAGCGGCGGGACGTTGGTCGAGCTGAGACCCAGCGGTGTGACGCCGGTGAAGAATATCGACAGCAACACCGCCAGAGGCACCTTGACCCGGAGCGGGATGGCCTGCCATCCAAAAACGGGAAGCACCAGGAAGAAGGCCGAAATCCGCGTAAATACGAGCGTGAAGCCCAGTAGTACCTCGAACATTGTACCGTCGCGCTCAATATATGATGTTCTGTATATGAGCAAACATCTCCATGGTGAAACGCAGAGCCACCTGGAGCGTCCAACCGCTGAACAGAAGCCCGACCGTACCGACGGCCAGCAGCTTCGGCACTATGGTTAGGGACATATCGCGGATGGACGTTACGGCTTGAAGCACCGTAACCACGATACCGACCGTCATGCATGTTAGAATCATAGGGGCGGCGAGAAGCAACGCCGTCTGAAGCGTATGTTTGCCCAGGTACAGCGCAAAACTGCTATCCATTGCGTAGATCCTCTCGATTGGAGCACGTTTCAAGGAACATCACGACTTCGCCTCATCTGAACCCGAGGCTGAGACTTTTGGCCAACAATCCCCACCCATCCACCAAAATGAAGAGGATGAGCTTGAAGGGAAGGGAAATCATAACCGGCGGCAGCATCATCATCCCCGCGCTGAGCAGTACGCTGGCAATAACCAGGTCGATGAGCAGAAAGGGGATAAACAGAAGGCAGCCGATCTCAAAGGCCGTACGGAATTCGCTCACAATGAATGCCGGGACGACGATGTGCATCGGGATGTCCATCGGTGCTTCCGGAGTCGAGACCTTTGCCATTTGGACGAATAGAGCAAGGTCCGACTTGCGACTCTGGCGGAGCATGAATCTCTTGATGCAGTCGCCTGCGTTTTGGGCCGCGGCGGCGAAGCCGATCTCGTCGGCCAGATACGGCTGGATCGCCTCGGCGTTGACAACGGAGTAGGTTGGAGCCATGGTGTACAGCGTGAGAAACAGGGCCAGCCCGATCATCGCGACGGTTGGAGGTATGGATTGCGTGCTCAAGGCCCGCCGAACAAACGCCAGGACGATGACGATACGCGTAAAGGAGGTCATCATTACGAGCAGGCTGGGCAGAATGGCCAGGGCTCCAAACACGATCACCAGTTTGACGGGAGTGGACCAGTCCTTTGCTTCGGCCTCTTGCGACGTGGCTTTCTCCATCACAGTCATGAGCTCGCCAAGGCTGGGGACACGGTTAGGAGCAGGGGACGCCGGGTTGGCAACGCCCGCTTGCGGGACCGTGGGTGGCGAAAACGTGTTGTTGATCTGCCCGTGCGAAACCGTTGTCGCCAGGAGAATCAAGAGCAAACCGGCAATTCTCTGTGTCATCGGGTACATCTATACTTTGACCGTATCGTCCATTTCCTGTTTGGAGAAATCCGCCCAGTTGTCAACCACGTGCGTCAGGGCCGTGATGCTTTCATTCGTGCTGCCAAGAAGCAGTTTCTGACCTTCCACTTCGACCAGATGAAGCGCTTTGCGCGGCCCGAGGTAGGCCGTCTCGAGAATATGGATTTCCTTTCCGGGGCCTTTGGCCATCTTTGGCAGTACGATCTTCGACAGATAGAGAGCAGCCACGCCTAAGATGGCCACCAGGGCGACGGACAGCAGCGTTTTGGCCAGGAGTTCCTTGTTGCTGAAGTTCAACTCCGGGGCGCCGGCCAGGTTGGGGTCGTTCAGAAAAGACCCCTCATGCTGCGGCTTTGTCATTGCCGGTTCCTGCCGACCCGTTGATCGTGCGGCCAAGCCGGCCAGGCTGCCGGCCAAGATAAGAGCAACGCACAAGCCTCCGATTTTCTTCGTTCGCTGGTTCACGACAACCTCGTTCTCCTGGTCCTTCGTCGTTCCGTCCGGCCACCGTGCCCCGACGCGGGCAAGCCGACGGGCGCATACGCACATGGGCCGGGAGAAGATGTGCAAATCGTGTGCCGAAATGCCTGTGTGCCCCCGCGGTGACGTAAACGGGCCCAACGGACCCGGTAGTGGCTGAAGAATGGTCAATGTGTCGAAAAACTTGACAGTGGTGCCGTTCAGCCGTCAGAGTTCAGCACGGCAATCAAAATCTGCGACCGTCCGGGCTCGGGGCGATCCTGGCCCGCCCAGTTTCCCCCCGGGCCGGCGCCCCACCAGAAGACGCGCCACGCCGCCGAATCGGTACCCTCGGGTGTGTATTTTGCCAGCGTTTCCCGCAGGAAGCCGGCTACTGTCTGTGCTCGTCGGGCCGACAACATCCACTGCTGCTTTTCCGTTGTTTCGTTTCCGCTCAGACCCAGAACGTATAACGTGCTTGTCTCTGCGTCGAGGTTCTGCTGCAGGTTGACACAGTAGCTCGAGAGTGATTGCTTTGACTCCTCGTCGAGCACAGCCTGTCCCTCGGCAAAGCGAACGCCGGTGATGGTGAAGCGAAGCTGCCGTCCCACAATCTGCGACGGCAGTGACGTAGCGGTTTGGATGATACGTTCGAAGATGCGGCGGAGTCTCTTTCTGTCCTCATCAATTGTCCGGTCTTCTGTAATCTCGGGCTCGCTCGCAGCATACCTGGTCATATCTGCGCCCAAATTGAGAGAAATGTCTTTGCCAAGGAGGGCGCCCAGCCCAAAGTAGCGGATGGATTCCCAAAAGGAATCCCGACCTTTCATGAACAACTCGGGATCCTGCACTTCGGCTAGAGTCAGCAACAAGACGAAGAACGTCAGTAGTAGCGTGACCATATCGGAAAACGTAACGATATAGCCTGGTACCTTCTGTTTCTCTTCCTGCGGCGCTTGGCTTTCCCTACTCAACGGTACGTACTCCGGTCCAATATGGTGATCTCAACCACGCGCCCGCTCTTTGTATTTGAGCCGAGAACTTCACTGTCGCGTAGTGTCTCTATCGGTACCGTCCCGCAAGCGGAAATGCTGAAGCGCGTTTGATTGAGTCCATATCGTTTCGTCAGAAAACGGGAAATTTTCCAGGCTCGTTCAAGCCCGATGTCATCGAGTCCCTTGTCTGCGGCGAGTCCATACTCGCTGACAACGACACGATTCGGTATTGCTTTGATGAGAGCCGCAATATCGGCGAATAGTCGGCGACCCTGCGGTGAAACGAGCACGCCACGACCCCAGAAGATCTTCTCGGAGCACACGAGCAACACCTTCTGGTTCTGAAAATCCATGGAATCAAGGCTCTGGCCCGGATTCGACTCGTACTGACCGTCTTCGGTCGGGGTTTCGCTGCCGCGTTCACGTTCTTGATGGTGTATGATCTGGGGTCGGGGAAGGAGGGCATCCCGTTCTCGCTCGCGCAGGATACTGATGGAGCTGAGCCCATCGGCAAACGCTGATTCCATTTTCTTGAAGGTTTTTTCATCGAAGGAAGAGAAACTGATGAGCAGAACGAAGAACGTCAGCAGCAGCGTCATGCAGTCGCTGAATGTGACCATCCATTCGGGCGCGCCGCTGTCTTCCTGGGCTTCGTTCTGTTTGCGCTTTTGGGCCATTATACGGTTGCCTTCACCTCCTGACGTCTTCCGTGAGAGACAAATGCCTGCATGCGCTCTCTGACAATCGTCGGGCTATCGCCCTGGGCAATGGCGCAGATGCCTTCCAGAACCATCTCCATGAAGATGGACTCTTCTTTGGAGTAGATGCCGAGTTTCCCGGCCAATGGGATGAAGACCAGGTTGGCGGCGAAGGCACCGTAGAATGTGGTAAGCAGGGCGGTGGCCATGCCTTGTCCGATTTGGTCCGGCGAGTTCAGGTTTCTGAGCATTTGGACCAGGCCGATAAGGGTTCCGATCATGCCGAACGCCGGAGCCGACGCGCCCATGAACTCCAGAATCTTTTTGCCCTTGCTGTGACGCTCCTGGAGATACTGGATTTCAGGGGTCAACAGGTCGCGCATGGATTCGGGATCCTGGCCGTCGACGAGCAATTGCAGCCCCTTGGCAAAGAAATGGTCGTTGAGCTTTCCGATCTCCGGCTCCAGCGCCAGCGTGCCGTCGCGGCGATTGATGGCCGCAAAGTTGACCATTTGCTGAATGAGGTTGGTTTGCGAAGGAATCTTGGTGATGATGGTCTTTTTGACAATCGAGAAGATGCCCAGGAATTGAGGCAGAGAGAAATGAATAAGGGTGGCACAGAGCATACCGCCGATCGTGATCGCCAGTGAGGGGACGTTGAAAAACATGGCCGCCCCTCCTCCGGCTACAATGGCGCCGACCACGACGAGAAAACCCAGCAGTGTGCCTATGATTGTTGCAACGTCCATACACTTACGTTCCTTCTTGGACCTGTTTGAGCTTCTGGCACAACAGGGCTGCCAGGGCGGGCTCGGTATTGACCAGTTCCGCCAGTACCTTGGCCTTGGTTCGCTCCTGCATGAAATGGAGAATCTTCACCGCGTCCTCAATGTTCGCGCCAGCCTGGCCGTTGCCGTTCTTGCCTTGTCCCGTCGCCATGGTGGTCAAGATCTCGCTGGCGCTGGTGGCATCCATCTTGTCATACGCGGCGGCGATCGCTACCAGGTTGGCCTTTTCCGTTTGTTCCACGGCGACTCGCGCTTTGGCCAGCATGTCGCGCTCGTTCTTCACGGTGGCGGCCGCCGTGGCCAGATCCACGCGCAGGTTGTTGAGCGTCTCAATGTCCTTCTTCAAGCTTTGCTGGGCGATGCGCAGCCGTTCCTTCTCCTGTTCCAGCGTCTGCAGCTTCTGGTTGTATTCTTGAATCTTCTGGCGCACTTCATACACAAGTTCTTTGAGCTGTTGCTCCGTCATGGCTCGCGCGCCGGCGTTGTCTTGGGAGGATGTCACGGTCGGCCCCAGGACGTACGGCTGTCGGGCGTCTGCTGCCGGTTCCGGCGGGGCGGCAGCCGTCTGATTGGGATCCATCGAGCCCATCACAGCCGCCGGTTTCGTGAACCAGCCGGCGACAAACGCGCTGCCGAAACTGAGCACTCCGGCGGCAGCGGCAATCGTTATGAGTTTCGTATTCACTGCTAATGCTCCTGACCAAGTTCCGCCTTCCCGCGGTACTTACGTCCTACGCACCTTGCTGTCCTTGCACGTCTCGATCTCGAGCGAAGGTCATGGTCGTCCGATCGTCCATCTCTTTCTGCTCGAGCTTTTCCTGTTCCTTGATGAACCGTTCTTTGGCCTCGGCCCGCAGACGCTCGAGTCCCTCTTTGAACCTTCTGGCGGCCAGAAGTTCGCCGGTTTTCTCCTTCTGCCGGGTTTCGAGGTCGGCGATGTCGTGCCGCAGCCCCGCCATGCGCTCGTCGTTTGTGGCGGTGTGTTTCAAGAAGAACTCCTGAGCCCCAAGGCGCTGGGGAGGCCTGTTTCTCTTGATCTCGATCATGATTTCCTGCAGAACCCGCTGACACATGAGCAGTTCACTTCGTTTCTCGGCCAATCGCTCCGTCAGGCGAAACAACTCTATCTGTCTGGCCTGTTCTTCTTTTGCCTTGACGTCGAGTACTTTTTGCAGTCGCCATGCAAACGGCTTCATTCACGTACCGGTCTCATTTCTTGACATTGAGTAGCGTGTCCCAGGCCCGTGTGATTTCCATCAATTGCGCCACGGTGTCGGCAAACGCGGTTCGCCGGCGAGTTGGCTGGGTGAGGAAATCGTTGATCCGATCGATCAGGCTGATCGCTCCGTCGATCCGTCGGTTGCTGCCCGGGGAAAACGCTCCAATGTTGATCAGATCTTCTGCGTCCACGTAAACGGCATAGATCTCCTTGAGTTTCTGGGCGGCGGCCCGGTGTTCGGCGCTGACCACGGCAGGCATCAGTCGGCTGACGCTTTGCAAAATGTCCACCGCCGGGTAGTGCCCCCGGTCGGCCAGTTTTCGAGACAGCACCAGGTGCCCGTCCAACAGGCTGCGGGCGCTGTCGGCAACCGGGTCGGTCATGTCGTCGTTCTCCACCAGGACCGTAAGAATGCCCGTGATGCTGCCACTTCTGGAGCAGCCGAGCCGTTCGATCAAACGGGGCATCAGGGAAAAGACGCTGGGACAATAGCCTTTCGAGGCAGGAGGCTCGCCGGCCGCCAGGCCGATCTCCCGCTGGGCCTGGGCGAAACGGGTCAAGGAATCCATCATGAACAAAACGTTCTTGGCCTTGTCTCTGAAGTACTCCGCTACCGTGACGGCGACGAACGCGGCTTTCACTCGCTGGATGGCCGGCGCATCGGAAGTGGCCACCACGACCACGCTGCGCGCCAGGCCCTCGGCACCGAGGTTCTCTTCCAGGAACTCGCGCACCTCGCGTCCGCGTTCGCCGATCAGCGCCACGATGTTTACCGTTGCTTCGCTGGAGTTGGCGACGTCACCCAGCAGCACGCTCTTACCGACGCCGCTGCCGGCGAAGATGCCGACGCGCTGCCCCTTGCCGCACGTGAGCATCCCGTCGATGGACCGAATCCCCAACGTCAGAGGCTCCGTGATTTTCTCCCGGCTCAGAGGCGGGGGGCTGCTCACGTCAAGCGGCCTCTTCTCCGTCCCGATCAGAGGCCCCTGTCCGTCGATGGGTTCGCCCAGACCGTTGAGGACGCGGCCCAGAACGGTTTCGCTGAGCAGAATGTGCCGCGGTGTCGTCCGCGCGGTCACCGTGTCGCCGGGCGAGATGCCCTCAATGTGCTCCAGCGGCAGGAGAATCAAGTGGTCGTCTCTGAACCCTACCACCTCGGCCAGGACCCGGCGGCCGTCGCGGATGTGGATGCCACAGAGTTCGCCCAGTCCGATGACCGGACCGGCTGATTCCACCGTGGAGCCTGAGACGCGAACGACGTAGCCCTGACAGTTCATCAGATCCACGGTCTGGAGCGCCGAATGGTACTTGTCAAAGTCGATTCCTGGTATTTCGTTTTCGGCCATGGATCACTTCACCCTTGCGAGCGCCTCGCCGATACGTTCGAGGTGCTCTTCGACAAACGATTTGACCACTCCTTTGGGCGTTTCCACCAGACAGTCGCTCCTGGCGACGCTCCAGTCCGCCACGAAGTTCAGACCTGCCCATGAATTGTCGGGACGGGCCTGTTGAAGCTGCTGGCATTGAGACAGATCGTCGGGGTTGACTCGTATGGTTATGTCTTGCCGGGTCGGCGCGCGTTTCAGGGCTTCCTCCACGATGGCCTGGATATCGTAGTCTCCCCGGCCGATCTCGTGCATTACTATCTTTCGCGCGATTTCGACCGCCAATTTGGCGATGTCACTACGATTGCGGGCAACCGTCTCCTGGTGAAGCTCGTCCAGTTTTCCACGGATGGCGCCCACGGTTTCGCAAAGCCCGGTGAGCTCGGCCCGTTGTGCTTCGATCTTCTCAAGCTCCCGGCGCTGCGCCGCTTCCATCGTTGCAGCGAGCTGTTCCCGGAGGGCTTGCTGGTTGGAGGCGTCGCCCCCTTCGGCAGGCCCACCGGCGGCGCGACACGCACCGGCCGTTGCTATCGGTCGTGCAAGATTGATCTTAAGCATCTCCGGCACGGCTATTCTTCCACAAAGCTCAGTTCTCCGCTCTTGTTCAGTTCGCGTAACACATTGACGATCTTGTCTCTGGCTTGACGGATGTCTTCTTTCTTGGGTGAGGACATCAGAGACGTTTCCTCATCCACCATGGCGGCGGCGCGCTCGGAAATATTGCCTTTGATTTTGGTCGCAATCTCCGCGGGCGTTTCGTACAGGGCCAGGGCCAGTCGCCGCTCATCGATGCCGCGCAACGCCTGCTGGAGCGACCGGTCGGCCACCAGCGGAATGTCTTGCCAGACCATCATCAAATTGGTAACCTTGGTCCCTGCCTCCGCGTCCTTCTGCCGAATGGCTTCGAGAACGTTGTCTCGAACATCCTTTTCGAGGTTGCGCACAATCACCGCCACCTTGCGCAGGGATTGCTCCGGGCGAAGCTGGATGGCGCCGCCGCTCTGGCGGGCGGCTCCCATAGCTTCGATGCGTTTGCGGATCATTTGTGCGATTCGCGTTTTTGCTTCCGGCGTGATGCCGCCGATACTCGTCATTCTGCTGATCGCGCTGACCCGCATACCCTCGCCCAAGAGTCCCAGAATCTCGGAGCTCTTCTTGGGAGGCAACTCGGACAGGGCCACCGCTACCGCCTGCGGATGTTCCGTTTCCAGGACCGCGGCCAGAGTCTCCAGGTCGGCCGAACGGATCGTGATGAACGGGTCGCGTTTTTGGAGAAGGTCTTGGACGTCGCGTTGAATTTGTTTGGCTTTCTCTTCGCCAACGGTGTTCCTGAGCATCTCACGCACGAAACTCTTGAAGTGGAAGGCCGACTCGTCTTGAAGGGACTTGCAGAACTGCCGGGCAATATCCCCGGTTTGCCTGGTGCTCCGGAGGCCGGCGGCATCGAGGTAGTTCAGTTCGACGGCCAGTTCCTGGACCGTCTGCGCATCTACTCCCTTGAGCAGTTCGGCGGCAGTGGCCACGTCAAGAGTGGTAAGAAGAAGAGCTGCCTTTTGTTTCCCCGTGAGTGCCACGTTTCTCTACTCCTGCTCTTCGATCCAACTGAGGAACATTTCTCGTACCTGTTCCGGGTTGCTTCGTAAGGCGTGGACAATCTGTCGGCGCATGAGCGCCGGCTCAGCGGCAGGCTCGCCGGAGGGCAGCAGTCCACCTGAAACACCCCCGCCGGGCAATTGCTGCGTCTGCCGTTCTGCCACCGCCCGGCTGCGAGCGCGGCTGAAGATGCGAAATACCGTTAACGCGCAGACCGCCGTCAGTCCCAGAGACAGGTGACGAGCCACCGCGATGTACCGAGACCAATCCTTCGATTCTTCTTCCAGAAGCGGCTCGGTCCGATGGTGGAACTTGGCGTTGACCACTTTGAGTGAGTCGGTCTCCTTGAGTCCCAGGGCCGTCCGGATGATCTCCTCGACCTCCGTGACTTGCATGATTTGAGCCGTCTGGCCGGCCGCACCGGTCTCGTTGGCGTCCGGCAGCGAAAGATCGACGAAGGCTGCGACGGAAAGGGACTTGATTTCGCCGGGAAGGATCGTTTCCTGTTTGACTATTTTTCCCACTTGATATTCGGTCTTGATGACCTCGTCCTTTTTCACGGTCCCGGTACTCTGTCCCGATCCGCTGCCTCCGGTCTCTGAGTTGTTGGTGATTTCTTCCTTGGTCGCCACTTTGCCAGTGGGATCATACGTTTCCGTGACGGTGCTGACGCCGTTCATGTCGATGATCGCACTGACCTGCACGGTGGCCCGGCCCGGTCCCAGCACGGCGACGAGCATCTCTTCAGCCTTCTTGGCCAGGTTCTGTTCGACTCGCTCCTTGTAATCGTGTACCGTACCGGCCCCCGTGGCCAGAGTCGGATCGTCCTGGCCCGAGAGCAGGCGGCCCTGGCCGTCAATCACCGTAACGTTCTCCGATTGGAGACCTTTGACGCTGCCGGAGACCATGTGGGTGATGGCCGCGATGTTGGTGGCGCTGAGCCGGTACCCCGGCTGGAGCCGCAGAATCACCGAGGCGCTTGTCTGTTCTTGCTCCGACGTGAAGACGTTCTGCTCGGGGGTGACAATGTGAACCCGGGCGAGGGCAACGCCGTCGATCATCTGAATGCTTTTGGCCAGCTCGTCCTGAAGGGCGCGCTTGAGATTGACGTTCTGGACGAACGGGCTGACGCCGATCTTCTCGGCGTCGAAGAGTTTGTAGCCGCTTTGCTCTCCTACCGGCAGCCCTTCCTTGGCCAGATCCAGACGAAGCTGGTAGACGTGCTTCCTGGGCACGTAAATTGTCGTGCCGCCGTCCCGCAGTTGGTACGGGATTTCCTTCTCGCTGATCTTCTCCGTGATTTTCGACGCCTCTGCCGGGGAGACTTCCTGATACAACATTCTCATGTCCGGCCTGCGTGCCCAATGCACCAGAAGCCAGCCGATGATCCCCAAAGCCACGAGGACCGCAACCAGCAGCGCGCGTTGCACGAGGCCGATCTTCTGCCAGACCAAGATGAGCTTCTGTACCGAATCCATTGAATCTCTTACCCGGTTCTCCGCCCGCTATGGCGGAGTTGTGTATGCGGGAAGGTGCATGCCGACATCGTAAGCTACAAGGAAGTATTCAAGGTTTGTTTGTAGGCTTCGATCAGCTTGTTCCTGACGCCGACCAGAACTTTGAAGCTCATATCCGCTTTTGCCACGGCGGAAACGACCGCGGTAATATCGTTGTTTTTTCCGGTCAGCAAGTCCTGAACGGAGGCGTCCGAGGCCTGCTGGATGTCATCGACCTTGGATACGCACTTGCCGAGGGCCTTGACGGCCTCGGAGAAATCAGGTTTCACGGCCGCGGGGCCCTCCTTCTGAGGTGCCAGGGTTCTGGCGTTTGGCGCGGCTGCCTGAACATTCGGATTAAACTGAATCATTGTGCCCTTCCCAATCAGCGAAGTAGTTCCAGGGTTGTCTCGACCAGTTTCTGATAACGTCGCAGGATCACAGCGTTTGCCTGGTACACACGGCTGGCCAGTGAAAGGTTCATCATTTCGACCGGCAGGTGCACGTTGGGCATGGTTATGTAGCCGGAGGCGTCTGCCCCGGGGTTGCCCGGGTCGTAGACGCGCTGCAGAGCACTGGTGTCCTCCACGAGGTCGTCGATGGTCACGCTGCTGATGCCGTCTTCTTCGGCCTTGAAGATCGGTTCCAGGCGTCGGTACGGCTGTCCCTGGCCGGCGTTCGCTGTGCGCGAGTTGGCAATGTTCGAGGCAATGACCTCCATGTGTTTGCCGTGGGCCCGCATGCCCGAGACCGCTATGTCGATAGGGCCGAAAGCATTGTCCACGTTCATCTGCCAAATCCTTTCATCCAACAGCTCCGTTATTTGCGGCGCACCGACGCTGCCTGCCGTCGTTGTTACCGCATGCTCATGGCGGCCTCGATTTGCGCGAATTTCTTGCGAAGAAGTCTGACATAGGCGGTGTGGCGCAGTGAGTTC
>Ga0272442_10004177_pt1 | contig 19873 bp, 16 predicted proteins | sample SSMForm2O_FD_200262 | JGI IMG/M metagenome (GOLD analysis project Ga0272442, IMG submission 200262) | Marine sediment archaeal communities from Little Sippewissett salt marsh, Falmouth, MA, United States - SSM-Form-2O | ecosystem: Environmental > Aquatic > Marine > Wetlands > Sediment ... | reverse complement strand
CGTTGCTGCTCTGCATGATCCAAACCTGTTTCCGTGGCGCGGATTCTCGGTCCGCGCGGTCACTGCATTTGTGGTGGGTCCGGAGACCCGCGCGCTAATCCGTTATTGTAGCATGCCGGGCGTCATTTGCCAATCGCGGCATGCCAGGGCCACTGTATTTTCCCTATGTTTACAGGGGTAAGGGTGGCGACGGTTGCCTCTATTTCCATCGGCCAACCGTCGTTCGGTGCTGCAATCATTTTGATCAGAAGCGGCGCGGGATGCACGGCGGCGCCAGCAAGGCGTTCTACTTCTTCCTGTCGGGCGGCCCCAACCAGCCGGCCTCGCGGGCCAGGCGGTCGAGCAGGGGGGCGTCGGTCAGCTTGATCGGCAGGCTGCTCACGTAGCCCGGAATGCCCATAGCAATGTCGGCCACTTCAATCATGTACGCGTCGGGCATCTTACCCGGCGCGGTCGTCTCGTAGTAGTCGCCGTTCTTCTGCATGATCCACTCGAACCACATCAGGTCGCGCCATTGGGGGTTGTCGGCGTAGACGAACCAGGCGCGGACGATCTGGACCTTGGCGTCGCTCTCGACTTTGGCCCGATAGTAGTTGCGGCCGTCGCGGTGTTCGTGGCCGGTCTCGGTGATGCGGCTGATGGGGCGGCCGTCGAAGACGTGGGCGACCCACATCATGCAGTCGATGAATTGGATTTCGTGGAAGTTGTAGTGGCGGTAGTTGGGGATCATTTCGATGGTCATGGGCCGGTGGAGGCGCTCCTGGAGGCGGTTGATGTTGAACATGTTGTAGCCGTTTTCGTTGGTGGCCCCGAGATAGAAGACGGGCACGTTGACCTGGTCCTGGAAGAAGGCGTGATGGAAGGAGAGGTGCCACTGGATCTGGTCGGTGCGGTAGATGCTTTCGTTGCCCATGATGATGGGGGAGGCGACGCGGGAGTCCATGGCGGCTGCGACGGTGGCGCTGCGGCCTCGTTTGGAGTGGCCACCAACGACGGCGCTGACGCGGTCGACGCCGAGCACCTCCTCGAAGACGTCCATGGCCCGGATGTAGACGAGCGCCAACTGGCAGTTCATGTTATAGAAGTTCGTGCCGGTCTTCTTGCGCATCCGGTTCAGGACGTCCATGTTCCGGCCTTCGATTCTCTCGCCGTTGGGGTGGACACCGGGGTTGCTGAGGACCATCGTGGGGTAGCCGGTGCGCGTGGCGATGGGCTCACCGTATTTCTCGACGTGGGCCGGGAACTGAGCCCAGTGCGGCGTGCCGATGATGACCACCTTGCCCTGCCTCTCGGGCGTGCGGTTGACAGCCGGATCGGCCGGCATGAGGATGACGCACGGATGGCCCCAGATGCGGCCTTCCAGTTTGAGGCTGTTGAAGTGGGCGGTGATCTTGCGGAGCTTCTTGGCCGGGTCCGTATCGCTGGTGACGACTTCGTCGGAGATGATCTTCAGGTCCGCCGGGATCATGTCCTGCTTGACGATCGGGTAGATCTCGCGGGGTTTCGGCACGTCGCGCGAGGCCTCCTCGAAGTTGAACGGTTTGGCATCCGGTTCGATGATGACGGCCAGGCCGCCGCGTGGTTCCATGGCGACGTCGAGGATGGTGGCGCCGGTGGCCGGGGTGACCTCTCGCCGGGCGTCGCGCGAGCCCGGGACGTCGGAAAAGACGGTGGCGTGATACGACGTGCCGTTTTCGAGGAAGTCGAGGGGGAGCTTGACTTGGCGGGCATCTTCATCGTTCATGCCGCCGATGAACCAGCGCCGGCCGCTGCGGCGGGCGATGACGACGCAGTCGCCCGGCTCGGCCTTCAGGACGCGGACGTCGTCCCAGACGGTGGGCACCTTTTCGAGGAATTCCATTTCGGAGCCGAACTGCGCGCGACTGCCGTAGGCCCGGCGGATTGACTGGCGGGCCCCGTGGTAGACGACGAGCTGGGCCAGCTCGAAGAGCTTGGTGCGGCCGTCGGCACCGCTGTAGAGCGTGGGCGTGTGGTCGTGGGTGCCGATCAGGTGGCGAGTGAACGGCAGCATTAACTCGTGAGTGATCGGCGGGTTCGTCTCACGGCCGCCACCGCCTTCCTGGGTCAGCAGGTTGGGATAGGTGCGGCGCATGCCATCGGCGATGTAGCCGTCGTGAATGTTCAGGACCAGCTTGTACTTGGCGGCCAGCGCCACGAGGCGGCGCAGCCACTGAACGTCTTCCTGACTGTTGCAGGCGACGAAGCCCGGCTTCAGTGCCGTGACACCCCAGCCGGAAAGCGTCTTGAAGACCAGTTCCGTGTCGTGATCGCCGTAGGGTTTCAGCGTGCCGCCGTTGACGTAGAGCGACAGGCCCACCCCTCTTTCCTTGCCATAGCGGATGACCTCGGGCATGTCCAAATCGATGTGGCTGAGCGAGCCGTAGAAGCGCGTGCGGAATTGCAGATAGGGGACGTACCCGGAGGCGACGGTGAGCGGGTTGCCCGTGGTGTTCTTGATCCAGTCCTGGCCTTCGAGCTTCTTGCGGGTGCTCTCGGGCATGTGCTCCTGGAAGTGGGCGATAGCTTCTTCACTCCACCTGCGCTCGGTGCCGTACCAGCTCCAGTCGATGTGGACGTAGCCGATGTTGTGCTCGGCGGCGAAGTCCATGTTCCGCTTGATGTTCTCGGTCTCGATGGGGCCGGAGCGGTCGATGAACTTACCCGGTTTGATCCACGAGGTCTCGGCGATCGCGCAGGGTGGATTGAGGTTCTCGACGAGCATGCGGCGCTCGATCAGGCCGGCGACGTTGGGAGCGAGGATGAAGCCGCGCCAGGTCAGCTCAACGGGTGGGGTCAGGGTGAGCTTACCCTTGCGAAAATGCGGCTGGAGTGTGCGGTCGGCCTTCTTCTTCAGGGTGCACGGGGGCTGGTTCGCCACGTGCGCTTCGATCAGCGTCGCCATGGCGCCGTCGCCCAGTTCGACGGTCAGCGGGATCAGCACGGACTCGCACTCGTTGATCGGCGTCGGCGTTTCCTGATAATGCGCCTCGGTCCACGGGATGGGGTAAGCCCCGAAATCGTCGGCGAAGCGGAACTCGGTACCCTCGCTCGAAGCGGTCGCGCCGTCGAGCGCAGGCTGCCTGGGCAGCACGTAGCGGAAGGCGACGCCTTCGTTATAGGCGCGAAACTCGATGTTGAGCCGTCGCTGGGGCGCATCGGCTTCCTGCAACGCGACGACGAGGCTGTTGTAATGATCGCGCACCGTTTCGCGTTCGCCGACGACGGGCTTCCACGTGGTGTCGACCGAGTCGGTCTTCGTGCCGACGATCCGGAACGCGCCGAAGGGCTTCTCGTTCAGGTTCAGCCCGAGCGCCGAGTTGCGAATCACGGCCTCGCCCGCGTAAGTCACATCGTATTGGGGCGATCCGTCGACAAGCGTCAGTGTCAGTACGTTGTGCCTATCAGGCGACGTGCAGGTCAAGTCATCGTTGGCCAAGACATGTGCAGGGAGACAGATCCATGTGGCAAGGATTGCGAAGCAAGCCAGTGTTTGTTGGGACATGAGTTCTCCAGTGATGAGGTCTATTGCATTGGCCCAGAGGGACGAACAGGCCCCTCCGGCCAGGGATGGGCGCCTACTCCCTCGATGGCATCCGCCCTCGCAGGGATCGATGCGGCTTCTCTTCGCATGCGGGAGGTTGACACGAACAGGTGGATGAGCGGAACGGCGAAGATGACTAGCACTAACAGGACAGCCAGCCCGATGTGAACGTTGAATGACTTGCCGGTGATTATGCAGCCGATCCACACTAAATGGAGCAAGCCCCACGGAACGAGATAGACCACAGTGAATAGAATGGTTGTGGTCTTCCAGCTTCGTTGCGACCTGGTCAGCCCGGCTGCCAGACAGAGCCAGCGCATGGCCACACAGAACACGACTGTAGCCGCCATCTTGGCGATCCCATAAAGATGCAAGAGAAAGGCGATCGAGCGGGGAATCTCGTCGTAATGGAGATACGCGTTGACGGCCGCAGCGATGTACATGAGGGACATGATTTGGACAAACCGCATTGCGAGGCGATAGCGATCGTGAACCTGGAAGCCACCCAGTCGGAAGACTCCCCACGCGATCAACAGGGCTCCGACGACGTCGTTGAAGAGATCGAAGCCGTTGAACCGGACATCGAGGACGCAGAGAATCCCGCCCCAGAAGACCAGCCGCAAAGGGGCGATAGCCCTCTTCATATCGCCCGGCTCTAGCACGATCTCACCTGCCCCGTTTGACTCCATGAGGACTACTCCCGCGCTACTGCTACCGAATCACCTCACTTCCAGCGTCAGCTTGCCCTCGCCCGGTTTCTCGAAGGGGCCGGGGGAGGGGGCGGCGGCTCGCGGTTTGCCGAAGTAGTCGGTGTCGACCGTCAGGGGTGTGGCATCGGGGTTCTCGTAGGGTAGCCTGGGCACGGCGGCCAGGCCCAGACGCTTGGTTGTCACCAGGGCGGTGTTGGGTACGTTTAGCGACGGGTCCAGGGTGATGTGCAGAGATACCGACTTGCCTTCTTCGGCCAGTTGGATGTCGGGGTTGAGCGCCGCGCGGACGACGGAGTTGGCCTCGTTTGCATGAGGCGTCGCGCCGTTGAGGTAGACGTTGCCGGCGGCGTAGATCGGCCGGGCCGCTTCGTCGTAGACCGCCAGGCCGCTCGGGGCGACGAAGATGTTGTTGTAGAAGCGATCGTCACCGCCGCTGATGTTCAGCAGGCCCGCGACCGTGGTGGAATGAGCCGGATGATATGGCGTCTCGCGGCTCAACTCGGGACGACGCACGATACGGCCGGCGAAGAGGTTGTGCACGTAGGCGCCGCCTTGCGACATATCCAACAGCGACCGGCCGGAGAGGAAGAGGTTGTTGTCGATCAGGAAGGGGCCGTGGTTGACCTCCACGAACAGATCCTCGCTGCTCGTGTTGTCGTGCAGGAGGTTGCGGGTCACGCGGGTGCCCTGGGCCATCCAATCAAGCCAGATGCCGCGGCAGGTGCGGTAGATGTGGTTGCGGGCGATCAGGGTGTCGATGGCGGCGTGGATCTTGATGCCGCCCATCTCGGCGCCGGTGAAGAGCTGGCGGATGTGGATGTCGTGAATGACGTTGTCGGTGATGGTGCTAAAGGCCGCGCCCATGCTGCCGACGAGGCCCGCCTGCTCGCAGTGGGCGATGTGGTTGTTGCGCACGATATGGTGGCCGATGTTCTCTTTGGACCAGCCGCGGGCGTGGGCCCGTTCGATGGTCTTGACGTACCCCTCGGCGGTGTTGGCGGAAGTGTTGTCAAATTGGTCGCCATGTTTGCCCAGGGTGATGCCGACGCAGGTCGAGTAGCGGATGTCGTTGTCCTCGATGATCCACCCCTTGCTCCAGTGGGTGCCGATCAGGCCGACCTGCTCAGCGGTCGGTGGCGCCCAGTTCGTCGCGGCGTGCATCATCGCAAAGCCGCGCACGGTGATGTAGTTGATGCCCGGCTTTTCCGGATAGAACACGGCCTGGCGGACGTTGATCTCAACCTCAGCTTCGTTGGGGTTGACATCCTTGAACTGCGCCCAGATCGATGTGTTGGTGGCGTCCACCTTGGCGAACCACAGATGGACGTCGGGTGCTTGCTCCGACGAGCGGCTTCTAAAGAGCAGACAGATCGTCTTGACCCCGCTGGTCGGCTTGATGCCGGTGTTGACCGAAGTCCATGATTGCCAGTCGCCTGTGTTCGAGACGGAGCACGAGCCCAGGAGCTGGCCGTCCGGTGCGTCGAGACGAATCTCGATGATGCCGCCGGCTGTTGCGGACGCCGCACGGATTTCCAGCTGCTCGGTGCGCGGGCCGAAGTCGACGCGCTCGTATCGAACCCAGTCGCCGTGATCAACCCAGCCGATGCACTCGCCGCCTTCCGAGCAGGCTGCCGTCTGCACGCCGCGCTGCGCCGCGAAACTCGCCGCCGGAATTCGCTCGGTCCTCTGCGCGCCCCGGGCGGGGCGCAGCCAAGCCACATTCAACAGATACTGCTGGCTCCCCCGACTGTACGACTGCGACACGGCCCCGATGGGTTTGAGCACGTCGTCCAGTTGGATCGCTTCGGTGAGCCAGTGACCATCCAGATAGACGGCGCCCGTATGGTGCTCGCGTCCCTTACCATTGAACCAGTCGCCGTTGATCAGGTCGCTGTACGGATTGAACGGGTCGAAGTAATCGTTGGCGATGGTGGCCTTCCAGATGTCGTCCTGCACCTTCGTCCAGCCCTTGACGACCTCGGAGCCTTTGATGACGACCTTCTCACCGGCAGCGGCCTGGTAGACGATGCGCTCTGTGTCCGATGTTCCTCCGCGCGGCGGGTCGATCTGCTCGCGATACGTCCCCTCGTGCACGGTGATGACATCGCCCGGCTGAGCCACCGCTGCGGCTTTCGAGATCGTTCGGAAGGGTTGGGCGGCAGAGCCCGCATCCTGGTCGTTGCCGCTGACAGCAACGTGATACTCTCGCGCCGAGACCAACGACGCAGCAATCATCACACAACATAACACCTGAAAAGCTCTCATGGTGGTCCTCCCTTGCTATTGCTTAACCTCAAGCACGATACTCACGATCTTTCAGAATGCCCGGCTCGGGCACAGGATAGATCCCATCCGGGCCGGGATGAACCGGGGCGGGCGAATTCACGGTCAGTGCATCCACATCGGCAGCGGACTGTTCCTCGCAGTTGAGCATCTGATCGTAGGTGACAACCTGCCCGGTATGGACGGCGCGGCGGGCCATGGCCGTGACGAGGCCGGCCTCGGTGCCGCGCTTGGCTTCGTTGAAGGGCTTGTCGTTGCGAATCGCGTCGATCAGGTGGTCCCATTCGAGCTGGTACGGATTCGGCTCCGGCTGGGGAAACCTCCAGACGAGATTGCTCCTGGCGAAGTCGTGGCCCTTGTAGATGCGGCACTTGGCCGGCGTGTGCATGTGGGTTGAGATCACGGCGGCGCCCTTGGTGCCGTGGGCGTAGCTGGCGAATTCGCCGTGACAGCCGGCCATGGCGCGAACATAGATGAACAGCTTGGCGCCGTCGGCGAACGTGCATTCGGCGTCGTAATGGTCGAAGTTCTGGTCCACGGCGCTGCCGCGCTGGCCGCGGCCGCCGGAGCCCTGGGCTTTCACCGGCCAGCCACCCTTCATCCAGCAGCACTCGTCAACGTTGTGGGCGATGATATCCTGGAAGAGACCGCCGCTGCCCCACAGGAAGCCGAGGTAGCTGCGGATCTGCCAGAGCAGTTCACTCTCACTACTTTGGTTGGGGCCATAGAACCCGGCCGGGCCGTGCTGTCGGTACGTGCGCAGCGTCAGCAGGTCCCCGATCGCGCCGGACTGGATGCGGTCATACAGTTCCCAGCGGGCCTTGCAGTGCCGGCACATCAGCCCGACGCCCACCTTGAGGTTCTTCCGCTCCGATTCTTCGGCGAGCTGGAGCATCCTGCGCGTGCTCGGCCCGTCCACCGTCACCGGTTTCTCCATGAACACGTTGATGCCTTTCTGGATCGCGTAGCGGAAATGGACCCAGCGAAAGGCCACCGGCGTCGTCAGGATCACCACGTCACCCGGGCGCAGGCAGTCGATGGCTTTCTGGTAAGCATCGAACCCGAGGAACTGCCGCTCCGGCGGTACGTCGATCTGGTCGGCCTGGTAGCCCATGATCCAGGTATCGGCCGAGCCGCCGGTGCGCGGGGCGCTGGCCGCGTCCATCAGGCCCTTGTAGCTGCGCTGGAGGCGGTCGGCGAACAGGTCCGCCATGGCGAACAGTTTGACCGGGCCGTTCTCGACGGCCATGGCGTTGGCCGCCGCGCCGGAACCGCGTCCGCCGCAGCCGACCAGTGCCACGCGAATCACGGAGTCTTCACTCGCATACAGACGCGCCGACAACGCGCCCAGCAGCGTGGAAGCGGCCGCCACTTGACTGCCGCTCTTGAGAAATGCACGACGAGATGGACCTTCTGCCCTGGCGGTCTTCATGATCGATTTCTCCTGTCCCTTCAGTTGGGCCTGTCGCGCCGACGATCCGATATCACACTCCGGAGCCGGCCCAGCCGGTCTATGCACCCGACCGTGTGACGACGATGCGCCATTATTCATGCTGTTCTACCACCATTACGGGTCGGCGTCGAGGAATTCGACCCGTCCACGGACTAGAAGCCATCCCAAAACCTGTTTTGTGACGAGATCGAGCGAGAGGTTCGTGGGCAAGGCGGCAGGTGGGAAAGGCTCGGAGGCGTGCTGAAGCACGTCGAGAACCTTTTCCGCCGACAACGCAGACCCACGGACTTCGCAGCCGATCGTAGTAGGAAGAGGTTTTGGGATGGCTTCTAGTACTTCAGCTTTCTCAGTATGGTCATTCCCGCCAACACCCCCTTGCTGGGGCAGGCCGCTGCTAACACAGGGACCGCCACGTCGGATTACCCTTGAGGGACTCCTGCAATCGCCTCTCCTCTGTTTGCGCTTAGGTTCTGGACTTTGGCTTACCGGCCGCTACAATGGATCTACGGCGATCAAGCCTGCCGGATGCGGGGCAGGCTTTGCGGAATCGGGACAGACTGCCGAAAGCGAGTGTGGCAGGGGAGCGACATATGAGACGATCTCTGAACAAAGCGATGATGGCTGTGGGTCTTTTCTTACTGGTGTACGGCTACGCCATTTGGTTTACGAGAAACGAGACCCCTAGTGTGCGCGCGGTCCTGAGTTTTGTGTACCTGATTCCCGGCTGGGCCCTGGCCGCGGCGGGTTACGTCAGTTGGACGATCCAGGCACGGGAGCCGTCCAGACAGGCCGGCCACGATCGCGAAAAGGCATAGTTCTGTAGGCCCCACTTTCACCAGGGGTCCAGCGAGAAGAAGGCACTCTCATCATGTATCGCCCATGACGGATCATCGTCAGCGGGGTAGCTTGGAGCGGAATTCGTAGATGCCGGACTCGGCTTCGAAGACGACGTAAGGGCCCTCCAGGCGGAGGAAGCGGACGTGGTCGCCGGAATGGATGTAGCCGGGGCCTTCGTCGACGAACTCCTGTCTGTCACCGGGGACGACTCTGGCGCCTTTCAAGGTAGGGCTCTGACCTCGACGATGCGGTGGCCATATTCTCGCTCGTCGGCGTCGGGCGTCAGGGCGTGCAGGTAGGCCTCCAGAAACTGCGCGGCGTCGGTGGGCGTGTCGAATAGACCCCACCTGTTTAGCTTCTCGTGGTGGCCTGCGAATCGCAGGGTCTCGTCATCGTCATACAGCCACCATGTGAAGAACATCGACTCGGCTATCGCGGAGGAGCAGTTGGGCGGATAGAACGCGCTGGGGTCGTAGCCGAGAAGCACCGTTTCCGAAAGGATCGGGTCGTTCCGGCCGATCTCCGCGGGGGGCGGATCACCTTCATCGATGATCCTGGCCCAGATGATCTCCCGCTCAACCGGCGGGTCAATCATCTCCATTAGCTTCTTTGCGTCCGCCAGATCCAGGATGAAGTCATTGTCCGATCTGCTCTCTCTGCCGAGTTGCTTCAGGAAGCAGCTCGCTTCGAGTTCCTGGTCGGTTGGTTCGACCACGCCCGAACCGCGCAGGCCCTCGACCCAGCCTTGGATCGGTTCTCTGTGCAGGCCGCGGTATTGCTTCGGCATCTGCTCCGGTGGGACATTCCTGCGCGGGACCGAGTAGCCACGCTTGCCTAACAGGTGTGGCCATCCGTGCCAAAGGCTGGTCAAATACTCGCGACACATGCGGGCAAAGGTCTTTTCAATCAGAAAACCGGATGTGATCGTGTAGTCATACATATTCCACCGCTCCGCAGCAGGGCGTCTCTGTTTGCCGTCATCCTACCATCATCGCAGTTCGGTCTCCAGGAATTCAGCGGCACCGTTTTCCATCCAGGCCGAACGGCCCGCTTCGCGTCGTTACCTCTGGAGGAGAGCATGGCCTCAACGGGGTAGCTTGGAGCGGAATTCGTAGATACCGGATTCGGCTTCGAAGACGACGTACGGGCCCTCCAGGCGGAGGAAGCGGACGTGGTCGCCCGAGTGGATGTAGCTCGGACCTTCGTCGACGAACTCCTGCCTGTCACTGAGGACATAGACCGTCGCGGTCGTGTTCGTCGGGATGGTGACTTTCAGCGCGAACGTATCGTCCTGGATGGACCAGTGGCTCTCGATCAGGCCGTACATGGATTCGTGCGCGGCGCGGACCCAGGTGACGTCCCCCAGCAGTTGCGGCTTGATGGTGAAGTGTTTGAAGCCCACGGCCTTCGGGTCCAGGGTGATGCCGCCCAGCACCTGATAGAACCAGGCGCCGATGTGACCGAACATGATGTGATTGCGCGAGGCCTCACCGTCCCATTGCTCCCATAGCGTGGTCGCGCCCTGCTCGATCCAGTGCCCCCAACTCGGGTAGGTGGTCTTGGTGGCCATGGTGTGGACCACGTCGGCCCGCCCGCCGGCCGTCAGGGCGTCGATCAGGTACTTTGTGCCCAGGATGCCGGCGTCCAGATGCCCGTCGTTCTGCTCGATCATCGCGACGAGATTGTCCAGGACCTTCGGATAAGCCGCCGGCGGCACGAGGCCGTGGGTCAGGGCGCAGCTCAGCGCTGTCTGCGTGCCGGGCCGGTAGAGTCCGGCGTCGGCATCGAAGAACTCCCTGTTGAAGGCGTCGCGGATTTGCAGCGCCAGGTCGGCGTACTTGCGGGCCTCCTCGTTCTTGCCGAGAAGCCCGGCGATCTTCGAGACGATCACGGCGTCGCGATAGTAGTAGCCCGTCGAGGTGATCTTCGCGGGCGTCTCGGACTTGGCGGGCACCCAGTCGCCCAGACCGATGGAGACGATATGGTTGTCGGCTTTGGTGGTCAGGTAGTCGACGTAGCGCTTGAGTCGATCGTAGTGTCGAGTGAGGATGCGGGCGTCGCCGCGATACTGATAGAGGTACCAGGGGATCAGGACGTAGGCGCTGTCCCAGGCCGGGCCGTTGCCCCAGTGATAGCCCCAGCCGGCGGTCGGGACGATGCCGGGCAGCTCGCCGCTCGGGCGCTGTTCGTCTTTGAAATCGTTCATCCACTTGGTGTAAGCGGCCGCGGCGGCGAAGTTGTACAGGCCCGCTTCGGCGGCCAGGTGGGCGTCACCGGTCCAGCCGTTCTTCTCCCGGTGGGGGCAATCGGTGGGGTAGCCGTGGTAGTTGCCCAGGTATGACCAGAGCAGGTTCCGCTGGATCTTGTTAAGCAACGGGTTGGAGCACGCGAATACGCCGGCCCAGCCGAAAGCGGTGTGGACGACGCGCCCCTGGAGCGTATCGAGCTCAGGCGGCTCGGGCAGGCCCGTCACCTCGACGTACTGGAACCCATGATAGACGAACTGCGGCTCCCATATCTCGGTGCCTTCGCCTTTGAGGATATAGGTGTCGGTCTGGAAGTTGTCCTCCTTGACGTGGGCGGCGATGGCCTTCTGGTCGACGGTGCCATCGTCGTGCAGCCTTTCGGCGTACCGCATCACGACCTTCGTCCCCGCCGGCCCGCAGACCTTCAGCCGGGCCCAGCCCGGGATGTTCTGGCCCAGGTCGAAGACGTAGACGCCCGGTTTCGGCTCCGTCACCGCCACCGGCTCGATCGCATGGACGACCTTGATCGGGGGCATCATCTGCGCCGACAGCTCGCCTTTGGGCCCGTCGACGACCTTGGCGAAAGGCCAATCCGCATCGCTCAGGAGCGACCCGTCCCAGTCCGGCATCTCCAGACGCGCATCGTAGGTCTGACCCTTGCGAATGCTGTTGAAGACGATGGGGCTCTGCGAAAACCGCCACGTTTTGTCGGTGACGATGGTGCGTGTCGTGCCATCGGTGAAGGTCAGCTCCAGTTGGCACAGCACCGTGGGCCGGTTCCGCCACGGCGCCTTGTCGAAATCCCACGCCGCCCGCGTACCCATGTCGTACCAGCCTGTGCCCAGGACCACCCCCACGGCGTTGAATCCTCTGCGCACTTGCTCGGTGACGTCGTACGTAACGTAGAGCGCCCGCCGGTCGTAGCGCGTAAACGCCGGGTCGAGAACGTGGTCACCGACCTTGCAGCCATTGACACGCAGTTCGTAGTACCCGAGCCCGCAGACATAGACCCGCGCCTCTGCGACCGGCTTCGAGAGCACGAACGTCTTGCGAAACTGCGGCGCCGGCGGCGCGTCCGTCTCTTCGCCGAACGGAGCCGTGATCCACCCGGCCTGCCAGTCCTTCGTTTCCAGCAGCCCCATCTCCCACGTCGCGACCTCGCTGAACGGGCTGGGCTTGTTGTCCTTGTCCCAGACGCGCGCCTTCCAGTAGCAGCGGACCCGCGACGACAGGGGCCTGCCGGCGTACGGGATGTGAATGGATTGATCGGAGAAGACCTTGCCCGTATCCCAGAAGTCGGCCCGGTTCTCACGCAGCAGTTTCTCGTCGCTGGCCACGAGGATCTGATAAGCCGTCTGCTTCTGCCCGCGCCATTGCGACGACAGCTTCCAGCTCAGCCTCGGCTCGGTCACGTCGATACCCAGCGGATCGCTCAGGTACTCGCAGCGCAGGTCCGCCACGCGCATATCACTGGCCAAACGCGACAGCAGGGGCAGCTTCACCTTGGCTACAGTGGTGACGGCGGTTGCGACCTGGATCAGGAGAACGGCGGTTGCCATTCGAGTCATTTTCACACTCCTCCAACGCGAATCTGAGAGACTCCTCACGGCCCGCCATTGTCGCCCAAGACCGTCCGGAAGGCAAGGCTGAAGACGCGAGGGCCTCTAGAAACGCCTGGCCAGATTGATGCCTAAGGCGGGGGCGTCGCGATGGCCGTAGTAGGGGGTGATCTCGAATCCCGCGATCTCGGGGCTCTCGTGCTCGCGGGCCACCGTGTGGCCGACCACCCAGCCCAGCACGGCCCCGAACACCACATCGCTGGCCCAGTGGTCCCCGTCGTCCATCATCCGCCAACCGACCAGACCCGCGACGGTATAGGCGGGCACGCCCACCTTCAGGCCGTAGAACTCGTGCAATACCGACGCGACGGTGAACGAGCTGGAGGTGTGCCCGCTGGGCCAGGCCCAAACCTCGCCGTCGGGCTGATCGTTCTGCCGGATCGCCTTGAGCCCGCCCGTCACAGCGGCGTTGATCGTCAGGGCCGAAAGCATCGTCACCGCCCGCTGGCGGCCCAGATCGTTCTGATTCTCGACGCTCAGGGCATACCAGATCGCCGCGCCGGCGAAGTGGGCCGGGGGCTGACCGATCGCGAAGAACGCCTCGTCGCCGAAGCCCCTGAAGTCGTGGTGCTCATGGAAATGCTCGGCGATGTCGTCGTTCGCGTTGCCGTTGTTCAGCGCCGCGCTGACCAGCCCCGCCCACGCCAGAGCAGCCAGGTTGTCGCTGTTGAAGAACGTTGCCTTCGCGTCCGCCTTCAGCCGGGCGCCAAACACGTCGAAATCGGCCTTGGCCGCCTCACGCCAGCTCGGCGCAGGGGTCGCGTCCTGATCGGTCGCCCCCGCAGGAACGGCCAGGACCAGCAGGCAAAGCCATAGCAGCTTGTCACGCCGTTGTGCCATCACGCGATAGAGGCCGATTGTCGCACCCGTCCGCCGGGAGATCAAGCCCCTGATCCCGACTCGCTCGCCAGTCCAAAACGGCGGCGCACGTCACGCGCAGGCCCCAAAGAAGACGGTGATGTCACGGACCCATATTGCGAGTCCGGATATTATCGGCTTTTCTCTTGACATGCCCGAGACCATCTGTTATGCGAGTCGTATCCTGAACAACGGACGACGCAACGCGCGAGAGGGTGACATTTAACGGTCGCCACGTCTTGACGTCTTGCGGGTGTGAGAGCCAAACCGGCAGTGAGCCGGGGGTGTCCGTGCGGTCTGGCAGGGCCGATGTTCGATGAATGGAGTTGGAGTGATATAGAGAGCCAAGGAGGACGAGAATGATGAGAGGCCGCGCCGTAACGTGTGACCCTCCCTGTTCATGGCAGAGAGACGTTCTGTTCGTAGTCAGTGCCCTCGTGCTGCTGCTGGTGGCGCCGATGGGCCGGGCCTGGGGTGCAATGACCCTCGACCAGCAGAATTTGGTAATGGACGCCTCCATCGTCTTCAACAACAATCAGTCCATGGCCCAGACGTTCACGCCCTCGATCGCGGGCCTGCTGTCACAGGTCGATGTGATGTCTGCGAGTCAGAGTGGCCAGCCCGTTACGGTTTCGATACAGACGGTCGCTGGCGACGTGCCCAGCGGGACCGTGTTAGGTTCCGCGACCATCCCCTCGTGGGCGTCAAGTTCGTGGAATTCCGTCGATCTCGCCTCCGAATCGATTTGGCTCACTCCCGGTCAGCCATACGCCATCGTCCTGGCCGGCCACACAGCCCCCTGGAGCGGCATCGCCGTCAACTGGGGCCCCGACGCTTACCCCGGCGGAGACACCTGGGCCCACTGGTGGACCGGCGCGACCTCCTGGAGCCACTACCAGTGTGACATGGGCTTTCGGACCTGGGTCGACACCGTCAACGCAATCCCCGCCCCCGGCTCGATCCTGCTCGTCTCGCTCGGACTCGGCCTGCTCGGCCACCTGCGTCGCCGCCGCTTCCTCTAGTACGCGGCCCGAGGAGACATCCGCCCTTCAATGGCCGCTCGCTTCCGGCGACGCGCCCGGCGCACCCGTCGTTGTCACCGCCGCCGGCTTGGGAGCGGCTTGCCTCTGCTTGATCTTTGGCGAGACCTCCAGCAAAAGGTAGAAGATCACCACGAGTGTCAGGACCGTGCCGAGCGACCACGCGAGCTTCTCCCGCCGGGACATGGGGCTTGTCGCTGCGCTGCGTCCCCACGCGACGGATGCCCAGACACGCTCGTAGGCGTAGTACATGACCATACGCGTCGAGTGGTGGTAGACGACGATCAGCGTCGCGATCAGGGCCGCCGACCGCCGTGCCGGCGGCACCAGCAACAGAATGACGTACGCGCCCACCCACGTCCACACGATCCCGATGACGCGCCACAGCAACGACTTGACCAGCGACCGTCGCCGCAATTCATTCGATTTCGCTTCCGCCATCCACTTTCTCCGCTGTCTTCCAAGTCGCGGCCGGATCGAGCGCCAGCTCGCGATAGATCGTCGTATAGAACAGATGCCGCTTCTTCCTCACCACGGTCAAATCCCGGCTTTCGTAGAGAACCTGAGCAGCCGCCTCATTCTGCCGGTTGGAGGTGTACAGCCGCAGGTATTGTCGTCCTGTGCGCCTCGCCTGGTCAATGGAGAAATCCAGCAAACGCGAACCGATCCCCTGCCTCCGTGCTTCGGGGGCCACGCAGAACCACGCCAGCCACACGGCCTCGGCCGCATCGTGCGTACACACATAGAGGCCCGTCGTCCCGACCAGGTTCCCGGTTTCGCCGTCGATAGCGGCCCACAGATCCAGAAAGTCCGCGACACCGTGCCAGGCCATTAGCCGGCGCACAAAGCGAAAGCGACGATTCGCAATCGCCCAGAAGCTGAACCGCTCCGCAATCGTCTGCCACCGAAAGACACGCCACACCAGCTTCCGCGCCGCCGGCAATTGTTCATCGTCAAGATGCTCGATACGAATGTCGCTCATTGGCTGCTCGCAAGGTCCGGCCCCGTGATTCAGCCCGCTTCCCATTCTTTGCATTTGTAGGTGACCCGCTTGCCGTCTTGATACCAACTGGCTTCACGGGCGTCCCAGTCGTATTCAAATCCCTTTCGACGGGCCATCCACCACGAGAGCCTGTACATAACCTCGCCCATGAATCCCAGGCCGAACGGGACGGCCACAAGCCAGAGAAGCGATGCACGAAAGGTCTTGAATACCACCTTGTAGCCCAGGAAGATACAGACGCCGAGCAGGAGGAAGAAGCTGATGAATCCCAGCCACTCAGCAGTCGCGTGAAGCGCGTAGCCAAGGGGCGTGCACCTCTGCTTGCCGATGCGCTGGCTCTCGTTGTCCCACATTGGATAGATGAACATCTCTTCCCAGTCCTACGCCGTATTCTCCGATTTCTATGACACCGGCGCCTCATGTGGAGGGCCTGCACGGCACACCATGGTCACCGGGCGTCTTCCAGGAACGAAACAAGTTCTGCCGCCATGGCGTTCAAGGAATCCATCACGGCCGCGCTCTCGACGCGCCGCATCGTCTCGGCCGTCTCCAGGTCCTGCTTTTCCTTCTTCGCCTGCGACTCCTTGGTGATGACTGTCGTGAACGGAATGATCCCCGTCCGCACATCCAGCAGCACCGCCTCACACGTGCTGTACGCCTTCACTTCGTCGTCGGCAAACAGCTTCGAACGGTGATAGATGTCACTGGTGATCCGGTAGACCAGCAGCAGGTCCGCCTGCAACCGCACCGCCGCTTCCCGCAATACGGGAATCGTCGCATCGTTCGGCGTCAGCAAAGAAGGCATCAACGTCACCGCCGAGACGCGCTCGGACGCCGACAGCTTCCCCGTGATGGCGTCGATGTACCCCTGCTGTGTCTTCAGATAACTCTCCGACCGCCAGTAGGATGAGCCGTAGTACCGCAACGCCCCGTACTGAGACCCCGGGAACTTGATAAGGGCCACCTTGGCGTTGTCAGGCAGTTGGAGCCGGCTGGACAGGATCTTCTTAATGGCGTCATCCCCCAGAACCGCCTGATCCGACGCAAACAGCGAAGACGTCAGCGTAGGCGGCTCCTCATACCCACCTTCCCAGACGCCCACCTCGCTCCGGGCCGCATACAGCGCGCCCGAGTCCTGATAAGGCGAAGAACAACCGCAAACCACCAAAGACGCTACGAGTGCCACTGCTGCAATTCGATACATGACCAAACCTCCACAAATCCATCTCGCTGATAGGTTCTTGATGCTAGCACTCTTCGCGCACGATCTTGGCGAAGAACTCCTCGTTGTACTTGAACTCGTAATCCGCATCTTCCAGATCGGCTGGCGTCAGCGTCTCTCGGTAGCCGGGCGATCTCCCCTGGTCGCCCTCCCAGCAGGTGAACAGCTCCAGGTCGGCCTCTCGTCTCTGAGCCTCGCGCAGGTACTTCGCCAGACGCCTGTAGTCCTCTTGAGCAAGGTCGAGCTCCTCTCCGACTCGGCCCTCCTTGAAGAAGCCGCACCCACAGCCCTCGTGCGACCCAACATAGTAAACATGGGGCAAGGTGAACTGCCGGCGCACAACCTCGTCGTCGACCTTTATTTCCTCCACATAGAAGCTAGGCGCATGCTGGTTCCACGCGATCAGAGGCAGCGCTTCACTGCTCGCAACATAAACGGCCAAACACATCGTCTCTCCTTGTGATTCCTGCCGCTTCTCGCATGGTCCCGCGCCACGTGCCCCGAGACGAGTCGCTGTCCTGTTCCAGACCTGAAACGTGTCTCCGCCTCCGGTACCATCGCTCGATGCCGCATCGTCGATTCTAGTGGCGATTTCCCCCGGGGGCAAGGGGGATGGTCCGGCCTTGGGTCCGAGAGGTTTCATCGGGCATTGGCCAGGGCACAAGGCCCCGGACAGGGGCGATTTTCGGCTGGATGAGGGAACACTGTTGGTTTATTTTGCATCTAATAGATGGTGGCGTACCACCCACGAACTTCTGCGGAATTGGTGCCATGCTAGAGTCGGAAACAGTTCAGACACCAGGGCAAACGAAGCCGGCCCCGGACCGCGCCTTCGGGCGAGAAACGGGGTCTTTCGCCCCCCTCATCGCGCCAAACAAAGCCAATTTGCCGAGGGTTGAAATAGGCGTAAACGACTTTGGTATAGATGGTTATGTGGATTCTGCCGGTTTCGGAGCCGGGAAAAACAAAGCCAAACAAAGCCAATTTCAGGGCCGCCGACCGGCCGTGTCCGGATGGAAACGGGCCTGAAGGGGGGTTGTGGACGGGGCGGTTTTGAGGTACTCTGGCCGGTGCGAAGTCGGCACGACATGTTATGGGTTCCCGTCAGGTTGGAGGCACACGCTATGAAATCGATCAAACGCCGCGATTTGCTCAAAGGGGCTCTGGCTGCATCAGCGATGGGGGCGGCGCCGTTCAACATCCTCAAGGCCGGGGCCTCGCCCAACAGCAAGCTCAACATCGCCTGCATCGGTGTAGGCCTCCAGGGTTCGAGCAATGCCGAGTACCTGGCCGGAACCGACAACGTCATCGCCCTGTGCGACGTCGACGAAGCCTGGCACAAGAAGGCCATCCGAAATCGCAAGAACCTGCACGGGATCAAGCTCTGGACGGACTACCGTGTGATGTTCGACAAGATCGGCAAGGACATCGACGCCGTCCTGGTTGCCACGCCCGAGCATAACCACTACACGATCTCGACCTACGCCATTCGCCATGGCAAGCACGTCTACTGCCAAAAGCCCCTCTGCCACACGGTCAACGAAGTGCGTCTGCTGGCCGAAGAAGCGAAGAAGCATCCGAAGGTCGTCACGCAGATGGGCAACCAGGGCCATTCCAGCCGCAGCTCCGCCATGCTGCGCGACTGGGGCCAGGCCAATTCGGTCGGACCGATCAAAGAGGTGATTGCGTATTCGCGCAAGAACTACTGGATCGACAAGCCGCTGGTGCAGGGCAGCGTCGTGCCGGAGACGCTCGATTGGAACCTGTACCTCAACCGCGCCGAAATGATCCCGTTCAGCGAAAGCTACATGAATCGCGAATGGATTCGCTACACGCACTTCAGCGGCGCCGTCGGTGACATGGCCGCCCACATCTTCGACCCGGCCTACTATGCCCTGGATCTGCGCATCCCCCTGAGCGTCCGAGCGGACGTCAACACGCCGGCCTATCCCGGCTCGCTGCCCCGCTCCGGCATCATCACCTGGGAGTTCGCCGCGCGAGGCGAGATGCCTCCTGTCACCCTGAAGTACTACCTGGGCGAAGACATCGACTTCCCCTTCCCCAAGCACCTCGAGCCCGGCCGCCGCGAAATCACCAGCGGCTCGGTCATGGTGGGCGAGCACGCCTCGATCATGGCTGGCAGCCACAGCCAGGGCGGGCGCATCATTCCCGAGAGCGTCATGAAAGAGACGCCCCGGCCGCCGCAGGTGGCGTTCCGCTGCAAGGGCAACACCCACTTCGACAACTGGACCCTGGCCTGCAAAGGCGAGGACAAGGCAATGTCGTCCTTCGACTACGCTGGGCCCCTCTCGGAGATCATCGTCCTCGGTGACATCGCCTTGGTGCATCCCGGCCGGACGCTGCTCTGGGACGCCAAGAACATGAAGATCACCAACGACGACGAAGCCGACAAGAGCCTCTTCATGAGACGCCTCGCCCCCCGCGATCACCTCAACTGGTGCTGACGAAAGGGCTGGGTCTTGCCGAAGCTGTGGGTTTGGTGTCTGCCGATCTGTCTTCTGATGGCAGCCGGGTGCGGTTGTCTCCGGTGCTCGAAGCCGGCGACGACCTGTGAACCGACCGGCGCGGTCCGGCCAGTCGCTACGGCGCGTCCCCGGTTCGAGCCTGGAAGCTATTTCCGGATCGAGCAGGAGAACGGCCGATGGTGGTTCGTGACGCCCGAGGGCCGGGCGTTCCTTTCGTTCGGCGTCAACCACGTCACCTGGCATGGGGACAGGGTCAAGGGGTCGGACGACAAGCCCTACATGGAGGCGGTTCTTGCGAAGTATGGGACGAAGGAGAAATGGGCTCAGGCCGTATGCGAGAGGTTAGAAGATTGGGAGTATAACACCATCGGGGCATGGTCTGTCGAGGAGGTCAATCCGTACCTGCCTCGGACGCCGATCCTGAATCTGGCCAATGGCTACTGGAAAGCGTGCTGGAAGCAAGGGCATGCGCCCGATTTCTTCGCCGGCGCATTTGACAGGTACGTTGCCGAACGCGCCAAGGCGGTTGAGGAGGATGTTGGGGACCCGAAGGT
>Ga0272442_10004176_pt1 | contig 19875 bp, 17 predicted proteins | sample SSMForm2O_FD_200262 | JGI IMG/M metagenome (GOLD analysis project Ga0272442, IMG submission 200262) | Marine sediment archaeal communities from Little Sippewissett salt marsh, Falmouth, MA, United States - SSM-Form-2O | ecosystem: Environmental > Aquatic > Marine > Wetlands > Sediment ... | reverse complement strand
CTCAAGAACATCGAGACCGTCGGGTCCGTCAGCGTCGATTGCATCACCGTCCAGCACCCCAAGCTGGATGAGATGAACGAGGACGAGCGCGTCGACATGAAGAAGGTCCTCGGCGAGGACAAGATTCGCTTCTTCATCGCCGCGATCGACGACAAGACGGTGCTGGTGACGTTCGGCGGCTCGCGGAACTTCCTGACCGAGGCGATCAAAGCCGCCCGCGGCGAGGGAAAGATCGGCACGACTCCCGACGACGCCAAGGCCATGAAGCACATGCCCAAGAAGCCCACCGCGATCATCCTGTTGAACGGGGCGAATATCTTCAATATCATCCTCGCCGGGGTCAAGACGATGGACCCCGACGAGGAGATGCCCCCCTTCAAGATCTCCTGCAAGACGCCGATCGCGATAGGCGTCGGCCAGGCTGGGGCCAGCGCGCACATCGTGGCCTACGTGCCGACCGACCTGATCAAGGAGATCGTCGGGACGGTCATGATGTTCAGCAGCGGCATGGGCCCCGGCGGCCCGCCCCCCGTGGGCGGCGACGATTTCTGATCGGCCTTGCGGACTGAGCATACGGCGGCCGTGGGAGATATCTCCCGCGGCCGCTTGTCTGCGCGCGGGGAGAAGGGGTCGGGGACGTTCTTGGGTTTGCTGGGCGGCCCGCTCCCTTGCGGTCGCGGCTCCGGGCGCGCCGGGACGTGGCCCTGCCATCCGGGATCCGAAATCCCAGGTCCGGCATCGCCCGAGGCCTAGCCGACTTGCTCTTTGAGCTGTTTGAGGAAGCCCTGCATGACGGGGCGCGGGATGCGGTCGAGGGCGGGTTCCATCGCCTTGCCCGTCAGGAAGTCGTCGACGGCCTCGGCGGCGAGCGAGCCATACCGCGTCAATTGCTCGGCGGACTTCTCGGCCTCGGGCAGCTTACCGTCGACCAGGTCGAGGCAGTAGTTCACGACGAAGTGATGGAGATCCTCGCTGGTCAGGTCCGCGCGGTGCTCCAGCGGCACGGGGGTCTCCCCGTCCGTCTGGCCGAGCAGGTCCTTCTCCTGCTCATACAGGGCGCGGCGTTCGGCCCGTTCGCGGGCCTCGGCGGCCTCGTCAATCGGCGCCAGCGGGATCAGATCGTCTTCCGTCACCGGCAAAGGAATCTCGTTGCTCTGGCCGCAAAACGGGCACTTGCCCTTCTTGCCCGCTGCGGCGTCCGGGGCGGTGACCTCGTGGTGGCAGTTGTGGCACTGGAACTTGATCGGCATCGAATGAGTCTCCCTACTCGCCAAGGACCTTGACCAGTACGCGCTTCGCCCGCCGGCCGTCGAACTCGCCGTAGAAAATCTGCTCCCAGGGGCCGAAGTCCAGCCGCCCGTCGGTGATGGCCACCACCACCTCCCGCCCCATGACCTGGCGCTTGTGGTGGGCGTCGCCATTGTCCTCGCCCGTGCGGTTGTGGCGATACCGCGCGGGCGACGGATCGAACGGGGCCAGCTCCTCCAGCCAGTGCTTGTAGTCCTCGTGCAGCCCGGGCTCGTCATCGTTGATGAAGACGCTCGCCGTAATGTGCATCGCGTTGACCAGGCAGAGCCCCTCCCGAACCCCGCTGCGGCGGACGATCTCCTCGACCTGCGGGGTGATCTTCACGAAACCCATCCGCGAGGGGATCGTAAACGTAAGGTACTCCGTCGTCGATTTCATCTCACCTCCCGTAGATGCCCGAAGTGGGGCTTGCCCGACGCGACCGACACCCTATGATAGTACAATGTCCGGGGATGGCAATCCCCCGGCTTCGGATCGGGGGCAGCGCCGAATGGAGTATCGATGTCCGCGGGATCCGTGCGAATCCCCCCGGGCGGAATGAGAACGACAAGGAGTCTGACATGAAGAAATCCCTGATGGCTGGCGTGGTGGCGTGCGTGGCGATACTGCTGGCTGGCGAGGCCCAGGCCAAGAAGCTGAAGGTCTACGTCCTGGTCGGGCAGTCCAACATGGAAGGCCAGGCCAAGGTCGAGACGTTCGACTACATCGGCGACGACCCGGCTACCGCGCCCCTGCTCAAGGAGATGCGCGGCCCCGACGGCAAGCCGCGTATCTGCGAGAAGGTGTGGATCTCGTATCTGACCGGGTCAGGCGAAAGGCTGGGCGAGGGGTTCGGGAAGTTGACGGCCGGGTACGGGTCCCGCAGGAACCCCGCCGAGGACGGTGGCAAGATCGGCCCGGAGTTCACGTTCGGCCTCACCGTGGCCAAGGCGACCGACGGACCGGTCCTGCTCATCAAGACGGCGTGGGGCGGCAAGAGCCTGAATACGGACTTCCGCCCGCCCAGCGCCGGGCCGTACGAGTTCAGCGAGGCCCAGTTGGAGAACCTCAAGAAGCGGGGCAAGGACATCGCCCAGGCCAAGGCCGACAAGGCCGCCCGGACCGGGCAGTACTACCGGCTGATGCTCAAGCACGTCCGGCACGTGCTGGGCGACATCAAGCGGATCGTGCCGGACTACGACGCCAAGCAGGGCTACGAGATCGCCGGGTTCGCCTGGTTCCAGGGCTGGAACGACATGGTCGACAGCGGCACGTATCCCAACCGCGGCAAGCCCGGCGTCGGCTACGCCAAGTACAGCCAGTGGATGGCGGACTTCATTCGCGACGTCCGCAAGGACCTGAACGCCCCCAAGATGCCGTTTGTCATCGGCGTGATGGGCGTGGGCGGCCCGGTCGACCAGTACCCCAACCCGCGGTACAAGGTGACGCACGGCAACTTCCGCGCCGCCATGGCCGCCCCGACCAAGCTGCCCGAGTTCAAGGGCAACGTCGCGGCCGTGCTGACCGAACTGTATTGGGACAAGCCCTTGGAGGCCGTCTCGGAGAAGTTCGGCAAGGTCAGGCAGATGAGCCACTACCTGCGGAAAAAGAGCAAGGGGCACCCCAATGAAGACGGCAAGATGACGCCCCAGCAGCAGCGGGAGTACCTCAAGGAGTACCGCGCGAAGGTGATCACGCCCAAAGAGGAAGCGATGTGGAAACGCGGCGCGTCCAACGCCGGCTACCACTACCTCGGCTGCGCCAAGACCATGGCCCTGGTCGGCAAGGCCTTCGCCGAGGCCATCCTGGAGATGCAAGAAAAGTGAGTGAGTAGTCCCGCGTTCCGGGTTCCCGGTCCGGTTGGGGTCAGGTCTTCAAAATTCAATTTTCGTGGGCTGCTCTCCCCCCCGTCGGCCGGGGCGATTGGAGCCCCGCAACCTGTCTCCTGCCAACCGGCAGACCGAACGGGCCCAAAGTGGGTCTTGAGGACCTGACCCCATCGAGGTTTCGCCCGGCGCCCGCTTCGTGATCGTCCTCGTCGTCGTTTGTTGGCTTCGCCTTCCCATGGCGGCGGGCCGGCGTGGACCTGGGTCACGTCGGGCCTCAGCCGCCGCACTCCATGGGCGCGGCTACTTGGCTTTGGGACACTTGTCGCTGAGCTTGGTGATGGGGGTGAGTTTGAGCTTGCGGAACTCGACCTCGGAGCCCTCGGCCTGAAGAGCGATCTGGCCCTTGCTGGCGGTGCACTTGGAGCCGTGGTTGACGAGGTCGCCGTTGACCCAGACCTTGACCTCGTTTCCGACGCACTCGATGGTCATGGCGTTCCACTTTCCGGCGGGCTTTTCGGAATCGTCGGTGAGGTTTCGGATGCGGCGGAGCTTGCCCTTGGTGGCACCCCACTTGGCCTTGGGTCCGCGCCGGGCCTCCATGTCGGGCACGGTGATGTCCTCGGCGATGCACCAGAAATCGCCCGCGTTTCGGTGGTGCATCTGGACCTCGATGGACTTGGGGAACATGCCGTACAGCGCCCGCGGGGTCGAGGCGTGGACCAGCACGCCGCAGTTTCCGGGCTTGGCGGCGAAGCGGTACTCGACCTCCAGCCGGTACTGCTGGTGGACGGCATCCGTGATGAGATGCCCGCCCGGCTTGCCCAGGCTCACCAGCATCCCATTCCGCACGATGAATGGGCTCTTGGCCTTGGGGTCCTTGTCCATCTTCGGCACGTCCACGTGCCAGCCGGTGAGGTCCTTGCCGTTGAACAGGTCCCTGGGTTTCGGGGCCGCGGCGGGCTTCGGGGCCGCCAGAACCGACGACAGGCAGACGCACAACATGGCCGAGGCGACAACGGAAAGCTTCTTCATGATCTTCCTATCCTTCTCAAGGAGCCGGGGTTTCCCGGATAGCCTCTCGCCGACGACTCCCGTCGGCCTTTGCGACGATTCTATCGTCCATCCCGGCATCCGCAAGGCCCTCCTCTACCGGAAGGACGGGGCATCCGCCGTGGCGGAAGCAGCACACATACGTCATGGATTCCGCGATTCCGGCCACACCACATGGAACTCCTGACGCGGAGTGAGCACAGCGGGACGGTACTGAGACGAGGGCAGCTTCGGACTCCCGTTCGGCCGACAGGCCACCGAGCATCCTTCCAGTGAACGAGTCAACGGATCAACGGCCCCGGGGTCTCTCGTTGCGACATTAGCCCGCATAGTGCATGAGTGATACTGAGGTGTATATGGCGCGAAGGCCTTGTTGTTTGTAGAATGGGGACTTACCCAAGCTCCAACCCTACAGCACGAAGGCCCCGCACACGACAAGGTGTAACGGATTGCCCCTGACGTTCTCCAGGCTCCGTCGCCGCAATACCGCGTTCGGCCCGTTCGCCGCGTTCGCACCAACCGACGTGCCAAGCCCATCCGCACATCGCCGCGGGCCCGTGAGTTTCCAAACCCCGGCAACCCTTGCCCTTATGCAATATGCGGGTTAGAGTTCCCAGCCCTTTCGGTATTGGCGCGTCAGGTACTTGTTGGCCGCCGGCACGTTGGTGATGCGTCCGGCCTTGCTGTCAAACAGGACTTTCTTCCGGGCCCGCAGGGCGACGGTGCCGAGGTTGACGGCATCGGAGATGGCGGCGGCGTTGGTGAAGCTCCCCGGGGAGGGTTTTCCGCCCCGCATGGCCTCCAGCCAGTTGCCCCGCGGGCGGGTGGCTTTGCCCTCGAGCGCCTGACGCTTGCCCCGAGCAAAGAGCTGCGCATTGCCCCCGTGGAAGTTGCCGAGGATCGCGCCGGCGTCGCCGACGAACAGGATGCCCTCTCTGCCCATCGTGACGTTCTGCGACTCGAGCTCGGCGGGCAGGCGAGGCTTCATGCCGCCGTCGTACCAGAACAGGTCCATCCCGGGCCGCTTGCCTTGGGCGGCGAAGTGCAGGCGGATGGTGCAAGCGGCGGGGTAGGCAAAGTCGTTGTGCACGGGGCGGCTGACGCAGTCGGTGATCCGGCAGGTGTGGCTGGCCCAGGCCTCGGCGCTGACGGGCGTGTCGAGGTCCAGCCCGGTGAACACCGGCCAGAGGCTGTAGTAGCCCATGTCGGCCATCGACCCGCCGCCGAAGTCGTACCAGCCGCGATAGACCGTGTGCGTGTAGTGCGGGTGGTAGGCTCGGTCCACCGCCGGGCCCAGCCAGAGGTCCCACTGGAAGCCCTTCGGGACGGCCGGCTTATCCGTGGGGATCTCCGTGTACTGAGGCCAGACCGGGCGGTTCGTCCAGTTGTGAACCTCCCGAAGCTTGCCGATCACGCCCTGGGTGATCCGCTCGGCGATCAGGGCGTTGCCGGATCCGCTGCCGTAGGCGAGCAGGTGTGTGGCCACCTTGGCCTTTCGGGCCGTCTCGATGACCTTCCTGCCTTCGTCCAGGCGGTTGGCGATGGGCTTGTGCATCAGGACGTGCTTGCCGCTCTTCATGGCCGCGATGGACAGGGTCGCGTGGAGGTGGTCGGGCGTGAGGATCTTGACGGCGTCGAGGTCTTTCTGCTTGGCGAGCATCTCGCGGAAGTCGGCCCAGGCGGCGCAGGCCTTGAACTTGTCCCGGCCACGATTGCGGGCGTAGTAGGCGTCGACGACGGCCCGGCCAACCTCCCTGCCACCGGGGCAGCCGCTCTCGCCGGCCCGCCATCGGGGCTTGCCCATGTACTGGCCGATTCGCTTTCGAATCCCGCCCTTGCCCCACTCGACGTAATTGTTGCTATCGGTGTTGGGGTCGCAGACGGCGACGATCTGGATCCCCGGATCGGCGAGAAGCCCGCCCAACTCACGGACCGCCTGGGTGCCCATGCCGATCTGCGCGATCGTGATCTTGTCGCTCGGCGCGACGCGCCCCGGGCCGCCGAGGACGCTTCGCGGAACGACGGCGACGGAGCCCGCGACGGCGGCGGCCTCGATGAACTCCCGGCGGTTGATCTGTCTGTTCATGGGATGACTCCTCTGGCAGGGGATTGTCTCGTTTCGATCGGCCGCATTCGCAAGGGGGCCCGGCGGGTCCGTCGCGATCTTCCGCCCCGATTGTACCGTGTTGCTCCACCGATAGAACCCCGCAGTCAAATCGCTCCTGTCGCCAGGGGGCACGGCCACGTCCGCTGGGCGGCGCGTTATCCGAAGAGATCGGCCGCGGGGTGCGGACCCGCCTCGGCGCCGCCGCCGAACCTCTTGCTGAGGTGTTCCGGGGAGGCAAGACCAGACTGCCTTGCGACTTGTGGGAGACTATGGGACAGTCGCGAATGCACCCAAGGTGCACCGATCCGTTGGGGGGCGGTTCGGGTTCAGCCGCGGGCGAAGACCTCGGGCTTGCCGGAGACGCTCGACCGTTCGGCGTACTCGATGACGCCGATCACGCGGCGCGCCTGCTGCGGCTTGATGACCAGCTCGTCGCCCAGCAGCAGGTGGTCGGCGACGTTCGGGTAGAACTCGTCCCAGGCCGTCTTCATCCAGGGCACTTGGCGGGTCACCAGCGCGCCGTCCTCGTAGGCGATGACCTTGCAGCCTTTCTCGACCGTGCCGTCGTCGAGGATGGCGCCGCGGGTACCGAGGATTCGCCACCGCGGCCGAGGTGCCGCCGACATGGACGACAGCGTGATGTCCGCCATGGCCCCGTTGGCGAAACGGATGATCGCCTGCGTGTGGTCCTCGATGGTGCACTGGACCCAGGCCTTCTTCTGGAAGAAGCCCTGGATGGAAGTGATCTTCTCGGGGATCAACTGGAGGACCCAGTCGGTGAAGTGGGCGCCCCAGTCGTAGAGGTTCCCGCCGGAGATTTCCTTGTCGGACCGCCACCAGTCGCGCGGCGCGGAGTAGCCGGAGAAGCCGCAGTCGATCTCGAAGACCTCGCCGATGGCCCCCTCGTCGATCAGCCGGCGGATCGTCATGAAATCGCCGTCCCATCGCCGGTTGTGGAAGCACGTGACCATGACGCCGGCCTTGTTGGCGGCGCGGATCATCCGGTCGGCGTCGCGGAGCTTGATGCAGAAGGGCTTCTCGGTGATGACGTGCTTGCCCGCCTCGATGCACTTCAGGGCCATCTCGGCGTGGATGTTGTGCGGGAGGATCACGACGACCAGGTCGATGCCCTTGGCCTTGAGCAGATCATCGACGTGGTCGAACGTTCGCAGGCCGGGGAAGTCCTCCTTGGCCGCCTTCGTTCGCGCCGGGTCGATGTCGCACACGCCCACCGCCTTCAGACCCGCCGTGCCGTTGATGAACCCGCTGTGCAGCTTGCCCATGTTGAACGACGGGCCGTAGCCCAGCGCGGCGCAGCGGATCGGGGCACGCCGGATCGGCCGGACCCGGCAGGCCCAGTCCAGTCCGTGCAGAAGCGACCGCTGAAAGTGCGAGACCTTCCACTGTTTGACGCCGTGGCCCAGGGCCGTGTAGAACACCCGCCCCTTGCCCTCCGAGCGCGTGTACATCACGGGCATGGGCCTGGACTGGTAGTTCGTCTCGGCCAGCACGTGGACGTCGGACGCGAGGTTCTTGAGGATGTAGAGTTCCTCGGTGAGGCTGAAGTCCGGCAGGCGCGTGGTGGCCTGGTGGGCGGGGTCCACGATGCGGACAGACTCGAACTTCTGGTCGGACGGGTGGGTGGCGAACTGCGAGCCGACGAGTGCGAGGTAGTCGCGGCAGTCGTCGCCGACGGCCGTCGCGGAGTGAATGGCCACCAATCCGCCGCCGCGACGGACGAACGCCACGAGCCCGGCCTGCTGGGCGGGGGTGATCTCGCCGCCGCAGAGATAGATCATCACGGCGTCGTACTTGTCCAGCGCAGCAGCCAGGACGTCGCGGTCGTCGGTGACGGTCAGCCGGTAGCGCCCGGAGCCCCGGAGGATCTCGCCGGCAATCTTGGCGCACGGCTCGAACGGATGCCATCGGCCCCCGATGAGCATGAGGACGTTTTTCTTCTCGCGAGCGGCGGTGTTCTTGACGGCCATGGGGCTCTCTCCCGTGCGGGTGTCGCTTCTCTCTCGTGCGGTTCGTTCACGACGGCAGAGCGCATTATGCCGCAGCCGGGCGGGAATGCAAACCCCTGTCCGGGCGCGGGGACCGTTCCCGGCGGCGCGGAAGCCTGTGACGGCCGGCACGTTGCCTTCGCACCAAAACAAGGCTTCCATTGCGGATTGCGAATTGCGGATTGCGGATTGCGGATTCGCTCACGACGCGGAGAAACCCGCGATCCGAAATCCGAAATCCGCAATCAGGGCCGGCGGTGAACGCAGGAACGCCGCGGCGGCGATCGCTTCCGTAGGCCCTGCCAGGATCTCCGGTCGGTCGCCCCCCCCTGCCGCGGCGAGCAACGGGCTTTGCGCCGCGGCGGGCTTCTGGTAAAATGTGGCACTTTCCCCGACGCGACGAAACGAGACGATCAGGAGACGAAAGACGATGGCAGTGAAGGCGCTTCATCTTCGCCGTGGGCAGGGCGTGCGGCACCAGGACAGTATCTGGGTGGTCTTTTCCGCGACACACGTGGCCAAGGGCAAGGGCCAGAGCTACATGCAGATCGAGTTGAAGAACGCCCGTACGGGCCAACTCATCAAGCAGCGGTTCCGCGTGGACGAGCAACTCGAGGAGGCCTTCTTCGAGCGAAAGAAGATGGAATACCTCTACGCCGACGGGACGAACCTGGTCCTGATGGACCCGAACACCTTCGACCAGGAGGAGATGCCCAAGAAGCTCATCGGCGACAAGGACGTGTACCTGATGCCGAACATGGAGTTGGAGATCTCCTTCGCCGAGGGTCAAGCGGTCTCGGCCGAGCTGCCGAACACGGTCGAGTTGACGGTGACCGACACCCCGCCGGCGATGAAGGGCGCCACGGCCACGAACCAACTCAAGGACGCCATCTGCGACGGCGGCGCGAAGATCAAGGTCCCTCCCTTTATCGAGAACGGCACGGTGGTGAAGGTGGACACGCGGACGGGGGAGTACCTCGGCCGAGCCTGATGGCCCCGGCGGTCAGTTCGTGGGCTCGCCCGGGACGTCGGCATCCGGCGCATCGGGCAGACCGCGGTAGAGCAGGGCGAAGACCGTCACGTCGTCTTGCTGGGGCAGGGGTTGGCGGAACGTTTCCGCGGACTTCGTGATGGCCTCGACGAGGCCCTCGGCGGAGACGGCTGAAATGTCTCCCACCGCCGCCTGCAGGCGATCCATGCCGAACTGCTCGCCGTCGCTGCCGGCGGCCTCCGTGACGCCGTCGGTAAAGATCACCAGCCCCGTGCCGGGCGGGAGCGTCTCGACAACGCCGTGGAAGGGACCGTCGTGGACGCCGACGGGGCGGTTCTCCGGCCGCCCCAGCAGCGACGGGGCCTGTCCCGGCCGGACCGCCACCGGCAGCAGGTGCCCGGCGTTGACGTACTCCAGCGCGCCGCTGGCCGGGTCGAACATCCCCAGGAACAGCGTCACGAACAGGCCCTCGGGCAGGTTCTGGGCGATGAGACGGTTCACGTGCGCCATCGTCTCGGCGGCCACGAAGCAGAACATCGTGGTGGCCCGGAGCGTGGCCTGGAGGTTGGCCATCAGAAGCGACGCGGGCAAGCCCTTGCCGCAGACGTCGCCGATCGCCAGCGCCACGCGTCCGTCGGCGAGCTCCCACGTGTCGCAGTAATCCCCCCCGACCCACATCGCCGGCTGGTAATGCACGGAGACATCCAGTCCCGGCACCGGTTGGATCTCGGTGGGCACGAGCCCGGCCTGGATCTGCCGGGCCAACTCCAACTGGCGATCGAGCGCCTTTCTTTCGGCACGTTCCTCGGCCAGCAGGAGCCCCTTGCAGGCGTAGCCGATCTGGCGGGCGACGGCCTCGACGAAGTCGAGCGTGCTGGCGTTGGCGCAGTCGCCGGGCACGTCGAGGTAGAGCACGTCGAGCCTGTCGCCGACGTCGGTGATCGGCGCGGCGAGCACGGCCCGGGGCGTGTGGTGATCGATCACGGTCAGTTCGAGGTCGGCGTCGGCGCGGTGGATGCTGCTGGCCAGCACGGCCCGGCCCTCGTCTCGCAGGACATCCAGCACGCGCCGGGACAGGCGGAGATTCCCCCGGCCCCGTTCGCCGAGGTCTTCGGTCGACTCGCCGAAGCGGCAGGCGAGGGTCTCGGGGGAGCCGGTGAAGGCCTGGTCCGCCCCGGGCAGGCGCAAGACCATCGCCACGCCGCCCAGCAGTCCCGCGAGCCGGGCGCAGACGTTGCCGTACAGTTCGTCGGGGTCGGTCAGTTCGGCCAGCCGGCCGGCGATCTGGTTCAGGCGATGGATCTGGGGCCGATCGAGTACGCGGCTTTCCTGGGTAGCCGGCGCGATCTTGGTCGGCGCGTCGTCCACGAAGACGGCGGTGGACGCCCCCGACGCCTCGGCGGAGACCGACCGATCCCCAGCCGGCGTGACGGCCAGCGAGAACGGCCCGATCTCGAACCGTTCGCCGGGCAGCATGGCCCGCGCGCGGATGCGTTCGCGCCCGACCCATACGCCGTGGCGGCTGGCGAGGTCCTCGATGAGCCACCGTCCGAACGGGTCGCGGAACACCACGGCGTGCCGGCGAGAGACGCGCCGGCTGTCGAGGACCACGTCGCAGGCGGGATTTCGCCCCAGAACGACGCCCTTCGGGTTCAGGGCCACCGAACGCGACTGCTCCCCGCGGGACACCACCAGCATCGCCTGAGTCATCGGGACCTCCCGCCTTCGATGGGGCCGCCCTGGCGAAAGACGCGCAGGCCTCCGCGCCCGGCCCGGGCCAAGCCGGTCACAAGCTCCAACGCCGACAGCGTCGCGTTCCACCCCGTCCGCCCCGCCGGAAGGTACGCCAGGTCCTTGAAGCCCTTGCGGACCCAGTGCGCGTTCTTCCGCCAGTCGGTCTCGGCCTCGTCGCCGACAGGATGTGCAACGGCGTCCTTCATGGCCCGAACGTCCCCAGCCTGAGCCCACGATCTCGACCGATAGTATATCGAAGACAGCCCAATCGGCCAACCGACCGCGGGGACAGAATCGCCCCGCTGCCGCCGCCCCGGACGCCCTTGCGTCGCCACGGGCTGTGCAGTACCTTCGTGCCGGCCCGCACCGAGGACCACGCCGTGGAGACGCTCGAGCTGGATTTCATCGAGACGCCGGAGAACGTCGAGCTCCAGCGCCGGCTGGCCGGCATCGGCACGCGGTTCATCGCCGGGCTGATCGACACGCTTTGGCTGGTGCTGATCTACCTCGTGCTGGGCCTCCTGGCGATCATCGCGGGCCTCGGCGCGAGGGCCCTGAGCCCGGGGCAGCTCGTCCGGGGCGCCGGGCTGTGGGTCCTCGCGGCGCTGATCCTGTCGGCCTTCATCGTCTACTGGGGATACTTCGTGCTGTTCGAGTTGCGCACCAACGGCCAGAGCCCCGGCAAGAAGGTCATGAAAATTCGCGTCGTCAAGCGGGAGGGCGGGGCGATCACCTTCACCGACGTGGCGATCCGCAACCTGCTGCGAAGCGTCGATGCCTTGCCCGCCGCCTACGTCGTCGCCGGGGTGAGCATGTTCGTCAGTCGCCGATGCCAGCGACTCGGCGACCTGGCCGCCGGAACGGTGGTCGTGCTGGAGGCCCCCCCCAACTACGCGGCGACGGCCCGGTCCACCCGCGAGGTGCTCGCCCCGGCCGGGGGGCCCCTGCCCCTGGCCGGCCCGGCCGAAGTGTCCGAACTGACGCCCCAGGAACACCGCCTGCTGTCGAACTACTGGTCTCGACGCAATGACCTGACGCTGGAGGCTCGGCAACGGATCCTGCCGAAGCTGCTGCTGCCGGTGCTCGAGCGTCTCGACCGCCCGCGGTGGGCCCGGGACGTCGCCGGGCTCGAAACCTGCCTGGCTCGCCTGCTGTTCCCGGCCCCGGCCCCTCCCCCGCCGCCGCCGCCACCGCCGGCGCCGCCGGGCGAGGCGACGGAGGGCCCGTCCCCATGACGAGCGAGCGGTTCGTGGCGCTTCGGTCGCCCTCGTGGCGGCGGATGGAGGCATTGTTGAGCAAGGCCGGTTCGCGCGGCGCGGCCGCCCTGACCGGTGGCGAGATCCACGAGCTCCTTCGCGCGTATCCGACCGTGGCGGTGGACGTTGCGCGGGCCCGCCTGCTCGACGTCGATCCGGCGATCCAACGGCGGATCAACGCGCTGGCCATTGCCGCCCACGGCCTGCTCTACCGGCGGAAGCACGTGAACCCGTTTCGCGCGATCGGGCGGTTTTTCGCCCGCGACTACCCCCGCCTGTTCCGCCGGCAAGCGGCGCCCCTGGCGATCTCGCTGGCGATTTTCGCTACCGGTGCGCTCGGGGCCTACGTCACCGTCCGCCTGCGCCCGGCCACCGCGTACGTCTTCGTCCCGCGGGGACTGGACATGCCCGGCGACGAGGTAGACGTGACGGACCGCGACGTCTCCGAGCGGTATCGGCGGATGCCCAAGCCCCCGATGGCCACGGGCATCATGGCGAACAACCTCTCGGTGGCGTTCCTGGCGTTCGCGTTGGGGATCACCGCCGGCGTCGGGACGGGATACGTGCTCCTGGTGAACTCGCTGATGCTGGGCGCGTTCTTCGCCCACTTCGACAATCACGGCCTGACGTGGCAGTGCTATTCGTTCCTCGTCCCGCACGGCGTGCTGGAGGTCTTCGCCGTGCTGGTCGCCGCGGCGGCGGGGCTTCGCCTGGGGCTTTCGCTGGCCGTCCCCGGGCGCCTCACCCGCGGCGCGTCGCTCCGCGCCGGGGCGAGGCAGGCCGTCGGGCTCGTGCTCGGGACGATCCCGATGTTCGTCGTCGCCGGCGCGATCGAGGCCTTCGTCACGCCCGCCTACGGAATCGCCGGGGGCGCCAAGATTGCCCTGGGCCTCTTCGTCGGCGCCGCGACGCTGCTGTACCTGCTGCTTTCCGGCCGGCGCGAGGCGAACGCGCCCGTCACAGCCGACGCGTGGACTTGATCAGGATGTACCGATGGATGAGGTCCGGGCTCAGGTGGCCCGGCTCGGCCTCCAGGATACCCACCCCGCTGTGACGCATCGCCCGCAGGGCCTCTCCCCGCGCGGCGAGAACATCCAGGGCAACGGCCTTCGCGTAGGGGTCGCCTTCCGCCGACAGCGGGCGGTTGGCCTCGGCGTGAACCCCCGGGTCCTTCAGCGTCACAATCATCGGCAGGTGCCGCCGGGCAAACCGTCCCATGTACGCGATGACGTCCGCGTTCGCCGTCCGGTCGATCACGTCGGTCATCAGGCAGATCAGGCCGCGCTTGCGGTTCTTGAGGCCGAGGAACCGGCAGGCCATCGCGTAGTCGCTTTCCACCAGTCGCGGCTCGACGCGATAGAGCGCCTCGGCCACTCGCTCCAGGCTCCCCGGGTGCCGGACCCGCGGCAGATAGCTTTCGATCCGGTCGCTGAAGGCCACCAGGCTGAACCAGTCGCCCTGGCGAAGGGTGACGTAGGCCAGCATCATCGCGGCGTTGACGAAGTGGTCGAGCCGGCTGATCCCGTCGAACTCGCCGGCCGTCGCCCGCCCCACGTCCAGCGCGACCACCACGTTCTGCTCTCGCTCCGGCTGGTAGTTGCGGACGACCAGTCGCGACCGTTTGGCGGTGGCCTTCCAGTCGACGCGGCCCAGGCCGTCGCCGGCGGCGTAGGCCCGGAGGCTCTCGAACTGCGAGCCCTGACCGACCTGCCTCATCCGCGCCAGGCCCATCTCGTGCATCAGCCCGCGGCGGATCATCAGCTCGCACCGCCGCACGCCTTCCAGGTTGGGGTAGACGCGAACGTCGCACGGCAGGTCGATCGCGAGCTGCCGCACGAACAGCCCCAGCGCCGGGATCGCGCGAACGTCGATGCGTCCCAGGGGGTACCGCCCGCGTTTCGTGGCGGTGAGGCGATAGACCAGCCGCCCGCGAGCCCCGGCGTCGAAGAGCCCGCCGAGCCGATCGGGCCGGGCCGTCATGTCGTCCGGGAGGTACTCGGCCAGCTCGATGCGAAGCCGCCGGCGCGAACGGTTGTGGACCTCCAGAACGATTTGCGTCGGCACCGACAGCGAGATCCGCCCGGGCACGACCCGCCGGATGTCAATGTCGTGCCGCCTCGGCAAGAGCAGCGCGTCGACGACGCTGTAGACGCCCAGGAGCAGGACGTAGATCGCCCCCACCGCCGCCAGGGGCGGGAAGATCGCGGCGGCCAGGAAAATCGGCGCCGCCAGCATCACCATCACGATCCATCGCGAACTGGGAAGCATCGTGCCTCCGATCGGAGCCTAGCGCGGCACGGGAATCTGAGCCAACAGCCGCCCGATGCAGTCGTCGGCGTCGTGGCCCTCGATCTCGACCTCCGGCAGCAGGCTGATCCGGTGCCGCAGCGCCGGCGGGGCCATCGCCTTGACGTCGTCGGGCGTGACGAATTCCCGCCCGGCCAGTACCGCCCACGCCTGGGCCACCCGCAGGAGCATCACCGCCGCCCGCGGACTGGCCCCCAGGGAGACCTCCCGAATCTCCCGCGTCGTCCGGACCACGCGGGTGATATACCGCCGGACCATCTCCTCGACGCGAACGCTCCGCACCGTGCGGCGCAGCTCCGCCAGACCTTGCGGGTCCAGCACGGTCTGCAGGTCGGCCGTCCCGAGGTCCGCCGCGTCGAAACCCGCATGGGCCCGGTCCAGGATTCCCCCCTCTTGATCCTCGGCCGGATACGGCACGCGGATCTTCACCAGAAACCGGTCGACCTGCGCTTCCGGCAGCGGGTAGGTGCCCTCGAATTCCACGGGGTTCTGCGTCGCGAACACGCTGAACGCCTCGCTGACCGGGTGGGTCACGCCGTCGATGGTCACCTGGCGTTCCTGCATGGCCTCGAGCAGGGCCGACTGGGTCTTGGCCGGCGCGCGGTTGATCTCGTCGCCGAGGATCACGTCGGCGAAGACCGGCCCGGGGCGGAAGACGAACTCGCCCGTCGCCGTGTTGTAGATGTTCACGCCGAGGATATCCGACGGCATCAGGTCGGGCGTGAACTGGATCCGCCGAAACCCCGACCCGCTGACCGCCGCCAGCGCGCGGACCATCAGCGTCTTGCCCGTGCCCGGCACGCCCTCCAGCAGCGCGTGTCCGCCGGCCAGGAACGACGCCACCATCTCGGCCAGCACCTGCTGCTGGCCCACGATCGCCTTGCCGAGCTCGCCCAGAAGGCGTCCGGCGACTTCATTGGCTTGTCCGATGTCCATCGCGTATTTCCCATTCGATCTCAGAGAGCACGGCCAGCATCCGATGGAACTGGCCCTTGGACAGGTTTCGGTCGGCGTCGATGGCCTGGCCTTGCCGCAGGACGGCCTCGTATTCTTCGCGGCTCCGCGGCCCGATGCGCTCCAGGCCGGCGGCCAGCGCCTCGACGTCGGCCGAGGCGTCCAGTCGCGTGTGCTCGGCGCATCGGCGCCGGAACCACGCGAACAGCAGCGAGAACGTCAGGCCGCGGGCGCCGGCGGCCCGGCACGTCGCGCCGGCCGACCGCACGAACTCCAGCTTGCTGCGGCGCCGCTGGCGGATGGTCGAGCGGCGCGAGCCGAACCGCCGACCCTTGGCGACCAGCAGGCCCAACCCGCCGGCCGTCACGCACAGCACGGCCCAGCCCGCCGGTGACGTCACCAGGAGCCCCGCCAGCAGGCCGAAGCCGCTCTCCCGCCAGCCGAAGCCGAGGTGGTACTCGTCGAAGGCCACCTTCTGCCCCCGCGCCACCGACAGCGAGTAGGCCACCAGGTTGGTCGCCAGCACGGCGTTGTCGGCCCCGCCGATGTGCCCGTTGGCCAGGAAGAAGCTCTCGGCCAGCACGATCACGCGCCCCTTGCCGTCGGTCCGCTCGACGATCCGGTCGCCGCCCGGGCCCGTCAGCAGGGCCCGCGGCGCGCCCATCTGCGGCAGCGCCTCGAACTCGTTGGCCTCCAGGGACGCGCCGAACGGCGGGTCGGTCTTGGTCGCGTCCCGCGAGAGGCTGCCGCGAAGCCCCCCCGCCAGGCCGTCGGACTCGCTATCGACGCGACGAGACCGCAGGCCGTGCAGCTTCTCCAGCCGACCGGCCACACAGATCAGCACGCCGCCGGCGCGAACCCACCGCGCCAGCGCACCGCGCTCGCCGTCGGCCAGCGGAACGACCGGGTCCAGGATCAACAGGATGTCCCTGTCCGCCAGGGCCTCGCCCAGCAGCGGGCGGTACGAACGCCCCACGGAGACGCCCAGTTTCTCGTAGAGCAGGAAGCACGCCAGCACGCCCTCGCGGTGGGTCGAGTGGGTCGTTCGCACGGGCGGCTGCCGGCCGGGCGAGGTGTCCGGGGAGCTTGCGGCGAGGAACCAGGCCATCGCGACCACCACGGCCGCCAGCACGCCCAGGATGATGTAGTCGGTCCTATGGCTCTGGGTGGACATCGCGCTGCACCGTCTTAAAGAGGTCCATCATCTGCTGGTAGTCCACCGCCCGGCACGGGGCCCCGGCGTAGATCCGCCGCTCGAACGCCCCGATGAACCGCCGGAACGCCTCTCGCCCGCGCCCGCTGCGGGCGTACTCGCGAACGTAGTCGCCGTTGGTCTTGCTCTCGTCGAAGCCCAGCAGGCCGGCGCCCTCCAGGTAGCGAAGCAAGGCGAGCATCATCACGCCGATGGCACCGGCGACGTTTCCCTCGTCGCGCAGGCGGGCCATGAGAAGGCACAGCTCGTCGTAGCTCCGCCGGCCCAACGCGCGGAAATGCGGCTCGACGGCCCGGACGGACTCGATCGCCCCCCGGCCACGATACGCCGCCACGAGGCTCAGAATGAAGTGAACCAGCACGCCCACCACGACGAGCCCCGCGGCCACCAGCAGCATCCGGAACAGAACGATTCCCGTCGTGCTATCGCCAAGCCAGGAGCCGAGGCGCAGTTCGCTCAGCCACTCGCGGAGCCAGTCGGTCAGCGTTCGCTTCTCGGCAAACCGTGGCGACTGAAGGATTTCGCGAACTCTCTGGCGGATGGTCTCCGCGTCGTGGCGGGGATACGTCTCGGTTGGCTGCGCCGCCGCGACGGCCCACGTGGCTGCACACGCGCCCACGACCGTCGCCAGGAGCCACCCGGCCGGTCGCGGCGCCCGGCGAGAGAGGTCAGACCCCCGGAGGCGCATCGTCGGGAGGCTCCGTCGGGACGGTTGGGGGCACGGGCGGCGGGGCGGCCGGCGGAACGGCGGGCGGGACAGCCGGCGGAACGGCGGGCGGGACAGCCGGCGGAACGGCGGGCGAGGCGGACGGCGGGACAACCGGCATCAGCGTCGTCGCCGGCGGCGGGCTGCCCAGGGCCCGCGCGAGCATCTCCAGGTCGAACCCCTCCCTGCGAATTCGCAGGTCGTAGTACAGCAGGATGTACGCCCCGGCCGAGACCGGCATGACCAGCATCGACCCGATCCGCGCGAAGGACTGCTGAATGATCGCCGTCTTCGTCACCGCGCCTCGCCATACCTCGATCTGCTCGGGGTCGCCGATCTGAACGATGGACCTCGCGATCAGGGCCCCGGCGTAGCTGAAGCCGTTCGTGATGACCCACGCCAGGATCCCCACCACCAAACCCAGCAGGAAGATCTTGCCCATGTTGCCCGCGACCAGGGCCTTGCTGCGGCGCATGCCGGCGATCGCTCCCGTGTTCTCGATCACGATCACCTGCGTCGTCAGGATGTACCACAGGCCGAACAGAATCCCCGGAATGCAGCACAGTATGAACCCCACGCCCACCACCAGCCCCACCATGATCGACGCGCCAATCAGCGTCAGGAGCTTCGGGAGGATCGTCCGGTAGGCGGAGCCTACCGTCACCTCCTCGCCCAGGTACGAGGCCGAGACGCTCTTCATCAAGGCCGCGCCGCACAACGACTGGCCCACGACCATCAGCAGCAGCCCGCCGATCATACTCGGAAAAGCCACCGCCAGGTTCGGCGTCTCGCCCTGGACCTGGGCCATGCGCATCTCGACCTGCCCATGGATCAGCAGCAGGCCAACCAGCATCATCGGGATCTCGATGACCGCCACGATCGCCAGGAACCGAATGAAGTTCTGCCGGTAGATCCGGAAAGTCCGATCGAGAATGCCTCCGATCCCCATCGGCTCGAACTGCGTATTCATCATATCGCCCAGACCCCTTGATCTCTCGCGGGGCGGATGGCCGCCGCTGCGTGATGCCCCGAAGGCTACTTCGCCGCCCGGGGTCCTGTCAAGCCGGCGGAGCTTACCGTATCGCCCCCGGCCACGCCGTGGTAGGATTGAGCCGTTTGTGACATACCGACCGGACCGAAACCACTCAGCAACGGAGAGCGATCATGGCAAGTGCCCTTACGCGACGGGAGTTTTTGATGGCGTCCACGGCAACCGGGGCCGCCCTGGCGGCGGCTCGGGCCGGCCGGGCCGAGACCTTCAAGACCACCCTTCACAAGGCCCTGATCCAGGGCAGGCCCAGCGAGGCGTCGCTGAAGAAGCTCAAGGAAGCCGGCTTCGACGGGCTCGAGTGCGGCGCGTGGAGCGCCTCGCCCGCCGACGCCGCCAAGGCCCGCGCCCTGGCCGAGAAGCTCGGCCTGCGCATCCACTCCGTCCTCCGCGGGTGGGTCAACTTCAACAACCCCAAGAGCGCCGCCAAAGACGCGAAGTCGGTCGAGACGGCCCTGCGGGCCGCGGCCGGCTACGGCGCCGACGCCATCCTCCTCGTGCCCTGCCGCGTCGGCGGAATGCCCATGCCCAAGCCGTGGGAGTTCGATATCGCCTTCGACGCCAAGACCGCCAAGGTCACCCGCGTCGCGGCGGGAGACAATGCCAAGTACGCCAAGTACATCGAGGCCCAGAACGCCGCCACCGAGATGTCGCGCGAGGCGCTCCAGCGGCTCGTCCCGGCGGCCGAGAAGGCCAAGGTCGTCATCGCCATCGAGAACGTCTGGAATAACCTGTGGGTCAAGCCCGACCTGGCCGAGAGCTTCATCCGCTCGATCGACAGCAAGTGGGTGCAGTTCTACTTCGATATCGGCAACCACGTGAAGTACGCCCCGCCGGAGCAGTGGATCCGCAAGATGGGCAAGATGATCGTCAAGTGCCACGTGAAGGACTTCAAGCTCAACAGCGACGGCCATGGCGGGAAGTTCTGCAACATTCGCGACGGCAGCGTCAACTGGCCCCTCGTCCGCAAGGAGCTCGACAAGATCGGCTACAACGGCTGGATGACCATCGAGGGCTCCGGCGGCCTGAGCATGGCCGAGAAGAACAAGCGCCTCGACCTGATCGTCGCGGGCACGTAGCGGCGAGGGAGGCGGTCAGGGGCTCGGATCGCCGCCGGCGCCGTCGGGCAGTTCGGCCAGCAGCTCCAGGCCGCTGAGAATCGGCTCGCCGGAGGTGGGCACGAAGCCGACACGAAGGACGTCCCGGACGGCGATGCCTTTGAATTCCTTCATGACCCCGCGTAGGGTCCCGCCGGCCTGGGAGACGACGTCGAAGTCCTTGAGCACCTCGCGGCCCTGAAGCGTCACCGTGAAGACGCGCCGGCCGGGCTTGAGGTCCTTCGGCTCGGCGAAGTACAGGCGCACCGTGTACCGCGCGTGCGGCCGGG
>Ga0272442_10004175_pt1 | contig 19876 bp, 14 predicted proteins | sample SSMForm2O_FD_200262 | JGI IMG/M metagenome (GOLD analysis project Ga0272442, IMG submission 200262) | Marine sediment archaeal communities from Little Sippewissett salt marsh, Falmouth, MA, United States - SSM-Form-2O | ecosystem: Environmental > Aquatic > Marine > Wetlands > Sediment ... | reverse complement strand
AAATATGCACATTCCCGTAGGGTGTCAGTTTAAGGTCATTGTCGATCCTAACAGTAATAAAATGTTCGCCAGGAGTCAGGAAATCTGTAACATCGAATTCCTGTGGCGTTTGAAGAATTTTTGAACTACCTGCAAAATTATTGTCAATCCAGATCATAGAAGGTTTTGTGCGTTCAAAATGAAGTACAAAATTTTTATCCCCGAGATTTTCCGGGATAAAAACTTTTTTTCTGTACCAGGCTGGTCCTTCATATGTGTAAATCCGGTTTAAATGCATTGTTGATGTGTCAGTATTTAAAAATCCTTTTTTATTTAAATCGGTTGTGCCCGGAAGTAAGATAGTATCATTCAGGTCAGATAAATACCATTGTTCTTTGATTCCTGCATCAGCAGTGTCTAATGCGAATTGCCACTGGCCCTGCAAATCAATGTATTTTCTATGTTCTATATTTTTTGTGGTACATGAAAAAAAAGTAATTATTAGTAAGAGCAAGCAAGTATTTTTCATTTTTTTCTGATTAGCTGTTTTTTCAAAAATATTATTTATTTGGCAGATATAAATCAATAAATGAAAATTAGTCATACAGGTTTAATGCAGTTTTTAATAACTTGGCAAGGTGATCATTTAAAAGAAGCAAAGATTATTTTGGATGAATATTTTTTGATCGGGGAAAAAATTGAGTTTGGCAGGATTATACCTCATCAAAAACTACTTTTTGAAACAGTTTGGAATCAACGAAAAAAATAATCCACATCGACATGGATGCCTTTTATGCATCGGTCGAGCAGCGCGATAATCCTGAATTAAGAGGCAAGCCGGTTGCTGTTGGCGGAAGTGGCGAGCGTGGTGTTGTAGCCGCTGCCAGCTACGAGGCACGTAAGTTTGGGGTCAGGTCCGCCTTATCCTCGAAAGTTGCCAAACGAAAATGCCCAGGGCTGATATTTGTCAGCCCACGGTTCGATGTGTATAAAAAAATATCGGATCAGATAAGGGAATTATTTTTTGAATATACCGATTTAGTTGAGCCTTTGTCGCTCGACGAAGCATACCTCGACGTAACCTACGCAAAAAAAGGGAAGCCATCAGCCACTTTAATCGCCCGTGAAATTAAAACCCGGATAAAAGAAGAAACAGGGCTGACAGCCTCGGCGGGCGTTTCGTACAATAAATTCCTCGCTAAAGTTGCTTCCGGCATGGATAAACCCGATGGCCTTTATGTGGTAACTCCCGGAGAAGCGGATAAGTTTATCGAGACCCTCGAAATAAAAAAGTTCTTCGGAATAGGGAAAGTTACTGCCCGTAAAATGAACGAAATGGGGATATGGTTTGGCCGCGACCTGAAAAAAGTCGGGCGGTTTGAACTGGTCCGCCTCTTCGGGAAAGCCGGGAATTACTATTACGAAATTGCCAGGGGAATAGACAACCGCCCTGTGGAATCTTCCCGGGAACGGAAATCAATCGGGGCAGAAAATACATTCTCAGAAGATTTATACCTTGAGGATGACCTGAAAAATGAGATAATCAATATTTGCGAAACTCTCTGGCGCAGAATTGAGCGGTCGGGGAAAAAGGGTAAGACAGTCACGCTGAAAATAAAATTTGCTGATTTTAAGCAGTTAACACGAAGCAAAACGCTCACTGAGTTTATTATAAGTAAAGGGCAATTGCTGAACGAAGGGCTTAAACTGTTGAAGAAAGAACAGCCCCTGCCTAAAGGTGTCAGGCTGCTGGGGCTTACCCTGTCGAACTTCCCCGAAGAAAGGGAAGGGCCGGTTCAGTTGACTATCGATTTTTAGCAGCCTTATCGCATTTTTCCTATTCTTGAACACCTGTTGATTCTGTGGTGATAAAAACGAAACCATTTATTTTTATCAGTCGTTTTGATTCTTTATATTGCAGCGCTCACGCATAAAATTAAATAAAAACCTTTCTTTTTATAATGGGAAAACGTAACGATATTAATAAAATATTGATAATCGGTTCAGGGCCGATTATTATCGGGCAGGCCTGCGAGTTCGATTATTCAGGAACCCAGGCATGTAAAGCCTTACGCTCATTGGGCTACGAAATTGTGTTGGTAAACTCCAATCCGGCTACCATCATGACCGATCCAGGCTCTGCCGACATCACCTATATAGAGCCTTTAAATGAATATGCGCTCACTGAAATAATTAAAAAGGAAAGGCCCGACGCCCTGCTCCCGAATCTTGGGGGCCAGACAGGGTTAAACCTCTCTTCATTACTGGCGAAGAAAGGTATTTTAGATAAATACGGCGTAAAAGTAATTGGCGTAAATGTCGATGCCATTGAAAGGGGCGAAGACCGAACTGCATTTAAGGAAACAATGAACCGCCTAAGCATTGAAATGCCCAAAAGTACCGCCGTCACCAGTATTGAAGATGCTGAAAAAGTTGCCGAAGAATTAGGCTACCCGGTTGTTGTAAGGCCGGCATACACCATGGGCGGCACCGGAGGCGGGTTGGTATACAATGTGGAGGAATTGCGTATCGTAGCCGGCCGTGGATTATCGGCAAGCATCGTGAACCAGGTGTTGATCGAAGAATCGGTATTAGGCTGGGAAGAACTGGAACTTGAAGTAGTCAGGGATGCCAAGAATCAGATGATAACCGTCTGTTTTATTGAAAATGTCGATGCCATGGGCGTCCACACCGGCGACTCCTATTGCACAGCCCCGATGCTGACAATCAGCGAAGAGCTTCAGCAGCGCCTGCAGAAATATTCCTACGACATTGTTGAAGCCATCGAAGTAATCGGCGGCACCAACGTCCAGTTTGCCCATGACCCCAAAACAGGCAGGGTAGTGGTGATTGAGATTAATCCGCGTACATCGCGTTCATCAGCCCTTGCCTCGAAAGCGACGGGTTTCCCCATTGCCTTTGTTTCGTCGTTGCTGGCAGGAGGTTTAACACTGGATGAGATCCCATACTGGCGCGATGGCACCCTCGATAAGTACTCTCCTTCGGGCGATTATGTGGTCGTAAAATTTGCCCGGTGGGCATTCGAAAAGTTCGACGGGCTTGAAGATAAACTGGGCACCCAGATGCAGGCTGTCGGCGAGGTGATGAGCATCGGGAAAACATACAAGGAAGCGTTGCAGAAAGCCATCCGCTCACTGGAGATCGGACGTTACGGGCTTGGCTTTGCCAAAGATTTCAATAAAAAATCACTCGACGAACTGATGGTCCTGTTAAAACATCCTTCGAGCGAACGGCAGTTTATCCTTTATGAAGCATTACGGAAAGGAGCCGATATCGATGAATTGTATGAAAAAACACACATCAAGCCTTGGTTCCTTTTACAAATGAAAGAACTGGTCGGTCTGGAAGAAGAAATATTAAAATATAAAGGAAAACTACTGCCTGATGAACTGCTGATCCAGGCGAAAAAAGATGGGTTTGCCGATAAATACCTTTCAAAGTTATTGGGCATTCCGGAAAAAATAATCAGGGAAAAACGTGTTTCACTGGGGATGAACCAAGCCTGGGAGCCAGTTCCTGTAAGTGGGATAGAGGATGCAGCCTACTATTTTTCTACTTATAATGCGCCCGATAAAGTTGAAGTCAGCAACCGGAAAAAGATCATGGTCCTCGGAGGTGGCCCGAACCGGATAGGGCAGGGGATCGAATTTGACTACTGCTGCGTCCATGCCGCATTTGCCATCCGCAATGCAGGCTACGAGTCGATCATGGTCAATTGCAATCCCGAAACGGTCTCCACCGATTACGACACTTCCGACAAATTGTATTTCGAGCCGCTTACTGTCGAGGATGTGTTAAGCATTTATGAAAAAGAAAAACCGGAAGGCGTTATTGTGCAGTTCGGGGGGCAGACGCCTCTGAACATTGCCAACGAACTGGAAGAAGCCGGCGTAAATATCATGGGAACCAGCCCCGAAACCATCGACCTGGCGGAAGACCGCGACCGTTTCAGGAAAGTGATGGATAAGTTGGGGATCACGCAACCTGAGTCGGGCATGGCCAGCACGCTGGATGAAGCGATGGAAATTGCGGCACGTATTGGTTATCCGCTAATGGTCAGGCCTTCGTACGTGCTGGGGGGAAGGGCTATGAAGATTGTCCTCGACGAAGAGATGCTCGTGCAATATGTTACGGCAGCAGTCGATGTATCGCCCGATAGGCCGTTGCTGATCGATAAGTTCCTCGAAGATGCCATCGAGGCTGAATCCGACGCCATTGCCGACGGGGCCGGTGCTTTTGTCCCGGCAGTGATGCAGCACATCGAATATGCGGGCATCCATTCAGGCGACTCAGCCTGCGTGATCCCCCCGGTTATCATTCCTGAAAAGCATCTGAAAACCATTTATGAATACACCAAAAAAATCGCCACTGAGCTGAATGTGGTTGGCTTAATGAACATGCAATATGCCATCTACGACGATGTGGTGTATGTCCTCGAAGCCAATCCGCGGGCTTCGCGCACAGTGCCGTTGGTTTCAAAAGTATGCGACGTTTCGATGGCGAAAATAGCCACCCAGATATTACTTGGCCAGAAACTTTCCGATTTCGGGCTGAAGGATAAAAAGTTCAACCATTATGGTGTGAAAGAGGCTGTCTTCCCATTCAACATGTTCCCGGAAGTAGACCCGTTGCTCGGCCCCGAAATGCGTTCGACCGGCGAAGTGCTGGGGCTGGCCCACAACTACGGCCTGGCGTTTTTTAAATCGCAGGAAGCCACTCAGACATCCCTGCCGGTTGAGGGGACGGTCCTGATAACCATTGCCGACAGGGATAAGGAGAAAATCGTGGAAACAGCGAGAAATTTTAAGAAATTGAATTTTAAGATACTGGCTTCGGAAGGGACAAAAAAATTCCTTGAGGAACACGGGATCGAATCTGAGGCTATCAGAAAGATTTACGAAGGTCGCCCCAATATCATCGATGCCATCAAGAACGGGAACATCGACCTGGTGGTGAACACGCCTGCCGGCAAACAAAGCGAGTGGGATGATTCGTACATCCGCAAGAATGCCATCAAATATAAGATCCCTTATATTACCACAACCTCGGCGGCCCTGGCAGCAACCAAAGGTATTAAGGAACGCCGCAACGGTCGGTACAAGGTGAAATCGTTGCAGGAGTACCACCGGGAGATAGAGGATTGAACGGGTTGTCGGGTTTGTTGTTGGCAGATTATTCCCAACCACTAAGCGGTTCAAACCGCTAAGTGGTTTACTATTTTATTAAGGATTATATTTTTTCAAAGAGATGGAGTCTTTTTGTTTATTTCAAAATCTCACTACTCATTACTCAATACTTGTCTTTCCTATTGAACAACATCTTTTTTCTTTAAAATAAATTCCCGTTTCAAAACACAGTTTTTGTATATTCAGGCCTGAAATACATCAGTTTTAAATTTCATTAAATTAAATAAACAAAACCGGATTATGACTAAATACATCCTTTCGGTTGACCAGAGCACCACGGCCACCAAAGCGGTTTTAATCGGCCCGGAGGGGCAGATGCATTTCCAGAGCAGCCTCGAGCACAGGCAGTATTTCCCGGAACCCGGCTGGGTCGAGCACGACCCCGGAGAAATTTACCGGAATACCCGTCAGGTAATAAGTAATGTGGCTGCGGGCAGCCACCTTGAAGATGGGGAAGTGGCTGCAGTGGCAATTACCAACCAGCGCGAGACAACGGTTATCTGGGACAGGAAAACCGGCCAGCCTGTGTTTAACGCCATTGTATGGCAGGACAGGCGGACGTCGGATTATTGTGCCGGATTAAAGGAAGCCGGCTTTGAGGAAACCGTCACAAAAAAAACCGGGCTGCTGATCGATGCCTATTTTTCAGCCACAAAAATCAAGTGGATTCTCGATCATGTGGAAGGAGTGAGGGAGCGGGCAGAGAAAGGCGAACTGGCTTTCGGGAATACCGATTCGTGGGTTATCTGGAACCTCACCAACGGGGCGCTGCACATCACCGACGCCACCAATGCAAGCCGGACCATGCTGTTTAATATTCATGAACTGAAATGGGATGAAGAACTTCTTGAGATGATGGATATTCCTTCATCGTTGCTTCCTGAGGTGGTTCCGTCAAGCAAAGTATACGGGCCGGTTACCGATATCAGGGAATTAAAAGGCGTCCCGATTGCCGGGATCGCCGGCGACCAGCAGGCAGCCCTGTTCGGGCAGATGTGCATAAGGGAGGGCATGACAAAATGCACATACGGCACCGGCTGTTTCCTTGTGATGAATACCGGTGAAAAAGCCATCGCCTCAAAAAATAAGTTGCTGACAACCATCGGCTGGCAGATTGGCGATAAAGTTACATATGCCCTCGAAGGAAGTGTCTTTATGGGCGGGGCAGTGGTCCAGTGGCTGCGCGACGGCCTGGAATTTTTTAAGGCAGCGCCGGAAAGCGAAAAACTCGCCGGGCAGGTTGAAGACAGCGGTGGCGTTGTGTTTGTCCCTTCGCTGGCAGGGCTCGGGGCGCCACACTGGGACCCTTATGCCCGGGGCTCGGTTTTCGGGATTACCCGTGGGACCACCAAAGCCCACTTCACCAGGGCCGCCCTTGAAAGCATTTGCTTCCAGGTGGACGACGTGATTGAAACCATGAAAAAAGATTCGGGGGAGTCGATCCCTGAACTGCGCGTGGATGGCGGTGCCACAGCCAATAACCTGATGGTACAATTCCAGGCCGATATTTCTGCCACACAGGTTGTCAGGGCAGCCAATGCCGAGTCGACAGCCCTCGGAGCAGCATTCCTTGCCGGGCTTGCCATCGGGATGTGGGACTTAAAAGGGCTGCAGGAAAAATGGCAATCGGATAGAACATTTATGCCGGAAATGGATACAGGGCTGGCTGAAAAATACAAAGCGCGCTGGTTCAAAGCGGTTGAAAGGTCAAAAAACTGGATCGATAAAAATGATTAAAAATAAAGAATAACGATTGAAGAAGTGAAACGTTCAGAATCAATACGGGCAATAGAGTGTAATCCTGATAAAATCTGGGATATTGTAATAATCGGCGGGGGGGCTACCGGTTTAGGCGCAGGAGTCGATGCTGCCTCCCGGGGCTATGAAACATTGCTGCTTGAAAAATACGATTTTTCAAAAGGGACTTCCTCACGGAGCACCAAGCTGGTTCACGGGGGTGTGCGTTACCTTAAAAACGGCGATATCGCCTTAGTCCTGGAAGCCCTGCAGGAAAGGGGGCTATTGTTGCAGAACGCTCCTCACCTGGTAAAAAACCTGAAATTCGTTATCCCTAATTATGGCTGGTGGGATGGCCCGTTTTACACGGTAGGGCTGAAAGTTTACGACATGATGGCCGGGAAACTCGGGCTGGGGCCTTCGGTGCATATTTCCAAAAAAGAAACCAGGCAGATCATCCCCAACCTCGTGGAGGAAGATTTAAAAGGAGGCGTAATATACCACGACGGGCAGTTCGACGATTCGCGGCTGGCCATCAACCTGGCTCAGACCATTACCGATAACGGGGGGTATGTGCTGAATTACTGCGGAGTGACAGGATTGACTAAAAGTGAAGAAGGAATTATTAACGGAGTGGTATGTTACGATTCCGAAAATAGTAGATCGTGCACGATAAAGGCGAAGGTAGTAGTTAACGCTACCGGTATTTTTGTGGACTCGATAAACCGGATGGATGAGCCGGGGCATAAAAATACAGTTGTCCCCAGCCAGGGGATCCATGTGATCCTCGATGAGTCTTTCCTGCAAAGCGAATCGGCCATTATGATCCCCAAGACTGCCGACGGGCGTGTATTGTTTGCTGTCCCTTGGCATGGGAAAGTTGTGGTCGGGACAACAGATACCCCTGTCAAAAACCTCGATATTGAGCCCCGCGCTCTCGAAGAGGAAATAAAATTTATCCTGAAAACAGCAAAAAAATACCTGGCAAAGAAACCCAGAAGGGAAGATGTGTTAAGCATTTTTGCGGGGCTGAGGCCATTGGCTGCCCCTGAGGATGAAACCCAGGAAACCAAAGAGATTTCAAGGAGCCATAAACTGGTGATCTCGCAATCGGGTTTGCTGACCATGATCGGCGGGAAATGGACAACCTACCGGAAGATGGGGGAGGATATTGTCGATAAAGCACTCCTGCTGGGCGGCCTCGACGAAAAAGAGTGTGTGACTAAAAATATGCCTATCCATGGGTATGCAAAGAATGTAAAAAGAGACGGGCATTTGTATGTGTACGGAGCAGATATCCCAAAAATTAAAGCCTTGACCGGGCAGGATCCGGAACTAAGCAGGCAAATACACGAAAGGCTGCCAAACCTGAAAGCCGAAGTTGTATGGGCGGTCCGGGAGGAGATGGCCCGGACTGTGGAGGATTTCCTGGCACGCCGCACCAGAGCCCTGTTACTCGATGCCAAAGCAAGCATCGAAATGGCGCCTGTTGTTGCCAAAATGATGGCTGCAGAACTCGGTTTTGACGAAGAGTGGGAAGAAAAACAGGTAGAAGAGTACACCGAACTTGCACGGGGATACGTGTTAACGGAGGTAGAGAATTAATTGTAAATTTATATAAAATATTATGAATCCTTTAGTTGCAGAATACCTTGGAACATTTATCCTGATTTTAATGGGGACCGGTGTTTGTGCCAACAGTTTGTTAAAAGATACACATGCCAAAAGCCACGGCACAAACTGGGTGTTGATATCCCTGGGGTGGGGGCTGGGCGTTTTCCTCGGCGTTGTGGTTGCAGGCCCGTCGAGTGGCGCCCACATAAACCCGGCAGTTTCCGTTGGGCTGGCAGTTGCAGGGAAATTCCCCTGGGCTGAAGTCCCGATGTTTATTGTTGCACAGATGCTTGGCGCCATGACCGGGGCTTTTATTACCTGGGCTCTCTATTACGACCATTATAACCGGACGGAAGATCCGGGCGCCGTGAAGGGGACTTTTTGTACCTGCCCTGCTATTAAAAATACTTTCAGGAATGTGTTAAGCGAAGTTGTCGGGACATTTATTCTGATCCTGGTAGTCCTGTTCATCGCCGGGCCTGAATTTGCGGCCGATAACCATACCAATGTAAAAATAGGTTTAGGCTCAGTCGGAGCGTTGCCGGTAGCACTGCTGGTGGTTGCCATAGGCATGAGCTTGGGTGGGCTGACAGGCTATGCCATCAACCCGGCGCGTGACCTGGGCCCACGTATTATCCATGCCCTCGTGCCGATAAAAACAAAAGGTGCCAGCGACTGGGGGTATGCATGGATTCCGGTTGCCGGGCCAATTATCGGGGCGGTTATTGCTGCAGGTATCTATTTGATTGTCATTTAACAATACTCTACTTTAGTTTTTTTACAGAAATACAAGTGAAATTCTGTAAATAATGCCGTATCCGGTTATTTACTCCGCATGCCTCTTTCTTTCTGTAAAATGCGTTAAAATGATTATATACCGAATTGAAATCGAATTGAGCCTTTGGTTTGCAAACTCCCAAAGCCTTTTCGATTTGCTATCGGCATTAACTCCCGATAACAATCGGGATAATTTCAAAGTTTCACTTAAGGCTCACTTTGAAAAACAATTGGTATTATTCTAGTTAAGCATTAAAGACTGTACACTAATAATGGCAAGCTATTTTTTTCTGATTAATTAATTTTTAAGCCAATTAATGCTTATTTGAATTCCTATTGGTTAAAATTCTCTTAATAAAACAGATAAAAATTTGTTAAATAACAAATATGTTAAGGGTAATCATCCAAGAAATATTTTTAAATTTGGTTTTCAAATCAGGTAGGCTGTTTGAAATGTATTATAAGGAAGAAGCTTAAACTTAAAAAACAGATTCATTACTCTGTTGAAAAATAATGCTGCCGGCTTAATTTAGTGGATGCTTCAAAAAATAAGAAAAACTATAGGGAAAAAATCAATTAACAATAAAAGTTCAAATTATGAAAAAACTGTTTATTAGCACTATTTTTATTTTGGGAGTCATGTCCTTACTACTCTCGGGTTGCGGGCAATCATCAAAAACAAAAGAGAAAAAAGGCACAACTTCTGACGGGAAAGAAGCATCGGTTGAAGTAGAAGTTTTTGATGCAGTTAAGTTTAAGGATCAGATTGTTGAAACTATTCAGAACCTTCCCAAAACCTCAGAAGTTGCAGATTTGATAAATGAGTCCGGAGCTTCATACATCGTTGACCTCACTATACCGCCCGACGATGCTGAAAAATTGATGACATCCACACAATTAGGGCTTGGGTTAGGCTTGTATGCTTTTGATATTGAATATGCTAATGTTTATAACCGCGGCGATGTAGTAGCTCAGCTCGGAGAACTGGAAAAACAAATTATAACAAAACTCGGATTGGAAAGTGAATTAACATCTTCCGAAAATTATGTCGCAAGAATTAAAGCCAATGCTGAGGATAAAGATTCTGTGGATTATCTTATCACAGAAGCTATGAACTTTTGCCATCAACAATTTACCGAGGGAGAACACCCTGGTGTGTATGCACTTGCTGTTATTGGCGGGAATGTGGAGGCCATGTATGTATTAAGCCAGTTGGCCTTGCTTGCTGAAAATAATGCCGAATTGCTTGCAATAGTTGAAAGGCAAAAAGAACGTGCAAAAAGTGTTTATACATTGCTTGAAATTATGTCCGGCGATGAAACAGTGAGCCCTTATTTTGAGAAGATGGGGCCTGTAGTAAAGTTCTTCCAGGATGCCGGAAAAATCGGGGAGGCTGAATTAAACGAAATAGCCCCTCAGATAGAGAGCTTAAGAAACAGTATGATCCAGTAAGTGGTGTAATACGGGAAGTTCAATATTCCCGTATTTTTTTGCTTTTCGAAACTAATTTTGAATACCTATGAATGAAACCACCCTCAATGCCCTGATTAATTTATTTGCTTTATTTTCATCGGTAAGTAATTCAAAAAAAGAGGATGCTACCCGTAATTTCTCACTTTATCTTCATCAGCACCTCGGGATATCTGAACCCGGTGAATATGTCAATCTTTTTAAAGAATTATTAGAGTTTTACGGGGCAGGCGAAGAGGCTGGACTCTCTTTTGATCTGAATGTGCAAATCAGGAAAATAAGCACAAACATCAAAAGCAGGCTTCAGAAAAAGGAGCAGGTCATGGTTTTTCTTAGGTTCCTGGAATTGGCAAAAAGCGGGGAATCAGAAAAGGCGGATGAGTTGTTTTTTACCCTTTCGCAGGTATTTGAAATTAACCAACCGGAACTGGATAAGTTTATCTCGTTTATTTTTTATGAATCACCTGGCCGGCTGACATCCGATTTTTTACTGATAAATAACGAAGAAACCCTGCATAATAAAGAAATAAAACACATCTGTGAAAAAAACATCGACGGTGAACTCCTGTTCCTGAATTCAGGATTGATAGGGCATTATATTTTTATCTTCAGGGGGAAGGAAGAATTAACCCTGGAAGGGAACCCGATCCTCCCCGGGCTCTTCTACGCATTTAATGAAGGAGGGATAATAAGGGGGTCGCGGATATCGCCGGTTTATTACACCGATATTAATACCCACTTTATCGATAAAAAGGCAGCAACTCCTTTTATATTTCGGGGAGATGAAATTGAGTTTAAATTTAAGAACAGTGATAACGGGCTGTATCGTTTTTCTTTTTCTGAACAGTCGGGGCAGCTTATTGCTGTTATGGGGGGAAGTGGTGTTGGGAAATCGACCTTGCTGAATATCCTGAACGGGAATATACCTGTTCAGGATGGGGCAATCAAAATCAATCAATCAGATATCCATAAAGATAAAAATGAAACCGAGGGGGTAATTGGGTATGTCCCCCAGGACGACCTGTTGTTTGAAGATTTAACTGTATGGGACAACCTCTATTTTAATGCCTGCCTCTGTTTTGACAATCTTACCAAAAAAGAAATCGGGGAAAAAATTACCAAGGTTTTGGTTGAGCTTGAGTTGATTGGCTTTAAGAATTTAAAAGTTGGAAGCCCGTTAAAGAAAGTTATCAGCGGAGGCCAACGTAAAAGGCTGAACATCGCTTTGGAGTTAATCAGGGGGCCTTCTGTCCTCTTTGTTGATGAACCAACTTCCGGGCTCTCGTCTACCGATTCCGAAAAGGTAATGCTTTTACTCAAACAGCAGGCACGATTGGGGAAACTGGTCATCGTTAATATACATCAGCCTTCGTCTGCCATATTCAAGCTTTTCGATAAACTGTGGGTCATGGACAAAGGAGGGAGGATTATCTATACCGGGAACCCGCTGGATGCCATCATCTATTTTAAAAATGAAGCCAACCTCGTAAATGCCGATATTTGTGAGTGCGCCAACTGTGGAAATGTAAACCCGGAGCAGGTGCTTGAGATCGTAGAAACAAAAATGATTGACAGCACAGGCAGCTTCACCCACGAACGCCGGTTTACTCCGCAATACTGGTACAGCCGTTTCAGGGAAAGGCAGCAGAAAGGCTCCAAACAGGAACATATTATTGGAGGCGAACTGCCACAGCCTGAATTTGAAAAACCAGGTATATTCAAACAATTCCTCATTTTCCTGAAACGGAATTTAAGCATCAAATTCACTGACCGCCAGTATATGCTGATCAACCTTCTTGAAGCTCCTTTCCTGGCCCTGGTTGTTGCCTATTTCACCCGCTTTTCAGAGGGGGGGGAATACATCTTCTTCGAAAATAAAAGTTTGATATCGTACCTGTTCATGTCGATTGTTGTGGTTTTGTTTATGGGTATGAGTGTCAGTGCAGAAGAAATCGTCAAAGACCGGAAAATCCTTCAGCGTGAGGCATTCCTGAACCTCAGCCGTTTCAGTTACCTGAATTCCAAAATAATTTTCCTGATTTTACTTTCAGCATTTCAAACCTTCAGTTTTGTCCTTGTCGGGAATTTAATTTTAGGGATTCATTTAATGAATTTAACTTACTGGTCGATACTTTTTTCAGCCGCTGTTTTTTCTAACCTGCTGGGGCTGAATATTTCTTCGGCATTGGATTCGGTAGTGGCTATATATATCCTGATCCCCGTAATGCTGATCCCTCAAATACTTTTATGCGGGGTGATCGTTAAGTTTGACGACCTGCAGAGCAAAACTGCCGACAAAGATGCTGTCCCAATAGTTGGTGATATTATGGTTTCACGCTGGGCTTTCGAGGCCTTGGCAGTTGAGCAATATAAGAGTAACCCCTATATGGCCCAATTCTTTGAACTGGAAAAAGATATCGCCCAATCGCGCTATTATTCCGACCTGTTAACGACAGAACTTATTGGGCGCATCGACCTTGTTTCGGGGTGGAAGAAACAGAATAAACCTGACGACGGCATTGAAAAAAAGCTGGCAATTATCAGAAACGAAATTATCGAATTAAACAAAGGAAGCTATACAGAACCATTCCCTGGCCCGGAATTGTTAACCGTATTGACGTTTAATAATGAGTTAGCACAGAGTGCTAAAGCCCATCTCACAACTCTGCAGGATTTCCACAATAACCGTTATCAGAAGTTGCGGAAAGAAAAAGACCGTTTGATCATCGAATTACAAAAAAAGCATGGCAGCGAGTTCCTTTATAAACAAAAAATGAAGTACCACAATAAATCGTTGGAAGTCCTGGTACTGAACTCCGAGGCAAAAGAATATTACAGGGAAACGGCAAATGGTATTATGCAAAAAGTTGCGCCCATTTATAAAAAGCCGGATTATAACAACGGGAGGGCACATTTCCTTGCGTCTGAAAAAATCATTATGGGTAACACTTTTGGCACATTTGCATTTAACCTTATGGTAATTTGGGGCATGTGCCTTTTTTTATATGTTGCCCTTTATTTCAATTGGTTGAGGAAAATCCTTTCATTTTCTCCAAAATCTATGTTTATGAAACGGTGAAAATGGAGGATGGTATTCGGGTTTATTAAAGCCATCGGGCTTTGGTATCATTGGCAAAAATAATAAGTTCGTAAAACAAGCAGGAATTCAAAAATCATAAGGAATGAAGACATCATTTGACATTGTTATGAGGGAAGATGATTTTGTTCTGTATTCAGACGGAAAGCCTTTACTTACTGCCAACGGCAACGAGGTTGCCCATACCAACATGCGGCTGCTCAGGCAGGCAGTCATAAACGAAATATCTTCAAAAGAAAGTAAAATTAAACACTTGAACCTCCTTGCACGGATTAGCGATGTCAGGGCAGGCGTGGAGGAACCATTTTTTGAAAAACCTGAAGATTTAATCGGCAAGGATCCGGTTTTATCGAATAGCCCTGTTGCCCAGGCAGGCAAAATCAACGATATATTAACCGATAATCCTGCCCTTTCCGATTTTATTTTTTTAAGTGCCTCTTCTTTGGCATCATCATTCAATAATTTTAAGCAGATGAAAGAAGAAGGTATCACGGTAAATGAATATTTAATACAATCTGTCAAAGAACTCAGCCTTGAGCAACAGGTCGTTTTAAATGCACTTTGCAAAAGGGAGGGGACTGGTATAATTATCCATTTGTTGTTATTAAGAGGATTTCTGTCCTTATCGGAATATTGTTCGGCATTAACAGTCATGAACCTGAAAAACGATCAACCATTAGTTGATTCCGTTAAATCGGAAGGAGGGGGGATACTTTTCAAAATAAAGCGCCAGTTAGAAAAAGAAATTCAGGTGGCTCTTGATTTTTTCATCCTCTGTAAAAGTGAAAACAAAGTATCGGTTGTTGAAGAGATTATCGAACGCGGGGAAGACAGCCGGACAGAATTCAAGAGCACCTTTCGCTGGGACATCAGGCAGGGGAAAAAGAACCCGGCGATTGAACATGCTTCCTTAAAAACACTATGCGCCTTCCTGAACAGCGATGGCGGGGATTTGCTTATCGGCGTCCGCGACGACGGCAGCATTGAAGGTATTGAAACAGACCAGTTCCCGAACGACGACCGGTTTTTGCTCCATTTATGGACGCTTATAAAAACATGTATGGGGCAGGAAGTGGTTGATTGGGTGAAAACTTCGCTTCAGAAATTCGGCGGAAAAACCGTGTGCCGCGTGAGTTGCAGGAAGGCTGCAAAACCGGTTTTCCTTAACCAGAAAGGATTTGACGAGGCTTTTTATGTGCGGGTTGGCCCCAGCAGCAGCAGCCTCGAAATCAGCGCTGCTTTAAAATATATCGAACAACACTTCTGATCCGTATCGAATATGTTTTACCGTATGGTTAATAATTTGTATTTTGCATTTTTCAACGTAATATTAAAATGAAGTACCGGATAATCTTCTTTATATCAGTTTTTATTTTCGGCTTACATTCATTCGGGCAACTCCCTGAAATTACTTTTACTCCGCATTGGCTGCCGCAGGCCCAGTTTACCGGGTATTATATCGCGCAGGAAAAAGGATTTTACGAAGAGGAAGGGATTAAGGTAAACATCGTGCATCCGTCAGCTTCGGTAATGGCAACCGAGCGGCTGGTTAACGAAAAGTCAGATGTTATTTCACTTTTCCTGGTAACAGCTCTGGCCGAAAGGAATAAAGGGATCGATATGGTCAATATTGCCCAGTTATCCCAGAATTCAGCGCTTCTTTTCGTTACCAAGAAGGAGGGGGCTGTCAGTTCTATAGAGGGGCTTGACGGGAAAAGGATTGGCATCTGGGAAAGCGGTTTTGATGAAGTCCCCAAAGCTCTTATTGCTTCAACCAATTTTAAAGTAACCTGGGTGCCTGTGCTTTCATCCATAAATATGTTTATGATCGGTGGTATAGATGCCATGACAGTGATGTGGTACAACGAGTACGACCAGATCATTAACGCAGGCATTAATGACGACGAACTGAATAAGTTTTTCTTTTCCGATTACGGGTTTAATGTCCCGGAAGACGGGATTTACTGCTTAAAAAAGACATGGCTGACGCGTAAAGATGATCTCCGGAAATTTGTCAGGGGGACGCTCAGGGGGTGGGAATATACCAAAGCCCATAAAGAGGAAGCACTTGAGGTCGTCCTCGCTTTGATGAGAAAAGAGCACATCGCAACCAACCTTGCCCATCAGTCGTGGATGCTCGACCGGATGCTGGAACTGATTGAACCGGGCAGTAAAAATGTACGGAAAGGTCAACTGGCCCGCCCCGATTTTGAAAAAACACAAAACCTTTTAATTGAAATGGGGTATTATGATATCCCATGCAGGTTTGAGGATTTTTACACACCGGTGTTGGATAATTAAATTTCAAGAAAAAAGACAAATGGCTTTCAGGATAAATAAATCGTTAGCGTCGAGGATTGTATTTTATGTGCTGGTGTTTTGCATCTTCCTTTTTATCATTTCCCTTTTGCTGTTTTACTTCTTTTCGAAGAAATCGATCAAAGAAATAACGTATGAAAATGCCGTTGCCACCACACAAAAAACCGCTTTCAAAACCGAACAGGTGCTCCAAACCACTGAAAAAATCCTGCAAAACTGGAAATGGCAGTTGGAGAATTGCCCCTTTTCTGATGATTCAATCATGGCGTTTACACAGGCTATTGTCCGGTCGAACCCTGAAATCCTTGGTTGCGCGATTGCTTTCGAGCCCGGTTATTTCCCCGGAAGGGGGCGTTATTTCTCCCCTTATACCTATCGCGATAACGATTCGGTAAAATCGGTCATCCTTGGCAGTTCCGACTTCGAGTATTTTGTGATGGACTGGTACCAGATACCTGCCACTATAGGGGAACCATACTGGGCAGAACCCTATTACGATACCGGCGGCTCCGATGCCCTGATCACTACCTACTCGGTCCCGTTTTATAAAAACGCTCAAACCGGGGGAAAAGAATTTTCGGGTATAATCACCATCGACCTGGACCTGGCCTGGCTGACCGAAATCGTTTCTTCTGTCCGCATCCTTGAAACAGGTTATGCCTCGGTAATCTCCAGGAATGGTACTTTTGTGACACACCCCAATCTGGATTTGATAATGAACCAGACTATTTTCAGCTATGCCTTTGAACTTGGAAGCCCTGAATTAAGGGAAATCGGCAGGGATATGCAGGTCGGGAACAGCGGTTTTGTTTCTGTTTCACTGAACAATATCAACTGGATTATTAGTTACACGCCGCTCCCTACCAGCAAATGGGCCCTTGCCGTGGTTTTCCCCAAAGCCGAAATGTATGCGCCATTGATGAAGATAACGATTGTCTTAGTGATTCTGATCATTATTGGCTTGAGCCTGCTTACTTATATTATTACAAAAATAGTGGCAAGGCAGGTAGCCCCGCTTGGTTTGTTTGCCCGCTCGGCACACGAGGTCGCAGAAGGAAATTTTGATGCCCCTCTGCCTGAAGTGAAAACAGAGGATGAAATGAACGACCTGTATCAATCCTTTGTCAAAATGCAGAAAGACCTGAAAATTTATATTGAAAACCTGAAAGAAACAACATCGGCAAAGGAAAAAATTGAAAGCGAATTGCGGATTGCCCGGGAAATCCAGATGGGGATGGTTCCCAAGATTTTCCCCCCTTTCCCTGAGATAAAAGAAATTGACCTTTATGCAATGCTTGAGCCGGCCAAAGAAGTTGGCGGTGATTTGTACGACTTTTTTATGGTCGACGAAGGGCACCTCTGTATTGCTATAGGCGATGTTTCGGGGAAGGGAGTGCCGGCATCGCTCTTTATGGCAGTTACCCGGACCCTTTTGCGCTCGGTGGCGCCCAAACAGCGGTCTCCTAAATTTATCGTCGATTCGTTAAATAAATCACTTGCGCAGGGGAACGAATCGAATATGTTTGTCACCTTCTTCCTCGGGATTGTCAACATTCATACCGGGCAGTTAAAATATGTCAATGCAGGGCATAATCCACCGGTCAGGATTTCTGTAGCAGGCAAACCCGAAATGCTGGAAATAACCAGCGATATCCCCATCGGATTATTTGCTGGCCACGATTACACCGAAAAAGAAATAATTATGTCTGTTAGCGAACAGTTGTTTTTATATACCGACGGCGTTACCGAAGCCGAAAATTGCCGGCAGGAGCTTTATTCCGAAAAACGGTTGATGAAATGTTTGTCGGAGGCAGAGGTAACGGAGCCGCAAAATACAATCAGGCTAATTGCTGCCGATGTCAGGGATCACGTACAGGCCAACCAGCAATCGGACGACCTGACCATGTTAAGTGTCATTTATTATGGGAAATAGGGCTATGGAAGAAAGTTTTGTTATCGCAAACAAGGTTGAGGAGTTGGCAGGATTAGCCTCAAAAATAGAAGGGCTCGCCGAAAAGTGGGGAATCCCGGTTCCTGTTTCCATGAACATCAACCTGGTGCTGGAAGAAGCCATCTCAAATATTATATTTTATGCATTTAACGATTCGGCTAGGCACGATATTAAGGTTACTCTATCATTGGCTGGTGATAACCTGGTGCTGAAAATTGAAGACGATGGGATCCCTTTCGACCCGACATCAGCCAAAAAACCGGACATCAGCCTGCCCGCCGAAGACAGGCCCATAGGGGGGCTGGGCATATTCCTCATCTCGAAAATTATGGACAACGTTTCTTATAAAAGGGAAAAAGATAAAAATATTCTGTTAATGAAGAAAAAAATATAACTATGAAGTTAACAAAAAAAAATATCAAAGATTTCTGTGTTATCCAGATTGAAGGGCGCATTGATACAACAAATTTTAATGTGTTTGAAAAGGAAGTTACCGATATTATCGAAGCAGGCGGCACCCAGATTGTTTTAAATTGTTCGGGGCTTGATTATATCAGTAGTTCAGGGCTGAGGGTATTCCTGATCGCACAAAAAAAGGTTACAGCCTTGTGCGGGAAGTTGCACCTTTGTGCCATGCAACCAGCCATAAAAGAGATTTTTGATATATCGGGCTTTTCAGGCATTTTTGAAATTTTCGACACCGAGGAGCTGGCCCTGAAAGGGTGAAAAATTTCAAAATATGTATCAGGAGATTTGAAGTTGGCTGCTAAAGTCCCTGGTCAGGGTCAGATTTCCTGATATATTCTTTCAGGGCTTTTGCCATTTCTGAGGCTACAGCAATTTTATCATAATCGACACGGAAATTGTTCAGGTATTGAAGGATCAGTTCGTTGCGCCCTTTTGATGCAGGCATAATCCCGGCAAAAAAGAACGATAGGTTTTCAAAATCATCGATGTATTTTATGATCGATGGATTATTCATATTCAGGTGCAGATAGATTGTTTCAAACCGGTCGATACACAGTAACCGGAGGTTACGTTTTATTTCGTCCGGAATATCGGGGCCGTATTTTTTTATTGTTACATGGGCAACGTTATTAACATTTTCCGTATTGATGGAAATTACTGATTCATTGCCTTCCACATAATCGCCCATTTCCGGGTTGTTGAATTTTATTTCAACGCCCAGGTTTTTATAAATTTGTTTAATCATCGGCTGATGTTTCTCAGGGGCATAAAAGTGCGCATGCGATATTTTTTTCAGGTAAAGCGACAACAGCACTACGCTTTCTCGTTTGGCTTTTGTTGTATCGATGCCTTTATATTCTCGCCCGGGGCCGCTTGAAAGCAAAATGGCAGTTTCTTTCAGATTAAATTTCAACAAACTTTTCTGTGAAAAAGGGTGTGCTGTTATCCCCCTTGCATAAATGCCTGTAAATCCCATTTCCCGGGCTTTATTTATGAGCCTGGGGACAACCCGGCTCATGCATCCCTGCCCCTGGTAGCGGGGCATGACAAAAGCCATTCCCAGTTGCGGGAATAGCGGGTCCCGTTCTTCAATCTCAAGGGCTGCATGCCCCATAATTTTCCCGTCGTCAGTGACAGGCACCAGCGAAATAAGCTCGCCTGCCTCGTTTTGATCCCAAATCCTGTCGGGGAAATAGATATCTTCATTTATGTATGTGTAACCATACGAACTGTAAGCACACTTGGAGATTTCAATGG
>Ga0272442_10004173_pt1 | contig 19882 bp, 15 predicted proteins | sample SSMForm2O_FD_200262 | JGI IMG/M metagenome (GOLD analysis project Ga0272442, IMG submission 200262) | Marine sediment archaeal communities from Little Sippewissett salt marsh, Falmouth, MA, United States - SSM-Form-2O | ecosystem: Environmental > Aquatic > Marine > Wetlands > Sediment ... | reverse complement strand
GCGGACAAAACATGGAGGTGAAAAAGTGACAATCGAAGGCAAAATGTATGCGTGCAAAGTATGCGACAACGTTGTAAAGGTCATGACACCAGGAAAAGGCATTCTTTTCTGTTGCGACCAACCAATGCAACGAGTAGACTAATTGTAAAATTATTTCATTCCCTTGGCGATGCAACTATCGCTAAAATCTTTTTTTCATTTTTTACCCGCAACCAAAGACACACACAGTTTTCAAAGTTAGATTAAGCCTCGTCGAACAGCCCATTGAAGAGCCACAAAACCAAGAGGAAGCCTAAACCACACCCACAAAACACGGGTAAGAACTGTTGAAGCCGCACTTATTACAGCAGCTTCGGGTCCTAGAAGGGAAATGTAAAGGCTGGTCATTACAATTTCTATGAATCCAACTTCACCAGGTAGCATGGTGGGGACACTTTGAAGGCTACGGCTAAGGGAGTAAACTATTGTGAGGAGAACAAAATTAATTGTCCAGTATCCAAGGGAAACAAAAACAAAGTAGGAAACAAGCACACTTAGAAAATAGCTTACCAAAGAAAATAACAAAGGCACGATTAGGATTTGGGGTTTTTTGCCCAAGATGCCCATTGATTGATGAAAGGATTCCAACGAGTTTTTGGCTTTTGCTTGCAGCTCTTCTCGGTTTAAGCGGCCTCGGAAAACCCAAACACAAAAACGTATCAGCATATCGATTATTTTGGTGCTGAGTTTTTGTTTTTTGCACAACAACAAGATGAATATCAGAGGAATTGCGATGCCCACAGAAATGAGCAGAATTAAAACAGAGACGCTTGAAGGAATATCAAGATTCATAACAAACAAGGAAATGGAACAGATAACAAGAATTATCAAAGTTACCAGCATCGAGATTATTCGTTGTCCCAGAACGGATGCTACTACTTTTCCTGTGTTTTCATTGGATTCTTTTGCCATCAGGTAGCTTTTGGAAACATCTTCTCCCACTGCTTCAGAGGGAACAAAAAATTCTATGAAAGCTCCAACCCAGGTGATTAACAAGGTTTTGATGAATCCAACCTTAATGGACAAAGGTCGCAGGAGGTACTGCCAAACTAAAGCATATGCAAACAGGTTGAGCATTAAAACAACAATTGCAAGCACGTAGTAAAAAATGTCAATTTGTTGAATCGTATTGAGCATTTCTGGTATGTCAACAAAAAAATATAGATATCCAACAAAAATTATCAAACCCAAAAGCAAAAGAGGAACAGTACGTTTGAGTGAAGCTTGCTTTTTTGGAAGCCAATCACTGCTATCACCCGAAACGTTTGATTCAACCACTTTTACTCACGGCAACGTTTGTTTTTAGATTTCTTTCTAAGCAACCTGCATATCAGTGTTGTTTAATTAAACTCTCAAACTGCTGTATTTACTAAGAATAGTCTTCACTGGCGCTTTTGCAAGCAAAGAATACTCTGTTGTGCAATTCATCAAACAAGGACTGCATTTTGAAGCCACAGTTTTTTTAAGCTCTTTCATCCGTTTGCTTTTCAGAAGGTCAATCATAGAATTTTTAAGCAAAGAACCCACACAATTTTCCGGTGTGCGGGTGAGTCCGGGACACAAAAACAGTTTTCCTTCATTGTTTACCGCCAAATACAAGGTTCCAGCGTCACACACCTTTGGAACAGTTCCAGTGATGTAATCAGAAATGTGATTCAAAAAATAATAAGACTGGGAAAGCTTGCTGCGATACTTTGCTTTCATGTCTAAAATTTGTTTTATGACACCTTTAACGGCGTCTTGGGGAATAGCCCACGAGTCAGAACCGATTACGGGTTGAACAAAAAAGTAGTCTGCTCCAAGCTCTGTTACAGTTTCGAAAACCTGGTGGAGTTGATGAAAATTGTGTTTGTTCAAAACAAAATTTACTCCAATGGCACAGTTACGAGTCTCGGTTTCTGCCAAAATTTTCAGCCCGCTTGCTGCACCATTAAATGCGCCTTTTGTTCCTCTTACTTTGTCATGAATTTCTTCTAAGCCGTCAAAAGAGATGGAAATAGACTGAAACAACGTAACCAGTTTTTTTGCTCGCTCTTTAGTCATCAAAGTCCCGTTTGTACTCAAACTGGCAACCAACCCCTTTTCTTTGGCGTACTGGGCGATGTCTTCTAGGTCGGACCGGAGCAAGGCTTCTCCGCCAGTCATGCCAATGGACATGACATCTGCAGAAACTAGATTGTTGATGACTTGTTTTGCTTGGTCAAGGGTTAAGTCATTGCCTAATTTTTTGCGGTAAAAGTCTTGGCGGTCACAAAAAAAACAGTTCAAGTTGCACTTGTAGGTTAAATCCCACGCAACAAACAAAGGCGAAGGCACACCCAATTTAATTTTCGAGTAAAGTCGAAGAGTGCGCATCAAAGGCATATTCAGTTTAATGGGATTCATGTTAACCAACCTTGTACCTCCTGTTACTGCATGGCTCCATTGTTTGCACATATGTGGCAAATGGTTTTTTTGTTTCCTGAACTTGCCCGAGCAACCCGCTCCCTTGAAACTTGATAAGCCGCGTTATTCCAAACTGCAGAAAATCCGTCTTCAAAGGCATTTCCAAAGGCCCATTTTTCACCATAAACGTTACAACACGGGAAAACATTGCCGTCCCAGTTTATCACCGACCGAGTCCACAAGGACGAGCAATCATTATTTAGCGCATTTTTGCGCTGTTTTGAAGCTTTACTGTACGCAGAGTAGCCTTCATTTGTAGGTAACCATTCTTTCACGTTTTCAAACTGAGCTTTAGCATCCAAAAAGAATCGCTGGCTCATGTCACAAAGAAGCTTTGCAAACTCAATGTAGTCAACGCCGACTTCTTTGGCTAGTTGTTGAGCGTGGGGAATTTCGTTTTCAGTGAAACGGGTCACAAAATATTTCCACTGCACCAAGGGTTTTTGAAGATTCAACTTTTGTTTTTTGTTTATTACCTGTTTTAGGTTAGAAAACACGCTGGCAAAATTGTTTCCCCGCTGATAAGTTTCAACAGTTTCTTGACTTGCCCCGTCCAAAGAAACCATCAACAAATTCAAGCCAGACTCCAACAGCTCATTACAGATTTTGTCATCAAAAACGTTCAAGTTCGTGCTTGTAGTAACCAAAATGTTGTGTTCCCTTGCGTATTTGACCATTCGGAAAAAGTCTTTGTTTAGGAATGGCTCTCCCCAATTGTATAACTCTACAAAAATCAGGTAATCTCCAAGTTCATCAATGATTTTTTTAAAGTTTTCAAAAGTAAGAAATCCTGAAGGCAAATCTGTTTTTTCTTGACCAGTTGGGCACAAGGCACACCGCAACGGGCAAATGTTTCCAGTTTCAACTGTTAAATGATATGGAAATCCTGCAACAACAGAAGGCTTCAGAAAACGGTGCTGAAGTTCAACCAAAATGAAGTTAAGAATCGCTTTTGGTTTAGTTAAAAACCCAATTAAGTCTCGAGGCTGACCTTTAATGAAGGAAAAAAACTGGCTGAACTCGTTTTGACCAAGCCTCAATTCTCGGGTACTCATTCTAAGCAGAACCTGTTCAGTTTGTAGGGTATGTTGCTAATAATAATTTATCATAATTTTTGAAAACTGATACAAAATAATTAAAACGAAAATAAGTGGGGCAGATTTGAAGTGCCCCAAAAAAGGAAATTACATCCCGGTTCGGTATCGGTTTGCGAGTTCTTCGCGTTTGCCTTTGTTCCATCCGCTGACTGCTTGATAGTATCCGGTTACTCGTGACCACCATTCTACAGAGTTAGAGTTGCAGTTAGGGCAAGTGTCTCGCATGGGTGAAGTAACTTTTCCGCAGTTACCACAGACGGTGAGGTCTTTGGTGTAAGCAAAGTAGCCAATGTTACTTTGGGTGGTGATTCGCTTTGTCATACTGTAGAGTGCCTCTGGGTCGGGGTCTGCGTCGCCAAGCCAGACATGGAGCATGTTTCCACCGTTAAGCAGTGGGAAGAACTTTTGCTCAATGTTGATTCGGTCAAACAAGCCCATACGTGCACCAACGTCCACGTGGGTTCCGTTAGTATAGTAGACGGGAACGTCTTTCTTGTGGTTATTCAGCAAGAATCTTGCTTGTCCCACATCACCTTTGACCAGTTTTTCAGCATTGCCTCGATACTTGTCGGTGATTAGATCAGATATAGCAAAGCGTTGAGCAGTAGATTCAGCAGGAGTTCGGGCCAAAGCGATCTTGTAGCCGCTTTGTTCTTCCAACATTTTCTTGTATTTTTGCATTTCCAAAATCAACTTGATGAGAATCTTTACACCTTCGTCGTTCTCGTGCAACTGATAACCAGTATGATATTGAGCCATCTCGTTACCGCCCACAAGACCAATAGTGAAGGTCAGGGCATCAAAATCAACTGCAGTTGTGCCTTTCTCTCCAGTTCTGGGATCTAAGGGTCGTTGAGTAGCAAAGGGTATGCGGTGGTTCTTTACTGCAAGGTCCATCCATTTCTTCTTGGCTTTGAAAACATCCAAAGCAGAATCCATAAGTCTGCGGGCTTCTTCAAAGAGAACTTCGTCCTCTCCGTTTGCTTTGTATGCCATTCTTGGAAGGTTCAAGCTGGAAACTTGCCAGCTGCCCATGGTGAAGTGTTTTCCGTTATCAAAGTTGAGTTTCTCGTAGAAGTCTGCACTGTCTTCTGGAGTGTCAACAAAACAGTAAGCACAACACTGGTAACAAGAAACGCCCTTACCATAACCACGGTAAGCAGGCATCAAGTTATCAAAGTAAGGCAAACCGAACTTGCCAACTACTTTGTGAACATCCAACCAAACATCATCATATTCGGGTTTGAAGAACTCTGGACTTAGCGAGTTTTCAAGTTTAGGGAAGTTGAAAGGCTTGCCCCAAAAATCACCTTTGCCAGCTACATCGTAGAGGGCACGGAACATCATGCGGACTTCGTCTTCGTAGTTGCCGTAAGTGTCAGGTCCTACTTTTCCATTCTTTACAATTGGAACGTTCTTCCAAAGGTCAGGAACACCAGGCTGCACCTGAATGTTACTGAAGACCAACTGACCGCCTCTAGCAACGTAAGCTTGGGTGTACTCAAAGAACATCATCTGCATTAGTTGTCGGGTGCGTTGGTAGCTTAGTCCTCGGAAGTAAGGAGCCAAGAATATCAGGAAGTTATAGAAGCCTTCTCCACCTGCAAAGTTTGTTTGGGCAGAAGCCAAAATTTTTGCAGTGTGCAGTATTGCAACTTCTGCGTGTTTTGCTGGACCGGCGATGCTTGTTCTTGTTCCTAGACCGTCGGGCATTAACCCATAGTAAAAGAAGTAACGAAGGTCCCAGTCTTGGCAGAAGGGTCGAGTGCCAAAGTATTCCAAGTCGTGAATGTGCAAATCCCCTGATAGGTGGGCGTCTGCTATATGGGGAGGCATCAATAACAAGTATTCTTCGCCGGAGACCCAATCTGCTTTTCGTTTGTGGGCAGTTTCTGGGTTAGGTTGCAGGTTCGCGTTTTCTTTGGCTTTAAAGCCTTGTCCCATGTCCATCAAATATGCGTTATAAACTGGGGCACCTACTCGGGTCAGTATGTTTCGGTAAAGGGCAAACTGGGGTTTTTCTGAAACCTTGGATAACAAAACGTTGTTTACCAGTTCTCGAATCAAAGGACCGCTAATGAATTTGAGATTTAAATCAAAAACTTTGGTTTCAACCTCACCTGCAACTAGTTCTGCGTCCTTTTGGCTGATTGCTGGCATGTCGTAGAATTCTTCTGCCAGTTTGGTTTCAGTCATTAACTGTTCGATAATTTTTTGTTTACTCCAAGGAACAATAAATCCGTCTGTTCCTCTGACCATTGGTCGGATGTTGTGTAGCATTTCTGTCATTTACATTTCCTCAAACATTTTTGAAATATCAGATTTGATTACTCCGTTGTTTTCGAAGATTTGGCTGTCCGTGTATACGTCTCCGTTAATTTCTAGGGCGGGTGCGGACATTACGACAAAGTTTCTCATGACCAAATCGGTCATTACGTCGGAGTCTTCTAGATTTTTTTCTTTAAAAGTAGTGTTTTTATTTTTTAACCATTTTTTCAGCATGTCGCATCTAGTGCATCCGCTGGTTGTGTAGACCACTACATCGCTTGCGGGTGGATGCGCAGGAGAGCTGTTTATACCGTTTGAAAAGCCCATGAAAAATTACCTCTTTAGATGTTTTTACTTGTGAGATAAAAGAGTTAGGGCTGACAGACTATATTTAATTTTTTAGTGTTAATAGTATAAAATTCTGTATAAGCATTCAACTAAATTAACACTTAGGTACTATTCCAACCCGAACTAGGGCCCAAATTATTGACAGGATTTTGCTGTAGAATTATTTTCTATTTTATATAGGGGTCTAACAAAAACAGCGAACCAACATAAAATAAAAAGAAAAACCCAGAAAAAAACAGGGTTAGTGTTTATACGCGACTGAAAGATTGAAGCATGTTAACAGAGCCGCAAGAGGGACATTTTTCCAGTTTTCCATAGAATATCTGGCGGCAAACTGCACAATATGCAATGTTTCGGTTGAAAACATGCAGTCCAACTTGTGAAGAGCTAACAATGTCTCGGGTTATTGCCAGAAGGTCGTCAGATTTTTGGGGCTCATCCGCAAGGGGAATAACTGCCAAGTGACCTCCGGGAGTTAATTGGTGGAATTGTTCTTCTACTTTGATTCTGTCTTTCCAAAAAGTTGGAATGTCTAAAGGCAAAGCAACCAAGTCGGTGTAGAAAGGTTTTTCTTTGGTTCCTTTTGCGTGAACAGTTCCCCAACCATATTTTTCTGCATCCAGTGACGCTAACCGCTTTGCAGCATAACTAGCAGGCACCATGGCCAAAGCAGCCCGTGTTTCAGGCTTTTTGGAGTATTTTTCTATGTCATCAGAAAGATATGTTACGATCTTTTTTGCAAAATCCAAAGTTTCTCCTTCTTGTTTTAGGGGCTTGTCAAAAAAGGCCTGTATGGTTTCGTTCAAACCCACAAAACTAACTAACCTAGCCGCGTTTTCAATTCTGAAGTACTGGTCGCCTTCACTTTTTTGCATCAAAAAGGGCAACATGTGTTCTCGTTCACGCTGTTTTATGGTCTGATACTTCATTTCCAGAGCCTGCAACGCAAGCTCAAGTTGGTCATCCAACAACTTGAAAAAGTTTTTTTCTTTACCTTTGGCCTCGTACATGACCCGAGGCAAATTAATTATAACGCTGTCGATACTCCCAGTTTGCAAGGTGTCTAATTCCCAATCTTCCCGCCAATTTGCTGCAAGCCTAAACCCAGACGAAGTATACGATGCACTGGTTTGGTCAGGATAACACAGATTAGCAAAATAGGGCAGACCATTTTCTGCTAACTTGTGAGCGTCATAAAGTAAAGGCGTGCACTCAGCAGTTCTCCGAACTTCGGGTCGGACTTTGATTATCAGACGAGGATTTAAAACAGGTTTGTAGGTGTCGTCGTAAAGAAAAACTTCAAAGATAAGGGATGCTAAGCGCCTGATTTCCTCTACAAAGTCTTGGTAGCATCCAACTGTTTTTCCTTCCGGTCCGATGGCGTCTTTGTCTTTTAGGAATTCTGGAACTAATAATTCGACGCCTAACGATGCTCCAACTGAGCTACCGTTTAAAAGAGGCTGGTTAAGGTTAGAAATGAAAAGGCGTAAGCCTTCACGTATTCGTTCTTCTGAAAGGTTATGAGTAAAAGGCGCCAAGAAAACATTAAAGAAATCAATGGATTGCTCTCCTGAAGCTTCTGTAGATGCAATTTTTAGAACATTAGAAGCAGTAAGCAATGCAGCTTCCAAAGTTTTAGGCGGAAGATACGTGGGTTGATTAAGGTTAGTTGCACCATGGTTTAATCCATTCTGGAAAAAGAACCTCAAATCGTGCATAAACTGGTCAGGTTTTAAAACCCAAGTTCCTAAATTCTTTAGATGCAACCCCCCAGACAAGTGGGCATCAGCAACTTCGCGGGGTAAAACGTTCAATAGGGTATATTCTTCCATTACTGCGTCTGCTGCTGCTTTATGAATTGCTTCAACGCTTTGTTTGGTGGTTCCAGTAGATTCTATGAGTTGGTTCACGTCAAAAACTGGCAATCCAAGTCGAGTGAGTTTGTGGCGATATTCCTCTAAGCCTTTTTCCACCAAAATGGCGTTGACCATTTCTCGAATCAAGGGCGCGGTTAAGTATTTTGTTTTAAAGTCTCGAAGCCGTTTTTCGGTTTCTCTGGCTATTTTTTGAGCCTGAAAAACGGGAACGTTCGCTTCTTTTACGAGGGCGTCAACAATTTTGTTGCGGTCAAATTCTTCCATAGCAAGGCGGGATGTTCGTACAAGAATTTTTTTCCGCTGCAGAAACTGTTGTTGGATGTCTTCAGTGAATTGAATCATGGTTTTTCCAAGGTCAGTAAGACAATACTCTTTGTTGTCTACGTCGGGTTCAATCAGATCCGCGTTTAGAAGATATTTTAGATGATATGCAAACCTTCCAGCATCTCTACTGGGGTTAAGTTTGAGAACTTTCATTAGGTCAGTGTAAGATTGTGGACCTTTGTTTACTAAAGTCATCAGCAATTGCATGCGCAAAGAAGAAGAAGCTGCTTTCAGAACCTTCAAACCCGATTTTCGTCGACGCCTAGGCACATATGTTCACCAATACAGATCAGTATAGCAATCTAGTTTAAAAAATTAGAGTATAATCCAACAATTTGCTACATAAAAACGCCCCAAAAACGTGTATTTTTTGAGTCCAAAACAGAATAAAATAAACAAATTCTAGCTAGTCAAGAAAGTTTGACTAAAATCGATAACATTATGCATTTAGTTTGTCAAGAATTCTTGAGAAATATACTTTTATTATAAAATTAGCGTAAAATAATACAAGCAGGGGAACATATATGAATAAAGCTACAAGAAAAATCTGCAGTTTAGGGAGTTGTCTCTTGTACCACCCTGCTTTTTTTAACAACACTAGACGAGGGAAATGTGCCCACACAAAAGTGTGTAGAAAAACAAACTGAACCCATAACGCCAATGGAGACAAACCAATGTACAATAAAGCAACAGGATTTCTTTTTGGATTTATAATTCTGGCAACAGTTGTAAATCAAGTGGTTAATGCTCAATATACTGATGATAGGAGGGGCTTTCCTCTTGTTTCGCCGATTAATATTGTTTCTCCGGGTAACATTACTTACAGTTCGGGTAAGTTGGATTTGATTGTAGATTTTCTGTTTTTGTTGAGTCCTGACTACGCTAACTTAACATACAGCATAGACGGACAAAACAACAAAACAATTCCATTAACCGAAACCCGAACACCCAGAGAAGCAAGAAGAACCTATGAAAACGGCACAACAGTAACCGTCAACTCCACACTTATGGTTCCGTTTGAAATTAATGGAGTTCTATCCTTGCCCGAGCTAGAGGAAGGCCCTCACAACATAACAGTTTACGGAAAATATATCGCAAATAAGGATGTCAGATTGGATAAAAAAACAGTATATTTCACCATAAACGGCAGCAACAGTTTGAGTCAAAATATAGAACAAATCTCCGAGTTCCCAGAATGGACACCGTTACTCTTGGTTATGTTCATAGTTATAGTGATGATAATAATTTACAGGTATGTTCTAAACAAACTAAAATAGGAGAACGTTACTGTGAGAAAACTTGCAACATTTTTTGTTTTATCTTTTCAAAGTAGCATACTACTAGAAGTTCTATTTTGAGAACAATCTTTTTTCAAAAAAGCAAAACTCAACAAAAAATCTGTTTCTAGTCAGGGTTGAGTTTTATCAGGTCGGGGACTTGTCCGCCTTTTCCCACAATTTCACGATACAAAATAAAAACTCCATGAACACCCTCAATGCTCAAAGCTGCATCTACACCTTTTTTGATTGTGGCCTCCACGTCGTCTCCGATTATCAAGTTTGCTACAGCAGTGGCCGCAGCGTCCGCCAGTCCAGCATTAACAGCAAAAATGGTTACGGCGTCAGCGTCGCCAAAGCTAAATGCGTGACTGAATTTTCCTGAACTGGTTGCCACCCCCATAGGGAACTGCTTAAGCCTAAAACCCATTTCTTTGGAAAGAGGTTCATGTCCCGCAGCAAAACCAACATCAATTGGCTGATTTGATACAGCATAAGCTTCGCCTCCGTCTTCTACTACGGCAACTTTGCAACCAGAATCAACCATTTCCTTTACGGCTAAATCAGCTATGACCCCTGCAACTGCAGCCATTGGCCCCACTTTTGCTTTTTTTGAAGCTTCAGCCATTAAACAGGCAACTTCAGGACCTTCAGTTACGGGAACAGGGGCAAGAGAAAAAAGAAAGCGAGGGTTTTTTTTAATGTACTCTTCAAGCAGCTGCAGGTTGCGTTTGATTGACGTTTTGGCAGTTTGGATTCCAGTTTTTTTGTCGCAGACTATGGTGCAGTCTGATTCTATATATCGAAAAGCTTGTTTGAAGAGTTTTTTGCTGTTCATTTTTTGTTATTTCGGTGCTGTTCAACAAGGGTAATGGCTCTAGCAGGACATGCATCTACACACAAACCGCAAGGGCTGCCGATGCAGGTTTTTTCGTCGAATACAACGGAATAGTCGTTGTCGTAGGATATGGCATCTACCGGACACAAAGCATAGCAGGCGCCGCAGTCAGTGCATTTGTTGGAGTCCACTTCGATAAGTTTGGGGAATTTAACGACCACACCTTTGTCTCTGAAGGCTTTGACGATTTTTTGAACATGAACTTTCGGAACTTCGATGAGTATGTCGCCTCCTGAAGAGTTTACGGTAGCAGTTACGATTCTCATAGGGATTCCTAGGTCCAAGATCACCTGAGAGGTAATGGGGTCTTCAACGTTTTCTTCTGAAAACCTTAACAATATTCGATCCATTTTGTCTCACCTTCCTCTTAATTTTGCGATGTCCTCTGTTGAAATCAGGCCAACAACCTTGTTTTGCCGATTCAAAACAGGCAACGCACTTATATGATGCTGAGCCATCCTGCGGGAAGCAGCTTCCACAGTTTCTTCAGGGGTTGTTGTGTATACTTTTTTGGTGATGACTTCTTCTAGCTTTGTTTTGCCTTCCGCAACTGCACGGGTCAAGTCCCAAGAAGTTACTATTCCTTTGATCTCGTTTGTTTTGTCCACCACAACCACGTGGTTAACTGATTTGCTGATTATTCGCTGGGCGACTGTTGTGATGTTTTCGTTCACTGTGCAGGTAACAGCATCGTGGGCTACGGTGTTAACAAAGGCCACTTGGCTAGTTTGGTGCATCGGGTTGCAAACTGAATCAGTTGGCAAGGTTTCAGCGGGCGCAGATAAGTAAAACTCGCCTTTTTCTATCCACGATTTTAGAGTTGCTGCAATTTTTTTTGCTTTTTTAAGGCTTGAAAGACTGCTGACTTTGACTTTGCGGTTGTTAATTGTTACATGACCTGATTTTAGCGTTGCATAGCTGACCTGTCCAAGTTTGGGTCGTCCTCTGCGAGGAACACCATAATCTACTATGTCGGTTAGTATTTCTTCGTCACGTAATGCGGTTTTTTTTGCTATGCCTTTGTTTAGTATTGGAATTGGAATTCCCATACCGACATACATACTGGTGCCATATTCGGTAAAGACTCCTCCTCGGATGAATTCGGGGCTCATTTGTTTACAGTCTCCTCGTACCATCAAGGTGCCAAACCTGTTTGTGGGGTCGTGTTGGGTCCCTTCTCCAATAACGTAACCTTTTCCACCACCAAGGAATATTCTTGTACCAATTCCGATAGTTTCGTAATCAGGGTCGTTCATTAAGGGGTTAAGGCATCCTGCGCCGGAGTAAGTTGCATTTCGATGTTTAGGCAACAGTTTACCCATGTAGGTGTAAATTAACTCATCACGGCTGTTTGTAGCACAAACGTATCGTTGATAACAGTTGCGAAAGTTCAGCAAATAGAACTGGTTTAGGTCGTCTTTGGTTATGATTGTGTCCAGTTTAGTTCGGGGGTAACAATCTGTTCCGTATGCGGTGGCTCGAACTTCAATTTCTTTGCCTGATATTAGGTCTTCTATTACATGTCCTCCTCCGTACTCGAAGGGGTTGGTTTCGGACATCTGAGTAGCACCAATAAACAAGTCTACAGCTGCGCCTGTGTGACTGACTTCAACGTCATTTAGCCAGGCTCGCTGAATTTTTATGGGCGGGTCTGCATGCCCAAGATTGATTACTGCTCCTGAAGAACACATCGCGCCGAAAGTTCCAGTTGTGACTACGTCTACTTCTTTGTAGGCGACTTCAATACCGCTCCTTTCCACGAGTTTCTTCATTTCTTCTGCGGTCAGAACCTGAACGTCGCCAGATTTGATTTTCTGGTTGATTTCAGCAATTGACCGCCCATTTTGTTTTTGTTTGGATGACAATTTTTGTAGTCTCCTACCCTGTCGCAGGGTTGATGAACATAGCAATGTCATTACTATTTTAATATTTTACTGAAAAAAATATTCCAAAAAGAATATTAGAGGGGTAACCAAAAGTCAAATCATGTTACCATCCATCGAAGAAGTTGCAAAAAAAAGAAGAATGATGGGACTCACCCAACAAAAACTTGCCAGACTAGCAGGAGTAAGCCAATCCTTAATCGCAAAACTAGAATCCAAAAAAATCGACCCCGCCTACACTAAGGTAAAATCTATTTTTGATACCTTAGAAAAGCTGCAAACAGAAACAGAGGTTCTAGCCGAAGAAGTTTTGCACAACAAAGTTATTGGAATCCAAAAAACAGACCTAGTTTCTAAAGCTGTCCAAACAATGGCAAATCATGGTTATTCTCAGCTTCCAGTTTTTGATGGAGAACACGCAATAGGCAGTATTTCTGAAAAGTCAATCATAGGAAAAGTTTCCGCAGGCAAGGATCTCTCACAGGTGTCTAAACTTTCGGTGGAAAAATTAATGGAAGAAGCTTTTCCTCAAGTTGGAGAGGATGCTCCATTACAATTGATCTCGAGTTTGTTGCAGGTTTATCCAGCAGTTTTGATACTTGCAAAAGGGAAGGTTGTCGGCATAGTTACCAAAGCAGATTTATTGAAGATGCTTCTGTAATGATACCAAAGCGGGGGAGGATTCTATGACTATTGCAGTTGAAGCAAAAAAAGTAATCAAAGATTTCGGAAATGTCCGAGCCCTTGACGGACTAAGTTTTACAATAAACGCGGGGGAAATCTTTGGATTAATCGGACTAAACGGAGCGGGAAAAACAACCACCCTAAGAATTGTTTCTACTCTTTTGTTACCCACAGAAGGCACTATAACCGTTTTTGGCCACGAAGTAGTCAACGAAGCTGATAAAGTGCGAAACATCATCAGTTACCTACCCGAAGAGGCTGGAGCATACAAAAACCTGTCAGGCTTTGAGTATCTCAAGTTCATGGCCAAGTTTTCAACCAAAGACAAAAATAGAATTCAAGAATTAGTTGATGATGCAGCAGAAATTTCTGGATTAGGAGAGCGCCTTAACGACAAAGTAAAAGGTTACAGCAAGGGCATGAAACGTAGGCTCTTAGTTGCCCGAGCTTTGATGACTAAACCTAAACTGGCGATACTGGACGAGCCAAACAGTGGCTTGGATGTTTTGCATTCTGTTCATGTTCGAAACCTTATCAAAAAATACGCAAAAGAAAAAGGGGTAACAGTGTTGTTGTCTAGTCATAACATGCTGGAAGTTGAGTACCTTTGTGACAGGGTGGCAATCGTAAACAAAGGTCAAGTTGTGATAGAGGGGTCACCTGAAAAGCTAAAAACAAAATACAAGGCGCTTAACCTTGAAGATGTGTTTGGGGAGGTAGTTGGTTTTGCTTGAAGGATTAATGACCATTGTAATTAAAGAAGTCAAAGAGTTGGCAAGAGACCCAAAAATTTTGTTAAGCATGATAATTGTTCCTCTAATAATGTTCCCGTTGATGGGATTTGCATTGCAAATATCCATGGAGTCAGCCGAACAAAGAATTGAAGAAACTTCAATAGCAATTATAAACCAAGACCAGGGCACCATCGCATTGAGTTTTGAAAATTATTTTTCATCATTTAATTTCACGATTACATCCCTGGATGATGTGTCGTTAGACCAAGCAATAGTCCAGACTCAAGACACCAACATAACCAATCTAATAATTATCCCTGAAGGATTCAGTCAAAACATAACTGACGGAAAAACAGGAAGCCTAACAATTTACACACCCTTCGAAGGAGGAGGTGGAATTGCTTCTGCGTCCCAATCTTCTGCAATTAGCAGCATACTTTACAGTTTCAGAAACTACATCCTTGACCAAAGAATCAAACAAGGATTCCCAGACGCGAACACCACAGAAATACTAAACCCAATAAGCTACAAAGACAAATCAATAGTTAAAGGAAAAGCTACAGATGTTAGTCCTGATACTCTGTTCAGTTTGATGATGTCCCAGTCAATAGCTATGCCAGCAGGAATAATGGCATTGCTGATTTTTGCTATGCAGCTGGCGGCTACTGCAGTTGCTTCAGAAAAAGAAGAAAAAACATTGGAAACACTCCTAACTATGCCTATTAACCGAACGACAATCCTAGCAGGAAAACTAACAGGTTCCATAGTGGTCGCACTTGTGGGTTCTATAGCGTACATTATTGGTTTCATGTATTACATGAATTCCTTCACGGGATTGATAGGTACAACTAACGTAGACCTAGTCGCTCTAGGGCTGGCGCCAACAGTGGAATCTTATGCAATTTTGGGAGTGTCCTTGTTTATGGCCCTGCTTTCTGCCCTTGCTTTGGCAATTTCGTTATCCATTTTTGCAGAAGACGTCCGAGGGGCTCAAGCACTGGTTGGACCTTTATCGATTTTGTTTATTATTCCAATGATGTTCACAATGTATACAGATATCAACGCACTACCGTTTCCACTGTCAATAATTCTTCTGGCAATACCTTTTACCCATTCTATGCTTTCTACAAACGTCTCTTTCACTGGAAATTACATCGGAGCCCTTGGCGGAATCGCATATATGGCAGTTTTCACCATTGTGGTGCTGTTTATCGCTTCGAAACTCTTCGGTACAGAAAAAATCTTAACTGCAAAACTAAAATTTCAAAGAAAAATAAAAACAATATCGAGAGATTAAACACTCTTCCATTTTTTATTTTTTACCAGAATTTTCTGGGCAGGCTGTCCATGTAATCGTTTAATGAACGTATATCGAACTTGTTGGCTTCCCGTTGTTCTAGGATTTTTGTTAACGCCGACGCCAATTGCAGATTAGTAACTATGGGTATGTTAAATTCAACCGCCAACCGTCGGATGGTATATTCATCATCAAGAACTTCAGAGAACTTCACTAGATGATTAGGCATTGGAATGTTTATAACCAAATGTATTTTGCCATTTTGCAAGTAATCAACAATGTTTGGGGTTTGACCTTTTTCCCGAACCTTGTGTAAAACAAACACGTTATCCACTCCCGCGTTTTGCATTACTTTGGCAGTATTCCTAGTTGCATAGATTTTGAAACCAAGCTTTCGGAAGGCCTGACCTATTGGGACAACTTGTCGTTTAATTTCTTCTCCTCCAACAGTTATCAAAACCGAACCGCCTGAAGGGGGCATTTTAAATTCGGCAGATTGCATAGCCTTTGAAAGAGCATCGGTAAAGTTTTCTCCCAGACAAGCAACTTCCCCGGTGCTAAGCATTTCTACTCCTAGAACGGGGTCTGCTCCGCTGAGGCGCATAAAACTAAATTGGGGAACTTTTACACCTACGTGGCTAATTTCAGGTAAATCGATAAATCCAGAGTCTTTGAATTGTTTACCTAGCATTGCAAGAGTTGCAAGTTCGATCATGTTTACTCCCCGCGTTTTGCTTACATAAGGCATACTTCGGGAGGCTCGTAGATTGCATTCAATAACATAGGTTACACCGTCTTTTACCAGGTACTGAATGTTGTAAGGACCTCTGATTTTGAGAGCCTCAACAATTTTGTCAGTATATAGACTAACGGTTTGCAAAACGTCGCTGCTTAAAGTCAAAGCCGGAATGCCCATAGTCGCATCACCGCTGTGAACTCCAGCGTTTTCCACATGCTCTACGATTGCTCCGATTATGTTGTCTTCGCCGTCGTAGACGCCGTCTACTTCCACTTCCTTGGCGTTTTCGATAAACTTTGAAATGACCACAGGGTGATCTTTGGAAACTTTAGCTGCAAGTTTTAGGTAATCTTCAAGTTCGTCTTCGGTATAGGCCACCCGCATTGCAGAACCAGACAAAACGTAACTGGGACGAATAAGAACCGGGTAACCAACCTTGTCAGCGAATTTTTTAAGATCACTGGCTGTTGACAAATCTCGCCATTCAGGTTGAGGAATCTGAAGTGTATCAAGCAATGCACTGAATTTAACTCGATCTTCGGCTTGGTCAATACTTTCTCCGGTGGTTCCCAAAATGTTAACACCCACATTAGACAGCTTCAAAGCTACGTTGTTGGGGATTTGTCCTCCTACGCTTGCAATTATTCCCATGGGTTGTTCTTTGTCGTATATGTCGAGGATTCTTTCAAGAGTTAGTTCTTCAAAGTATAATTTGTCGCTCATGTCGTAGTCTGTGGAAACAGTTTCAGGATTGTAGTTAATCATAATGGCTTCGTCGATGTCGTTCTTTTTCAGAGCCCAAATGGTATTAACTCCACACCAGTCAAACTCGACACTAGAACCAATACGGAAAACGCCCGCACCAAGAACAATAACCTTCTTTTTCTCTGAAGAAAACTGAATGTCATCTTCGTCGCCTCCGTAAGTTAAGTACAAATAATTGGTTTTGGCGGGCCATTCGGCAGCAAGAGTGTCAATCTGTTTAATTGAAGGAATAATATTTGCTTTTTTTCGTAAATTACGTATAGTAAATTGATCTGTGCCACGGCAAATACCAATTTGCAGATCAGAGAAACCGATGCGCTTTGCTTCACGCAGTATATCAAAAAAGTTTCTGTCGTTTTGGTTGATTTTTTCCAGCTTGTTTTGCATGTCGATAACATTTTTGATTTTATGCAAAAAGAACGGGTCCACACCGCTTAAATCATAAATTTCTTCAATGTTAATGCCCTGTTTGAGGGCTTTTACAATCATGTATAAACGCTGGTCAGTAGGATGGGCTAAAATGTCCTTTATGGTTTCTAATGATTCGGGTTCGTCTTCTTCTGGGTTACAAACTAATCCAAACTTGCCAATGTCAAGCATGCGGATGGATTTTTGTAGGGCTTCTTCGAAGCATCGTCCAATTCCCATAACTTCCCCTACAGATTTCATTTGTGGGCCGACGTGTCTGTCGACGTTTTTGAATTTTTGAAGATCCCAACGGGGATATTTAACTACGAGGTAGTCAAGGGCAGGTTCAAAACAGGCAGTTGTTACGTGGGTTACCTTGTTTTGCAGTTCAGGCAAAGTATAACCAATACATAGTTTAGCTGCAATGTATGCGATGGGGTATCCGGTGGCTTTACTTGCCAAGGCTGAGCTTCGAGAAAGACGGGCATTAACTTCAATGGCGCGGATTTTTTCTGATTTGGTGTCCAAGGCCCATTGGATGTTACATTCTCCGACTACACCTAGACTGCGTATAGCGCTTATGGAAGCGGAACGAAGGATATGGTATTCCCTGTTTGAAAGGGTCTGCGATGGAGCTACTACAATGGAATCACCAGTGTGCACTCCCATGGGGTCAAAGTTTTCCATGTTACAGACAATGATGCAGTTGTCATCATAGTCACGCATGACTTCGTATTCGACTTCTTTCCAGTGACCTAAATATTCTTCAATAAGAACTTGAGAAATCATGCTCTGACCCAAAGCTTTACTCACTATGTCTTTAAGTTCAGTTTCGTTGTGGGCTACGCCTGAGCCTTTACCGCCCAAAGTGTAAGCTACACGAATGATAACTGGATATCCGATCTCTCGACCGACTTCTACGGCTTCTTTTAAACTGCTGGCGGCTTTGCTTTTGGCTATAGAAACACCAGCTTTTAGCATGGATTGGCGGAATAGTTCCCTGTCTTCGGTGTCTTCAATAGTTTTTATGGGGGTTCCTAATACTTTGACGCCGTATTTGTCTAAAATTCCTTTCTTGGCGAGTTGAACTCCACAGTTAAGAGCTGTCTGGCCTCCAAAACTTAGCATTATTGCATCGGGACGCTCTTTGGCGATGACTTCTTCCACAAACTCGGGAGTTACAGGCAACAAGTAGACTTTTCCTGCTAATCTAGGATCAGTTTGGATTGTTGCAATGTTTGGATTAACTAGGACGGTTTCTATTCCTTCTTCACGAAGAGCCTTTAGGCACTGGCTTCCAGAGTAGTCAAACTCTGCGGCTTCTCCAATTTTTATGGCTCCACTGCCCAAAACTACAACTTTTTTTATCCATTCGAACTTGGGCATTTAGTCCGCCTCCAATACTAGTTTTTTAAGTCTATCAAAAAGAAATTCCGTATCATACGGTCCCGGAGAGGCTTCAGGGTGCCACTGCAAGGCAAAAGCGGGTTTGGTCTTGTGTTTTACGCCTTCGACTGTTTTGTCATTGGCGTTCATGAACCACTCTTTTAATCCGGTGTCCTTGATAGATTCACGCTTGACAGTGTATCCATGGTTTTGGGTTGTAATGTAACAGCGTCCAGTTTCCAAATCCAAGGCAGGCTGGTTCTGAGATCGGTGACCATATTTAAGTTTGTAAGTGTCCCCCCCTAAGGCCAAAGCCAGAATCTGGGTTCCAAGGCACACTCCCATCATAGGTATGTCTTCGTCCAGCAATTCTGCAACGGTTTCAACAGTTTGTACACAGTTTTTAGGGTCTCCAGGACCGTTGCTTATCATTACAGCATCAGGACTGTATTGCAAAATCTGATCTGCAGTAAAATCGTAAGGCACCCGCATTACATCAAAACCTCTTCGTTGAAGGTTGCGGATTATGCCGTATTTGACACCACAGTCGAGTAAAACTGCGGTGTGGTCTCCTCCTGAGGGATAAAGGGTTGGTTGTTTTACGGTTACTTGTTTTGCGAGGTCAGTGAAGTTGGGGTCTTGGACGGTTTTTACTTCTTCAACCAGTTCAGGTATATTTGGTTCTTCCCCTGCTTCGCATACTTTTAAGATTCCCAGCATGACACCATTTACTCGAAGTTTTTTGGTGAGTTTTCGGGTGTCGATTCCGTAGATTCCAGGAACATCTTCGTCTTTGAGCCATTGGTCAAGAGTTCTGGTGCTTGCCCAGTGGAAGGGATGTTTACATAGTTCGTGAACAACAAAGCCGGTTACTTTGATGCTGTCGGATTCAAAATATTTGAGGACACTGTTTTCTTCCACATAAGGCGGAACGCCATAATTCCCAACTAAAGGATATGTGAAAGTAAGGATTTGCCCCTTATACGAGGGATCAGTCAAGGATTCGGGGTATCCAACCATGGAAGTCGAAAAAACGATTTCTCCAGAGACTTTCTTTGGGGCTCCAAACCCATGTCCAACAAAGGTGGAGCCGTCTTCTAAAACAAGAACAGCTTTACCGGTTTCTTTAGTTTTTGTGTTCACTTTTATGACCTACACTATTGTAATCATTTCTTAGTTTGTTGAGTAGCGCTGAACCGCAGATTCCAGTTCCACGTCAGCTTCTTCTAGCCTGCTTTCTTGGTCTTTAAGGCTTGTTTTGGAGTTGCTCGTCAACTGTAATCGGTTTTTGAGCATTCGTTTTACTTCTGCTGGAGCAGGACCACCCAAAGTTTTGTGGCTTTCTACGCATTTTTTGGGGTCAATAGAGTCCTTTATGTCCTCCAGTTTAACGGCTAGAGTGATTCCCGCACA
>Ga0272442_10004172_pt1 | contig 19883 bp, 18 predicted proteins | sample SSMForm2O_FD_200262 | JGI IMG/M metagenome (GOLD analysis project Ga0272442, IMG submission 200262) | Marine sediment archaeal communities from Little Sippewissett salt marsh, Falmouth, MA, United States - SSM-Form-2O | ecosystem: Environmental > Aquatic > Marine > Wetlands > Sediment ... | reverse complement strand
TGAAAGGGTCTGTTCCACGGCAGACGTTCGCATCGCCCTTATCGACGAGGAGAAGTTCAACTCCTTTGCCACGGGCTGATGCGTTGTGTTCCTGACAGAAAATTTCAACACCGCTTAAGTTCGAAACCGCACATGAATTACGAGTCTTAATTTTCTTCAACCAGGTTTGATAAAATCTGCTATGTTTAAGAATACGGGCTGTACTCTTTAAGGGAGGAGCGGATGAGGAATCGGGAATTCATCTTTAGAGTTTGCTCTGTCCTGTTCATGCTTTTCTGCATGCAATGCGCTTCGGTGAATATCTACAACAACGACGAAGAAGAGGATGCAGGGGTAACGGATTCCGGATTTTTCTCGGACGGCGGCATGGATGCTTCTGCGGATACCGACACCGATATTGATACGGATGTGGACAGCGACACGGACATGGACACGGATACCGACGTGGATACGGATACTGACGTGGATACGGATACCGACGTGGATACGGACACTGACGTGGATACGGATACCGACACGGATACGGATGTCGACGCCGATGCTGATGCTGATGGCGATGCCGATGCTGATGCCGATGCTGACGCCGATGCTGACGCGGACGCCGATGCTGACGCCGACGCCGATGCTGACGCCGACGCGGATGGAGACGGAGACGCGGACCTCTGTGATGCATGCAATACCAGCATAGCCGGGTACAGCTCGGGCTTTGAATCCAGTGGCAGCGGCTTTACCCACGGCGTATGGGGCTCGGATTGCGCCAGCTGGTCATTCGATGACTGGGAATGGGGCGATCCCAGCGGCGGACAGCCCGAGTGCCACGGTGGTTCGAACTGCTGGGGTACAAAGCTGGACGATAACATCGTCCAGTGCGGTCACGGGTATTTAAGGACGCTCACTCTGGACCTGTCGAGCTGTCATGACGTGGGTTACTCAATGACCCTGTCGTACTGGCATAATTACGAATTCATGGCAACCGATGACTGGTCTGGTACAACAAAGGACGGGCTTGTCGTTCAGTTCTCGAACAACAACGGGGGCAGCTGGACTGACGTGGCGCCTTCGGGCGGATATCCGGGCACGATAAATAACAGAGACGGCAACTGCTGCGGCACTCCGCTGCCGGGAGACGGCAAGGACGGCTTCACAGGCGCCAGCAGCGACTGGGAGCAGGTAGAGTTCGACATACCGAACGGTTACCGGACCAGCCAGTTCAGGATAAGATGGGCCTACAGCTCGGGGCACAGTCACGACGAAACCAACGAAGCCAGAGCGTACAATAAAAAGGGATACTTTCTTGATGACCTGAGCATTTCCATGGACTGCGGCACCAAGGGGGAATGATAAATCTCAGGCCCGAAGCGACATGCTGGCAGCCGGATTCAGCCTGCCAAATCACTTAAACAATCGATTTTATTTAATTATTCCATACAATAGCTTCTTCTTTACCGCCTACGAATGACTATACATCCGGCTAGTTGTTGCCATATATTTCCGGGGCGCTTGACGAAGCCCTGATGACGGGTAGAATTAATTCGGGAATTATAGTGATACTGAATTGAGTACTTTAAACGAAATGAAATAAAGGATTCATTATTATTACGAGATGAATGGGGAGTTTGAAAAGGAGATGTTAAATGTCTGAGCTTATCAAGGCCGTTGCCATGGCCATACTTTCACTTCTTCCGACCTGGCGCAACGATGACGGCAGAGCACGGGCGCAGGAATATGCAAAGGTCATTGTTGAAGAGTCGCTTGCAGTTCAGCCCGAAATGGACCCGTACCTGGTTGTAGCCGTGATCTTCAAGGAAAGCAGTTTCAGAAGGAAGGTAATGGGACAGAAGGGCGAGTACGGACTGATGCAGATTCTGCCCGGCACTTTTACAAGGGGCATGAATAAAAAGGAGCTGCTGAACCTGAGAACAAATGTCCGGATGGGAGTGGGCCAGCTTCATCACTGGCGGATGACGTGTGATGGAGAGCAGGACGTCTGGGTTTCTGCATTCAATTCCGGGCAGTGTGGGAAAACATCCTACGCTAAGAAGGTGAAGAGCATCTACTGCAAGATCAAGCCCGGCGGCTGCGGCGGGAATTCCTGAGAAATTTCAAATATTTAATATGGTGCCAGACACCTTTTAGATGGTGCCGGCCTTGAGCTTTTTAAGAAAATTGCGTGACGCAGTGTACTTGGGCCAGCGTTTAACTGTGTACTCGGCTATCTCAAGCGCTTCGGCCCGCCTGTCAAGGCTCAGAAGGCACCTTGCCAGATGGTAGCGCGGGCGCGGAGAATACGGCATCAGCTCAACCGCCTTTCTCAGAACACCCTCGGCCCTGTGAGGGTCATCCAGCCTTCTTCTTGCAATTCCCAGGTAGAGCCATGAATTCCCGTGATCAGGATTGATCTGTGTTCCCCTCTTTGCCGCCTGGGCAGAGCCGGTCCAGTCTTTCAATCCAATATTAGCCCTTGCCAGATCAGACCAGGCCAGAGGATGCGCAGGGTTGGATTCTACGCATCTGAGCAGAACTTCCTTTGCTTCAGAATACTTCTGCTCGTTGTTCAATATGGCCCCGAGATGCTGAAGAGCATGTGCGAACCCGGGTGCCAGGCTTATTGCACGCGTCAGGGCGCTGATGGCGCCGATGGGGTCTCCCATCCTGTCCCTTGCCTCGCCAAGGGACCTCCAGGCGTCCGCACTGTCCGGCCTTGCGTCCACTTCGGCTGCCATTGTTTCGGCCGCCTTTGCGTAATTGCGCTGAGACATGTATGCCCATCCAAGCTGAAGCCCTGCCTCCGCCTTCATGTCAGGTCCAGTAAAGACGGGCCCGTAATTCGACCACGCAAACACTACAAGCAGAAGCGCGATGGCTGCCACCGGTGGTTTTTCACGCCTGCGAATCAGGCTTAAAATGTGTCTGGCACCCATTACGGCAACGGGCAGGAGGGCCAGGGCCATTGCCAGCCGGTACCTGCCTGTCGGGAAAAAGATGATTATTCCCGCACAGTTAAACACTGCAAAGAAAAACACGTCCCTGAGGACTTCACTTTCCCGTCCCCGTGAGAACAGCCCTGAAACCATGAATCCGAACACTGCGAGCGGCAGCACAAGACCGAAGGGAAAACAGAAAATGCTCTTCCACATTACAAGCCTGCTCAGACCCGTGTGCCCGAAGCGTCCATAAGTGTCCAGGTTCCTCGGCGTCTCCATGCCCGTCAGCAGGTCCGATGCCTTGATTAAGAGGCTCTTCAGCAGACCGGCCGGGTTGTGAAACGCCCAGCTAAGGGCCTTGTGCCTGAAATACTCCGACTGTTCAAAAGGCGTATAGGCCCCGTTTCGCGCGGGCTCGCTGAGCATGTAATCCCAGTTGTGTCCGGGCCTGATGCCCGTTGTAGCCCTGATGTCCGGATTGTTGCCCACGTACAGATTTACACCCATGTTCGAGGTCACGAGTGAAAACTCCCCGCACCTCTGGTAATTGGATACGGCAACGGGTAACAGTCCGGCGGCAAGACCTATGACGAGAGCGGCGGTTGCAGCAAGGGCTTTCCTTTTCTCTACAGCAAACCAGGGCCTCGCTGCCAGCCAGAAGAAAAAGGGCGCCACGTTTCCGCGGGCGGCAACGGCAAAACCGAAAACGAGGCCGATGATGGCGTGCACCGGTACACGCGCGCCCGGCCCGGCAGCGGCCGCGATCCACAGCGCGACAAGAGCGAGAAATGCAGCAAGAGGCGCCGGTAGCAGCTGACCGCAGTAAAAAAGAAGCGGTCCGTAAAAGCATGCGGCAATGCCGGCTGCAAGCGCAAACCCCGGCGGGAGCAGAAGCCTTGCTGTTCCAAGCACGCATACTGCAATGAGGATCGCCAGAAATGCCTGTACATAAAGTCCGTTAAAGGGCTCGGGCGCCGTAAGATCGTAAAAAGCGCCAAGCGTCCACGGAAAAACCGGGGACTGCCAGTGCGCCGCATGCGGTGGCGGACGATCCTCTGCGATCCGCTGTGCCTCACGATGATAAACCAGCGCATCGATGATTGGTCCTGACACGGACGGGTCCTTCTTCAGCGCACTGAGCTGATAAGCCTGAACGCAGCAGGCCAATGTCGCTACAATTAAAAACGAAGGCCAGGCTCTTTTCAGCATCTCATTCCTGCGACGAATACTGGTCGAGTTTTCTGTAGATTGTGCGTGTAGCGATTCCCAGGAGCTGTGCAGCCTGACGCTTGTCTCCACCCGTCTGCCTGAGGGTCTCCATAATCACGCGTTTCTCGATTTCCTCCAGGGGAGTTCCTGCGGAAACCACGATACTTCCGGGCACGTTCTCGTCGTCCTTGAGGTATCCGGGCAGGTGCAGCCCGGTAAGTTCAGGGCCCTGTCCCAGTACCACGGACCTCTCTATGCAGTTCTCCAGTTCCCGCACATTACCCGGCCAGGAGTAGTTCATCAGGTCTTCCATGGCTCCGGAAGTAATAGCTGTAAACTCCTTCTCGTTTTTCCGTGCAAAAAAGAACAGAAAGTGCTCCGCCAGAAGCGGGATGTCTTCCTTTCTTTCCCTCAGGGGCGGAAGAGGAATCGAGATCACGTTGAGCCTGTAATACAAATCTTCCCTGAATTTCCCCTCCTTCACCTCCCGGGCCAGGTCCCGGTTCGTGGCAGCCACGATCCTTACCTCCACTTCCCTGCTCTTTCCTCCCAGCGGTTCAAACACGCCCTCCTGCAGAACCCTCAGGAGCTTTACCTGCACGGATGCCGGAAGCTCGCCGATTTCGTCCAGGAACAGGGTTCCGCCGTCTGCGAGCACAAACCTGCCCTCGCGCCTGGACACGGCTCCTGTAAATGCGCCTTTCTCATAACCGAACAGCTCTGCCTCCATTATGGTTTCGGGAAGCGCGGCCAGGTTTACCGCGATATAAGGCCCCCTGGACCTGGGCGAGTTCCTGTGAACTTCCCTTGCGAACAGCTCCTTGCCCGTTCCGCTTTCGCCCAGAAGCAGGACGGTTGCAGTAGAGGCCGCAGCCGTTACCGCCACGTCGAGAGCGTGTCTCAGTACAGCGCTGGTGCCGATGATGGTCCTGTTTTCGTAGTTCGCAAGCTTTTCCCTCAGGTCCCTGTTTTCCGCAACCAGCTGGCTCTTCTCGGCCGCTTTTTTAACGGTTTTTACAATAGACATCCTTTTAAGGGGTTTTTCCACGAAGTCATAGGCCCCTTCTTTCATGGCATTCACGGCCGTATCCACTGTTCCGTAAGCCGTCATAAGCACGACCTGCAGCTCGGGCATTTTCTTCAGTGCGGCCTTTAGAAGTTCGACGCCGTTCATCGAGGGCATTACGAGATCTGTCAGGAGCACATCGACAACGTGCTGCCTGAGTAGGTCGAGCGCCTCTTTCCCGCTCAGGGCAGAAAGCACCCTGAATCCCTCCTTTGAAAAAATTTTCTTCAGCGATTCAAGATTGGACCTGTCGTCGTCCACGATCAGGAGTGATATTTCCTTGCCTTCCATCTATTTTACCCGTGTTCCTTTTGCACTGGATTTTATCTTTATTGACAATCTGGCACAACATTTTTGCGAACAATCGACATTCTGGCATCGGGATATGCCAAAATGACCATTTCATTAATTTCACATAAACGGTACAATTTCAGTTTCATTGTTGTATAATGCACTTACCGTTAAAAACAGCCATTAAATACACAGGAGGAATAAAATGAAAAAATCAATACTGGCAGGCATTCTGCTTCCGGTTTCAGTCTTTCTTTTCACATTCGGCGTGCTTTCGTGCAGCAGTTCTGACGATTCAGGTTCTAAAGACGATACAGAAGCCGACTCCGGAATAATGGACTCCGGCGCTGATACCGACTCAGATACGGATTCGGACTCGGATTCCGATTCCGGTGTTTATGACGCTGGAAATCATGACGCGGGCTGGTACTCGGACGAGTGCAGGATAACGTACTGCCAGGGAATCCTGTATGAATGCGGAGACTGCGAAGACAACGACGGCGACGATGTCGCGGATTCAAAGGACCGGGACTGCCTGGGCCCCTGTGACAATAATGAGTCCGGTTACAATACAATGATTCCGGGAGGCAATGCGGCAGGCTGCAAGCAGGACTGCTATTTCGACAAGGACACGGGCGACGGCAACGACAAATGCGAATGGGACCATCGCTGTGATCCTCTTGAGCCGGAAGAAGTGGCCGACTGCGATTACGGAAAAAACTGTTCAAACTGCGACTGCCAGGACTGGCTGGACGAACAGAGCCAGGAATGCCTGGATTTCTGCCTGCCCCTCGTACCCAACGGATGCGACTGCTTCGGGTGCTGCGAGTTCGAAGACGATTCAGAAGAATTCTTTTTCATCGGCAGCCCGGGATGTACAGTAGACAGCCTGGAGAACTGCGATCCATGCACGCACGTTGAAAGCTGCTACAACGAATGCGGGCACTGTGAATACTGCATGGGCAAGACCGAGCTTCCCGAAGACTGCAATGGCGTCCAGGAATGCCCGCCCGACAGCCAGCCATGCGGCCAGCCCGGGGACGAACCCTGCCCTGAAGGAGAATACTGCGTTACAGGATGCTGCGTATCCTTCCTCGAATAGGACCCGCTTCACACTGGAATCGCATTAAACTTATAGTCTTGAACAGTCATGCGTGAGGCATGTATAATCCGATTCATGCAGTGCGAACTATGTCAGAACAGGGTAGACGAAAATAACACGAAAAAAATCCTCAACATGGATATCTGCCATGCATGTCTCAACGCGGACTCCCTGCATGTCAGGCTCAAGGACAGGGGATTCAACCTCAGCTATGCCTATCTCACCAAGGAAGGCATGATACATCCCAGCGAGGACTTTGTGTTTGATTACACTGTCCACAAGCTGTCCTCGCTCGGCATCGGGCCTTACGACTCGAATATCGATGCGGTGCTGGTGCACGAGGGATTCAAGGCCAAGGTAACCAAGATCTTCATAAAAGAAATCCAGGTGGGAGACGACAAGTTCGATCCCAAGGTTTATATCAAAACCGACACACCCGACGAGACAGGCGCATTTTTAAGGCTGAGCCGCGTGCAGGAAGTGGTCATGAAGCTGATTGACATGCAGTCGGAGATCAACATCCATGGATCAAAGTTGTATGTCATGACTCATGGAAACGGGCCTATCGACGTAAACGAATTCACCCTGTATTCCGGCCTCCTGCTTAACCTGCTCATGGAGTTCTCGCAGCCCTGATTCACTGCCCTCTGCTCCGGGTCCGGCCCGTAACGGGTATAAGGGTCCATTCATACCGCTGTTGACTTTTGTCACGCCGTTCTTAATGCTCAGAAAAAAGGAGGTTCAAGGTGACCGATCTTTCAACTACATACATGGGACTCAAGCTGGACAATCCCGTTATCGTGGGCAGCTGCGGACTTACCAACTCTTCAGACAGGGTGAAAAAATGTGCTGATGCAGGCGCCGCCGCAGTTGTGCTCAAATCCATCTTCGAAGAACAGATAGCGTTCGAAGTGGAAAAGCAAATCGACAGCGCAGCCGAATCCATGTGGCACCCGGACGCAGCCAGGTTCATTGCTTCCTACGGAGGCGAGAACTCCGCAGGCGAGTATCTGCGTCTCATAGGTGATGCAAAAAAGGCGGTTAATATTCCCGTAATCGCAAGCATCCACTGCGCGACCGCGGGCAAATGGGACGAATTCGCCGCAAGAGTGGAAAAAGAGGGGGCCGACGCGCTTGAACTCAATATCTTTGTCATGCCATCTGATCCCAACCGGGACGGCGCTCAGAACGAACAGGTTTACTTCGACGTGACTCAATCCGTAAAGGACAGAGTTTCGATCCCGGTATCGGTAAAAATCGGGTTCTTTTTCTCGAGCCTCTTAAGCACTCTCGTAAAACTGAGCAGAACAGACATAAGCGGCATGGTGCTCTTCAACCGTTTTTACTGCCCGGATTTCGACATCAGACAGCTCAAGCTCAGGCCCGGCAGGATATTAAGCACATCGGTGGAATACACCCGCACCCTGCGCTGGATAGCGATCCTTTCGGGAAGAACCGACTGCGACATCGCGGCTGCAACCGGCATTCACGACGGTGCCACCGCGGTCAAGATGCTGCTTGCAGGCGCAAATGCTGTGCAGGTCGTTTCCACCCTGTATAAAAACAAGCTGGGTCAAATACACACAATGCTCGATGAAATCAGCACATGGATGACGGAGCATGATTTTTCATGCATAGACGATTTCAAGGGCAAAATGGCACAGAACGAAAGCGATAATCCCGCCGACTATGTCCGCGCCCAGTTCATGAAGCATTCAGTCGGCATCGAATAAACAAACCTGGAGAAACATCATGAAGCTGAAAAATATTCTCGCACCCGTATTTATTTTCATTTTCGCGGCGGCGATGGTGTCCGGCTGCGGCGCGGCAGAAACCGAGGCACAGGAGCCTGAGCTCAAACAGCCTGAAAAAAGCTACCCCACACCCATAATCGAAAGAGACATCCTGTTCGGAAACCCGGACAAGGCAAGCCCTCAGATAAGCCCGGACGGAGCCTACCTGAGCTACCTCGCACCAGTGGACGGGGTTCTGAATGTGTGGGTCGCACCCGTGGATAAGGTTTCAGACGCCAGGCCCGTAACGCAGGATAAAAAGCGCGGCGTCAGAATTTACTTCTGGACTTACATGAAAGACCGCCTGATCTACCTGCAGGACTCGGACGGCGACGAAAACTGGCATGTGTACCTTGTGGATGTTTTAAAAGGCAAGACAAAAGACATGACACCCTTCGAAGGCGTCAGGGCCAATATAGAGGAAGTGAGCCATCTTCATCCGGAAGAAATACTCATCAGCCTCAACGACAGGGAAAAGAGTCTTTTCGACGTTCACAGGATCAACCTGAAATCAGGAGAAAAAACTCTCGTACAGGAAAATCCCGGCTTCATCGGCTTTGTAACCGATGACGAATACCGGGTCCGCTTTGCGCAGAAGATGACGGCGGACGGAGGCGAAGAGATCCTCAAGCCCGACGGAAAGGGCGGCTGGGAAAACTTCATGACCATCGGCATGGAGGATTCACTGACCACGGGCCTCGTGGGTTTCGACAAGACACTGCGGGTGCTTTACATAATCGACAGCCGCGAACGCAACACGGCGGCATTCAGGAGCATGAACCTGGACACGGGAGAGATGAAGCTGATCGCCGAGGACGAAAAGTCGGATCTCGCTGATTTAATGCTCCACCCGACTGAGAAAACCGTTCAGGCCGTAGCGTTCAATTACGAGCGCAAGCACTGGCAGTTCCTGGACGAAACGGTTGCGGACGATTTTTCCGTTCTGCGAAAAGAGGCCGAGGGAGACATCGAGGTTATCGATACGACGCTGGACGATGCTCACTGGATAGTTGCGTACGTGCAGGACAACGGCCCCATCCGCTATTACCGTTACGACCGGTCTGCAAAAAAGGCCCATTTCCTGTTTACGAACAGGAGCGCGCTGGAAGACAAAAAACTTGTAAAGATGAAACCCGTTGTAATCAGGACGCGTGACGGCCTGGATCTCGTCAACTACATTTCGCTTCCAGTCGGTTCGGATTCCGACGACGACGGCATACCTGACGAGCCTCTGCCCATGGTTCTTCACGTCCACGGCGGGCCGTGGGCGCGCGTAAGCTGGGGCTACAATCCCTTTTTTCAGTGGCTCGCAAACCGCGGCTATGCGGTCATGAGCGTGAACTTCCGCGGATCCACCGGCTTCGGAAAAAATTTCATAAACGCGGGTAACCTCGAATGGGCGGCGAAAATGCACGCCGACCTTATCGATTCGGTAAAATGGGCGGTTGAAAAACGAATCGCGGATCCCCGAAAAGTAGCCATCCTCGGAGGAAGCTACGGCGGTTATGCAACCCTCGTGGGGCTTACGTTCACGCCCGAAACATTTGCATGCGGCGTAGACATCGTAGGGCCTTCCAACCTTATCACGCTCTTGAATTCAATACCCCCATACTGGGCACCCATGATCAACCTGTTCACGTCCAGGGTCGGCGATCATCGCACGGATGAGGGTAAAAAGCTGCTGACCGAGAGCTCTCCTCTTACACATGTCGACAGGATCTCAAAACCCCTCCTCATCGGCCAGGGCGCAAACGACCCGCGAGTAAAGCAGGCGGAGTCAGATCAGATAGTAAAGGCCATGCAGGAGAAAAACATCCCGGTAACCTACGTCCTTTACTCCGACGAGGGGCACGGGTTCGCAAGGCCTGAAAACCGCCTTTCCTTTTTCGCGGTTGCAGAGGCATTTCTCTCAAAGTGCCTTGGAGAACGTTACGAACCTGTCGGGGATGATTTCGAAGGCTCCAGCATCAAGGTACCGGCCGGGGCTGAATACGTCCCCGGGCTCGACACAAACCTGGAAAAATAAATTACTCTTCAGCTATGGACCCACGTGCGTCATATTGCCGTTTTCGACCATGTCCGTGACCCATTCGGCGATACTGACGTCGTCGGCTGTCTGGCTGTAAAAGCCGGACCCGGAAATCTTTCCGTGGTCTGACCCTCCGAACCAGAACGTGCCGCCCCACTTGACCGTGTTTTCGAGATAGTCGCGGATATCCATGCAGGCATCCTCGTACATGTCTCCCGGATAGCTGGGGAAATTCACATTGCAGTCGTCAAGGCCGTAACCGTAGAAAGTTCTCATCGTAGAGTCGTTCACAGAGCTTATTATTCCGAAGGTCACGTCCGGATGCGCGTTCGCGAGATACTGGTACAGGTTCGAAAGACCGCCGCCGTCCGAGCCGAAGCACTCTGTGCATTCTTCAGGAATGTACGCTCCCAGCCACCACAGGCCCCTCGCCTGCTTCTGCAGGCAGGGCGTAAGATACTCATCCCTGAACACAACGGCTCCATCAGAGATTCCGATTACGTGGGCGTCGGGATAATGCTCGGCAATCATCTGCAGGTGAAAGGCCGCGCCCAGCGAGCCTGCGGAAAGCCCGCTCAGCACTACTTTTTCCGGGTCTGTAAAGGTCTTTATTATCCTGCTGAAAAACATGTAGAAGTTGCTGCCGCCCAGGAAGATCTGCTTTCCGAGTCCGGGAATGTTCCCTGCCGGGTTGGCCCCCGTATGCACGTCGCCCGTGCAGTAGGGCACGTACACCCCGTTCCAGTCCCTGAACGGGTTCTCATTGTTGTCCTTGTCGAATATTCCCGATTCTCCGGGAAAGCGAAGGGCCGCGGGTATGTTTGAGGGGTTGGCCAGGCAGAGCACGGAATTAAAGCACGCCCCGCCGCCTTCCAGGAAAATAATGAAGTTGTCCGATGTGTCGCTGTACCTTACCGCAATTCCAGCCTTTGAACCGTCCCTGCACTTTGATTCATCGAACGGAACCCATATCCATTCGCCCGGAGTGCCGTCAGGAAGAGGATCCGCGTCAGGATCTATCTGTTCCGGATCCCATCCCCCGCCGTCCGGGTCCCCGTCAGTGTCTGTATCCGCGTCCGTGTCGCTGTCAGAATCAGAGTCGCTGTCAGAATCAGAGTCGCTGTCGCTGTCCGAGTCGCTGTCAGAATCACTCCCGCCGTCCGAATCGCCAGGCCCTCCGTCGCTCTGACCGTTCTTGTTCTTCTCGCTGTCCTCGTCAGGACTGTCTTCTGCACATGCAAACTGAAATAACAGCCCCGCAATACATAAAAATACCGTCAGGAGTCTGGTCACTTCCTTCATCTTCCTCTCCTTGGTTGGTGGTTTTTCCCTTTTGCAGGGTAAGGGCTCCTTTTTTTCGAGTATGAATGGATAATAACAGAAAATCGTGAATTTTTGGACAGAAATATAAACGGGCTTAATAAAAACCCCGGCAATATGGATTTGCTCTGTATTATCGGAAGGGAAGCCGTCAGGAAAGCGGCTTATGGACCGACGTGGGCTGTGGTTCCGTCAAGGATATCCATAAACCAGTCCAGAAGCGCGGTTCCGTCGACTTCAGTCGTATACAGCTCGTCCATCTCGAGCCTGCCGTGATCGCTTCCCTCGTAATAATAGGTAGCGCCGAAGCCTAGGTCCTTGAAATAATCCCTGAGATCAAGAAGTGCCTCGGTGTAAAGCTCGCCTTCATAATCCGGGAACAGGACCTCGCAGTCGTTCAGTCCGTAACCGTAGAACATGCGCATGGTTGCGTCTTCGGTGGCGCTTATAAGTCCAAATGTGGCGTCCGGATATTTCTCCGCCATGAAGTCGTACATGTGGACCAGTCCACCGCCGTCGTTTCCGATACAGCCGTCGCAGTCCTCGTCGATGTATTCGTTGAGTCCCCATTCATCACGCGCCATCTGCTGCAGGCAGGGCGTCAGGTATTCGTCAGTAAAAATCGCCGCGGCATCCGCAACCAGGATGACGTTGACGTCTTCGCCGAAAGCCTTTGCAGTGGTGTCGTAATGGAAGGAAGCGCCCAGCGAGCCCGCGCTGTAGCCCACGAGGAGGACCTTTGTCACGTCCGGGAAGGTCTCCACGATCCTTTCCACGAACAGGTGATAGTTATCTCCGCCCACAAAAGTCTTGGGGCCGATGCCTTCAATCTCGCCGTCCGGGTTGGAGCCCGCGTGCACATCGCCGGTGCAGTACGGGACGTAAACCGCGTTCCAGTCTTTCATAGGATTATCGTCGTTTTCGAAATCAAAAATTCCGTATTTGCCCGGCGCCCTGACCGCGGGATCGATACTGGAGGGGCATCCAGCGCAGGTCGCGGAATTTATGCACGCGCCGCCGCCCTCGAGGAAAATGACCAGGTTTTCAGATTCACTTGAGTAGCGCACGCTCACTCCCGCCTTTGAATCATCAGCACACAGGGCTCCGTCCGTGGTGACGAACCTCCAGGCGCCGTCCTCCTCTGAAGGAAGCGCAGTGCCGGGATCGGCGTCGCCGTCCGCGTCCGTATCCGTGTCCGTATCGGTGTCGCTATCTGTGTCGGTATCCGTGTCCGTGTCCGTGTCCGTGTCGGTATCCGTATCAGTATCCGTATCGGTATCAGAGCCGCCGTCCGCGTCCGTATCCGAATCCTGATCCGCATCGTCATCAGAGCCGCCGTCATCACAGCCCGTCCATGCAGTCAGCATCAGCGCCGCTGCACAGAGCAGTAAAAGCATCTTAATATTATTCTTCATTGTTTCAGTCTCCTTTCGGGTTATTTTTAAAGACATAAGATTACGAACTTATACTCTAAATTCAATATATTTTTATTCTTGAAATACGGTTACATCCAACACAGTTACCACCTGCCCCAAAGTACGGGAAAAAGTTGAAGAATTACGGAATATTCAATAAGTTGTAAAGTGTTGCCGCAGATTCATACCGACAACGCGGCAGGCGGCTGAGATGATAACAGGACACCGGAATTCATAACTATGTCACTTAAACAGGATTTTAAGACAGTTCCCAACCTGCTTTCCATAATACGCATCATTTCTACTTACGTGGCCATTTTCATGCTCTGGAGGGGTTATCCGTTCACGGGCCTCTTCATCGGCACAGTGGGCGGGCTCACAGACCTGTTCGACGGAATCATTGCAAGAAAAACCGGGCAGATCACGAAAATCGGCGGCCTTCTGGATCAGCTTGGTGACCTTCTCTTTGAATCAACCATAATCATATTCGCCATCTGGGTCGGGATTCTGCCCGTGTTATTTATCTACATCTATCTTTTCAGGGAATTCGTCGTGCTTTCCGTGCGGTCGTTCCTCGCGCTCGAGGGCAAGACAGTACCGTCCAGGCTTCTCGGCAAGTCCAAGACAAGCTTCATACAGTACGCGTTTTTCATTCTCTTCATTGCAGAGGCGTTCAGGATCCACGAAATCCTGCCCGCGCGCCATACGGAAGCGTGGCTCTTCATAGCAGCGACCGCAATCGGAATCGGCCTGGTGCAGAGCCTGATTTCCGGGGCATGGTACATCTCCGGCTTAAGCCGCCTGTACAACACAAAATCCTGATATCTTCGCGGGAAAGGATTCACACTGGCGGGCGCCTCCGGCCTGTTGCCTGCGCAGGCGGCCTGATGTAGATTCAGGCAGAGAAAAATCATAAATAACATTACACCTTCAACAAATAATGAACCTAGTTGAAGCAATCTCTGGGAGAAGTAAATGAACACGCCTCAACAAAGAACCATGAAAGACTCCAAGCTGATGCGCTGGACCGTCCTTGTACTTGTGAGCTTCCTTTTCTTTGCCACTTACTGGTTCCAGGACGTTTTTTCCCCGCTCAAGCAGCTCATGGAAGACAACCTGGGAATTGATTCAGCTTCCTTTGGAGTCGTTATCAGCGCCACTACCTGGGCCAACTGCCTGGGCATGATTCTGGTCGGAGGTATTATTCTGGACAAGTGGGGCATACGGCTTTCAGCGGCTCTGTTCGGCCTCCTCGTCACTGCCGGTGGTTTTCTTACCACTCTGGGCGCAAGTGATATCCTGACTCAGGATCCATCTGCAAAAATACTTCTGATGGCAGCCGGACGAATTATTTTCGGCATCGGTCTGGAGATAACGTGCGTCATCGTATCAAAAGTCGTGGTTAAATGGTTCAAGGGAAAGGAGATGGCCCTGGCAATGGCGATCAACGTGGGATTCGGCCGGCTGGGTTCGTTCTTTGCCGTCTCTTTCTCGCTGGATATAGCAAACAATCAGGTGATGACGGCCCTCGGGACTGCGGCATCCCTGATCGGAGCCTCTTTCATCTTCCTGCTTGTTTACCTGGTTCTGGACAAGAGGCTCGATAACCAGCTCCAGGAAACAGTGGAGGAAGACGACGAGAAATTTCATATCAGCGACTTCTACAAACTGGTCAAAAACCCGACTTTCCTGTGGATAGCAACGCTCTGCGTTGTTTATTACTCGGCGGTGTTTCCTTTTATAGGCGCCTATGGACCAAGCATATTACACAGCAATTTTGGATTCACTCTGGAGGATTTGAATATCAAGGCTTTGATCTTTGAGGGTCAGTTCTCACAGTATCTAAAAAGCGGCCCTAAAATAACAGGCCTCATTCCCCTTGGTTCCATTATTTTCACCCCCATCTTCGGCTCATTCATAGACCGCAAGGGTAAAGCGGCTTCCATGATGCTGCTAGGATCTGTCCTTCTGATATTCTCTCACGTCTCCATGACGTTTTCCTCCAGCCCTGCACTGGCTTATGCCGCGCTCTTCTGTCTGGGAATTGCTTTCTCTCTGGTACCGGCAGCCATGTGGCCTTCTGTTGCCAAAATCGTTCCACAGAGCAGACTCGGAACTGCCTATGCAACCATGTTCACTATCCAGAACTGGGGCCTCGCCCTGTTCTACTGGCTCCCGGGTATGATACTGTCGAAATCCGATGACAATTACACCGCCGCAGTCTCTCCTTTCCTGGTACTGGGTTTTGTTTCAATCATCTGCGCTGTCAAGCTGAAAAGGTCTAATCGTAAACACAGCTATGGACTGGAAGAGCCTTTCGGCGGGTAATGAACAGAACCCGAAAACGAGTCTCACTGAAACCAGTTTTCGTAATAACAATTCTGTCGATATTATTAATGAGTGGATGCCGCTTCACATATTCACCCCCGGTGCGAAGCTCCACATTCGGCGCACCGGGACATCTCGCAGGAGGTGAAGCCGAGGCAGGACTGGGTGGAAGCATTTACATTCCTTACAAGTATGTTGTGCGCCCCGGAGGCAATCCTTCGTTTGCATTCGGAATCACCGACTGGTTCGCACTGGATCTTGGAGCTGAAATTGCAACAGAGGCCATGATGGGATTCGGAGGGCTCCGCTTCACTGTCATGAAACCTCACGATTACCGTGAAAGGTTCTCCCTGGACATCGCTTTTGGTGGCGGCGGAGGCGCCGGAGGAGAGCTGTGCAGTAATGCTTCTAATGGCTATTACGATGATAACGACGACTGGATGTTCCCGGACTGGGGTGGTGTACCCTGCCCTGATGATCGCCTGTGGGACAATGTGCACTGGCACGAAAGGTACGCTTACGGGGGTTATATTACTGCGGGCATGGGATGGCGCATCGTCAGGTGGGTGGATGTATTTCTCCGTCCAAGAGTTCAGTTATCCAAAGGCGTTGGCGTTCCACTGACAACGTGGGCGAATATACAGGTCGGCCCTCACATCACACCCATTGAATCACTCGAAATTCATGTCAGCGCCGGCCCTTCAGCTTATTTTAATGAATACGATTACTGGTTTCAGCTGCTGATTGAATTCGGTCTGGCATACAAGTTCAGCACATCCTGATTTGTTAGCCACCGGCACTTCTAATTCCATATTTCAGGACCATTAATTCCATATTATTGGACCCCCAGGATAAGGTGCCAGGCTTCCTTTCAGAGTTAGAGCTCAGTTGCAAAAATATCCTTTTGTTACTAAAATAGTAATTAATCAATACAATTGCAACCTGAAATGATTTATGCTATCCATTACTCCATGATTAACAAACCGCCAGGACCGGCCCATTACGCGGTCACTTTTACAGGGCTGACATGGAACGCACACTAACAAGAAACGAGGCAAGGATCATTCTCGATCTGGAGTGGAACAGGCAGAAGACCGTCAGTCTTGAACAGCTTCGTGAAAAGCTTGGATCCTCAGATAACAACGCCCGTGTGTTCGCCCACCGGCTGGTTAAAAAGGGCTGGCTGGAACGTCTCCGCCCGGGGCTTTTCCAGTTTATACCCGCAGACCGCGGTCGTGAAGGCGTGGCCGACATGAACCCTCTTGCTGCCGGCAGTGTGCTGGTTTCTCCATATTTCTATTCGTTCGGCACTGCCTGTACCTACCACGGTCTGACAGAGCAGGTTTTCTCTGATATCAATATTGCCTGCCGGGAACACCGCAGAACGGAGACCATCCGTGACAGGCCTTATATCTTTGTCCATGTTCCCGTGCATCGATTCTTCGGCTATGAGAGCGTCTCTGTCCTTGGATACTCCGTCAATATGGCAAGAATCGAGCGCGTAGTGCTCGACGTTATCGATCGGCCGCAGCATGCCGGCGGAATCGGTGAAGTATCCCGCATTGTCTCGCGGGCAGTTACAAGAATTTCGTGGGATCTGCTTCTTGAGTTCACTCGAAGCTGGGAATTATCCGCGCTTGCCCAGCGACTGGGTTACTTCATCGATCTCCACCGGGCCGAAATACCGGATCATGCGCGGGAGATGCTGCTCATGCTCATCCGTCCCCACAGCAAGATACAGCTCGGCTCGCGTCGAAGGTGGGGCACGAAGGGTAAACTCGTCCGGCCCTGGAACGTAGTGGAGAATGTCCCACGGGATGTATTGATCTCCAGGGATGAGAAACCCCGTCAGAGAGTCGTCCTGTCGAAGAAAGAGCACGAAAGATGATCGAAGACAGGTTTGTCGACCTCTATGCACGTAACAGCGGGATGCGCGACAAGCTAGTTGCCGAACGTGATATCGTGCTTACGTATGCTCTGCGTGCTCTGCTCGATGCCGGGGCAGCCGACCATCTGGCTTTCAAGGGTGGAACCTGTCTGCGAAAACTGATCTTCGGCTCCAGCGGCAGGTTCTCAGAGGATCTGGACTTTACACTGGATACCGACAGGCCCTGCGACGATGTGCTAACGGAGATTGTAGAGGTTTTCAATAATGAGCATCACGGCATCAAGTTTGTTTTCGACGATTATTACAAGACCGAAGACGATGCCTCCTTTGGCGGCGATGTTCTCTACCGGCATGACTGGAATGACGGAGGCCGTTTCCGCCTGCAGGTGAGCCTGCGCGAAAGACCCACACTGCACGCGATCCGCAGGACCTTGAAGCATCAGGCCTATTTCAACCAGCTCGAATTCGGGATTTTCGATGTAAAGTCGCTGGAGCCCATCGAGATGATCGCAGAAAAAGTGCGTGCCGCATTTCAACGAGTCAAGGTCCGGGATCTTTATGATCTCCACTGTTTCGCCATGACACCATTCAACGGCGAGCTTTTACGGCGTCTTGTCGTGCTGAAGCTGTGGCAGGTCCGGGATCCTTTCGATCCCGAGGCCTTGTTCGAAAAACTCAGCAGTGGCCTTTATCGATGGGAGGACATCCGCCGCCTGACAAGAATATCGGATCATCTGGAACCTGCGGATATAATTGCATCGGTGGAGAGCCGGTTTTCCGTGCTCTGTGATCTCACTGAACTTGAGCTGCAGGTTATCGACGACGCCAAAAGCGGATGGAACAAGCCGCTTGCTGACCGTCTTCGGGCCGAAATCCATACGATTTACAGGTCATAGTTAAGGGCGAGGACCTGCATGGTCATGCCTTGATGCCCTTTTTTATCCTGCTGCATTTCTTTCCGGTTCTTATAAGGTTCGAGGATATGTGCTTGACCTTCGGCATCAGGTGGTTAATGTATGCCGAAATACTCAAACCCTTAAAGAAAGGGGGAAGTTATGAAAAAGATATTTATTGCCCTGATGATTATGGCTGTTCCACTGACCGCCCCGGCACAGGAAGAGACCGCTCCGGAGCCGCAGGCAGCGGAAGAAACACAGGCCGATGAAAAAGCACAGGATGCTGACACTGCACAGCCGGAAGAGACTGCGGCAGAAGCAGAGGAGGAAACGGCTGCTCCAGAACCTGCAGCGAAAGAAGAAGTGCCTTTCACGCAGGTCATACTGGACTTCGAAATCGGAATGCTCTCCGTACTTGAACACGCGATTAAGTTCGATTCCGACGGCACGTATTTTGATTACGTTGATGAAGGCGGGCAGGACATCATCTTTCCATTCCTTCGAATGAGCGCCGAGCTGGAGCTCGACGGGGCTCATTCAATTATCTTTCTGTACCAGCCTATCAACATCCAGACTCATGTCGCTCTCAAGCGCGACATCATGGTGGACACGGTTTACTTCCACGAGGGAATGCCAATGGACCTGAGATACGGTTTCGACTTTTACCGGCTCAGCTACCTGTACGACTTTTTCGGGAATGACAAGGACAATGAGGTCGCCATCGGCCTCTCGATGCAGATCCGCGATGCCGTTATCGAGTTCAAGAGTGCAGACGGTGACCGCAGCGTCACCAAGCGCGACGTTGGCCCGGTTCCGGCACTGAAGTTCAGGGGCCGCGGCCAGTGGGGGCGGTTCTGGTTCGGCGCGGAGATGGACGGCATGTACGCGCCCATCAAGTACATTAACGGCGGCAGCAGCGACGTGGAAGGCGCTATCATAGACCTGAGCCTCAGGCCCGGCATCCACGTGGTCAAATCCATGGATGTGTTTCTCAACCTGCGCTACATCGGCGGCGGCGCCGAAGGCACCAGCAAGAACAGTGATGATCTTGGAGACGGTTACACCGAAAACTGGATCCAGCTTCTCTCAACGTCCATCGGTATAGAATGGACACCCACCGACATATTCTAATATACTCCTCCGGGAGCATATGACTTTCGAAAATAAACGAAGAAATCTTTTTCTCATACGCGGGGGCATGGACACCGTACCCAGGGTCCCGCACATCAGCCTGCCGGCACTTGATCCGGGCTGTTCGGCCGTCCTGAACAAAAGCCCCTGCATCGACTGCGACCTGTTCGAAAGGGGCTCTGCCTGCCCCCACTTCGAGGACTGCGACAGGATCGACCGCTTTCAGCGCAAGGCCGCGGCCTGTTTTTCATACAGAAAGCATTCGGGCTTTTAAGGGGAAGTGTTCATGAGATAATGGACGCTGCGTCCATGACGCTGCGCGTGTACGTGCCCGAGGACATAACGCCCGAGGCCCCGCACGCGGATCCCCATGTTCTGGATCTTACGGAAGTGTTCGGAGGTTTTGAGGAGGATCAGGGCAGGAAATCAATTTAAATTGTTCAGTCAATATCTATCTCGGCCGAATACTCGCTGAAAAAAAGTTTCAATGA
>Ga0272442_10004171_pt1 | contig 19891 bp, 16 predicted proteins | sample SSMForm2O_FD_200262 | JGI IMG/M metagenome (GOLD analysis project Ga0272442, IMG submission 200262) | Marine sediment archaeal communities from Little Sippewissett salt marsh, Falmouth, MA, United States - SSM-Form-2O | ecosystem: Environmental > Aquatic > Marine > Wetlands > Sediment ... | reverse complement strand
CAGTCTGTGCCCTGGGTGAGCTGAAAGATCCCCGCGCTGCTGTTGAACTGGTAGAGAACCTGGATTGTTTCTACCGTATTTCGCAGCGCGGTGAATATTCATATCAGGGGAATTTATTCGACCCCGAAACTTTTGTGGTTTCAGAAGCATTGGCAGGTATTGGGCGTCCTGTTGTGGAACCAATGGCGGCTGCCCTGGAACTGGAGCACCAGTCCAGGGAGACTAAGTATAAATTTTCAAAAAAAGCTTTCCTGATAGCTGTGACACTGAGCAAAATCGGTGTACAGCTGGGTGATCCGGGGATGTGCGCTCTTGCGTTTGAAGTCCTCCTGCATGAAAAATCCCTTGCCAGCTATGAAACACACAGCATCATGGAATCGCTGAACGAAAAACTGACGGAGCTGGCAGAGCCGGCAATGGAGTTGCTTTTTGACGCACTGCGGAATCAGGACCCCCGCAGTGAATCCATCCTGGAGCTGCTGGAGCTTGTAAAGGATCCCCGGGCTGTGGAGCCGCTGATTAAACTCCTCCAGGAAAGTTCCAAAGACGGTCTGCGGTTGAAAGCAGTTGATGTATTAGGAAAAATGAAGGATTCCCGGGCAATTGAGCCTTTGATAGCTGCACTCACAGATCCCTTTCTGGGCAGAGCTGCAGCCGAAGCACTGGGTGTCTATCAGGATCCTCGCGCAGCAGAGCAGTTGATGGCAGCACTGAAGGAAAAAAACAAACATGTGCGAACGGCGGTTGTCGAAGCACTGGGCGCTATACAGGATCCCGATTCGGTACAACCACTTACTGCCATGCTCAAGGACAGTGAGGCCTGTGTGCGGGCGGCTGCAGTGCATGCGCTGCGGAAGCTGAAGGCAAACGCCGTGGACGAATTCATCGCCGCGCTCAAAGACACGGACGGTTGTGTGCGCTCCGCAGCGATCGAAGCACTGGAAGATCGGGGCGATACACGGGCGGTGGAACCGCTTCTGGCCAACCTGGCAGCCCCGCGTTGGGAAGAGCGCAAGCTGACAGCCGAAGCACTGCTGCAGTTCTATCAGCGGAAAGACCTCAATTTTGAAATCAGAAAGAAGATCCTTGCCCGGCGTGAACAGATCGTTGAACCACACCGGGAACGTTACAATTGTGACACAGGTGAACATTATGATTTTGGCATCGGCCTGGACTTTCCGTTATGAGTGTATATTGCTGAGGATGAATCATCTTTTATGCCGGTACAGAAGCATTTGAATTAATCATATCAATCTTCCGGAGGGACTTTTCATGACACTCCAATGGCAAACCGTACGCATTTTCATCAGCAGCACTTTTGAAGACATGCACGCCGAGCGCGATATGCTCATCAAACAGGTATTTCCCGAGCTGCGCAGCTGGTGTGAGCAGCGCAAGCTGCACCTGGTGGATATCGACCTGCGCTGGGGTGTCCGCGAAGAAGACACGCAGAATAAAAATGTGGTCGATGTGTGCCTCAAGCGTATCGATGAAGCGCGGCCGTTCTTCCTGTGCTTCCTCGGCCAGCGCCGCGGTTGGGTCCCCGGTCCGGACGATGTATCCGCGAAGACCCTGTCGGCCGAAGCATTTCCGGATTTGCGGGAAGCGATCGGCAGCGCTTCGGTGACCGAACTTGAAATCCTGCACGCAATGGTCAATCCCTTCCACCGCAGCCGCGCACAGAAAAGCGCAGACCGGGAAAGCTACGATCCGGTGAAGTATGCCTTTTTCTACCTGCGCGACCCGGATTATCTGGCCCAGCTTCCGGAAGACTTCCCGGCCCTGCGGGCGGTGTATACCAATGAGGGCATCCAGGAACCGATTGCACGCGCCCATGCTGATAAAGAACTTCAGCGCTGGGTATCTGCTGAGATTCCTGCATTGTGCACCGGGCGCAGGCGTCCGCTGCATAACTATACCGCCCGCTGGAACCAGGCTGCTTCCACACCGGAACTGCTGCTCCCGCTGGAAGCCCCCTCTTCTTCTCCAGAGAGTATCCGCCAGTGGCAGGGGAAATGGGCACAGGTCGGACTCAATGTGGGCGGAGACAGCATCACAGACCCTGAAAAAGCACAAAAAGCCCTGGAATTTAATCAGCGCCGTTCAGCCGGACGCCTGACGGATTTTGCCATTGAGGATCTGCCGCTGAGCCGGATTATCCTCGAGGACCTTAAAGCAGCTATCCTCGACCGCTACCCGGAACACAATCTGGTTGAAGAGCGCACCGACCTGCAGCAGGAGCTCGATCAGCAGAGCCAGTTCCAGCAGATCAGCAGCGAGGGATTTATCCACCGCGGGGGCGATTTCGAAGCCCTTGATGCGTATGTTGAAAGTGAAGATCCACACTTGTTTGTGCTCACCGCCCATGCTGGCTCCGGAAAATCCACCCTGCTGGCAAACTGGATCGAACATGTCCGCAGCGGGTTGGATGCCAGATCCCGCCAGTCTATTCACTTCCGCTTCATCGGCCAGAGCGACCGTTCCGGTTCGCCCAATATGCTGCTGTACTACCTGCTGAGTGAGCTCAAGGAAGTGGCCGGAAAGATCAAGAAGGAGATTCCCGCTGATCCACAGAAACTGCGCCAGGAGCTTCCGAAGTTGCTTGATCTGGCGGGCAGACAGGGCAAAACCATTATCGTGCTGGATGCACTAAACCAGCTGGAAAACGGGTTGGAGGACCTGTCCTGGCTGCCGCGTGTCCTGCCGCCCAATATCCGCTTGATTGTGAGTTTCAAACGAGGTGAGGAGGACGCCGAAGCCCTGCTCGATTCCCTGCAGGAAAAAGCGGTGCTGGCAGAAGTCCAGCCGTTTGAAAACATGGAAGACCGCCGCAGCCTGGTGAATGCCTACCTGGCCCAGTACCTGAAGGAGCTGGATGAACGCCACCTTGAGGTTTTGATCGGAACGGATGGTGCGGAAAACCCGCTGTTTCTCAAGGTAATCCTGTCGGAGCTGCGTGTATTCGGTGCTTTTGCCAACCTGGGAGAGAAGATCCGTTCCGGATTCGGCAGCACACCGCTTTCCGCCTTCGACGGCGTCCTGCAGCGGCTGGAGACCGATCCGGCTTATTCCCCTGTCGATCCGGCCAGGGCTGTCCCCTTGATTTTCGGGCTGCTGGCTTTTGCCCGGCAGGGGCTGTCCGTGGAGGAACTGTCCGGCATGCTGGAGATGGCGCTGGAGGAAGAGGGTTTCACCATCGGGCGCCAGGAAGTACGGGAGTGTGTGCTGCTCTACCTGCGCCAGGTGCAGACGTTCCTGGCCTTCCGGGACGGACGATTCGACTTCTTCTATGAAAGTTACAAGCTGGCTGCCCGGGCCCGGTATACAGGAGAAACCGCAGCAGAAACGGCTCGTTTGCGTCCTGCACAGGACTGGCACAGCCTGCTGGGGCGGTACTTTTTTTACCAGCCGCTTTCCCGGACCGTTGATGGAAAAGAAACGACAGATATCCACAAACTTTTTGAACAACCTTTCCAGCTTGCTGGGGCACGCGATTGGGAACGGATCTATAACACGCTGACGGATTTTACTTTCCTTGAAGCGAAATGTTTTGCTTTTCCTGTCTATATTCTCGAAGCGGATTATCGACTCTGTCTGGGGAACTGGGGAGGCGATCAGGAGCAGAAGCGCGTACTGGAGGTCTTCGAGAACCGGCTGCGCCTGGAAAGCCACCGGCTGCAGCAGTCTCCCGGGCTCCTGTTTCCACTGCTCTACAACCATCTCACCTGGCTGGATGCCCCCTCGGGACCTGTCCATGAGTTGTGTGAAAGCCAGCGCCAGGGACGGACCGGCTGGCTGCGCAGTGTGCAGAACCCGGGTCCACAGGAAAGAAGCACCGTTTCTTCCCCGCTGCCGCACATGGATGAGGTGCATGCGGTTGCCTTCTCGCCGGACGGCCAAACCATACTGAGCGGCTCGCGAGACTCCACTGTAAAACTCTGGGATACAGCCAGTGGACGGTTGATCCGCACGTATGAAGGACATATCAAGGGAGTAAACGCGGTGGCTTTCTCCCCGGAGGGGCGCAGGCTCATCAGCAGTTCCGAGGATAAAACCGTACGCTATTGGGACCTGGAAAGCGGAAGTCTGCTGCGCTCCTTCCGAATCGAAAACAGCATAGGCGTAAAATCTGCGGCTTTCTTCCCGGACGGCAAACGTTTGATAGCCGGAGGCTTGTTATTGCCTGTTTCACTCTCACCATCAGGTGAGAAAGCGGCGTTCAAGGGAAGTGTGTCGATCTGGGATCTGGAGACAGGCCAGCAGCTGCAAACCCTGACCGGAGACAGAAGGCCCGCCGGGATGGGGGCGGTGTACGATGTCCATCTCTGGGATGTCCGCAGCGGCACAAAGATTCACAAGGTGGAGGCGGAATTTGCTGCTGCTTTTTCCCCGGATGGCTCGCTGTTCCTCGGCGATAAGGACAATGTGCTCTTCCTCTGGGATTCACTCACCGGTGAGAAGATCCGTGAATTCGAAGGCCATACCTCGCGGGTAACAGCCGCGGCTTTCCTGCCCGGCGGGCGCCGTTTTATCAGCACCTCATGGGATGGCACCGTCCGGTTTTGGGATACGCATTCCGGCGATTTGCTCGACACGTTTGAGGTAAGCACGGATCCACAGCATAAACCGTGGGTGATGCACGCAGACATCAGCACGGATGGGGAGCGGGTGATCTGCGGGCTGAATGACAGTACGATGCGGCTGATCGACCTGCAGCGCAGGGATCCGCAAAGAACGGTAGGCTATAAAAAACAGGGGAACATTGAGACTGCTTTAGCACCCGATGGCAGCACTGCACTGGCCGGCTCGTATGCCGGCCCCGAACTGCTGTTGTGGGACGCAGGCAACGGGCGAATCCGGCATACCCTGGAAGGGCATACTGCGCCAGTCCGGTCGATCCAATACCTTCCAAATGGCAGCGGCGCTATCAGCCATTCCTATGAAGATGGCAGCACACGGTTATGGGACCTGGATCAGGGCCGGCAGCTGCACATGCTTTCCGGCGATACAGCGGAAACAAGCGTGAGTGAAGTGCGAATTGGTCCTGCCGGCAGCATTGCGCTTCTATACCGACCGGACGGTTCAAGTGCTTTATGGGACCTGCAGACAGGGGAGGTACGATCTCTTTCAGAAGACCTCACGACACCAGCAAGATTCAGAATCCAGTTTTCACAAGACGATAAAGAGCTGGTTTTCGTTCGCAATGAAGTTGAAATATGGAACATGGAAACCGGGACACCTGTCCGTTCCTTCCCTGCACACAAGGGCAACCTGCAGGAACTGTGTTTTTCCCGGGATGGCGGAATTCTTTTCGGACGTTATGCGGACAGTACCATCCAGGTATGGGACTATGCTTCCGGAGAGTTGCGGTATTCCCTCACTACAGAGGACTCTGCAATCAGGATGATTCTCAGCTCCGATGGGAAGACCCTGATTTCCCTGCAGTGTGATAAAACGATCCAATTCTGGAGCCTGGAGGATGGTAAAGAGCAGTTTTCCTTTTCCGAACCAGAACAGCCAACAATACTGGCCCTTTCGCAAGATGGATCCACCCTGGTTAGCGGGTACAACGAATCCAATGAGACCCGGATCACATTCCGCCGGGTGCCCTCCGGGGAGGTGGTTTCCTCTCACAAGCTTCCCGGATATGTGGACGGAGCCCGGATTGGACTTTCCGCAGAAGGCCGGCACCTGATCTTTTTCCAGAAGCAGAACGATGATCATCAGCTGCGCGTCCTCGATGCCCTGAGCGGCCAGAAGATCATCTCAACTAGTTTGAAGAAACCCGATCAGAAGGACGACACCCCGTACTCACTCGAAGAATGTTCCAAACCGGTGAGGGAAAACACCTTCTCAACCGATGGCAGCAGGGTTATCACCCGCTACATGGACCATGTCATTAAAACCTGGGATGCGGAGACGGGTGCCGGGATGCAGGTGCTTGACTCCCTTTCCAATGCCGTTATCGTCGAGATGAGCGAGGATGGGGGATACGCGGTCCGCTGGATGCGCGGCAATCCCCCCGCAGTGTGGGACGTGGCTGCGGGCAGGCAGATTGTGGAATTGCAGGAAAGCCCTGAGAATATCAGCCAGCTTTCTTTCTCTCCAGATGGGACCCTGGTAATCGCAAACGGCGGTTCGGCTGGGGCACAGCAGGAAGGGGAAAACAGCCTGGTTATCTGGGAGCTGCAGACCGGGAAACGGCTCCACAACCTTCCGCTGCCGCCAGGAAGAATGACCTGGATGGCGGTTTCTCATGATTTTGCCTGTGCCGCCGCCAGTATGGACGACAACAACGCACTGTGCTGGGATCTGAAGAACAGCAAGCAGCTGTTTACGCAGTCGCATGATAAGCGCATCGAATCTATCGGGTTCTTCCCTGGCAGCGGCCAGCTGTATACCAACACAAGCACGAACCTGTATGTATGGGACCTGCCGTCGGGTGGACTGCTGCAAAAGCTCGGGCCGTTATTTTCTGCATCGCAGAGTAAAAAAGTATTCGCTGGAAATACTGCGGTCGAAAAGTTGGGCCCCGGCGACCGCATGTATGTTTGGGATCTGCGCTGCGGGCACAGGCTCAAGGGGTTTGAAATTCCGGAAGGGATCCATATCCGGGGTGGCTCTGACACGGGAATCATTGCTCTTGGAGAATACAAAAACCCCGGTATGAACAGTCCGGCATCTGCGAAGCCGAACCAATTCGATATCTGGGATATCAATATAGGCAGGCTGCTTTTTTCAGTCAGCCCGGAACATAAAGTTGATACAGATGTGGTTTTCTTCCCGGATGGTAAAACAGCGCTCAGTGCAGCCAACCAGGGCAGCAGCAGCATTATCCACATCTGGGACCTGAAATCCGGTAAAACCCGGCAGTCGCTGGCCGGGCACACGTCCAACATTACCGTCCTGGCGGTATCGCCCGATGGAAAAACGATCGCCAGCGGTTCCTATGATAAATCGGTGAAAGTCTGGGAAACCCGAAAGGGGGAGCTGCTTCACAGTTTTGAGCAGCATACGGATTTTATCGGAGCGCTGGCTTTCTCGCCCGATGGCAGGATGCTGGCAAGCGGCGACAACAAGGGGGAGGTATTTCTGTGGGATCTCAGCAGGGGTGGGCTTGCCGCAGCCCTGGCCGGCAGTAAACCCAGGATTGTCTCGCTGGTTTTCAGCAGGGACGGGAAAACCCTGGTTTGCGCGGATTGGGAAAGTGTGAAGATCCGGGACCTGCTGTCCGGTACCATCCGGTTTTCACTGAGCAACCATGGCCGGAATATTGAACACGCCGCGCTGCTGGCGGACGGGAGCACAGCCGTGAGCGTATCCGGCGATATCTCCGGCCAGACCACCACCACGTTGTGGGATATCCGCTCCGGCGAACTGATCCGGACATACCAGAGCCTGACCAACGGCAAGCTCAGTATTCTGCCGGACGGGGAATTTGCAGTTACAGAGTTTCTGGGAAAGATCAACCTTACTACCGGGCAGGTGGAAACCAACGACAGGATCCAGTTTGTGGAAAAACTGGTGTCTGGCAGGGATGGTGCGCTGATCCTGGGTGTGCAGGGTAAGAACCGCCTGGTCCGCTGGGACAGCAACAGCAAAGCGGTCATCACATTGCATGCGTTTGATGCAGAAATCGCCCATGTCAGGCTTTCACCGGACGAGACTAAGCTGGCTGTTGGGGATTATTCCGGTAAGGTATGGATATTCGAATGGATCAAGTGAGACTGGTGAAGGTTCGGTTAGTTAGGCAGCGGAGGTTCATGCCGGAGAATGAACGCGAGTGCTTTATGTCGTGTTAAACCTGTGTTACAATTGACAGGATTATTTATCGGAGGATTTATAGTGTCAAAGCGAACGACCGGCGTCGTACGCTGCTACGATGGTTCCAAAGGTTATGGATATATCAACGCCGAAGACGGCACAGATGTCTTCGTGCATTACAGTGCAATTACGGATAAGAACAAACCGCTTCTTCTTGAGGGGGAGCAAGTTATCTTTTTCCTCGAAAACAGTGTGCGCGGCCCCATGGCGGCCGATGTGTCCCGACTTAATTGAACCTGCCGAATCTTAATCAAAAAATCAAATCAGCACCTGGCGGCTATGAGTCGGCGGGATGCTGTTGTATAAAAGAAAGAGGAATTTATTTATGGCAACAAAAACACTGCGTATTCTTCCCCTGGGAGGACTTGGGGAAGTAGGCAAAAATATGACGGCGATCGAGTATGGAGAAAATATCATGCTCATCGACGCGGGTATCATGTTTCCCGAAAATGACATGCTCGGGATCGATTACATTATCCCGGATTTTAACTATCTGCTTGACAAGAAACACCTTGTCCGCGGATTAATTATCACGCACGGCCACGAGGACCATACCGGAGCGATCACCCATGTATTACAGGAGATCAACACACCGGTCTATGCCACACGGCTGACACGCGGCCTGGTTGAGAACAAACTCAAACGAGCCGGCATGCTGCAGGATGCAGATCTTCATACAATCAGCGCCGGCGATATGATTAAAATCGGACCGTTTGAGGTGGAATTCTTCCACGTCGCACATTCCATTCCGGATGGAGTCGGGTTGGGCATTACAACGCCCGCCGGCCTGATCGTACACACCGGCGATTTCAAATTCGACCATACGCCTATCGACGGGTGGCCGACCGATCTGGCCAAGCTGGCTGAACTCGGCGGGCGAGGCGTGCTTGTCCTGCTGGCGGATTCAACCAATGCGGACCGGCCGGGCTGGACCCCTTCCGAGCGTATGATCGACTCGGCGTTCGACCAGGTGTTCCTGAACGCAAAAGGGCGGATCCTGATCGGCACCTTCGCTTCACTCATATCGCGGATGGCACAGGTGGCAGAGGCTGCCGAACGACATAACCGCAAGATGGCCTTTGTCGGTATGAGCATGCTGGAAAACGCCCGCATTGCACGCGAGCTCGGTTATCTTGATATCCCTGATTCGTTGATCGTCCCTCTGGAGAAGACTTTCAAGATGAAGCCTGAGAAGGTTGTACTGATGTGTACCGGGACACAGGGTGAGCCCTCATCCATCCTGGGCAGGTTATCGCGCGGTGAAAATCGCCAGTTTGACCTGATTCCCGATGACACGGTTGTGCTTTCTTCGCATCCGATCCCTGGTAACGAGGAAATGGTTCATCGCACGATCAACCGGCTGATCCAGCGCGGTGCTGATGTGATCTATGATGCTATCGCGCCGGTACACGTATCCGGCCATGCCAGCCAGGAAGAGATGCGGCTGCTGCACCAGCTTGTAAATCCGGAGTATTTTATCCCTGTACATGGGGAGCTGCGGCACCTCACGATGCATGCCAGCCTGGCAATGGAATCAGGCATCCCGGAAGAGAATATAGCTGTAGCTCAGAACGGCATGCCGGTGGAGTTCCGGAACGGGAAGATGAGTCTGGGCGAGCGTATTCCGGGCGGTTATGTATTTGTTGACGGCAGCGGTGTTGGAGATGTTGGGCCGGCAGTAATGAGGGAGCGCGAGTCACTTTCACGTGATGGCGTTGTGGCAATCCATATTGTGCTAAACCCGGATAATAACCTCGCTGACAAGATAGCATTCTCTTCCAAGGGCTTTGTATTCATGCGTGATGCAGAGGATCTTTTTACTGACGCCGAGAAGCATTTACGTGAGCTGATCAAGCGTACGAAAGGGAAAGAATCTGCATCTGTGTTGGAACGCGAGATGAACCGCTATTTCTATTCGAAAACCCGGCGGCGGCCGGTTGTTGTAGCTTTCATCTCTTGAAATCACCAGGGCGCTATTGCCTCAGTGAAGTCCAGGTGGGTATAATCCAGTTTGATATGAAACATTCACGCTGTTTTGTGCTGTATCTTGTACTGGCAGTTATGCTGACGGGTTGTGGGGGCAATGGAACCGTTCCTGCAGCCGCGACCATTTCTCCCAGTGAAACAAGCCCTCCCCCCAGCGCTACGCCGATTCCTGCTGCAGCATGGATCTATGGAGAACCGATACTGCTGGAAGAATACCTGGCGGAAATCGCCAGGTATGAGGATGCTCAAACCGAGCTTGGCATCGACCTTGCATCCTTGAATGGGTACCCGGCGCTTGTTCTGGACGCGTTGATTGAAAGGAGGCTGCTGGCAGAAGGAGCCCGCAGTTCAGGCCTGACGGTCAGCACGGAAGAACTGGAGCAGGTATACCAGCAGATTTTAACCGACCAGGGTGGTGAAGCTGCTTTCAGCTCCTGGCTGGAAGCAAACTACTATCAGGAAGGAAGTTTCCTGGCGGCATTGGAAGAGGACCTGCTGGCGAGCCGTATGGTGGAACAGATTACTGCAGGCGTTGACCAGACTGCCGAACAGATACATGCACGGCACATACTTGTATCGGATGCAAATCTGGCTGAAACGCTCCGGCAGCAGCTTGTGAATGGTGCTGATTTCGCTTCCCTGGCTGCAGAGTATTCACAGGATTTCAGCACCCGCATCAATGGTGGTGACCTTGGCTGGTTTGCACGCGGGACGCTTACGATACCGTCCGTTGAAGAAGCCGTGTTCAACCTGGAGCTCAACACAATCAGCCCTGTGGTGGAAAGTGAGCTGGGCTACCATCTGCTCGAAGTGATGGAAAAGGAAAATCGCGAGCTCTCACCGCAGTCATGGCAGCGGCTGCGAGAAGAAGCTGTTCTGGATTGGCTGGAGCAGGCACAGGAAAACGCCGAGATCGAGATTGTCTCCGATCCGACGTGATGCAGGAGGTTATTGATGGCATACAACAGAGGCACAAAAAGTGGAAAGGGCATTCTATTAAATCTGCTGACTGTAGCCATTCTCGTGGCTACACTAGCGGTGATTGCTGTTTATGCTGTTATCTTTTTGAATCCTGACCTGCCGTTCAACCCTTTCCCACCGCCAACCGAGAATCCGCTGCTGCAGGAGCCTACAAGCACCAGCACAGCTGCAGTATACCTGCCGCCCACATGGACAGCGACAGCGGATATGAGTACTGCTACACCAACAGAAACCCAAACACCGCGTCCATCGGCGACACCGTCGAACACGCCTGAGCCAAGTATCACACCAACGGTGGATCCAAATGCCACGCAGGCTCCGTTCTCACCAACCTTTATACTGCAAGAAAATTCACCTTCGTACACGGAAAACTTTGCCAATGAACAGGGGTGTGATTGGATGGGGATCGCAGGGCAGGTGTTTGACACAGGAGGCGAGCCGACAACAGGGATATCGATTCATCTCAGCGGTGCACTTTCCGGTCAGATAGTAGACCTGTACGCTGAAAGCGGAGAAGCTGAGATTTATGGACCGTCCGGATATGAGTTTGTCATCAGTGATACACCGGTCACTTCAACCAATACGTTGTGGCTCCAGGTAGTTGACATGGAATCGGAAGAGCCGCTCTCTGAAAAGATGTTTATTTCAACCTATAACGACTGTACCCGCAATCTGATCTTGGTTAGCTGGAATGAGATTGGGGAATAATTTCTAAAAACACTCCTGTCTGGAGAAATCAGTATAACTTCAAGAAGCCTCCCGTGTGGAGGCTTCTTCTGCTCTGCCCGGTGGGCTTTCTTCCCGCCGGGTTCCCCCTCGGCTGGTCCATGCCTGCACAGATTGCTTATGCAGTCCCCCTGAGTGTAAAACTCTTTCCCTTGAGCTTTCCCCCTACATCCACACCCTACCCCCAGTTCACTGTCCCCCTGGGTTGTGTCAGGCCTGTCCCCTGCCCCCCCCCTGCAGGGCCGGTTTTCCCCCTGTGGACCGGCAGCCCGAAACCAGCTTGCTGATTTCCCTGTTTGGGTAAGCGAGCGAATACTCTCGGATTCCCCTCCAGGGAACAAAAAAAACCGGCTCAGTGGTGTGGCCGGTTTCGCTGTTTGCTCCCTGGACATCCTGCAGAAACCTTCTCTGCCAGCGACCATCAAATGGTTGTCCAGATCCTTGCATCCACGGATTATCTTATCTTGTTGTTTGTAGTGTTACTGCTCCGGTTTATTGAACACAGTATAGTGATTTGTCTTGTAGAAGTGAATAGTGCTGAAGTCCCAAAAATGGTAAAAATAGCGGATTTGCATGTGGGACTCTGGTCCTGTTCACATTTCGGATGGAGACCGGAATGTAAGGAAGGTCCTATTCGCGGAGCCAGAGGGAGATGGATTCGATGTGGAATGTCTGGGGAAACAAATCCAGCGGGGTTATGGATTCGAAAACATAGCCGGACGATGCAAACTGGCGTCCGTCCCGGGCCAGTGTGGCTGGATCACAGGAAACATACACAATACGTTCCGGGTTCAAACGAAGGATTTCTTCGCGCGCAGCCTTGCTGAGTCCCGCGCGTGGAGGATCGATGAGGATGCTGTCGGGTTTGGCCTGCAGTGCAGGAAGAGAGGTCTCTACATCTGCTTCATACAGGGAAACCGTGTCATAGGGGTCGAGATTGAGTTCGAAATCACGCGAGGACCAGGGTGATTCTTCGATTGCGATCACATCGACACCTTTTTCAGCAAGGAATTTACTGAAGAGGCCGATACCGGCGTAGGCATCGACAATAATCTGGCCCCGTTTGGGCTCGAGCAGTTCCACTGCCTTGTTGACCATGGCGGGAACCAGTTTTGTGTTCACCTGGAAGAAGGACCCGGCGGACACCACAAAATCCAGGCCTTCGATGCTGTACAGCAGCTGATCGGATCCGGAGAGAATGGATACTCCCTTTTCTCCAATCCAGACAACAGAGAGAGGCCTCTCGAAGGTAAAAGCCATATCTTTGTGGATATCCCCTTCAAAAATCATCATTTCGCCTGAGTCAGATGTTCTGAGGACGACCTTGTGCACACCCTCGAGGAAGTCCATTTCGAGAGTCTGAGTGAGTGACTGCAGCTCTGGATGCAGGATCGGGCACTGTTCAATGGGGACCAGTTCTTCAGGGTTGAAACCAAAATAGGCCAACTTGCTGGCGGAGTTTGTTGCAAAGGAAGCCTTGTTTCGTGTTCCCCATTCGTCAGGGGATGGAAGAATGGGTTGGACAGGGGGATTCTCGAATTTGCCGATTCTTCTCAACTGTTCGGCAAGGATGTCCTCTTTAATCCGCAGCTGCATATTGTATGGGATGTGCTGGTAATGGCAGCCGCCGCAGTGCTGAAAATGAGGGCAGAGCGGCCGGCGGCGTTCAGGAGCCGGATGTTCGATAGAGAGAAGCTGGGCGTGTGCCCATCGTTTGTGAATGTCAGTCAGCCGGACATGGACAGTCTCGTTCTCGATACCGAATGGGACAAAGACCATTCTTCCCTCGGAATCTCTTCCCATGGCTGCTCCGCCGTACGCCATGCCGGACAGTTCGATTGTTTGTATTAGAGGATCCATACTGGTCAACGTCCTTCCTGATGTGGTTTATACCATGAAACCAACGGATTCCTTCCGGTTAAAACGCGGAAATGAGTCTCAAAAGTGGTGCTGCAAGCAGAAAATTGTAAAAATGGTCCAAAAAGGCAATAGAAATCAAGAAAATTTATGAAAACATTAGAAATATTAAACTGGGTATTGACAAAACTAAATAATATGGTGTATATTGTGGGAGAAATTGAACGCGAAGTAAATAATATCAATATGTTGAGCAGGATACAGGGAGAGAACGATGATAGGCATGAATTCCTTTGTTTTGGAAGAACTGGCCCGGCAGTACCACGAAGAATACCGGCGCCTTGCTGAGAATAAGGCGTACATATCTGCTGAAGACAGGCAGGCTCTGCTGGATAAGACACGGGGCTCACTGCGTAAACGGATTGGCATGGGATTGATTTCGCTTGGAGCGCAGCTGGCTGGTGTGCAGGTTGTAAAGCAAGCCCTGTAACAGCGTTTTTTTCCTGGCGAAAGGCCGGGATTCCAAGAGGAGGTTTCTGAATGAATCAAGTACTTACTAACTGTCCTGTGTGTGGAGAAAAACTTTCGGTGACGCGGCTTCACTGCCGGAGCTGTGACACCACAATCGATGGTCATTTTGAAATGGGTAGAATTGCACGTTTGAATCCGTCTCAGCTGGAGTTTGTAGAGACGTTTATTCGTTGTGAAGGCAAGCTGAACCGGATGGAAAAGGAGCTGGAGCTGTCCTATCCAACACTGCGGGCAAGGCTGACCGAAGTCATCCGCACGATGGGCTTCCAGGTAGGGGCAGAGACAGCACCGATCAGTGAGGAAGAGCGCCATAGAATTCTTGATGACCTGGCTGGCGGGAAGCTGTCACCTGAAGAAGCCATGCGGCTGCTGGAAGGCGAAGAGTAGGAACATATTGGAGTTGGATCATGGAGAAAAGAAGAACCATTCTGGAACAGGTTGCAAAAGGTGAAATAAGCCCGGAAGCAGCACTGGAAGAAATGAAGGAAAAAAGCAAGGAAGAGAAAGACCTCTGTCTGGATGTCAGGACTGGTGTGAGCAGAAAAGCCAGAGTGAAGGTTCGCCTTCCGCTTTCATTTGTCCGGCGCGCAGCACTGGCGGCAGCACCCTGCGCTGACCAGGAAAGCCGTGAGTTTCTGCGTTTTCTGGAAAGCTCTGATGTACTGGAACAGGGAGCGCATATTCAAGTGGACGACAAGGAAACCGGTGAAATTGTTCATGTGCATCTGAACACAGTCAGCCGTATTTCCGGGAATTGAGGGTAGTCATGGAAACTATTCGGTTTGAAAATGCAAACAACAGCAGGATATTGATCAAAACAATTGGCGGTGATTTGAGGATTACCGGCAGATCCGGCGGTACCTTTGAAGCGCAGGCGCCGGAGCGAGGAAGGATGGTTGCCAGGCAGAAGGATGATCTGATTGAACTGGACAGCCGCTCAAGCTGCCTGGTATTTGTTCCTGAGGATGCTGCGCTCGAGGTCGAATCAATCGGGGGTGACGGCAGGATTACCGGCGTACAGGAAGCGGTTTCGATTGGAACGGTAGGTGGAGATCTGACACTGCGGAGAATGAAGTCTGCGGAAGTGAAACGTGTGGGGGGAGATGCAGATGTGCGCCGCATAGAGGAAAACCTTCAGATAGCCTGGATCGGCGGAGATGCGCTTCTTGAACGTATTGATAAAAAGATCAGCATAGAGAGTGTTGGCGGTGATATAAAGCTGCGGAAATGTACCTCTGTGGTAGAGGCAGCAGCGGGCGGAGATATCCTGCTTGATATGGATGTTCCGGCTGGCAGCAAATCCAACGTCCGTGCCGGAGGCGATCTGATGTGCATACTGCCAGAACAGGTTTCTGCAAAACTGCAGCTTCTTGCAGGCGGCGATCTGCTTCTCAGCAGTCCACAAGAAATCGAGCATGAAGATGGAGAAGCCGAGGCTGTATTTGGGGCAGGTGAAGCAGATCTGCTGCTGCAGTCCGGAGGCGATATGATCGTGAGAGTTGGCAGGAAGGCGGAGAATGATACCTCTTTATTTGGTCCGGATTTTATGTCAGACCTGGATGCCACTCTAGAGGAAGCCGATCAGCGGATTGCCGAGGTGGAAGCAAGGCTTTCCGCCGCCGGGTTGGGCTTTTCACTGGAAGACACGGATCGGATTGGCACCGAAGTGCGCAAGGCAGTCGCGAGGGCAATGCGCAGAAAGGGCCGCTCGCGAGGCCATCACCGGAGTGCAAGTAAATCACACAAATTCGATGTCAGTTTCGATATTCCAGGATCGAGTACAGGTAAGCCGACAGAGGAAGAGAAACTGAGCATTTTGAAGATGGTTGAGGAGGGGACCATTTCAATCGAAGAGGCTGATATGCTGCTTCAGGCGCTGGAGGGGAAGGTATGACAGCTGCGACTCTGCTTTCCGGGAAGCGAGTGGAACAGGGGGTCCGCCGTACGGATCCCAAGCGGGACCTGGCTGCTGTTGGTGAGTTGATGCAGCTGGCTTTCGGCCCGGAGCTTGATGCATCCGGCCGCCGCATGGTGCGTGAGATGAAGCGCTATGGGCAGTACGGATGGTTTGGCTGGCTTCTGGCACAGTTCATGATTCCAACGGCAGCGTTTCCGCGTGGGTTTGTATGGATGGAACAGGGCCGGCTGGTCGGCAACGCACATATGCTCCGGGTTCCCGGGTATTCACAGCGCTGGGTGATTGCCAATGTTGCAGTGCATCCCGAGTTTCAGCGCCGCGGGATAGCCAGGCAGCTTGTAGAAGCCTGCATAGACAATATTCACAGCTATGGTGCAAGGGAAATTCTCCTGCAGGTGCGTGAAAAGAATGCCGGAGCACGAAAACTCTATGAGCAGCTCGAATTTTACGTGTCATCCACACGTACCGACTGGATTTGCCCTGCTGATCCTGACTCTACCGGGCTTTCCCGGAATCCCTGTATCAGGGCGCGGCGCAAGGGTGAATGGCAGAAGCAGGTAGACCTGGCACGAACCCAGTATCCGGAGGGGTTGGTATGGCCGATTCCTTCGATCGAAACGTTTTACAAGCCGGCGAGCCTTGCAGGTGTGCTGGGCCTGGATTTCCGGAAACATTGGGTGTGGGTTGAATCGGGCCGAATGCTTGGCAGTCTTTCTCTTATTTCAAGGGGAGAGCTGAGTTCGTGGCATTTGATCATGGCTGCTGCACCTGATGTTATTGGAAGTATTGAGGCTTCTCTCCTTCCCCATGTTTTTCCGGCGTTAAAACGTATTCAAAAGCAGGTGAAGTTTTCCTATCCAGCAGGGCTTGTGGATGAAGAGATTGCAGGGATGGGTTTTGTTCCGAAAAGCACACTTCACTGGATGAAACTGGATTTGTAAAAACCGGACTATTTATCAGGCAAGTCCTGAAATTATTGAACCAGGTTGATTTATGGACAAGAAAACATTTCGTTTCTGGAACGCACGTAATTTTTTACTGCTGTGGATTGCGCAGGTTATCTCTGCAATGGGAGACACATTCAATTTCCTGGCGCTTGCAGTGAAAGTAGACAGTCTTTTTACAGATCCAGGTTCTTCTGCACGCGCATTGAGCGGCGTGTTGATTGCAGCGGCTCTGCCTCAGCTGCTTCTGGGCCTTGTGGCGGGCACACTGGTTGACCGCTGGGATCGCAAGAGAGTGATGATCGCATCAGATATTGCCCGTGCTGCGCTCGTGCCGCTGTATCTCCTGGTACAGACACCGGGTGATCTGCCGCTGGCGTATGGTGTGGCATTTCTCAGCTCCGTATTCAGTGTGATGTTCAACCCGGCACGTACAGCACTGATCCCCAATGTGGTCCAGGAGGAAGATCTTCTTTCAGCGAATGGCTGGATGCAGATTGGACGGACTATGGCAAGACTGGCCGGGCCTGCTCTTGGTGGTGTAGCTGTAGGCTTGTGGGGAACCAGGGCCGCGTTCCTGGTTGATTCGGCAAGCTTTCTGATTTCAGGTGCGATGATTTTTGGAATCACCGGTGTGATAACAAAGGCGTCAGGTGAAATGGATATTCAAAACACATGGCATGAATTGAAGAACGGAATTTCATTCACCGTTCACAGCCGCCTTCTTCAGGGAATAACGCTGGGCCTGGGTGTGGCGATGCTTGGTGTCGGCGGCGTTGACGTTTTGATTGTTCCATTCCTGCGATCGGCTTTTGACGCTGGGCCTGAAGCGCTCGGCGGCTTGATGACAGTCCAGGGAATTGGAATGGTTATTGGCGGGCTTGCTGTCAGCTGGCTGGGCAAGAATTTCAAGCCGCTGAAGGTTGCAATGGCAGGTATGATTGTACTTGGTGCGGCGACAGGGCTGGTTGGATTTATGCCGTTTATCTGGTTATCCGTGGTGCTGGTACTGTTTATTGGGTTGAGCCTTCCGCCCTTGAACGCCAGCCTTCAGACGATGCTGCAGCAGGGTGTGCCCAACCATATGCTCGGGCGCGCCGGCTCGGTTGTTGATGTGGCTTTAAGTGTTGCCAGTATTATCTCGATGGCTGCGGCAGGCTGGGTAGGCAACCTTGTAGGAATTCCCTGGACTTATGCCATGTGCGGCGGGTTCATTCTGGTTGGAGGTGTATTAATGGCCTCCAGGCTAACAGGAATTGATGAGCTGGAAGGTGCGCGTGTTGAGCTCGAATCCGCTGCAGCGGACTAAGTCTGAGACAGGGACAGGAGAAGAATAATGATGGAACTGGAAAAGAATCACGAAGAGAATCAGGTAGAAAATGAGGATGTGGAACAAGAAGGAGGTTTTACAGAGATGGATCGGGCCGAAGTGCTTCAACAGCTGGAATATGGACAAATTGATGTAGAAACAGCTGTAGAACTGCTTTCGAGACTTCCCGCATCAATTGAAAATTCCTCTTCTCCAACCGAATCGGTCGTTCGGATGAACATACTTGAGCGGTTGGAACGCGGCGAAATGGATGCGGAAGAAGCACTGGGGTTTTTTAACGAACCGGTAGAGGACCGGAATGAAGAAAGCGTCGAGATGGGAATTCTGCAGCAGATTGAAAGCGGGCAGCTTTCAGCAGAAGAGGCGGTACAAAAGCTGGAAGAACAGAGCGTGAGGGATGCAAAGCCGGCGCATGTGGTTTCGGATTCCTTTGTTGAAGAAACGGATGCGGAGCGTGAACTTCTGCGCAGCAGATCGCGGACCATCCTTCTATCGATCAGCATCCTTGTAAGTGCATTGGGCGGCTGGCTGGCATCGCTGGGTGGTTGGTGGTGGATTGGTGCCGCCCCTCTGCTGCTGGTCGGTGTACCTCTTCTGGTGCTGGTTGTAGTATCGTGGCGCTCGACTTGGCTTTATGTTCATGTAAAAACAACCGAGGAGTGGCCCGAAAAGATATCACTATGTTTTCCTCTGCCGCTGCGGCTTGCCGGCTGGGCAATGCGGAATTTTGGATCCTGCATTCCGGCGATGCACAGGAGTGCTGTCGACGAGCTCCTGATGGAACTCGAGCAGGGGTTAAAAGGAAAGCAACCGCTTTCAATCGAAGTTGAAGAAACCGATAGTGGTGAACAGGTACGTGTATACCTGGGGTGAGGAAGGAAGGAATCTATGACAACAGCACAGGAAAGAATGAAAATCCTGAAAATGGTGGCTGACGGAAAGATCACAGCCGAAGAAGCAGCAAAGCTGCTTTCAGCGATTACCAAAAGTGAAAAACAGGAACCTGCAAGTAGTACACCGAAGTGGCTCAGAGTTAAGGTTACCGACATCGATTCCGGCAAGCAGCAGGTCAACGTGAATCTTCCGTTTGAAATGGTACAGATTGGCGTGCGTATGGGCGCTCGATTTGTACCTGAAATGGACGGAATGGAAATTGAAGAGCTGTTAAAGGTAGTAAAAGCAGGTGTGACAGGTAAAATTGCTGATATTATTGATGATGAAGATGGGCAGCGGGTTGAAGTTTATGTTGAATAGAACCCGTACCAATAACGTTGAGATTAGAAGGAGATTGTTATTATGAATCGGATACTACTTCGATTGGCGATTAATGCTGTAGCAATGTATGCAGCTGTTGGTACAGGCTGGATCCAGGGTGTACAGGCAGAAAACACCACGCTTGGTGCTGTCGTTGCCCTGGGTGTGATACTGGGCTTGTTGAATGCAATTGTTCGGCCTCTGCTGAAGCTGCTGAGCTTTCCGCTGATTATCGTCACACTCGGACTGTTCCTGATAGTTATCAACACTGGTTTGTTCTGGTTGACCGGACTGATCGGGCAGGCATTTGGAATCGGCTACACTGTGAACGGCTTTTGGCCAGCGCTGCTCGGCGGCATTCTTGTCGGTTTGGTGAATTGGGGATTATCGCTGTTTTTCAAAGACGAGTTGAAGCATCATCGCCGTTCGCACCGGTAAGAATTAAATTTCCCTGTTTTATCCAGCTTTTGGATAAAGGCGGGTATGAGTGATTGAGGAAAGCGGGATCGATGATTTTTCGATCCTGCTTTTTTTGTTTAC
>Ga0272442_10004169_pt1 | contig 19893 bp, 21 predicted proteins | sample SSMForm2O_FD_200262 | JGI IMG/M metagenome (GOLD analysis project Ga0272442, IMG submission 200262) | Marine sediment archaeal communities from Little Sippewissett salt marsh, Falmouth, MA, United States - SSM-Form-2O | ecosystem: Environmental > Aquatic > Marine > Wetlands > Sediment ... | reverse complement strand
GTGTTGCTCCTTTTCTTAAAACAAGTTGTATTTTATCTGTTCCATCTCTTAGAGTTATAAAGTTGATTTTACCCATATCTCTAATAGTCATAATTCTTCCAGCTATCTTAACTTTGTCTTTTGTTTCTTGTTCTTTTTTTAATTTTTTATATTTTTCTTGAATATCTTTACAATAGTCTTTTTTATCAAATTTATGGGCGTATGGAATATATCCATGGCCCCTTAAATCTTCTAATTTTTTTAACCTAGATTTTATAATCTGTTCCTCTCTTGACATCTATTCAAGAATAAAAGAAGATTTAAATAACTTTCTTTAAGAATTATTTTTTAGGTTGGTATCTTTTCACATGCTCTTTTAAAGGGATACTCTGTCTGGTTACAATCCCTCTCTTTTTTGGTGCAAATGCTTCTGAAAGAATCAAATTTTGAGCGTCATAATCTCTTGGCTCACCTTTTTCTAGTTTTCTTACTGTGTCTGTTAGTCTTCCTTTTTTTAAAGCTATTAGTAATAATCCTTGTTCTTGTAAAGTTAATTCTAATCTACCATCTTTAAAAACATCTTCTGCATGGTTTAAAGTAACTTCTCTTTCATCAATATATTCTTCTTCTATATGTGGGTAATCTCCATCTAATTTAGGAACCTTTGGAAATTGAATATGATATGAAAAAACTAATTGTGCTGAATTTGAAGGTACTTGGAAATATATGCTAGCACCTGGAATTCTTGTTGCTTGAGAAGATCCGGGAAGTTCACAAAATACATTTCCTCCCCTTTTTACTGGAAATAAACTAGGAGAAATTCTTGTTCTAGTTGGGGTCATTTGGTAAACAAAGTGTGGATCATACACTCCCCTTGATAATTTGGGTAATGGATGGTGTCCCCTTATTCCTTTAAGAAATTCTCCATCTTTTGTTGTTGGAAGAACCTCTTCTGACATTTCTTCATCTAAAGCTCTTAAGGGTGAATGAAGATGTTTTTCATGGATATATCCTGAGACTAGTTTTCCTACCCTGTCTTTTAAATCTGTTCTTTCTTGTTCAGCAACAATAGCATAATTTGTTCCATATATTGTTGTTGTAAGAACAACAGATATACCTAAATTTGCAGCAGTATACCCTCTCAAGGAATCTAATCTTGCTTCAACTTCTTCTGGATCCAGATTTCTACCTGCTTGCCTTAGTTTTTGCATTTGATTAAAACTCATTAAACTATCTCTATCACCTAGGGGGATATATATAATATCATCACCTTTTCTAAATAGAGTTACTCTTCTGTTTTTAAAATCAAGTGGATCTTTTCTTGCAAGCACTCTTTGAAGTCTGTTTGGCATAAGAAAAATATTTAAAATTAATATTTAAAGATTGTTGTGGTCTAATTCATTTTGTAAGATAGCAATACTTTGGCTTGCAAAATAAGTTACTTTTCCTAAAGAAATTTTATTAGAAATTTTTTCAATTGCTCTTTTTTCTTTTTTTGGGATACCTTCGTGATCTCCTAAAACAAAAACACTGTTTTTGTTTAATTTTGTATCACGTAAATTTTTTCCTTTACTATCTAAAAGATAAATTGTTTTGTTTTTTGAAAGTTCTTTTACAACATCTAAAAGTGATTTTTTTTCAATAAAGCATGAAGGAAATGGTTCTGTCATCTTTCCTTTTTTGTATTTATATAGCATCCGTTTTATAAAACCAGAGATATCTTTTTTTGAAAAAAACTTCTTATTTTTTTCTGTTATTGTAATCGTAAGATGTTTTGGTGGATCCGGATTCCCATAAAAAACTAAATGTAATTTTACATTTGATCTAATTGCATTTGAAACAAAAAAAGACATAATAATAGAATGGCAAACAATGTCCATTCTTCCAGCTTTCTTCAAATCAGAAAAATTTCCTGATGTAACCGCCTTACTTGAAAAATAAATTATTTCTCTCATTTTATATTATTCTTTCTGGTTTTATTTGATTATCTCGTTTCTTAACAAGTGCAATAACCTTACTCTTGTTATTAAGGGCAACCATTAAGTCTTCACAATCTGTTTTAATATCCAAGAAACGGCCGATTTTAATATCCGCAACTTGTTTGTTTGTTAATTTTAATGTTTTTGTTTTTAATAATTTAATTGTTTGTTCAAGAGTAATAATTTTTTTTGATGTTTTTTTTAAATTTTTTATAGAAATCATGTGTTTTTCTGTAAATGGTCCATGTTTTGTCCTTTTCAATTTAGACATATGTGCTCCGCATTTTAATTTTCTTCCAAGGTCATCAATTAATTTTCTAATATAAGTTCCTGCTTCGCAGCTCACTAAAAAAGTAAATTTTCTCTTTTCAAATGTTAAAATTTTAAAAGAATGAATTGTTCTTTCTCTTTCTTGTCTTTTTACTCTTGAACGTTTTGGGGGGGTCTGCTTTATTTTGCCTAAAAAATATTTTTTAATTACTTTTTCAACTGCTGCCCTATTCATTGGTTTATGTAATTTTGCTTCTCCAACATACTCTTTATCCAGTTTATTAAGTAAAGGCATTATTTTTGTTGCATTTTCAGTTGCAATTACTAAAACACCGGTAACCATTGGATCTAGAGTTCCTGCATGACCACATTTCTTCAACGCGAGAATAGATTTTACCTTATCACAAGCATCATGGCTTGTAATTCCTGGGGGTTTATCTAAAATTATAATTTTATTCATTTTATTTTTCCTTTTAAATATTTTTGTCTTTTCTTTTCTGGAAATTTTTCAATAGCATACCTTAACATTGTTCTTGGCATTTTTCTATAATGTTTTTTTAAAAACTTTTCTTCAGTTTTCAAATCTTTTTTTCCGATTTCACGCAACATCCATCCAACTGCTTTATGTATTAAATCATGTTTGTCTTTTAAAAGAACCTCAGAGATTTTTAAAGAATCTTTAAATTGATTATCTTTAATAAAAGCAAATGTAGATATTATTGAAATTCTTTTTTCCCAGAGATTATCTGATTTTGCAAGATGGTATAAGATAGATTTATTTTTTTTATTATTTAACAGAAAATTTCCAATTATTTTATAGGCAGAGATGTCTACTAGGTCCCAATTATTGATGTTTTTTGTGTTTTTTAAATAATATTTGAATATTTTTTCTTTTTTTTCTTCATTAGATTCATTATATTGCATAATTAAGATAGATAATGCAATTGATCTTTCTTCATGAATTTTAGAATTTAGCAGTTTATTTACTGATTTTGCACTTAGGTTTGAATATTTTTTTGCTATTTTTTTAATTTCTAAGCCAGTTAATCCAATAAAAATATCTCCCTCTCCATACTCTCCCTTTTCTGTTTTAAAAAATCTCTGATAAATTTTTGCTTTTTTTGGATTTGCTTGTTTTTTTATATCTGCTTTAATTTGATTAATCATATATCTTAGTATGTATAAATGTTTAAATATTTATATCTAATTGTTTTAATAATTAAAAATGGTAAGAGAAGTTATAAAAAATTTTAAATCTGAAAATGAATTGGTTATAAAACCAAGATCTTATATCAATCATGCTGTTTCATTTAAAAAATCATTTACAGCAGAAGAAAGAGCAAAAATGCTTGAAAAAGTCGGATTAAATGTTTTCTTTTTTCCAGCAGAAATGATTACTGGATGCGATTTTTTATCTGATTCAGGAACAACTACTATGACCGATGAACAGTGGGCAGCACTACATTTTGGAGATGAATCTTATGGTTCTAATAAAGGGTATTTTAAATTAAAAGATACAATTAAAGATGTTTTTGGAGAATCTTTTTTTAAAGAACCAGCTACAGGAAAACCAAATGCCTTCATTTTTCATCAAGGAAGGCCTTGTGAAGATGCTTTGTTTTCAGTTATAGGAAGATTGGGAGAGGGAATGATTATCCCAAGCAATGGACACTTTGATACAACAGAAGCAAACATACAAGCAAATAGAATAGATGCCAAAAATTTGTTTTCTCCAGAATTAAAAGATCCTAATTCAAGATCTTTTTTTAAAGGAAATATGGATATACAAAAATTAAAAGAATTATTTTTATCTTGTCCTGGAAAAATTCCAGTTGTTTATTTAACCATAACTAACAATACTGGGGGAGGACAACCTGTTTCAATGGAAAATATCAGGCAAGTATCTGAGCTTTCACACAGTTATAATGTTCCATTATTTTTTGATGCTTGTAGATTTGCAGAAAATGCTTGGTTTATTCGGAAATTTGAACATGGTTTTGGAAACAAAACAATAAAAGATATTGTAAAAGAAATGTTTTCTTATGTTGATGGTTTTACTATTAGTTTTAAAAAAGATGGTTTAGTTAATATGGGTGGCGGAATTTTCTTAAAAGAAGGAGGTTTATTTGTTACCAAATATCCCCAAATGCAAGATGATCTAATGAATTATCAAATAATTAAGGAAGGACATCCAACATATGGTGGAATGTCTGGAAGAGATATAATGGCTCTTGCAACTGGATTAAAAACCATTACAAAATTAGAATATTTAGACCATCGAATTAATCAAGTAAGAGATTTTGGAGAAAATATGGTTAAATTTGGAATTCCTATTCTTACACCGATAGGGGGCCATGCTGTTTATTTAGATGTTAACAAATTTTTTGAAGGAACAAATATGCAACCTAAAGATTTTGGGGGTGTTTCATTTACCGCGGCTCTTTTAGCAGCATATGGGCATCGTGCTTGCGAATTAGGTTATTTTGCATTTGGTTCTTATAATAAAGAAACAGGAGAAGAGAAATTTCCTGAAGTTAATTTTGTAAGATTTGCTGTACCCAGATTAAGATATGAAAAACAAGATTTAGATTCTGCTGCAGAAGCTGTTAAAGCACTTTATGATAATAAAACAAAAATTCCACCAGTAAGAGTTACATATGGAAAAGAACTTCCATTAAGACATTTTAAAGCAAAATTCGAATTTGTTTAATTCTATATTTTAGAATATAATTAAATTTATAACTTGTTTTTTCTAAGTTTCTTTTATGTCTTTAGATGATCCAAAAAAATTTGATAGTCTTGCTGGAGGAATCGCGATAGCAGATATCGTAAGAACCTTACCAGATCCCTCGGAGTGTGGGGTTGGTCGAATCGAATCAAGCAAATATAGGGGGAGAGTTATTGCTAGTTATGCAAAAAGAATCCCCAAAAAAAGAGTATTGGTACAATTTGATCAAAGACAAGAGAGAAGAAAAGGGGGAATTCCTATCTCAGCAGTTTTAACGCCCACAATGTCTGAAACTGTTAAAGACACAATCCATACATACGGGGGAGTTTTACCTGTAGAGAGATACGCTTTACTAGCTTATTTAAGTCCTTTTGAGAGATATGAAATTGAAAAACAATGGGGAGGAGAATTAACTTATGAAGCATTTGAACAAAGATTTAGACAAGTGAGAGATATGGGTTCTGTTTTTCATTTTCCATTTAATGGGACCCTAAGAAGGAGAAGAAAGGTTTATCATTATGATGGAGATGTGGAGGAATTTCATGCATATACTGAGGTAGCATTAGAAGAAATACAATCAAATTCTTCCCATAACCATTTAATTGTTTTTGAAACTACAGCAGATTTAATTCCGTTTAGATCACATACTTATGATGTTGGATTGGTACCAATTCTTATTGGTACTGAAAAGTTGGGAAGAACATCTACACATTAATCTTAAAAAATTATTTTTTGAGAACTTTTCTATGTGTTTGAACTTGTTTTTTTGTAGTTGTTTTTATTGTAGATTTTTCTTGTTTTTGTGTTTGTTTTCTTAATTCTTTATCTTTCTTCTTCTTTTCTTCTTCTTTTTTAATCTCTTCTTCAGTTTTTTCTTCTAGTTTCTTTTGGTCAGCTTCAGCAGCTTTTTTAGCTTCTTCTTCTTTTTTCTTTGCTTCAGCTTTCTTTCTTGCTTCTTCTTTTTTCTTCAATGTTTTTTCTTTCTTTTTTCTTAATCTTTGATCTTCTGATTTGAATTTTTTAGGTAATCCTACAAAAGAAACTATTATATTATCCCCTTCTTTAGATACTTTTACAGTTATTTTTTGTGGGGGGTTTTTTATTCCACGTATCCAAACTGCTTTATTTACCCAATCTCCAATTTTTACTTTATTAAGATCCCGATCACGAACTTTCATATGTCTTACTACAAATTCTTTAATTGTTTTTACAGCTTTTTTAGCCCTTTTATATTTTGGAACTTTTAAAAAAGCTCTTCTAAGAGGAATATTATAAATTCTTTCTTCTATTTTTTCTTGTTTCTTTTTTGCCATTTTTTTAGTATTTTTTCTTTTTTCTTCCAGATTTTATTTCTTTTCCAACTCTTCTCTTTTCTGTACGTTTAATCTTATTTTTTATTTTTCTTGGACGCCAGGATCTTTTTACACGTGTAAGTTCAGAAGGATGAACACGTTTTCCCTTTCCTTTTGCTTTTGGGATTACCCAAAAAGGTGCCCATTTTGTTCTTTTTCCTTGTTTTGTTAGTCTTGTTTTTTTAATAGTTGATTTAGCTCTTGCCATTTTGTTTTTTTATTCTAAACTTTTTTTTTGTTGATCTTAACTCTAAAAGCAAGTCTCTAAATTGTTCATCGCTTAATTTTTCTCTTAATTGTCCTGCTTGAGTTAATTGAGCAATAATTGTTATTGCTTTTACTGCTGTTTCGGGATGAGCAATCTTTAAATTACCATATCTTGAGATTGCTTCTTTGCTCATATTTTGTTTTGCTACTGTTTCAAGCGCAGTTAATTGAGCAGTAAGTTTTTTTATGTCTTCTTCACTATAATTCATTTTATTTTTTTAAGCTGGTTGCAACTTGCTCTAACATTTCTTTTCCTTTTTTATTTAATTTTCTCCCAGCTTTTTTGCTTTTTGTTTTTTCAACAAATCCAGCTTTTTCAGCTTGTTGCAACATTAATCTAAGCATTTTTCCAGAGGCTTTTTGAAATCTTTCTGGTTGCATTCCACGATCTTTTCTAGACCCATATTTGATTCTTAATCTAGCAACACCGACCACACCATTAATATATAATGATCTTAATATAGATGCAGCCCTAATAAACCACCAATTTGGATTTTCAGGAGGTCTTTCTTTAGAAGCAGAAGTTTTTACTAAATAAGACCATTCTGGCTGTTCAAATTCAGGAATCTTTTTTAATTCCAATGCTAAAGCTGTGATAAACTTCTCAGCTTCAATTTCATGCACTATGTTTTTCTCCGCCATTTTTTTATATTAATTGTATATCCTATTAATTTATAAATGAACTTTTTTTTATGTATTTTCTTTAGTTCATTACATAGGGTTTCTGCAATGATTTTTGCTTCTTTTCTATCACGGCAGCAACTCTTTAGTATAGTGATTTTAACAAGATCATGCTTTTTAAATGTTTTTGACACTAATTCTAAGAACCCGGGGGTTAGGCTATTTTTTCCTAATTGTAAATGGACTATTGTTGGTCGCATATTTTAAATCCTCCTGCGGGGATAGCTTGTAAAGCTTCTTCAATTTTTACTTTAAATTTTTCAGCTATGTTCTTAGCTGCTTTTTGTTTTGTTATTTTACCAGGTATAATCTTAACTTTTGTTGGAAAAGGAACTGCTCTTAATTTACCTTTTTGTTTTTTTAACCATAATTGTAATAGAACTTTTTTCTTTGAAACCTTACTTAAAACCCCAAAAGTTCCTTTTTTCATTCTTTTTTCTTTGAATACTTGGCTTCCTTTGAAAATATGCACTTCTGCTTTCTTTTTTCTTTTTTTCCATTGTTGGCTAAAACAAGCACAAAATATTGCTGTTTCTTCTAATTCTTTTGGAGTTGGATTTTTAATAATGCAAAAAGGAGAACCAGGTGTGGCTGTGTGTAAAATTACATCTGTTTTCTTTATTTTTTTCATTATTTCTTCATTTTGGGCAGAATTCTTTCCTGCAATAACTAGTTTTCCTTTAGAGGTATAAAACCATCTATATTTCATTTTATTATTCTTCTTCAAATCCTTCTGCCTTTGCAATATCCCTTATTTCGTTTTCTGTAAACCCTTCTCTAAACCCTGTTATGCATGCTGGGGGTATTCCAATTGTTTTGTGAAATTGTATACAGTCACAACAAACACCATGTCTGGGACAATTTACAAAAGGGCAAGGACAGACATTTTCATTGTCTTTTTTGTTTGGGCAATCTTTTCTTGTCATTTTTTAATTTATTTTTCTTAATTGTGGTCCATTGGGACCATCATCAATAGCAAATCCTTTCTTTTTTATCTTTTCTCTAAACTCATCTGCAAGTTTCCAATTTTTACTTTTTCTTGCATCTTTTCTTTTTTTCAATAATTCAGAAATTTCTTTTGGAATTTTAATTTTTTCTTTTTTTAATAAATCCAACCCAAAAACTTCATCCATTTTTTGGATTGTATTCAATTTCCCTTCTGCTTTTGTATCTCTTACAAGTTTCCATAATGTTTGTAAAGCATGAGGCATGTCTAAATCATTATTAATTGCATCTTCAAATTCTTTCATATATTTTTTATTTAATTTATCATCTTTTTGAATTCCAGAAATAATATTTTTTAATCTTTCATAAGAATTTTGAGCAGATTCAAGATTTTTAAATGTAAAATTTAATTGTGTTTTATAATGTGCTGTTAAATTAAAATATCTGTAAACAAGAGGTTTAAATCCTTTTTTTTCTAATGCTTCAATAGTATAAAGATTTCCCTTTGATTTAGCCATTTTTTCTCCTTTGAAGATTAACCAAGCATTATGCAACCAATATCTAACCCATGGTTTTTTTCCAAAAGCAGATTCTGATTGTGCTATCTCATTAGTATGATGTACTGGAACATGTTCTTCTCCACCCGTATGAATATCAAATTGTTTTCCCAAATATTTAGAAGACATAGCTGAACATTCTAAATGCCATCCTGGAAATCCTAGGCCCCATGGGGAGTTCCATTCTTGTTGTCTTTTTTTTCCTTTGGAGAATTTCCATAATGCAAAATCAGTTATATTTTTCTTTTCTTTTAAACTTATACGTTTACCTGCCTTTAATTTTTTAATATTCAATTTAGCAAGTCTTCCATAATCTTTAACTTTTGAAGTATTAAAATAAATTCCATCAGATGTTTTATAAGTAAAACCTTTTTTTTCAAGAATTTTTATTAAATGGATTTGTTCTTTTATATGCTTAGTTGCCCAAGCCCATTTATTTGGTTCTTCTATATTTAATTTTTTAAAATCTTTTATTAAACAATTAAAATAATATCTAGTTATTTCAGAAGCTTTTTTTCCTTCTTTTTTAGCAGCTATTTCTACTTTATCTTCTCCTTCATCTTCATCTGAAGTTAAATGACCAACATCTGTTACATTAATCACATGTTTTACTTTAAATCCATTATACCTTAAAACTCTTTTTAATAAATCCCAGACTAGATAGGCTCTTAAATTTCCAATATGTTGATACCAATAAACAGTTGGTCCACAACTGTACATTAGGGCTTTTCCCTTATGTAAAGGTTCAAAAGCCTCTTTTTTTCTTGATAAAGTGTTGTATAGCTGTAGCATATAAAACTAAGAAAAAAGAACTTTTTAATACTTGCTGTTAAGATGTTAAACTACTTCTATTGTAAATGTTTTTGATGCAAAAGCGCTGTTTCCGCTATCTGTTATTCCCATTCTCATTATAGCAGTACATTTAGGGGTTCCTTTTGGAATCCTAAGTGTTAAATCAACAAAACCAACATCAAATTCATAGTCATCAAAACTATTCCAGCTATCTGCTTGAGGGTATTCCATCCATGCATTTTTAACTGTGCTTCCATCACAGCTACCACTAACATATTCAATTTTATATTTAAAACTAGATGTAATTGCTTCACCTGTTCTTGTTCTTGCTCCCAATGGCACTCTAAATGCCTCATCACTTGGTTTTATTTTAGTTACTTTGTTATAGATGGTAACATAGCTTTCATCTTCTCCAAACATTGTTTTTAACTTGTTTCTAACTTGTTCATCAACAACACTTACACTTTGTGTGGCTGTACCAAATATCTGTCTGACAAATACAAGTCCGAGTACAAGTAATACAACTGCAATAACAATTACTACAATTGTACTCATAGACATCTCAAATGCTCCTTTTTTACCAATTGGTTTTAACTTCATTTTGCCTCTTTTATGTTATGTTTAAGGTTATTAGTTTTTTAAACCTTATGGGAGGAGAGGGACTCGAACCCCCGACTCCGCGAGCTTCAGTCGCGTGCTCTCCCACTGAGCTACCCTCCCATAACTAAATTAAAGAAATTGTTATTTTAAATGTTTTTGGTTACATTAGTTCACTATATTTAAAAACCTTATTTGCTTATGGATTTTATGATTCAATTTAAAACAGTAGGTGGGTTTAGTGAAGTTGGAAAAAACATGTCTATTCTTAAAATAGGCAATGATGCTATTGCATTAGATATGGGGCTTTACTTACCTCCAATAGTTGAACTTGAAAATAGAAAAGGAGAAGTATATAGTGAGAGAAGTTTAAGAGATATAGAAGCTTTGCCACAAGATAAAAAACTTTCTGCTGAACTTAGAAAAAGTGTAAAGGCAATCTTAATTGGACATGCTCACCTAGATCATGTTGGTGCGGTTCCATATATGGAATATAATTATAAGGCTCCTATAATTGGAACACCATTTACAATAGAGTTTTTAAAAGCAGCTGCAAAAGATGGTAATTTTGTTCTTAAGAATCAGACAAAAGCTGTTTCACCTAATTCTACTTTTACTGTAAAAGGAAATAAAGATATCAAAGTAGAATTCATAAATATGACTCATTCTACTTTGCAAACAGCTATGATCGCAATACATACTCCTAAAGGAGTTATTATCTATGCTAATGATTTTAAATTTGATAATACCCCTGTTCTTGGGAAAAAACCTAATTATAAAAGATTAAAAGAACTTGGAAAAGAAGGTGTTCTTGCATTAATAGCTGATTCTGTTTATGCAGATACTGAAAGAAAAACACCTTCAGAAAAAATAGCTCGTGGATTGTTAGAGGATGTTTTACTTACAACACATAATGAACATTCTGGAATTTTCGTAACAACTTTCTCTAGCCATATTGCAAGATTAAAAAGTATTGTTGATTGTGGTAAAGCATTAAATAGAAAGATTTTATTTTTAGGTCGTTCTCTTCACAGATATGTTTCTGTAGCTTCTAAAATAAATTTAGTTCCCTTTATGTCTGATATTAAGTTGGTAAGATACAGAAACCAAGTAGAAAGAGCTTTGAAAAAAATTTCTAGAAATAGAAGTGAATGGATGGTTGTGTGTACTGGTCATCAAGGAGAACCAGGGAGTATATTAGAAAGGATTTCAAGAGGAGTTTTACCATATAACTTGTCTAGTAAAGATCATATTGTTTTCTCTAGTGGGGTTATTCCAACTGTTTGGAGTATTGCAAACAGACAAAAAATAGAGAAAAGAATGAAAGAAAAAGGCGTTAGAATTTTTAAAGATGTTCATGTTTCTGGTCATTGCGCTCGTGAAGATTTAAGAGACCTAATCGGTATGGTCCAACCACAACATATTATTCCTGCACATGGGGGAATAGATAAAACTACACCCATGGCAGAACTTGCATCTGAAATGGGTTATAAATTGGGTAAAAATGTTCATTTAATGCAAAATCAGATGACTTTAGATCTTGATTAAAAATTTTAGTAAAATTTTTAGTGTAACTAAAATAATAAAAAAGATGGTGAAATCAGAATTAGTTGCTGCTTTGAAAAATGCTCTTTCTAGAGGAGAAAGTCTTGAAAGTGCAAAAACCAGTTTATTAAATGCTGGCTATTCTAAACAAGATATTAATGATGCTGCAAAATCCTTAAATTCAGGCACAGTACCCAAACCTAAAAAAATTAAATTTATTCCTAAACTTCCTAGTCATCCAGCAAAAAAACCAAAAAATAAAGTAAAAAAAATTAAAGAAAAAAAAGAATTAGAACATTCTGATTTATTTTCAAAGAAAAAGAAAAATATGCCTATTTGGGTTATTATTTTAATTGTTGCTGTTATTTTAATTATAATTATCTTCTTTTTTACTAAACTATTAGATATGGGTGTAAATGTAAACAGTAGTTTAGAATCTTTTATTAATAATTCAAAAACATGTAGTGCAGATTCTTTTAAACAAACATTTTCAGAAGATCTTGGAGGCATCTTATTTTCAGGAGATGTCAATTATCAAATAGAGCAAGAAGCAGATTCTTGCAAATTGTCTTGGAAATATTATAATTTATTTATGGATTATACAGAGCAAACTAAAAAAGATCTTATCCAGGGTGGTTTCACACTAAATGAAATAAATAAACTAATAGAAGATGCAAATTTAGAATTAAGCGAAGTTGAATCTAAAACAGCAACTTGTAAATTTTTTAATAATGAAGAATTAACATCTGTTTTAGAACAGTGGTTACAAGAAAGTTTCTCTGTATCTTACCAAATAAGTCTTTCAGAAAGCACGCAGTTCCAGATTCCTGGAACAAGTGCGGAATGTTCTTTTGATTAAAAATGGAAAAATATGATGTTGTGATTGTTGGTGCCGGTCCAGGGGGGGGGCAGTTAGCAAGAGATTTATCTAAAAAAGGTTATAAGGTGATAGTAATCGAAAAAGCAATGGAGTTGGGAGAACCAATATATTCTACTGCAGTCACACCTGCAGAAACAATTCATGAATTTGATTTGCCTAAAGAAATAGCTGGCAGGTGGGGTAATTCGGTTTTACTTGCCGGACCAACAGAAAGATTAGAGATTAAATTTGATAGGGTTGTTGGTTATGTTTTAAGATTTAAAGAATTAAAACAATTTTTGATTAAAGATGCTATTAAAAATGGTGCCGAAACTATGGTTGGCACAAAAGTAACTCATCCAATTATAAAGGGGGGAAGGGTAATTGGTGTTCAATTTAAGGGGATTAATGGTCCTGGAGAAATTTATGGTAAAATTATTGTTGATGCTTCTGGCCCCTCTGGTGTTTTGGCATCTCAATTAGGGCTAAGAAAAACCAAAGAAAAAAGGCTTTCTGTAGGTGTTGAATTTTTAATGGAGAATTTAGATTTAGAATCGAATGGTCGTAGGGCAGAAATATATATGGGAAATTCTATTATTCCTTCAGGATATATTTGGTTAGCCGCAACAAAAAAAGATGAAGCCAGAGTTGGTGTTGGGTGGATAACAGATTTTTTAAGAAAAAAATCTAATTATAAAACATTACCCTATTATTTACACAATTTTATAAAAACAAATCCACAAACCAATATCGGAAGCATAATTGAAATTCATACGGGAATTATTTATCCTAATGGGGGTATAAGAAAACAAGTTAGAGATGGTTTTTTAGTAATTGGAGAGGCTGCATGCCAAACAAGCCCAATTGCTGGAGAAGGAATTCGTGCATGTATGTGGTCTGGTCGTTTTGCTGCCGAAGTTATTTCTGAGGCATTAACAAAAAAAGATTATTCTTCTAAATTTTTATCAAAATATGAAAAAAAGTGGAAAGGATATGTTAGGAATCGTTGGAAATTAGGTAGAATTTGCCAAAAATTAATGGCAAATCGTTCTGATAAAGAGATAGATAAAAGTATAAGGATTTTAAGAAAAGTGGATAAAGAAGTTTTTCTAAGATTTTTGAGATCAGATTTTTCAAGAAAAGATTTATTAAAATTGTTTCCTAAATTAATCCATTTATTTTAAATAGCATACAAATATATTTAAAATCTGAGATTCTTGGTTTTTTAGTTAATTTAGGTTAGGGGTGGTTATTTTAAAAAAGGTAAATAGAAATTTAAAATGTTAGTTAAATTTGCACACATGGCCGATGTACATCTCGGTTCGTGGAGATATCCAGAGCTTAGATTGTTGAATCAAAGAGCATTTACACAAGCAATAGATACCTGCATTCAAGAAAAAGTAGATTTTGTAATAATTGCAGGAGATCTTTTTGATGTGGCTATGCCTTCTGTAGATGTTTTAAAAGAAGCTGTAGCGGAATTAAAAAAATTAAATGATGCTAATATTAATTGTTATCTTATTCCTGGTTCTCATGACTATAGTGTGACTGGAAGAACATTTATTGATGTTCTTGAAAAAGGGGGTTTTTGTAAAAATGTTTCTGTTATCAAAGAAGGAAATGAACTTGAATTATTGAATGAAGAAGGGATAATTTTTGCAGGCGTTCCTGGAAAAAAAACTAATTTAGAAATAGAACAAATTAGAAAATTGAAAGTAGGTAGTTTAGATAATTATACTGATTTATTGAAAATATTTGTTTTTCATACCACTCTTACTGAAAGTAAACCAATGGAATTAATGAAAAGTATAGATTTAAAAGAATTACCTAATGGATTTGATTATTATGCTGCCGGACATTTACACTTAGTAGATATTCGTAATATAAATGGTTCTTTAATCGTCTATCCTGGACCAATTTTTCCAAACAATATTGAAGAATTAGAAACACTTGGCAAGGGAAGTTTTTTTATTAATACATTCAATAAAGATACTAAAGAATTTCAAACAAATAAAAAAGAAATAAAATTTAATGATGTTTTTACTTTTGAAATAAATGTACATGATCTTTCTGTTGAAGAAGCTAATGCAAAAATATTATTAGAATTAGAAAAACAAAATTTTAAAGATAAAATTCTTATTTTAAAGATAAGAGGATGTCTTAGTTCTGGAAAAACATATGAAATTGATTTTGAAAAGATTAAGAAAAAAGTGAAAGATGCTTATTTTATGTTAAAATCTACTTCAAAATTAACTACAAGAGAGCTCGAATTGGAGGTAGAGGCAGAAAATAGAACCATTAATGAAATTGAAACCGATTTTATTAATAAATATAAGGAACAAGTTCCACAAGAATTTTCTAATTTTTCTGAAAATATTTTGTCTTTAGTAGAAAATTTGGATTTTGAGAAACAAGAAGCTGAAAAAAAAGATGATTTTAAAGAAAGGGTTTTTGAGAATATATCTAAGCTTATGAACATAAATTTTATTCAAAATAAAAATGAAGATTAAAAGAATAAAACTTGAGAATATTAGAAGTTTTGAATCAGAAGAATTAAAATTTCCAGAAGGTAGAGTTTTATTGTCTGGAGATATTGGTTCTGGAAAATCTACTGTCCTTCTTGCATTAGAATTCGCATTATTTGGTTTGCAAACAGGTTTTATCTCTGGAAGGAGTTTATTAAGGAAAAGCGAAGATTATGGAACCGTTGAATTAGAATTTGATCTTAATGGAAAAAATATTGTTGTTTCAAGAAGTTTAAAAAGAAAAAAAACTTCTGTTAATCAAGATAAAGGATTTCTTGAAATAGATGGGGTAAAAGAACAGTTGAGTCCAGAAGAATTAAAAGCACGTGTATTAAAATTAATGAATTATCCTCCAAGTTTGTTAAAAACAAGAAGCAATCTTCTTTATAGATTTACTCTTTATACTCCTCAAGAGCAGATGAAACATATCCTCATTGAAAAGGCTGAAGAAAGAATTAACACTTTAAGAAGAATTTTTGGAATTGATAAGTATAAAAATATTGTTTCAAATCTTGAGATTTTTAGCTCAAAGATAAAAGAACACATTAAAGTGTTAGATGTTCAAGTTCAAGATTTAGATGTTCTTAGAAAAGAATTTGAGAATAATGAAAGATTTATTCAAGAAGAAAAGCAGAATTTAAAGAAAATTGATCCTTATTTGGAAAAGTTAAGTATAGATATTGATAGAAAAAAATCTTTTCTCGAAAAAATTGAAGAACAAGTTAAAACTCTAAATGAAATTAGAACTGAAAAAGCTTCTTTAAAAGCAGAATATGATTCTAGTATTAAACATGCAGAAGATATTAAATCTCAAATAAGAAGAATTCAGGACCTAAGTTTAGAGGTAAAACCAGAATTAAGAGATTTTAGACTTGAATTAGAAAAATTAGGTAAAGATCTTGAAAATTTTTCTTCAAATTTACAAGATTTAGTTTTAAAAAGAAGTCAGCAAGAAATCAAACTTAAGGAATTTAAAGAAATGAAAGAAAAAATAACTTCTTTAAACATATGTCCTACTTGCAGACAAAAATTATCAGATATTTATAAAGAGAGCTTTAAAAGAGAATTAGATCTAAAAATAGGTGTTTTAAAACAAAATCTTTCTGGTTTAGAAAAAGAAGAATTAGAAAGTAAAAGCAAGGTACAAGAATTAAAACAAATTGTTGAAAAAATCAGGCAAGAAGAAAAACAAGCGGAAGTTTTAAAAGAAAAAGCAAAACTTGTTGAAAGACAAAAAGAATCTAAACAAAAATTACTTGAAAGTTTGAAAGAAATAGTTCAAAGGCAAGAAACTTTATTAATTAAATTAAAAGATAAAGATGATAATCTCTCAAAGTTTGCTGATCTTGAAAAAGAATATGATTCTGTAGATAAGGAATTAGAGATTTTAAAAGAACAAGAGAAAAAATTTGAAATTGAAAAAGCTAAGGTTGAGAAACAACTAGAATCATTACTTAAATATATTCAAGAATTAAAAGAAGATATTTCTAAAAAAGAAAAAATTGTTAATGAGATTACTTATTGTAAAAAATTAAATGAATGGGTTACTGGTCATTTTATCCCACTTATTTTAAAAATAGAGAAAAGCGTTATGTTGGCAGTTAATATAGAGTTTAATAAAATGTTTGCAAACTGGTTTTCTATGTTAGCTGAAAACTTAAATGCAAGAATTGATGAAAATTTTACACCAATTTTAGAACAGGGCGGTTTTGAAATTGATTATGGGGCTCTTTCAGGAGGAGAAAGAACAGCAGCAGCCCTTTCATATAGATTAGCTTTAAATCAAATTATTAATAGTTTAATGGCAAATCTCTCAACAAAAGGTTTGTTAATCTTAGATGAACCTACTGATGGTTTTTCTTCTGAACAGTTAGATAAAATGAAAGATGTTTTAGATCAATTAAGTGTTAAGCAACTGTTATTGGTAAGTCATGAATCTAAAATAGAGAATTTTGTAGAAAATGTAATTAGATTTAATAAAGAAAATAATCTTAGTTCTATCGTTTAACCAACAATATTATAACAATCAGAAGGAATACCATAGACAGTTTCTGCTTCTATTTGACACATATAAACTGGCCATCCTAGTTCTGTTTGGGTATTAATTATTTCTACCCTATTTGAACATGTTCCTTCTACATAGGTGTGGTCTACATAGCTTCTACCATTAACTAATGGTTTTCCCAAGTCTTGTAACTTTTTAGCATGGAAGATACTTTCCATTCCAGTGGTAGTATTTGTTCCACGATATGAATCTGAGATAAAACCCCTTAATCGTGATAAATAATTTTGAGCAGTGCTGCTTTCAATATATTTAGATCCTGTTTGGCCCATTTCTTCTATATGGTTAACTAAATGGGTTACACTACAATTATTATCATAAACCAAATCATCTCTTGAAGATGTATTTTTGTGGATTACATTTGCCAAATCTCTTCCAAATTGTCTAACATAAATTGGATCTTCTAATCCTGCTATCGGTATTTTTCCGGAAACATTTATTGACCGGTCCCATATAGCATCTAAATTTTCATCAGTAATGTTATATCTTAAGAAAAGAGTAACATCTATATTCCATGGATCTGATTGATCTACCCAAATTACTTTTTCATCAGTTTCAGGTCTTGAAAATTGTAAAACTAGACCAAATTCACTAGCATTGTTCTCTACCCGTTGCATCCACGATTCAATTGTTGTTCCACTAAGAATAGTTTCTCCATAATATTCTCCTTCTCTGTCCATTTGGAATTTTCCTTCTAAAAAAGCTTGATTAAAGATAGTATCAAATTCTTTTTCAGTTGTTTGAAATTCGGGGACATAACCATTTGTTAAAACATAGTCTAATAATGCCAAACAAGTTCGATATCCAGAGATATATATTGCCCTTTCTGCATCTTTTTCAACAAATTCTAAAAAACTATTTGTTGTTAACAATCTTGTTTTTATTGATTCTTTTGTATATTCCTTTCTATATGAAAATGAAATAAGAAGTAATAGCGCAATTAAAAATAATACAGTTATTGTAAAGAAAAATGCTTTTTTTTGTTTTATTGGTTTAAATTTCATTTTATCTCCATGTTTTTGCTTTTATAACAGTATATTTCATAAATGGGATTCCTGGAAGAATAACTGCATTAATAGATACATCTGCACCCAATCCCATTTCAACTCTTCCATCAGCATTCAGATCTAATTGGCCAGATAATAAGTTATACACTGCAATTCTGTATGCATCATTATCCTGGCCCCCAATACATTCCGGAGATGTAAAATTAGTTGAATTATATGTGCAATTATCAGTTCCTTCATAATTTGTTGGGATAGATAATGTGGCAATATTTCCATCTTCAGTTTCAATATTCCAAATACATCCCTCTGCTGTTGGTTTTGGTTCACTATATGAGAATGTTGGAGGAACAATAACCGTGTAAATTATTTTACTAGAATCTGTTGGGTTTTGTTCTTCTTCTGAATTTCTTCCAAGTTTTAAATTTACAATGCTATCTTGATTAGGGTCAATATATGTTCTTGGAATATTTACATTAAACGGATCACCTAATCCAATATAATTAAGGCCCCAATCATTTAAACTATAAACTGTTGTTGAATCTATATCAGCAAATTTTGTCCAAAGATCTCCAGAGTAAGATACAATTGTTGCTTCATAAGGAATTACTGCAGGAGCTCTTACAATGCTTTCAATTGTTGTTTGACCATCATTAAAACCATCTGTTTCAAATGTAATATAATCTCCAAAGTCACTTGATTCTTCATCAAAACCACTAGATGAACTATAATTAATATTAATAAAACTTGAATCTATTATATTTGAAGAAACATCACCAGTTACATTTACAGTTTGGTTTACAAAAGCTACACTAGATATATTTCTAGCTAATCCCTCATAAATTTCTTGAAGTTCTGTTGCATTATTTCCGAGATAAAAGGTTCCATTCATTGCATTTGCAGTATCAGTCATGGAGGATAATGCATTTGGACAATCTCCTAAAACAAAACCAATGGTATATCCTTTTGTTAGGTTTTTTTCAACAAAGGTTCTATTTCCAGACCAAACAGTATTATTTATAGCAGCATGACAACTGTCTTCTTTACAATTATCATCATTTTGTGAACCAGAACAACAAGTTGTTCCAGAAGTACTTGTTCCAGCATAACATCTATTGACACCCCACCACCATCCATTTTGGCAATTAGAATTATATGGTGAACAATATCGAGTAGAATTACACCGCATACCTGCAATTCCATCACTCATTACAATAACATACCTTTGTCTACCGGTCTCAGATTCATTAAACATTTCATAAGCCTTGTTTATTCCACAACAAATACATGTTCCCCCATTATGCCAATAACTCCATATCTGATCTTTTAAGGATTCGGAATCATTACTTAATTCATGGCTACTTATAATATCTTCACTAAAACCAACTAATCCTAATCTATTTCCGGGTGTTTCTAATATCAAATCTGTAAAATTTAAGGCAAGACATCTAGCTAAAGCGATTCTCATTGTTGTGTTATCAGATAGCATAGCATCGCTACAACTTCGATTATCTCCAGTACTACTTGAATTAAGTTCCCACCGCATACTTCCTGAAAGATCTGTTATTAAAATAACATCTGCAATTCCCAGTGTGGATGATTGTTGGATTTCTTCCACACCTACCCTTAAAGGGACAGTTTTATTACTAATATCTATATAACTCACCCCGTTATTTTTTAAAGCATTAAAAATAGTATCATTATCTAGACTTACTGTATTTTCTCCGGTTTTATCTTCTCTTGTATCATTC